>Ga0315286_10000772_pt1 | contig 27799 bp, 24 predicted proteins | sample YL17G10_0_MG_FD_205038 | JGI IMG/M metagenome (GOLD analysis project Ga0315286, IMG submission 205038) | Sediment microbial communities from Yellowstone Lake, YNP, Wyoming, USA - YL17G10_0 | ecosystem: Environmental > Aquatic > Freshwater > Lake > Sediment | place: USA: Wyoming | collected... | reverse complement strand
GTGGTACTTCTGAGACCTTTTTATCAGCAACATTGATGTTAATAGCATAACACGATTGTTCTTCGTTGGCATCGCTTTCTGGGCAGTGAAATTTGCTGGGATTTACATTGTAATCCTTTATAAGTGTATCTTGCCAATTTTCGGCTGACGGATACATCTGATATTTTTGGGTATACATCTTTATAGTCCCTCCAAGTGAAGAAAGATTTTTTCTGCATTCTATTCGTTGTGCAAAGCCAAATTCTCCCATAAAAAACGTAACATTTAAAAAAATTACAAACCCTAGTTCTATAATGGAAATACTGGTTGCGATTGCAGCAAGACCTTTGCCCTTTAGAGTTCCTTTGCTTTTTTTAATTTTTGATAATGCGATTAAACAAATAATTAAAGTTGCTATACCGAAGAGTAATACGTGAGGAGGATTTAAGCTTAGAAGTATGGGGCCAATAATAAGCATCCACCATTCGTGCTGGATTTCGATTTTGCCTATCGAAGGCAATACTACCAAATACATAAAAGGAAAATATAAACCCATAATCGCAAGCGCGAGCGACCACTTTGCCAAAGCACTTGTTTTGGCGCCGGTTTGCGGTGCCTGAGACAGGGCAGACAAGGGCTGACTGCAGGATAAACATACCTTCGCATCTTCGGGATTTTGAGTTCCGCACTTCGGGCAATACATATTTTTCTCCTTTCACCCCGCTCCAAAGCCCTGGTGCGGGGCTCACATAACTTTCAGTTATTGTGCCAATTATGTATTAATTAACTGAAATTGCCAGATTATTTTTTCTAATACTCCGGACGGCGGTAAAAGAGCGCAGCTTAACGGCGGGATTTTCGAATTTGTTTTGAAAAGACAGGGCGCATCTGGTAAAATCTCCATCCCGGTTTTATATGGAAATAAAGGCTTTTAAAGCGTTTCGGTTTAATCCTGATATTGTCGGCGATGCGGGCAAATGTATCGCTCCGCCTTATGATGTCATAAACAGCCAGCAGCAGGTCAGGCTCTATCAGCAGAGCCCGTGTAATATTGTAAGGATTATCAGGGGCAAAACCGAAGCGGGCGATGACGAAATGATAAATCAATACACACGGGCGGCTGAATACCTGAATGAATGGATAAATGAAGGCGTTTTGAGGGAGGACGGCAAAGAGGCGATTTACGCTTATGTTCAGGATTTTGAGATTGCGGGAAAAAAGTACAGCCGCAGCGGATTTATCGCCCTTGGAAAACTGGTTGAGTTCGGCGCAGGCGTTCGGCCGCACGAAAAAACGCTTGACGGCCCAAAAGCGGACCGGCTGAAACTGATGCAGGCAACGGCGGCACAGTTCGGCCAGATTTTTATGCTCTATGACGATGCGAAAAAAACGGCAGATACAATTATTGAAAAAACTATCACCGCTAAAAGAGCTGAGATTGATTTTACCGATGAAGACAAGGTCAGACACAGAATGTTCATAATAGATGACGCAAAAGACATTTCTGCAATTGCAGAGATGATGAAGAATAAAGAAACCGTGATTGCGGACGGTCATCACCGATATGAGACAGCTCTTAATTACCGGCGAATGACAAATAACCGGACAGCAGACTGGCAAATGATGACTTTTATCAATACGCAAAATCCCGGTCTTGTAATCCTGCCGACGCACAGGCTTGTCGGCGATATCGCGGACTTTGATTTCAAAAAGCTGCTGGCCGAACTGGCGAAGAATTTTGAGTGCACTAAATTTGCCTTTTCGGCAAAGCTCAACAAAGCGAATGCAAAAGAGAAAATGTTCGAGAAAATGCGGGCGGAGTTTGATGCCGGGCAAAGCTGTTTCGGACTTTATGCCGGCAACGGGGCTTTTTACGCAATTGTTCTGAAAAGTTATGCGGTGATGGATGAAATTGTGCCGCAGCTCAGCGCTGCTTCACGGAAACTCGATGTTACGGTGCTGCACAAGCTGATTCTGGAGCGGGTTCTCGGTATCGGCGAGCAGCAGCTTGCAGGCGAGACGAATATCGAGTATATAAAGGATTTCGGCAGCGCCGTTGATGAGGCGATAACAGCGGTTGACAAGGGTCATAAGCAAACGGTCTTTTTTATGAACCCGACGCGGGCCGAGCAGGTAAAGCAGGTTGCGGCGGCAAATGAAAAAATGCCGCAGAAATCGACGTTCTTTTTCCCGAAGATTTTTTCGGGACTAACGATAAATAAATTGTGAACTGAAACCAGAAACTAAATTTGGAGGTAATAAGATGGTTGACTGGAAAAATCCGCCAAGACTTTTTATACCCGGGCCCGTGCATGTTCTGCCTGAGGTGCTTCAGCAGTTGAGCAGATATACTCTTGGCCACAGGGGCAAAGAGTATTCACAGCTGCACAAAGAGACGACTGACATGCTCAAGAAGATTCTTTTTACCGAACAGAATGTTTTTATCAGCACGTCAAGCGCATCGGGCATTTGGGAAGGAAGCATTCGTAACTGCGTTGACCACAATGAGACGCTGCTTGCCACAAAGTGCGGCGCTTTCAGCGATAAATGGGCTGATGTTGCCAGAAGCTGCGGCAGAAATGTTGAAGAGCTTAAGGTCGAATGGGGCCAGGCGACGACAACAGAGATGATTGACAAGAAACTTGCCGGCGGCAAATACGCTGCGATAACGCTGATGTATAACGAAACCAGCACCGGCCTTACGAATCCGGTTTATGAAATCGCGGATATGATGAAAAGCAAATACCCGGATGTGCTGGTGTTTGTCGATGCGGTAAGCGCGATGGTCGGGCTTCCTATGCATTTCGACCAGCTTGGCTGGGATGTGGCGTTCGCATCGGTTCAAAAGGCATTTGCAATTCCGCCGGGACTGACGGTTTTTGCCGTGAGCAAAAGAGCAATGGAAAAAAGCAAAAAGGTAACCGGCCGAGGCTATTACTTTGATTTTCAGGAGTTCGCAAAGAGCGCTGAAAAAGACCAGACGCCGACCACCCCTGCCATTCCGCATATTATGGCGCTCAATTACCAGTGCCACAAGTTAGTCAAGGAAGGTATGGAAAACGTCTGGAAGAGACATAAGGAAATGGGCGATTTTGTAAGAAGCTGGGCAAAGGAAAAGTTTGAGCTGTTCTGCGAGGGAAAATATGCGTCAAATACACTGACGACAATTAAGAATACAAAGGGTATCGTCGTCGGCGATGCGATAAAGGCTGTGCAGACAAAGCATAACACAATTTTTGGCAACGGCTACGGCAAACTCAAAGACCAGACGTTCAGAATCGCACATATGGGCGATATTACATTGAAGGATTTAAAAGAACTTGTCGGCTGGATTGACGATGAGATAAAGTAGGACGGCTCTACCGTTCTGAAACCTTAAAGGGCCGGCTAAAACCTAGCTCTTGCGTTTGGATTAGGCGGCAAAAAAGCCGCGGCAAGGTATCTGGAAGAATTAAGACAAAAACGTTCCGAGAAAAAAAGTGAACGAAAAGTCGAGATATCTGTGTAATTCAATAAGGATACAAAGTCGAATCAAGAACAGTGTACCAGTATAAATTCAGGAAGACCAATTGAAAATCTTGCTTATAAATCCGGAAATACCAAATACGTTCTGGAGCCTAAAAAGCGCCTTAAAGTTCATTTCCAAGAAGGCACTTCTTCCACCTCTTGGGCTGCTTACTGTTGCCGCAATGCTGCCGGAATCTTTTGAGAAAAAACTGATTGATATGAATATGGCTACATTGCATGACTCTGATATCAAATGGGCCGACTACGCTTTCGTCTCTGCGATGGTTATCCAAAAGAATTCTGCCAAGGCGGTGGTAGAAAGATGCAATAAACTCAAAGTCAAAGTGGTTGCCGGCGGTCCCTTGTTCACATCGTTCCCTGAACTGGTTCCTAATGCTGACCATCTTGTCCTTAATGAAGCAGAAATCACACTGCCGGATTTTCTCAAAGACCTTGCGAATAACTGTGCAAAACCAGTTTATAAAACAGACCAGAAAGCCGATATGCGAAACAGCCCGGCTCCGCTCTGGCAATTGATAGATATGAATAAGTACGGCCTAATGGGGCTTCAATACTCGCGGGGCTGTCCATTCAATTGTGATTTTTGCTATGTTACAAATCTTCTTGGCCGTAAAGTGCGCACAAAGACCACTCGTCAAATAATCGATGAACTTGAAAGCCTTTACGTCCATCAATGGCGGGGCGAAGTATTTTTTGTTGATGACAACTTTATAGGGAAACGCCAACAACTGAAAAATGAATTGCTGCCGGCGATTATAAACTGGATGAATAAAAGAAACCGTCCATTCGTTTTCAATACACAGGCTTCTATCGACCTTGTGGACGACGAGGAACTTATGACCCTGATGGCCAGAGCGGGTTTCGACTGCGTATTCATTGGCATAGAGTCTCCGAATGATTCAAGTCTGACCGAATGCAACAAAACACAAAATGCCGGCCGTGACATCGTTGAAGCCGTCAAAAAGATACAGCGGTTTGGTATGCAGGTACAGGCCGGCTTTATTGTCGGTTTTGACAATGATAAGCCAAATGTGTTTGACAAATTGATAAATCTGATTCAGGACAGCGGTGTGGTCACGGCGATGGTCGGACTGCTCAACGCTCCGCGCGGAACAAAACTCTATCAGAAGCTGATGAGCGAAAACAGATTGTCAGAGCCGTCAACAGGAGACAATATGGACGGCACAATTAATTTCATTCCCAAGATGGATATTCACGAACTTCTGAGCGGATATCATAAAGTGCTGAATACTATCTACTCACAGAAATACCTTTGCAAACGCATCAAAACTTTTCTTGAGAACTACAATTTCAGTAACGAGTCAAGGCTTAAAATGGGCTATCGCGGCATCAAGCCCATTCTCATGTCAATGTGGCGAATAGGTATGATAGAAAAAGGTAAAATATACTATTGGAAGCTTATATTCTGGTCACTCAAAGAACCTCGCAGGTTGCCGTTGGCTATCCGCTTCTCAATATATGGATTTCACTTTCGTAAAATATTAAAAACTGTTCACGCTCAAATGAAAGGGCTTGTCCCCACATCCTCGAATAAATACAACAATGCCGGCGAGCCTGCGAATTTTTTGCAGACAGAGCATAGCGGCCATTTCCAGCGGCTTGAATAGTCCTAAGGGGCAGGTGTGAATAAGGACAAAAACGGGGATTTAAGGTACATATAAAAGTTAATTCCGGCAAATAAAAAGTTTTATTGGACCGACATACATTTGGCACTGGCTGCGGATAATTGTGGATAGGGTTTCTGTATATGGTGATAGTTCAAGGTGGATACTATTTGCAGTCGCCTCCGGCAGGATTGCCCATAGTGGGCAGCGGTGCTGTGACTGCGTTCAATCGGCCGGAATCGACTTTTTTATTCAAAATTATAATGCTTCTTTACTGCTTGGGCCACCTGCCAGGTACACTTAAGGCCGGTGGGAAAAATAACCAAATCGCCCGGGCCGAACGAAACTGTCCCGCTGCCAGGCCGGTCCTTTACCGTTACCCTGCCCTGCAGAATAAGACAAGTCTCGGTCTGCGTGTAATCCCAGTCGAATGTGCTTTTCTCACAGGTCCATATCGGCCAGCTTTTACATTCTTTTGTTTCCTCTGCGGTAGGATTTTTGACGATAACATCTTTAATAGTAGGCATTTGAAACTCCTTGTTTTTGTTTTTAAATTTTCAACTCGACATAGTTTAGGCAAATCGAGCCATAAGTGCAAGATTTTTTAGGTTAATCCACCCGAGGCGGATAAAACTGTGGAGCAAAAAGCTCTTTTGCGGTAAAGTTATTGGCCTTGTTAAAAGGAAAAGAAAGAGTATGACACAACAGCAGCTTGAACAGTTTAAAAAGTGGTATTATGACTACGTAGCAGGTTTTTACGGCAAGGATGAATTGACAGATGACAACATCAGGCTTAAGGAAGACCATACCCGCAGGATGTGCGATGATGTTCTGCTGATAGCCGAGCAGCTTGGTCTTGATGATGAAGAGAGGATGCTCGCTGAAACAGCGGCGCTGTTTCATGACGTCGGCAGATTCGAACAGTTTATGAAATATCGCTCATACAATGATGTCGGGACTGAAAATCACAGTCTGCTCGGCCTGAAGGTCCTTGCCGAGAACAAAGTGCTCGATTGTCTTTCGCAGCGTCAAAGAGAAATTATAGAAGAAGCAATCAGGCTTCACGGCGAAAAAGAGCTGGCCTGTAATCTTGATGAGCAAACGGAGCTTATTGCAAAGCTGGTTCGCGATGCCGACAAGCTCGACATCTATTGTGTGATGATTAACTGGCTTGGCGATTTCCAAAAGAATCCTCAAAAATATGTCGGCACCCTGGGCTTTTCTACGGAAAATAAATATTCAAAACATATTATCAAGGCCGTTCTTGATGACAGGATGATTGATTACAGGGAGCTTAAGACGCTTAACGATATGGTCATTGCGCAGCTCGGCTGGGTGATAGATGTGAATTTTGTGCCTACACTCAAGGAGATAAAGAAGCGGAAGCTTCTTGAACAATTGGCGACGTTTCTGCCTGATATGGAAGACATCAAAAATGTTGTACAGCATGCGAGGCAGAAGCTTGAGATGCGAATAAGTCAAGGTTAAGCGAAGGGGAATTTTTCTTTTTCGTCCCGTTAGAGACAGTCTGTCTTTGATAGCCGCCCCCTTTGGGGAGAGGTCTCTAACGGGATTCGGATATTTCGAAAATTTTTCGGGGCGATTCAGGCATTCCGGTTTTTGTGCTTAAATAAGCAGCTTCAATAAAAGCCATCGTTGCGAGGTCGAGACGAGGATTGTTTCGCAGCTTGTACTTGTCCGGTTCGAGCATCGCCCTGCCCATATCAATAAACATCTCTGTTATACATTTTTCGTTCTTGAGCGGATATTTGTGTTCTGTGATTAAAGAATCGTTATTGTCATAAACAGCAAGCCGGTTAGGCGTTGCAACAATATTCTGCTCCGCTCCATAGATTCTCACCGGTGATGTGACAGCAGTGCCGGTATGCTGGGCGGCGAGAAAAGTGCCGATAAGACCGTCGTTGAAGGTTAAAGATACAGTTATGGTATCTTCGCCGAGATATTGTTTTGCTTTTTTGTCGAGACTTTGGTTTGTGGTCAGGGCGTAAATCTGCTGCGGCAGAGAAAAGTTTTCGATAATAAGACTGAGCAGCTCAAAACAATCGTTGAGCAGCACCCCCCCGCCGGATAGTTTTCGGTCGGCCTGCGCGTAAGAGATTACAGGCTGGAAAAAATCGCTGCCGAAGGATGCACAGGCATTGATAAAATAAAAATGCCGGCGGTCAACGGTTTTCAAATAATCACTTAACCTTTCAAAGCCCGGCGCAAATCTTGCCGGACAGGCGGTAAGGTATTTTACATTGTTTTTCCCGGCAAGGTTTATAAGTTCGGCGGCCTGTTCGAAGTTTGCCGCTGTCGGGATGAGTTTGAGAATATGATTTTTTTTATTTATCGCGGCTTTGATGAATTCAGCGCATTTGTAAAGCGGCTCTGCAACTATGAGAATGTCAATATCGTTTTGCAGGATGAATTGTCTGTAATCGTCGAAGGCGGTACAGTTGTATTTCTGTGCGGTTTGTTGTGCATTTGCAAGAAGGCTGTCGGCGACGGAAATGATTTCATAAAGGCCGGTCGAAGACGCCAAATCAAGAAGCTGCGGCGCCCCCCTGCCAAGTCCCAGACAAGCGGTTTTGAGTTTACCGATACTCATTTTGCTGCTTTCGTCAACAAGAGTTTACGAGACATTATTTAAATCAGCGAGAACCTTTTTTCAGGTATTATAAAATGTTCCGGCACAGGGAACTGCGAGCACAAAAGCAGCGATTCTCTGCCGACCTGCGCGATAATTTCTTCGTTGTCGATATTCTCAGCGACTTTGCTTATCAGCGAAGCGATAATTTTCATCTGTTCTTCCTTCATACCTCTTGTTGTAACGGCAGGTGTGCCGATGCGAAGGCCGTTCGGATTGAACGGTTTGGCGGGGTCGCCCGGAACTGTATTGTAATTTGTTTCGATTCTCGCCCTGTCGAGAGCTTTTGCGAGTTTTTTGCCGGGGATATTTTTATTGCGAAGGTCGATAAGAATAAGATGATTGTCCGTGCCGCCGCTGAATAACTTGAAACCTTTTTCCATAAGCGAGTCGGCAAGGACCTTTGCGTTTTTGATAATCTGTTTTGAGTAAGCGACGAACTCCGGCGTATCGGCTTCCTTGAGCGCAACGGCGAGAGCGCTTATCGTATGCATATGCGGGCCGCCCTGCAGGCCGGGGAAGACCGCTTTGTCGATTGCTTCAGCGAGCGAGGCCTTGCACAGTAACATTCCGCCTCGCGGGCCGCGCAGAGTCTTGTGCGTTGTCGTTGAAACAACATCGGCATACGGGACAGGACTCTGATGCAAACCTGCCACGACAAGGCCGCTGATATGTGCGATGTCGCTCAGATGATAAGCGCCGACGCGCTGAGCAATTTCGCCGAACGTTTTGAAATCTATTTTTCGAGGATATGCACTTGCGCCGGTGATGATAATTTTGGGTTTGTGTTTTTTTGCAAGCTCTTCTATTTTGTTAAAGTCAAACAATCCTGTTTCGGGGTCAACTTCGTAACTAACTGAGTTAAAAATTTTGCTGGTGAAGCTTACCTTCCAGCCGTGGCTCAAATGCCCGCCGTGCGGAAGTGACAGGCCCATAATTGTTTCGCCCACTGCGGCAAGTGCACTGTACGCTGCGAGATTGGCAACAGCACCGGAATGAGACTGCACATTTACATGGTCGGCCTTGAAAAGTTTCTTCGCTCTTTCAATGGCAATTGCCTCTACAAGGTCGGTTATCTGCTGGCCCTCATAATAGCGTTTGCCGGGATAGCCTTCTGCATATTTATTGGTCAGGCAGCTTCCGGTTGCAGCCATAACTGCTTTGGAGACATAATTTTCCGATGGGATAAGGCGAATGCAGGCGCTTTGACGAGCGCCTTCCTGCCGTAAAAGTTCAAACATCTGCAGGTCATACTGCTCAAGTGCGGTAATCATAATCTTGCTCCTTTATACAAAAGATTATTTCTGCCGGAAGTTTATCAAAACAATTGCTCGTGGTCTAATAATTTTTGTTCAACCCCCCTGCTATAAATATAACCAAGTGTGTTTGTTATAAAGATAACAAATACAAAAATCAAGAGACATATAATAGGCTAAATTGGAAAAGCTTAAAAATTAAAACTAAAAAATAAAAGCCAAAACTGAAAATTTAAAACCATAAAGGATTTCAAGGTTTCTATCGTTTCAGGCAATTTTGAGTTTTCAGTTTTAAATTGCCATCTCATATTATCTTAAAACTGGGATGCAATAAAAGTTTCACGTGAAACATTGGTCTGTCGCTGGTGATTAATACAGACCCCCCTGCCGGGAGTTCAAAAAATTTGCTTTTGAGTGTTTCACGTGAAACAATGAACGGCAGTCATCTGCCTCCGTCTCTTAGAGACTACGGCGGACAGGCTCCAACGCCAGGACACGAAGAAATATATGGGATATTCGGCGATTTTTACTGGAAAAATAAAATTAAACGTGATAAAACAGCAACAATGTTTTTACAAGGATGAGCAAATCTATATAAAAGGAAATGTATATGACAGCTTCCAAAAAAGAAAAGCCAAAACATCTCGGCAGGGGATTAGAGTCATTGATAGGTCCTATAATAAATATTGGACAAGAAAACTCCGATACTTCTATGGCCGACAATTCTGTTAAGTTCAGTATTGACAAAGAGTTACAGCGAAATCTTATGGAATTGAACCTTGATGATATAGATGCTAATCCGTATCAGCCAAGGCAAAACTGGGATGTCCTACAACTTAAAGAGCTTTCCGATTCCATCAGAGAAAATGGCGTGATTCAGCCAATAATAGTCAGACCCAAAGGCAGCAGATTTGAAATTGTGGCTGGCGAAAGAAGGTTACGGGCTGCTCAAATGGCAGAAATTAATAAAATACCTGCGATGATAAGGGTAACAGAAGATTCAGAGATGCTGGCGCTTGCGCTGGTGGAAAATATTCATCGGGCGGACCTGAATCCGATTGAAAAAGCGAAGGCATATCATAATTTTATGGAAACATTCGGTCTGACGCAGGAACAGGCGGCACAAAAACTCGGCCAGGACCGCTCCGTTGTGGCCAATTATATTCGTCTGCTTAATCTGCCTTCTGAAGTCAAGCAGATGCTTATTGATGGCTCTTTGGATATGGGGCACGCAAGGGCGATACTTGCATTGCCGACGGATGATTTAAGAAAGAGGCTTGCCAATCGCGCATTGGCAGGGCGGCTGAGCGTCCGCGAGGTGGAGAGACTTGTCAGGCTTGCATTGAGTGAAAAAGATGAAAAGAAACAAAAACAAATAGTTGAAAAGCCTGCACACATAAGAGACCTTGAAGAAAAAATCCGAAGCAGGCTCGGCACAATGGTAAAAATTCAGGCCCGCAAAAATGGGCAGCGGGGCAGGATAATCATAGAGTTTTATTCGCTTGACGAATTCGACAGCATCGCAGAAAAGCTCGGCGTTTCGTCAGAATGAGATGCAAAGGAACTGCTGGGAAATATACTGAACGAATATATATAGCCACAAAGGCACCAAGACACAAAGACGAGAAAGAATTTATGAAAGGCCGGTTGAAAAACCGGCCTTTTTTATTGGTTTTAGGTAAAACGTAATTTTCTTTAGACTAAAACGGCTGATTGTGTGTCATAATAGCAGCGATCGCAGGTTTCGAAACTAATCAGGATATCTATGTTTGAAGACAAATGGCTACTGTGGAAGCTTAAGCAGGGCAGCAGTGCCGCCCTTTGCCAAATCTATGAAAAGTACAAAAATACTTTGCTGGGCTTGGCTATCGCTCTTTCAAATGATAAGACAGTCGCAGAAGATATCGTACACGATGTATTCGTTTCATTTGCGCAATCGGCAGGCAACTTGGCGTTGAAGGGCAGCTTAAAAAGTTATCTGTCAACGGCTATTGCTAATCGTGTGCGTAATTTAGGCCGGGATAAAATCAGGCCGGCAGTGGATATAGAGACGATAGATATTGCGGGGGCGGACTCTGTTCGTCCTGAACGACTGGCAATGTCGAAAGAGCATACGCAGCGAATCAGTAGTGCCTTGAGTCAATTGTCTTACGAACAGCAAGAGGTAATAACCCTGCATCTGCAAACCGGATTAAAGTTTAAAGAGATAGCCAAGTCGCAAAGTATTTCGATTAATACGATTCAGAGCCGATACCGGTATGGAATAGACAAACTGCGGTCAATTCTGGATGACGAGGTGCAAAAATGAAAACTGCAGAAAATATAGAAAAGTTGGTCAAAGCGTTTTTTAAAACAAAAAAATCATCCGCCGTAACGTCGCCTCAGATGGATGGAAAAGTTCTTAATGATGCGTTGGCGGCGTTTGAGAAATCTAAAACAAATATTCCGGCTGATTTACAGCCGAGTGTATGGAGAATAATTATGAAAAGTAAAATAACAAAATTAGCGACTGCTGCGGTGATAGTTTTCGCAGTGGTTTTAAGTGTAAGTATTTTCAACAAATCAGTTCCTGCAGCATCGGCGGCGACACAAGTGCTTGAAGATGCGATTAAAGCGGTATCGGATATATGGTCGGTTCATATGAAGGCTCGAATGCGAACTCTGCCGTCGGAAAATTTCTCGTTTATAGGATTGGAATATGATTTTGTGCCGATTGAAATGTGGAAACGCACAGACCCAAACGGACTTGTGCAATGGCGAGTGGAGAAGCCCGGCCGTGTATTGCTTATGGACGGAAAAAGCACGCTTATGCTCATTCGCCCGAATTATGGCGTCCTGTATAAAAGACCTTTACCTCAAGGCTGTTTCGACTCCTGGTCGGGACGCTTATTGAACGTGAACGATCTGCTGGATAGCGAGTTACAAAATGCGAAAAATAATCCTGACCGTGAGGTTTTGCTGCGTCACGAAAACATTAAAGGACAGGACAAAATTATGCTTGAGGTCGAGGTAACGGCGGATGTTCCTGAGGGTGACTATCTGCGAAACAAGTTTATCACAGGTTCGGACCATTTGAAAGTTTATCGGTTTGATGCGGAGACGAAATTATTGGAAAGTTTTCAGGTATATGTTCATACCGACGACAATGATGTGCTGATTTTTGAAATAACAGATATTGAGTATAATAAAGAAATTGCCGACAGTGTTTTCAGGCTGGATTTACCGGAAAATATGGTTTGGTATGGCGAACCGCAGATACTGCCTGATAATGAAAAGTACCAGAAAATGTCTCCAAAAGAAGTCGTACAAGCCTTTTTTAATGCGTGCACCAAAGAAGACTGGAACGAATTTTTAAAATTCTGGTCGGCAACTGCCGTTGATGAAAGACTCAAGTCGTATTTAGGCGGACTGGAAATCGTTAGCATTGGCGAACCGTTTAAATCAGGCAGTTATGGCGGCTGGCTTGTGCCTTATGAAATCAAGTTGGCGCCGAAGGAAATCAATGTGCGGCTGTCCAACGCAAATCCCGCTGGGCGATTCGTAATCACAGGACAGTGTGACAGCAATTTGCAGAATTGTGAGGATGCTAAATGGACAAACGAGCCTGAAATTCCGGCAAATAATGATATTTATGTGAAAATGTCGCCGGAACAGGCAGTAAAAGCGTATTATGATGCCTTATCAAGATTAGATTGGGATGAAATGCGAAAGTTTATGCCCAAGGATGATATTGATAAAATGCAGGGTGAATTTAAAGAGGCTGCGAGATACGGTATAGATGTAAAAAAAATACTTCCAACCGTGGAAGTCGAAAAAACTTTCTGGTCGGCGGAGCAATTAGCTTACTTTGTTACTTGTCGTCAGTCGCAATATAAGAAGTTTAACCTTGCCATTCGAAACGATAATCCCGCGAAGCGATGGGTTGTTGACGGCGGTTTGTAAAAGGGCTTTGGTTTATAAGTTTTTTCAGGGCCGATTTGAAAAAATCAGCCTTTTTTATTGGTTTTTGGGGCAAAAACGAGGTTTTTAGGGAAATTTTAAAAAAAAATTCATTTTTTTGTTGCATAATGGCCGATAGATATTACAATGATATCATATTGATATTGAATTATGAAATTTAAGGAGCAAAATTATACAAGAACGTGAAGTAAAAAGATTGAGCGGTTGGTTGATGCTGCCGGTGGCGATAGCAATGTGGCTGCTCGAGCCGGCAATTATTTTCTATGGTATTACGCATTGGATAATACCCCATCAAAATGACGCAGCTTATATAATTTTATTTGTTGTGGCGATAATTTTCAATGTTTTGCTGGCGATATTTTTGTCTGCGGGATTTTTCACGCTGCAGCCGAATGAGGCAAGGGTATTGATTCTTTTCGGCAAATACGTCGGCACCGTAAAAGAAGACGGATTTCACTGGGCGAATCCTTTTACAGTTATTCGCGGCGGTTCTATAACAACCAGCAGAGGCAATATCCCCTTCGGCACAAACAAATATCGTGTTTCTTTGCGAGCACGCAATTTTCAGACTGACACCATTAAAGTCAATGACCAGCGCGGAAACCCAATTGAAATCGGGGCGGTAATAGTATGGCGGGTAGCCGATACTGTTAAAGCTTTGTTTGATGTGGATGATTATGAACAATATGTAAAAGTGCAGAGCGAAACAGCCATAAGGCATTTGGCCAATACATATCCTTATGATCAGGGTAATGATAACGAGGAAGCGGAACTGACTCTGCGGGGCAGCAGTGAAACCATCAATAACGCGCTTAAAAGCGAATTGGAGACCAGATTGGCTATGGCAGGCGTTGCAGTTAAAGAGACCCGACTAACGCATTTGGCATACGCGCCTGAGATTGCAGGTGTGATGCTGCGGCGCCAGCAGGCGGAGGCAATAATCGCCGCCAGAAAGAAAATCGTCCACGGCGCAGTAAGCATGGTAGAAATGGCGCTGGCCGAATTGTCCGCCAAAGACGTCGTGAAACTGGATGAAGAACATAAGGCCACAATGGTCGGAAATTTGCTGGTCGTGCTCTGCGGCGAAGCTCAGGCAGAACCGGTAATCAACACCGGAACGCTCTATCGTTAAGCGAACAGGATTAAACTATTTTCTGAAAACCAAATGAGATTTAAGTTTTGAAAAAAATAATCGTTTTATACTATGGCTCAAAAAAAGGATTTTTTGTTGCGTATTGACCCTGCGATATGGCACCAACTGCAGGCCTGGGCTGCCGATGAACTGCGGAGCGTTAACGGGCAGATTGAATTTATTCTGCGCAAAGCGATCGAAACCCACGGACGGAAAACTCCCAGCGAGGCAAAAGACGACACAAAACCTTGATGCGAATGGCATTTTTCATTTTTTTGATAGAAGGAAGGCCATTTTTCAGCTGCAAAACCGGGGTTTTCTTGGAATTCTTCAAAAAAATGTAAAATTTACTTGACATTATGTAATGTTTGGCTTACATTTTGTCTTGTATAGATTACATTAAGGAGTTAATAATATGAACAGGGCACAAAAAATAGCGGTTTTTAACCTTGTGGTTTTTGTTAGTGCTTCTTTGATAACGGCGGTTGCGGTTACTATATTGTACTATATTTTTGGCTGGCCGGCAGCCGCAAGAGGAATGGGGTTTGTTGGTCTCGGTGGCCTGGCGGGTCTTTCTCCACTCATTTTTAAAAAAGATCCCGGAACGGTAACATTCGACGAAAGAGATAAGTTAATACATCGTACGGCAACGCGGATCGGTTTTGTATCATCATATTTGTGGTTCTGTCTGACTGGAACGATATTTGCTGTTTTGTTTGAGCCGGCACTTTTTAAAAGGCTGGGCCTGCCGATAATGATTTTTGGCGGGGCGTTTGTAGTCGGAATAGTTTCGTCGATGGTGTTACTGATTCTTTACGGCAGGAGCAATAGCAATGAATAGAACTCAAAAAGTCGCTGTGATCACTATTACCGGTATGCTTTTAACAATAGCATTGCTGGCTCTGTCGCTGATACCAATATTTTTTTTCGGGTGGCGTATGCCACTACCTGCTCGCGTAGCGTGTCTAACGATTCTTTTTACCGTGTTTTCTGGCGGTCTTTTCTTTGCTATAAGAAAGCAGAGAAAAGATGAAGTTGAGGCCGATGAGCGGGACATTGCTATTCAGAAAATTGCGGTGATAATCTCACTGGTAAGTATTCTGGTTGTGGTGGGCATGTCGCTCGTCGTGGCGAATTTGGTGTGGGGTTTGAATGCTGCTGTGCCTTTATGGATGCTTATGCTTTTATTTGGCGCACTTGTACTTATCGCGTCGGTGGTATATCACGCTGTAATTTTGGTTCAATACGGCAGGGGCGGCAGCAATGAGTAAAACTAAAATCAAAAATAATCTACGCCAGTTTCGATTTGAAAATAATCAAATGACTCAGGCCGAGCTTGCCGACAAGGCGGGTGTTACACGTCAGACAATTATTGCAATAGAAGCAGGACAATATTCTCCATCTCTGGAACTGGCCATCCGAATCGCAAGAGCCTTTGACAAAAAGGTTGACGATGTGTTTGAGTATGAACAGTAAGTCTATGTTTATAAAAAAGTTATATTTGACTAAAAGCAGTCCTTTTTTATCTAACGAATAAGCTTTTTTGATGGTATCATATAACAGAACAATATTTTTAAGGAGATTAAAAATGAAGATTAGAAGAGTAGTTTCGATTTTTGTGTATGTTCTTGTTATGCAGGCGGTTGTGTTAGCTGCCGGGCAGGATAAAGTTGACCTGAAATTGCGTCTCAAGGCCGGCGAATCGCATGAAATGAAAATGACCCAGACTCAGAATATAGCCCAGACAATGAACGGTCAGGAGCAAAAGATGACTCAGGTGCAGGAAATGATTATAGGCTTCGATTGTTTAAGTGTCGATGCCAACGGCAATATGGATGTCGAGGTAACCTACAAGTCTATGAAGGTGACTATGGACGGCCCGATGGGACGTATGGAATTCGATTCGGCAAATCCCAAACCGGTTGACCCCAACAGGCCTGATGAAAAAATGATGACCGCTATGTTTTCAGCAATAGCAGGCAGCAAGTTTCAGATGAAAATAACTCCTACAGGAAAAACATTAGATGTTCGCGGCCTTGGCGAGATGGTTGCAAAAATGAGGGGAAAGATGAAAGAGAGCATAGGCAACAGTCCTGAAATGCAGGGGTTAGACAAATTTTTCGACAAGATGTTTGATGAAAAGCAGGTCAAGGAAATGACCGGCAATATGATGGGCACATTCCCTGCCGAGCCGGTAGCAGTCGGCGATACGTGGTATGACACCACAAGTATGAATTTCATTATGCCGATTGATATTGACACGACTTATATGCTCAAGCAGCGCAAAGACGGCATCGCATATATTGATGCGGCAGCCAAGATGGATATGGGCGACAGCTCAAAGGCTATTGAAATAGACCCGAACAACAAAGTTTTCATGCAGATATCCGGCACGATGAACTCGACGAGCGAAGTGGAAGAAAAAACCGGGCTTGCTCGCAAAAGCAATGTAGCGATGAACTTTTCAGGTGTAATGAGAATGGAAGCAAGTCAGCAAATGCCGGAAGGTATGACGATGCCGATGACAATTACGGGTAATGCGGTTGTGGAGTTGATTAAGTAGGCAAAAAGGCGAGAATTATTAAGACAACGGCCTTTGGAGATTTTCCAAAGGCCGTTTGCTTTTGATAATGCATCGCAGGTTATTTCTTTTTGCCTTTGCTTTTTGCTTTTTTAGCCTTTTTCTTGCCGGAACTACATCCACAGGTTGAACACATAATCATCTCCTTTCAAAAAAAGTGGGTCTGAATTTCATATAACATATCGGTCAATGATAAACTAAAGAATTAGAAAATCAAGAGACTTTGCCGTATTACGTCTCGAATTTATAGCTCAGAAGCTTGTAAATTAGCTTTGCGGCCAGAAAATCGGAGGCTTTACTTTGGGGATTAGGGCACAATTCAACCACATCAAAGCCGACAACGTTTTTCTGTTTCATCAGCAATTTAAGAAAAGTCAAGACCTGATACCAGCCAAGGCCGCCCGGCTCAGGTGTGCCGGTTGAAGGAAGTATGGCCGGGTCGAATACATCGAGGTCAATTGTCAGATAAACATTTTTGGTTAGTTTGTTCAGGCATTTGCCGAACCAATTATTATTATCGTAAATATCCTGAGCGAAGAAGACACGACTTTTGTCCATATTCTTTTTTTCAGAGAAATCCATACTGCGGAGGCCTATTTGCACGATTGGCGTGATTTCCCTTGCTCTTGCCATGACGCAGGCGTGGTTGAATTTTGAGTCGTGATATTCCTCCCTCAGGTCCGCGTGGGCATCTAATTGCAGAACGGAGACGTTTTTAAAAGATTCCACATATGCCGCGATAGTCGCTGCGCTGATGGAATGTTCGCCGCCGAGGGTAACAACATATTTTTTATTTTTAATATGCTTAAGAGCTCTTGTTTTCAATTCGGCGACCATTTTTTCGGGCGATTTTTTTTCTTTTGTCGGTCTGTCGGTGAAGATTCCCTGTTTGTAAACTTCAGAGTCGGTTTCGATATCATAAGTCTCCATATTCGCTGAGGCTTCGATAATTGCTGCAGGGCCTTTATCTGTGCCTTTTATCCAGGTGCTTGTGGCATCGAACGGGGCGGGGAGGATAACGATTTTTGCCGTCTGGTAAGCACAGTATCTTTGCGGCAGGTCGCCGAAGTTAATTTGCCTTTTCATTTGCACCTCTGTCTGTTAATCAAACAGGAACATCGCGATAGCGACAGTTGTGGTCCATAGGCCCTTTTGGCCTCTTGCGGTCTGCGTGGCGTTTGAAGTTCTGATAATAAGACCCGTGGATTTGTAAACCTGCTCTTTTTCGATCCAGGCATTGTTGGGGTCAACTTCAAGTCCGAGTGTCGTTCCGAGCATTTCAGCCGCGAGGTCTTCAGCTAAATCGGCGGCCTGCTGCTCATTCATACCATGGCCGTGCACTTCACTCAGATAGCCCCAGTTGTTTCTGTCTTTCGGTAAGGCCATTCCAACGGAGGAAGCTACGAGTCTGCCGTGCTCATTTGTGTCGCACCTTGCCATAACACAAAAAGCGATGGAGCCCGGCACAAGCTCTTTTAAGCCGTTTTCCTTGCTGATGATTTTACATTTGGGCGGCAGGATTGAGGAGACCTGCACAAGGTTCTGGTTTGCAACGCCTGCGTCTCGCAGGGCCTCTTCGAAAGATTTTAGCTGGTATCTGTGTCTTCCGGCACCTTTTGTCAAGAAAACTCTTTTTGCTACAAGACAATCAGCCGAGATGTTTGGCATTTCTTCTGGTTCCTTTCAAAAAATAATGAATGAGTCAATTTTGCGATTATATTATATAAAAAAATAAAAAAGCAAAAAAAATAAAAAATTTGCGTCGGTGTACGTCAGAAACGAAACCCTGCCAACACTTTGGCAGGGCTAACCATGTCGCCGTGCCGGCGACGGCTAAACTGTTTTTTAATCGTGTCAATTTGTGTTTGTTCGTGGTAAAATTAAATAGTCGCAACCCTGCCAAAATGGCACACGATGGCGATATTGTCTGAATTTAAGTTCTTTTTTTATAAAGAGTTAAGTTTTTTTCTTCTGCTGGCAAGGCCTTTGCTTTTCTGATAATAAAGAAAGGGTTTTTGTCGAAAAAGGAGCAATAAAAATGGCAAAAATTATTGGAATAGATTTGGGAACGACAAACTCGGTTGTGGCGGTGATGGAGGGTTCGCAGCCGAAGGTTCTGATAAATTCGTCCGGCGGCAGGCTGACGCCTTCAGTGGTAGGTTTTACCGATAAGAGCGAACGTCTTGTCGGCCAGATTGCCCGCCATCAGCAGGTAACCAATCCTGAAAATACCGTTTTTTCCATCAAGAGGTTTATGGGCCGAAGGCATAACGAGGTTGCTACTGAAGAAAAGATGGTTCCTTATAAGGTTGTCGGCGGACCGAATGAGCTTGTGAAAGTAGGCGTAAGGGGCAAGGAATATACTCCGCCTGAGATTTCGGCTATGATTCTGCAGGATTTGAAAAAGACCGCTGAGGACTATTTGGGCGAAAAGGTTGAGCGTGCCGTAATTACAGTTCCCGCCTACTTTAATGACGCGCAAAGACAGGCTACCAAGGATGCCGGCACAATAGCCGGTCTGAAGGTTGAAAGGATTATAAATGAGCCGACTGCAGCAGCCCTTGCTTACGGCGTTGAAAAGAAGAGAAATGAAAAGGTAGCTGTCTTTGACTTTGGCGGCGGCACATTTGATATCTCGATTCTCGATATAGGCGGTTTCGAGGATAAAAGCGGTGTCATCGAGGTATTAAGTACTAATGGCGATACTCATCTGGGCGGCGACGACCTTGACGAGATACTGATAAATTATCTTGCCGATGAGTTTAAGAAGACCGAGGGTATCGACCTGCGGAAAGACCCGATGGCCCATCAGCGACTCAAAGAAGCCGCTGAAAAAGCCAAGTGCGAGATGTCCACTCAGGTTGAGACAACGGTAAATCTGCCGTTTATTACCGCCGACGCCTCAGGGCCGAAACACCTTCAGATAACGCTTACACGGAGCAGATTCGAGGCCTTGGCAGAGCCGATATTCGAAAGACTCAAAAAGCCCTGTGTTCAGGCAATGAGCGATGCAAAGATGAATCCGCCTGATATAGCTGAAGTTCTTCTTGTCGGCGGCTCGACAAGAATTCCAAAGGTTCAGCAGATAGTTAAAGACCTGTTTAAAAAAGAGCCGAATAAGAGCCTGAATCCTGATGAAGTTGTGGCAGTCGGCGCCGCCGTGCAGGGCGCTGTTCTTGCCGGCGATGCGGGCGTAAAGGATATTCTGCTGCTGGACGTTACGCCGCTGTCTTTGGGTGTTGAGACGCTCGGCGGTGTTATGACCAGGCTGATTGAACGCAATACAACAATCCCGACAAGTAAAAAGGAGATTTTTTCAACCGCTTCCGACAGCCAGACAAGCGTTGATATCCACGTCCTGCAGGGTGAGCGCGAATTTGCACGAGACAACAGGACGCTGGGCAGGTTCCAGCTTTCTGATATTCCGCCTTCACCTCGCGGCATTCCTCAGATTGAGGTTGCTTTCGATATCGATGCAAACGGCATATTGAACGTCTCTGCAAAGGACCTCGGCACCAGCAAGCAGCAGTCGATTCAGATTAAATCCAGTTCCGGCCTGAGTGAACAGGAAGTTGAAAAGATGAAAAAAGACGCCGAATCTCACTCTGCCGAGGACAAAAAGCGCCGCGAGGTAGTTGACCTTAAAAACCAGGCGGACCAGTTGATTTATTCTACCGAAAAGACGCTCAAAGAGCACGGCGATAAGGTTTCGTCCGATACCCGCGGCAAAATCGAGTCAGCCGTGAATAACCTCAAAGAGGCCATCAAGGGCGAAGACGGCAATGCAATCAAAAAAGCGATGGACAATCTCAATGATACTGCTCAGGAGATAGGCAAGATACTCTATGAGGAAGCTGCCAAAAAACAGGCAGCTGGAGGTCAGAAACCTTCCGAACCGAAAGACGAAGAAGGAAAAGTTCGCCGCAAAAAAGGCGGCGACGATGTAATTGATGCCGAATTCGAGGCTAAAGACGAATAACGTCATCGACTTCCAAATATATTTTACACTTGGCTCCTGCTGGTGCAGGAGCCAGTTTTATTTGCCGATGCAGAAATGCGAGAAAATCATTTCAAGTATTTTCTCGTCAATATATTCGCTCTCGAAAGTCGATAAATTTTGCAGGGCCGAACGTATAAACATTGCAGCTACTTCTTCGTTGCCTTCTGTCAGCTCAACCGAAGCAATTTGGATGTTTTTAATCGCCTCGATTACTGTTTGCCGGTGTCTTTCGGTAAGAGCTGTTTTGCCAGCAGCTTCTATTGTATCCGAAGTCTGCCTGATAATGCTCTGCTGGACAAGCTCTTTAAGCTCTCCAAGACCTGAATGTTTTTTGGAACTGGTGGCTAAAAAATCGCAGCCGAAAATCTTTTTTAACTTCTTAAGCTTTTCTGCCATATCGCCTGCGGATAGTAAATCACATTTCGCTGCTGTGTAAATTTCAGGTTTTTTTGAGAAGCGCCTGATTATCTCTAAATCAGTCGAATAATCCGCTTTTGTGATGTCCGCACAGAAGATTATTACAGTAGAATCATCAATAGCCTTTAATGCTGCGGTATTGGCAAGCGATTGAATAATGTCGGCAGGCTCAACAGCGAGACCTGCGCAATCAAACAAGACACAATCGCATTTATTCAGTTTCAACCAGTGCTGCAGGACGTCGCGGGTTGTACCGCTCTGCTGCGAAACAATGCTTCTTTTTTCGCCGACAAGTGCGTTGACAAGACTGCTTTTTCCCGCGTTTGCCGAGCCTGCGATTATCACCGAAGGGGCGTCTATAATCTGCTCATAAGTGATTGAGCCGGCAAGAAGCTCATTGAGACTATTGCAGATTTTTTCTGCCGTTTCGATGGCCTTTTTTGCGGAGATTATTTCTATATCTTCTGTACTGAAGTCAAGTCCTGCTTCGATTAAACTCAAGATGTCGAGAATTTCCCGGCAGATTTGCCGGATCTTTTTCTCGACTGAGCCGCCAAAAAGTTTTTGAGCGGCTGATAACTGATATTGGTTTGAGCTTTGAATCAGCTGTGCCACCGCTTCGGCCTGGGACAAATCCATTTTTCCGTTGACGTAGGCCCTGTATGTAAATTCACCCGGCTCGGCGGGTCGGCAGCCCAGGGTCAGGAGTTTTGAAAAAAGAGATTCAACGGCTTCATCACAGGCGAAAAAATGAATTTCGGCAAGGTCATCGCCTGTGTATGAATAGGGAGAAGGAAAAAGATAGAGACAGACGTTAAGTTCAGGACCTTCGGCGATAGTTGTCAAAGCAGACATTATTTTTCTCCTGTTTGGAATGTCCTGCGAGACAATATTTTTTAAGATATCGAAGGTTTTATCGCCGCTGATGCGGACGATATGCTTTACTGACGGCGTCGTCCCGCTCGATACCGCAGCGATAGTGTCGTTTGTGTCGTACATAGGCCGTATTTGCAGCTTTTGCTTAATTTGTGATAATCAGGAGAATTTAATCGGCGGTTTTGGCTTTTTCTTTTTCAATTTTCCGCCTAATTTGCTTGTCGTCGGCACAAGACCGACCTGCTCGGCAGCATCTTTTTCCTGGATGTGCTTTCTTATGACATATTGTTCAACAAGTCCTGCGACCGTGCTCGACATTATGTAAAGATTCAGCCCCGAAGGCGCTCTGTAAAGAAACAGAAGCATCATTATGGGCATCATCCACATCATCATTTTCTGCTGCTGAGCCGCCTGGGGATTGGTTGCAGACGCCGAGGAGGGCATAAATTTTTGCTGCACGAACATTGCGGCGCCGAGCAGGATGGGCAGGAGATTGAAACTTGTGCCGATGAATGAGCCGATAAAAGGAATTTTTTCGGCAGCGGCAGGAAGATAAAACAGTGCGTCAACGCTTGAAAGGTCGGTTATCCAGAACGGCAGAAATTTTGCCCCCCTGAATTCGATGCCCGCGTAAATAGCGCTATAAAGCGCAATCCAGATTGGCATCTGAAGCAGCATGGGCAGGCAGCCCAGTATAGGTGCTGCGCCGTGCTCCTTGTAAAGCGCCATCATTTGCTTGTTCATTTCCGCTTTATTATTCGCGTGCTTCTGTTTTATTTCCTCGGCCTTTGGCGCCAGCTTTGACATCTTCATCATTGAAACCTGACTTTTTTTGGTAATTGGATGCAGCAGGATCCGCACAACGAAGACGAAGATTATAATAACAACGCCGTAATTCGGGATGTATTGAAACAACCAGTCCATGGCGTTTAGAATGAGAAAACTCAGACTGCTGAAAGTGTTTCCGCAGCAGGCCTGGAAGTCGATTACCTGTATGAAGCCAAGTTTTTCATAGAGCGGATTAGCTTTAAAAAGATGCCTGTCCTTGGGGCCGATATAAAGCTGAAAACCGCAGGAGTATTGTGCTTTTGGGACGATGGTGACAGTTTCAGTCTGCAGTTCGACACCTATGTTTTCGTCGCCGCTGTCGGCGATTCCATCAGGGTTATAGTGTATCGCAAATTTTTCTTTGCTAATCCATTCAGCGGATAAATTGTTCGGGCCTTGCGGGACCGGTCGTATAATGGCGGTGAAATATTTATTTGATAATGAGGTCCAGAGGAATTTATAGTCGGCGTTTTTATGGAACAGCAGCGCCTTGTCGCCAAAATCCTTTTCAAGCTTTTTAATGTTTAATTTTGTTACTTCAACAGCACCCTGAGAATTTAAAAAGCCGGTTGTTATTGTTCTTGTATCGGCTCTTTCCTCTTCTTTTGATATCCCGGCTGGGCCAAGCATATCAAGAGAAGTTTTAATTTCAGAATCGCTCAAATTGACCAGGGTGATATCGCAACTCAGCAGATAATCTTCAGGCCTGAGGGTATATTTTTTTGTCAGTTTGACAAGTTCGCTGCTGTCTTTGAAGATTGTTGCATAAAAACTTATTGTTTGCGAGCCGTCGGCGTTTTGAGTTATGCCGCTGCTTTGCCAGTTTAGCCGGTCGAGCGGAAAAACCTTTGCCAAATCCGGCAGCAGCAGTTTTTTGCCTGCCATAGTGTCTGCCCTTCCGGCAGGAGACAGCAGTTCAAACGGCTGTGGATTTTTGCGGTTGCGATTATCATAGTCTCGAAGTCTTGCAGACAAGACAGCAGCCCCTTTTGTGGTAAACTCAAGTTCGAGCTTATAAGGATTATTGTTTTTCAAAACAGAACCAAGCGTAAATGCTTTTTCTTCTGCGCTTACGGCGGTAATCTGGGACGTGGAGGCAGGCGTATCCGGCAGGGGGGCAATCTGGGGTAAGCTGGGAGGGGCAGGCAGGTTGGTTTCGGCAGCGAGAGTTAAAATTCCTCTTTCAGTATCCTGCTGCTTTGAAAATACGCCTGAATTTAGTATCAGGACTGCGCATATAATCAGATATGCACAAATAAGGAGGGTAAATAGTTTTTTTGCATCCATGGCTTTTATCGTCCTTCGCTTAGTCTGTCAGCCTCGAAGTTGTCGAGCTCCTCGACACTGTAGATTTTCTTTTGCGTGGTTTTATAATCGTACTCAAGCCTGACAAAGTTGACGTTGTTCTGCTCGATATAGACATAACTTGCCCTGTTGTCCTTATCTCTCGGCTGGCCTACGGAGCCGACGTTTATAATAGCTCTTTCTTCGGGTATTATAGGATAGACCCAGTCGAGTTCGTCCGGGGCGTAAAAGTCAGGGTCATCGAGGAAAACGCCCGGCAGGTGAGTGTGTCCTATGAAGCAAATGTGCTTAACACGGTCGAACAGTGCGGTTATTTTTGCAGGTGTTGTATATACGTCATCGGGAAAGACGTATTCATTTATAGGTTTTCTTGGCGAAGCGTGTACAAAATCCAGAACTGCTTTTGTGCCGTTAAGCTCGGTATGAAGTGTCCATCTCATCTGCTGGCCCCCCAGGTAGTTCCAGCGATTATGTCGTTTTTCGGGGCCCGGTTCGATTTCGAGCTGGCTTCTTGTCCAGAAGCTTGCCCGTTCAGCGCCGAGATTGAAGTTTGTCGGTTCGTACAGTATCGCATAATCGTGATTGCCCATAACGCAGGACTGGGTTTTATCAATGACCAGGTCGAGACAGTCCTTAGGGTCGGGACCATAGCCGATTATATCGCCGAGGCAGTAAATTGTTTTTATGCCTCTTTGTTCTATGTCCGCCAGCACGGTTGTCAGTGCTTCGAGATTTGAGTGTATATCGCTTATTATAGCAAACATGCGGTATTCCTACTGAACTAAGCCATTATTTGTTCACAAACAGAGGTGATGCTTATACCAGAAAAATTACTGTTATTCCAGTTCAAATTAACCAGACCCGGGTGTGTAAATCTGTGGCAAAGAAGACTTATAATATCGGGGTATGTCCCGCACCTACTTTGACATTGTGAACAAAAACTGCAAATCAATCGTTTTTGAGACAATTTTTGCGAAGTAGTTTAACGTTAGAACATCAAAGTAGGTGCGGGATTACTCTTTAGTCCCTTCGAGCCAGTGTTCTGACATAACCTGCAAATCATTGATGTCAACAGGGCCGTCTCCGGTCAGGTCAGTACCGAGCAGACAGTTGGTATTGGGGTCTTTATAGCTATCGGGGTCATTGCAGTCACACAGCCAGTCTTTAGCCAGAAATGCAAAATCCTGGAAATCTACCGTGCAGTCGCAGCTAAGGTCGCCGGCTGGGGGTGGGTTGTGACATAGAACAATTCCATCCACAATGAAATATGTGTCCCAGACAGCATCCACATAATCACCGACGAGTATAGTCAGGTCATAAGTTCCTGCCTGATTAACATCAAATGTATATTCGAACCTCTTCCAGCCGCTCATAGAGCTAAAGTCGCCTAAATCCGAGATGGATATCTGAACAACATTTACCTCGCTAAGGTTTAAGTCGCCAGGCGGAGGGATAAGCTTAATGTAGGCAAAATCATAGTAGGGTTTGTAATCGCATGTACCGAAAAAGTATACACCGGTAAGCTTGTCCTCGGCTTCAACGGTAATGGTCTGCCATGCCTTAGCATAACTTGGTTCAGGTCTGATATCTCCTGTACTAAGTACAAGAAAATGTTCCCCCTCAAAAGGAAACAGTCCGTTTGTGGTGTCAATCCGCCAGTTTGTGAACCCACCCTGTTCTGGATGAGGTATAAAATGCCCAACAACATCAGTATAGTTTTCACACTGCCAGTCTGTAGGAGTGTTAATATCAAGAACGGAATTATAATCGAAGAATTCGAATCTTCCATTGCAGGGGTCAGGTATGGCTTGGGCTTGTATGGTTAGAAAAACAGAAAGCAGGCTCATGGCACCCCAAAAATGTGCGCATTTACAATTCATATTATTCTGTACGATGGCAGTTCCCACTACTGTCTTATTTTCTATATTATAATGCCGGAAGCACAAAAAATCAAGAAAAATCAGTATCAGGAGAGTTTGGGCGCTTTAGGCGCAAAGGGCCTTTAGAGGCCAGTTTAAGGATACTTTGGATGGGATTTTTTATTTTGCCATAAAGCAATAAATGTGGACATCGAATAGATATAATACGGTCAGTTTATTACTTTAATTATTTATAGGACTTAATTTTTTGGTGATGTAAAGTTTTAAAAAGGGTTTTCGGCACTTAATTACGCTGTTATAAGCTCTTATGGCAAAAAAACTGCTGGTTTAGCTCCTCAAATCAGCAAATTATAGGACTGCCTCTGAATTTTTTTCTCACGGGCTTGCAAAGCCAAAGCCGGGCAATAAAAAACGGAACATAGAGTATCGCTGACAGATGAGCTTGCCTATGCTGTCTAATATCATTGTTTCCAGTATTGAAAATGGGCAAAATTTTATCTTCTTGTCCGATAAACCCTAAAGTTTTTCACCTGCACAGGCCGAATAAGCCAATATAGGGCTTTTTCTATGCGCACTGAAAATGTGGTTTTTGGTGCTGAAATCACGTTTAACTTGTCCTGAGCGAAGTCGAAGGACGTGCAGTGAGCTTATCGAACTAATTGAATAAAGGATTATCCGATGAGAACAGTAGCGGTAGTTAATCAAAAGGGCGGATGCGGAAAAACAACCGTTTCGATAAATCTTGCCAGCGCACTGGCTGCGGAAAACAAAAAAACTCTCCTTATTGATATGGACCCGCAGGGCCATTGCGCCGTCGGCCTGGCTGTCCCGGAAGAACAGATTGAGCAGGGCATTTATGATGTGCTGGTAAACTTCCGCCGGGGCGAAACCATAAAACTCACTGAAATTTTGTGGGAAATCAGCGATAACTTCGAGCTTGCGCCGGCAAGCATTGACCTGGCCGCCTTCGAGCAGCAGACCACCGGAATGGTCGACCGTGAAAATTGTCTCAAGGACGTTCTGGCGGCCGTTGAAAAAGACTATGACTACGTCGTTATCGACTGTCCTCCTGCCATAAGCTTACTCACATTCAACGCACTGCGGGCGGCTACCGATGTCGTTGTTCCCGTTGAAACGGGATATTTTTCACTGCACGGCCTGAGCAAACAGCTCGATACGCTCAGCATCCTGTGCAAACAGTGCTCTCAGCATATACACGTTATGGTGCTTGCCAGTATGTACGACATCCGAACAAAGATGGGCAGAGAAATACTGTCTGAACTGCGCAAACACTTTTCAAACAGGATGTTCAAAACAGTCGTCAATTTCAATACCAAGCTCAAGGAAGCCGCCAGCCTCGGCCAGCCAATCTGCGAATACGACCCGGCAAGCAGAGGGCACAAGGATTTCCAGTATCTCGCACAGGAGCTTATTGCCAGTGATACGTCAATGGTCGAGTCGAAACAAATGGCAGATTCGTCGGTCAAGATAGAATCGCAGATACCGATTATTCAGAAAGAACAGGCAAGGCCTGTCTTGAGCGGAGTCGAAAGAAAAGAAGCCATCAAGAGCTTCGATGAGAAACTTGAGTCAATCAGTTCGTCGGCGCAGGAGTTGTTGACAAGCCTTAGCGGTGGAGATGTCCCTGCCGCTCCGCAGGAGCCGCTTATCGTGGCCGAGGCTGCCGCGGCCGAAAAAGCCATGCAGGACATTGACAGCAGGCTCAACGACTTCTACGGCACAAGGCAGTTCGGCGGCGCGGTTAAATTCGTTACGCTTTAC
>Ga0315286_10000771_pt1 | contig 27803 bp, 31 predicted proteins | sample YL17G10_0_MG_FD_205038 | JGI IMG/M metagenome (GOLD analysis project Ga0315286, IMG submission 205038) | Sediment microbial communities from Yellowstone Lake, YNP, Wyoming, USA - YL17G10_0 | ecosystem: Environmental > Aquatic > Freshwater > Lake > Sediment | place: USA: Wyoming | collected... | reverse complement strand
GTCATCGCCCCTTTTCGCTGCTGGCGTGGGACCGTCCTGAGCGTGGCTGGGACCGTCCCAGTCTCCCTACGGGTGTCGTATCAAAACCACGTCCGTTTTCTTCAGGAGTGATTCAGGTGCGGTCGAAGCGGAACACGCTTGAGCGGAAGTTGACAGTGAGCAGGCGATGTCGAGAATTGTAAAAGTGGCACTTGCGGTGGCCCTGATTGCGGTGATTAGCGGGGCCGCAGCGTTGGCGCTGCTGCTGCGACACGGATTCAGTGCGCGGGCGCAACCCTTGGCCACCGAGGCATTTGTCGCCCGCCGCTTGCGCCGACTCGCCATCCCGCGAAATGCGCGCGAGGCACGCGACCCAATCCCAGGGACGCCGGAAATCCTAGCGGAAGCGCGCGCCCATTTTGCTGACCACTGCGCCATTTGCCACGCCAATGACGGCAACGGGAACACCGCAATCGGGAAGAACCTCTATCCCAAAGCGCCGGACATGCGGAAGCCGAACACGCAGTCGCTCTCCGACGGCGAGCTGTTTTACATCATCCACAACGGCATCCGCTTCACCGGCATGCCCGCCTGGGGCAGTGACAACGTCGAGGAAGACCGGGGCAGCTGGAAGCTGGTCCACTTCATTCGCCATCTTCCACACATTACGACGGAGGAGTTGGCGGAGATGAAACAAATGAACCCGAAGAGCAGGCGCGAGATCGAAGAAGAAGATGAGATCACGAAGTTTCTGATGGGAGAGGAACCCAATTCACCCAAAGGTCAGCATCATTGACAGAGGAGAGAGAAGTATGACGAAAAGAAACGGTTGGGCAGTTATGTTCACGGCCGTGCTTTGTGCGGCAGTAGCTCAAGCCCATGAGGGGCATCCACACATCATGGGAACCGTGGTTGCCGTCGACCCACATCACATCGTGGTCCAGACTACGGATGGGAAGAATCTCTCGGTCTTGGTCGACAAGGACACCAAGTATCGACAGGGCGACAAAGCGGCGGCAGCCGCGGACCTGAAGGTGGGCGATCGCGTCGTCGCAGAAGTGAGCGGCACGGGTGACAGCCTGACGGCCAGTGACATTCGGTTCGCGCCGACCGCTGCGCACCAGGGGATTGAAGGGCATGAAGCGCACCAGCAGCATTAGTTCCTCATGCCGGAAACACGCAGAACGTGACGATGGCGCCGTGACAACGGAAACAGAGACATTCAAGAGGAAAGGAGGACATCAATGAGACAGACCGTCGTGCAGTTGAGTCATCGGACGCGGGCGCCGCGTGTGGTTGCCGGGTTCGTTCTGTGGGCAGCGCTGTTGACCCTCACACCGCCGGCCGCAAGGGCAGGAGAACCCGTCACCGCGGACACGGTCGCCCAACGCGTGGCCACTGCGAAGAGCGCGCAGAATCACGAAGAGTTGGCGGCCTACTTCCGCTCACAGGCGGCGGCAATGGCCGCGGACGTGAAACGTCACGAGGCGATGCTGAAGTCGTACGACTGGGTGTGGGGCGTCGGCAAGGAGCTCATGCGCAACCACTGCCAGACCTTGATTGCGTCCGACCACAAGGCCCAGCAAGCCTTCGAGGCCTTGGCGCAGGAACACGAGAAGCTGGCGAAGGAGCTGGAACACAGTCACTAAAGCCGTCGACTCTTAGTCGCAAGTGCGCGCCAAGGCAGTAGCAGTAATGGAAGAGCTATTGTCGCCTTGACACCTTGCTGCAGGAGCATACAAATGGAAGCGGAGGCTAAACACGCGGGGCCTTGAAGAGGGGAGCGAGGTCCGATGGCGATTACGAGGATGCGGTCGTTGAACGCGATTGTGCGCCGCCGCGGGCCACCGGCGCAAGTGATCGGGGCGGCATTTTGCTCGAAAAGAACGGACAAACACATCGATGGCACAGGGAGGGAACAAACAATGCAGCGGACACTGATGATTCTTCTGATTCTGAGTTTCGGCGCCGCGTTGGTTGCACTGCCGGCGGGCCGAGTCGTCGCGCAGGCGGACCTGCCGGCAAAGGTCGCAGCGGCAAAGACAGCCGCGGATCACGAGGCGATCGCCGCCGAGTTTGAGCAGGAGGCGAAAGACCTGGAGGCGAAAGCGGCGTTTCACGCGGACCTCGCCAAGCATTACGCCATGAATCAATCCGCCCACACGGCAAAGCCCAGGCTCGAAAAACACTGCGCGGAGCTGAGCGCGAGTCTGAAGAAGGCTGCGGAGCAGGCCAGGGAGATGGCCAAGCTGCATCGCGAGCTAGCGCAGAAGGCCGCAAAGTAACTGACCAAAGGCGGCAGGGCCGCCTGCCGGAGGGGCACTGGGCCGCTTGCCTCCTTCGATAATCCAAACCGATGGACGTCGAGAAGATCAAGCGTAAGTACCGGCGGAACGCACGCTGGTATGACTGGCTGATGGCACGGCCGACGGAGGCGCTGCGCCGCGAGGCGATCCGCCGACTTGCCTTGCATGTTGGAGATCGGGTGCTCGACCTCGGCTGCGGCACCGGGCTCAGCCTGCCGTTGTTGCGCGACGCCGTGGGCGACACCGGCGTCGTCTACGGTATCGAGTTGAGTCCTGCGATGCTGGCCGTGGCGCGGCGGAAGACGGACACCGCAGGTTGGCGCAATATCCGGTTGATTCAGGCTAACGCGGAAGAGTTCGACCTCGACGAGCCTGTCCACGCGGTGCTGTGCTTTTACACGCACGACATCATGCTGTCGTTGACTGCACTACCGCGTGTGATGGGCGGATATCTCAAGCCCGGCGGACGAGTCGTGGCGGTTGGCGGCAAACTGGTACATGGCTGGCGCGGTTGGCTGATCAACGCGCTGACCATCACCTACTCCCTGCCGGCGGTGACCACGCTGGACGCCAAGCAGTCCTACGAACCTTACGCGGTGATGCGCAATTTGCTTGCCGACTTCGAAGTTGCGGACCGCAAGCTCGGCTCGCAGTACCTCGCCTGGGGCACACGCCCAACGTGAGAATGAGATCAGAACAGGCGCGGCCGGGAGAGGGAACTCGCGACTCACCCGGTTGAGGTGCCTAAGGGGTAAGGCCGTCGTGAGCGGCCATTGGCTTGCCGTTCCCAGCTGCCACTCTAATACGCGAGGAAGCAGCTCCGAATGCAGCCGGATGAGGTGGAAATCGTCTTCTTGAGAGCGCCCACAGAAGGAGAACGAAGGTGAGGACGACGCGCTTACCCCCGGTTGACACTCGCAATCCGGAGCGGACAATTGAACCTAGCTGAACACATCCGGCTCCATTTCCCAGAACCAACTGCGGTCTTCGGTGGTATTTTGAAATAACACCACGAGTGGAGGATTAGACATGCGAAAGAGAGAGGCCTGTTCCGGCGCGCCGATTCTACTGACCCTTGTCCTTACGGTTCTGACCAGCTCGGTCGGCACCGCCGGTGGTACGTTGCTGACAACGCCCGTCGGCGGTGGCGTTGGTTGCATCGGTGACTGCAACGGCGACGGCTTGGTCACCATCGAGGAGATTATCACCGCTGTGAACATCGCTCTTGGCAGTGTCGACGCGTCTGCCTGTGAAAGCCTGGCTGCGAACGGCCCAGTGACGGTGGCCGAGATTGTCACGGCGGTGAACGAGGCCCTCAATGGCTGCCCCGCAGGCGTCGTGGGCACAATCAGCGGGACCGCCGTAAAAGGGCCGGTGGCCAATGCCACCGTCACCGCGCTCGCGATAGATTCGAATGGCACAGTGGGGGCGCGGGTCGGCTCGGCCGTCACTGACGGGTCGGGAAATTTCAGCATGCAGGTGGGCAATTACTCCGGTCCGCTGATGCTGCAAATGATGGGTGGGAGCTTTCCTGACGAGGCGACCGGGACACGCATGGACATGGGTGCGACGGATATGATGACTGCCGCCATCCCGAATATGACAGCCGGCGCCACGTTGAACGGCATCGAGATCACCGCTCTGACTTCGATGGCGCAACGCATGGCCCAAAATATGGCCGGCCGGATGACTCAAGCCAACATAGCGCAAAGCAACTCTGCGATAGGCAGGTATTGCGATGTCAGCGACATCCTGAGTGTGCACCCGATGGACCCGACCGCGAGCGGCTCCGGAGCAGCCGCGAACCAGGACCAGAAGAATTATGGAATGATGATTGCGGCCATGTCGGAATACGCCAGTACCATCGGAATGCCTTCCACCTCCGGAATGGTGACGGCCATGATGGACGATGCTTCTGACGGGATCATGAACGGCTTGATGGGAGGGAGCCGGATCGACATGGGTGGAATGGGCGGCATGATGGGCGGAACGATGATGCAGCCCGATGCGGGCGCCTCCGGGCTCGCCACCGCGATGACGTCCTTTATGCTGTCGGCCCAGAACAAATCGGGGCTCACAATGCAAGACATGCAGGCACTGATCGACAAACTGGACGCGAGCAACGGGGTGATCCAGTAGCACGTTCGGAAGGCCCGTCTCGCTCCGGGTCAGGATGAGGGGCTCAATTCAGGCATTCCCCGTGCGGCCGACATCCGCGTCGAGGAAGGTCCGGCCCAGATAGTCAGCGGCGCTCGGCCGTGGCATCATATTGCGCAGTTCGCAACAGGAGGTTCAGATGAAGGTGAAGACGATGGTACTCTCAGGAATCACACTTGCTGTCATCGGGATGGCGCCGATCTTGTTTCCGTCCTCAGCTTCGGCGCAGATGACGCCGGGGATGAAGATGGGGCAGGGTAAAGGGGCGGGGATGCCTCCGGCCTGCCAGGAAATGATGGGCATGCGTCAGTCGATGCGAGCAGAGCAAGCCAGCACGGATGCGAAGCTGAACGATCTGGTGGCGAAGATGAACGCCGCCAGCGGCGAGAAGAAGGTCGACGCGATCGCCGCTGTCGTGAGCGAGATGGTGGCGCAGAGACAAGCCCGACACGAGAAAATGGCGACGATGCAAAGCAAAATGGAGGCGGCGATGGCAAACTGCCCCATGATGCAGAAGGGCGCCGGCCCGCCGGAGCCGGAAAAGAAGCCGGAGTAGCATGGGCGGTGAGGGGTCGAGGGAGGGTGGAGGGGCGATGAGGCGGCCTGAGTTCATCGCTCAGCAAAGCCGTTGTCCCTCGGGGCCGTTGGGCTGGCTCATCGCCAAGGTCATGGCGGTGGAGACCGCGCCGGCGAATATGTATGCGCTGGATCTTCTCCAACTGCAGGCGACCGATCGTGTTCTCGACGTCGGTTGCGGCCACGGGCGCACCGTCGAGCGTGCTGTGTCAATGGTCGCGGAAGGTTTCGTGGCCGGCGTGGACCTCTCCGAGCGTATGGTGCGCATGGCGTGCCGCCGAAACCGACGGCACATCAAGGAGGGGCGTGTCGAGATCAAGGAGGGCGACAGCGCCCGCATTCCGTACCCCGAGCGCAGCTTCGACAAGGTCTGCTCCGTTCACACCCTCTACTTCTGGCCTGACCCGCTGCGGCACTTGCGTGAGATCCACCGGGTCATGAAACCCGGCGGGCGCTTCGTGCTGGGATTCGGGCCGAAGGAGGACGAGCAGGCCGCATCGCAGTTTCCCAGCAGCGTCTACCGCTTTTACACCGGCGAAGAGGTGCGCAACCTGCTTCGCCAGGTCGGATTCACGGAGATCGAAACGACCATCGCGCGGGTGGCAGGGAGGGATATCGTTTTCGCGACGGCTCGCGCCGGCACCACCTCGAAGTAGCCCCCGTGTGCAGCGGCGGGCACGCCGGACGCTGTGTTTTCCAGAGGGGCCGAATACCTTTGCTTCAGTTCCAAGATACCATTTCACTTTCCGATAACATTTCAGTGGAGGATTAGACATGGAGAAGAGAGAGATCTGTTCCAACAGACTGGACGCGAGCAACGGAGTGATCCAGTAGGACTCAACGGGCTCCGCTCTTGCGCGTTGACCGCGCGCAGGCGGCGGGGCAAGCCTTCGTGCAGCAAACGCGTGATAGATGTGCGACGAGCGGTTGCGCTCCGCCAGCCAGCAGCGTATGTATCGAAGCTCGATGAATCGTCTCGTTCGATGGCTGCTTACCTCCAGCGCCTGCCTATCGCTGGCTGTTGGATCACTTTCCCAGCTCGCACTCTGTGTCGGTGCTGGAGGGCATGTCGCCGTCGAGCCGATCGATGCAGTCTGTTGCCGCCCTGGGATGCCATCCGGCGAGGCGACCGTTGTCAGCAGCCCGACCCATGGCTGCGCTGAGCGGTGTACCGATACGCGCCTCGGCGTCGGTCCAGTGCTCAGACCCTCGGCTGCCGATCGAATTGGCGCGCAGACGATAGCGTTCGTGCCCGCTCTCACCACCCACCTTCTTTCATCGGTGCCGCACCGCGTCCTCGAGGCGCCGCCGGGTTCCATTTCCCAACTTCCGCCACGCGCCACACGCACCACCGTCTCTCGCTGCTGATACAACCCGCTAACGAATAGGCGCCCGACCTTCGCGGTCGTTGGCGCAGCGCCAAGTCACGCCCGCAATTTGTGCGACTTGGCAAGGCTCCGGTAGGCCTGTGCCCAACCCGGACAGATTCACTGCGGAGGGAATGGAATACACATGACAGGGATAAGAGGTTTGAACACGTTCTCGTTGCTCATAGGGTTACTGATCCTGGGCATGGTGTGTCCAGGCCGGGCCGCCAGCGCGGAGGTACTTACCCTCCAGCAAGCCCTCGACGTCGCGCACCGGAGTAATCCTGACATCTTGGCGGCGCGACAGGAGGCGGAGATCGCGCGCGGACGTCTCGTGAAGGCCCGTTACTGGAACCAGTTCAACCCGGAAATCGAAGGGGGCGCTGCGCAGCGGCGTTTCGACGCCGGCGGGAGTGACGTCCAGCGCTCAGGCGGGCTCTCTCTTGAGCTGGAGGTCGCCGGGCAGCGCGGCAAGCGCATCGAGGAAGCGGAGCGCAATCTTGGACGTGTCGAAGCCGAGGTGGCCAACGTCGAGCGGCTCCTGATCGCGCAGGTCAAGGAGGCGTACTACGGTGCGCTCTATCGCGAACGACGCTTGCAGCTGTTGCGCCGGGTCGAAGATCTCAATCGGCGCCTGCGCGACGCGTCCTCCGAACGTTTTCGCAGCGGTGAGGTCCCGAAGCTCGAGGCCAACCTCGGCGTCGTGCGCTACAGCCAGTCGCGGAAGGACACGCTGACGGGCGAACGCGACCATCGCAACACCCTGCGTGAACTGGAGCGGTTGCTGGGGCGTGAGCCGCTCGGAACAACGATGATCGAGGGAAGCTTGAAGGCACAGCCCACCGCGATCGACGAGGGCTCGCTTCTGGAAACCGCCTTGCACGTGCGGCCGGATCTGCAAGCCCGTGGCGCCGAGATCCTACGCGTAGACGCCGAAACGGCACTCACGAAGCGGCTGGTCGTTCCGAACCCGACGCTACGCGGCGCATACGACGAGGAGACGGAAACGGCCGGGAGCCGCGACCGCATCATCGGCGGCACCATCACTATTCCGCTGCCGGTTTTCGACCGGCGACAGGCAGAGCTGACGGCCCTTGCCGGACAACGGGCGCAGGCTGCCTACAACCGGAGCGCCACCGTGCTAGCCGTGCAGGCGGAAGTGCGCGATGCCTCTCGCAGCTACCAGGCTGCGGCGGAGGCCGTGCAGGTGTTCGAAGCCGATGCGGTCGCGCGCATCGAGGAGAACTTCCGCTTCGTCGAAACCGCCTACCGTGAGGGCAAGATCGACTTGTTGCAGTTGATCGTGGTGCAGAACGACTTGGTCAGCGCTCAGTTCTCCTACCTCGACTCCCTCTGGGACTACTGGCTGGGCCGGATTGCGCTGGAGCGCGCCATCGGGCAGCCGCTCGAACAAGGAGCACACCAGTGATCACGCACACGCCTCGTCGCCGATCACCCTTCGCGGCCCTGGTTGCCACGGCCGTGCTGATCCCATTCATGGCCTGCCAACAGGGTGCGTCCTCAGGGGCTCCCACTGAACACACTGCGCCCGTAGCCAAGCCGAAAGCCGAAGAACGGATCGAGCTGCCGCCCGAAGCCCGGGAAGCGGTTTCGATCAAAACCGTCACCGCGGTGGAGCAGGTGCTCGGGCAAGAGCTGCGCGCGACCGCAGTCATCAAGCCGAACGAGAACCGTCTGGCGCACGTGAGCCCACGCATCGGTGGCCGGGCGATAGAGGTGCACGCGGTGCTCGGTGACACCGTCACGGATGGCCAGCCGCTCGCCATGCTCGACAGCATCGAGCTAGGCGAGAAGAAATCCGCCTTCCTCCAAGCACGTACCAACATCGAGGTGGCGCGTCGCAACTACGCGCGGGAGGAACGGCTCTTCAAGCAGCAGATCTCGTCGGAGAAAGAATACATCGAGACCAAAGGCGAGTTTGAGCGCAGCGAGGCGGCGTACCGCGCCGCCCGCGAGGCGCTGCGCCTGGTCGGTCTCTCCGATGCGGAGATCGACCGGGTCACCTGGGGCGGTGGCGAGCACCCGCTCTCTCACTTCTTCCTCGTTGCCCCATTCGCCGGCACGGTCATCGAGAAGCACATTACCGTCGGCGAACTGGTCGAGCGGAATCAAGCCGCCTACACCATTGCTGACCTCACGGCGGTGTGGGTGCTGCTCGACATCTTCGAGAGAGACCTGGCCCGTGTGCATATCGGCGACGAGGTCCGGATTTCGATTGACGCGTACGCGGGCGAGACGTTTCGCGGCACCGTGACCTATCTCAGCAACGTGCTCGATCCGGCTACGCGAGCGGCGCAGGCCCGGGTCGAGTGTGACAATCGCGACGGGCGGCTGCGTCCCGGCATGTTCGCCACGGCAACGTTGAGCGTGCAGGCATCTACGGACGCGAAGGCGATCGTGGTATCGCACAACGCCATCCAACAGGTGCACGGCCACCCAGTCGCCTTCGTCGAAGAGAAACCCGGCACCTACGCCGTGCGCGAGTTGGTGCTGGGCAGGGAGGCGGGCAGCGAGGTGGAGGTCCGTTCCGGGCTCGCGGAGGGTGAGCGGGTCGTGGCTGACGGGGCCTTCTACCTCAAGTCCATCTTGCTCAAGGAAGAGGTCGGCGAGCATGACTGACCGCTGTGCCGGGCTGGTCGCGCGCGGAGCGTCGCCATGTTGAATCGTCTCTTCGAATTCTCGCTGCGTAACCGCTTCCTGATCTTCGTGTTCGCCGGCCTTCTCGTTGGGATCGGCATCTACTCACTGGGCCGACTGCCGATCGATGCCGTCCCCGACGTCACGCCGAACCAAGTGCAGATTCTCACTAACGCTCCCGGGCTCGGTCCGGTCGAGGTCGAGAAATTCATTACCTTTCCCGTCGAGACGGCGATGTCCGGGCTTCCCGGCATCGAGCGGATCCGGTCGGTGTCGCAGTTCGGGCTCTCTGTGGTGACCGTCTACTTCGACGAAGGCATGGACATCTACTTCTGCCGCCGCCTGGTGATGGAGCGGCTGCCGGCGGCGCGCGAGGCGATTCCGGCGGGGCTCGGCACGCCCGAGATGGGGCCAATATCGACCGGCCTGGGTGAGATCTACCAGTTCGAGGTGAAAGGCGACGGGTATTCGTTGATGGAGCTGCGCTCCATTCTGGAGTGGGACATCGCCTTCAAGCTGAAGTCAGTGCGGGGTGTGGTGGAGGTGAACACGTACGGCGGCGAACTGAAGACCTACGAGGTGCAACTCGACGCTGCGAAGTTGGTCGCGTACAGCCTGCCGCTCAGTCAGGTGTTCGAGGCTCTCGAGCGCAACAACGCCAACGCCGGAGGCGGCTACATCGAGCACGCCCAGGAGCAGTATCTCATCCGCGGCGAGGGCCTGATCAGTAGCTTGAGCGACATCGAGAACATCGTGGTCGCGGCGCGCAACGATGCGACGCCGATTTACATCCGCAATCTCGGGCGCGTCGCCTTCGCCCCCATGGTGCGCCAAGGAGCCGTCACCCGCGATGGGCGTGGCGAAGCCGTCACCGGCGTTGTCATGATGCTGATCGGGGAGAACTCCCGCGTGGTGGCAACCCGCGTGAAGGAGAAGCTCGCAGAGATCCGGAAGTCCCTACCCCCGGGCGTGACCATCGACACCTACTATGATCGCACGGAGTTGGTGCGAAAGACCATCAAGACGGTCGGCAAGAACCTCACCGAGGGGGCGGTCCTGGTGGTGGCTGTGCTGCTGCTCCTGCTGGGGAACCTGCGCGGCGGATTGATCGTGGCGTCAGCGATTCCGCTGTCCATGCTCATTGCCTTCACGGCGATGGTCTACGCTGGTCTCTCCGGCAACCTGATGAGTCTCGGGGCGATCGACTTCGGCCTCATCGTCGACGGCTCGGTGGTGATGGTCGAGAACATCGTGCGCCACCTTGCCGAACGTCGGCACACGGCGGCGGACATGAGTGCTGGTGAGCTGCAGCAGGTCATCCTCGAAGCCGGCCGCGAAGTGCTGCGGCCGATCTTCTTCGCCGTGGGGATCATCATCATCGTCTACCTGCCCATCCTCACCCTGCAGGGGGTGGAGGGGAAGATGTTCCGGCCGATGGCGCTGACCGTGGTGTTTGCGCTGGCGGGCTCACTGCTCCTGTCCTTCACCCTCATGCCGGTGCTCGCCAGCCTCGTGCTGCGCCGGGGCGTGAAGGACGAGGAGACCTGGCTCATCCGCCGCGCGAAGCGCCTGCACAGCCCGCTCCTCGCCCGTGCCATGCGCCATCCCGCGACCACGGGCGGGATCGCGGCGGGGCTGTTCGCTATCAGTGTTGGCGTGGCGCTCTTCATGGGGGCGCAGTTCATTCCGCGGCTCGACGAAGGGGTCATCGCGCTGCAGGCCTGGCGGCTGCCGAGCGTGGCGCTCGAAGAGTCGATCCGCAACACCACGATGATCGAAAAGGTGCTCGGGCATTTCCCGGAGGTCGTGACAGTCGTGTCGCGGACCGGGCGCGCCGAGATCGCCACCGACCCGATGGGGGTCGAGATCAGCGACATCTACATTATCTTGAAGCCGCACGACGAGTGGCAGACCGCCGACATGAAGGAAGGCCTCATTGAGGCCTTCAACCGGGCGCTCGTCACCGCCGTGCCCGGCACGCAGTTCAGCTACTCGCAGCCGATCGAGCTGCGGGTGCAGGAGCTGATCGCGGGCGTGCGCTCGGATGTGGCGATCACAATCTTCGGGGAGGATCTCGACACGCTGAAGGAGATCGGCGATGCGGTCGTGCGCCTCGTGGCGAAGGTGCCGGGGGCCGCGGATACGAAAGCCGAACAAGTGGCGGGGCTTCCGTACCTGCGGGTGATCATCAAGCGCGACGCCATTGCGCGCTACGGGATCAACGCGGCGCAGATTTTGGAGACGGTCGAGGCCATTGGCGGCCGGGCGGTTGGGGAGGTCTTGGAAGGCCAGCGCCGCTTCTTCCTGCAAGTGCGTTTTCGACCCGAGGACCGGAGCAACTTCGAGCGCATCAAAGAACTGCGCGTGGCGGACCCGGCCGGTCGACTCATTCCGTTAAGCCAGCTTGCCGACATCCGCATCGAGGAAGGGCCGGCGCAGATCAGCCGCGAGAACATCCACCGGCGCCTCGCGGTAGAAGCGAACGTCCGCGGACGCGACCTGGCGAGCTTTGTCGCCGACGCACAGCGCGCGGTCGAGTCGCAAATCAAGCTCCCGTCGGGTTACTGGATCGAGTGGGGCGGCCAGTTCGAGAACCTCCAGCGCGCCTCTGCGCGGCTCGCGATAGTGGTCCCGATGGCACTTTTCCTCATCTTCGTCCTCCTATACTCAACCTTCAACGCGCTGCGGCCCGCACTGCTGATCTTCGTGAACGTTCCTCTGGCCGCGACCGGAGGAGTCTTAGCGCTCGCCCTGCGGGGGATGCCGTTTTCCATCTCTGCAGGCGTGGGATTCATCGCACTCTTCGGCGTCGCCGTGCTGAACGGTGTCGTCCTGATGTCCTACGTCCTGCAGATGCATCGCGAAGGTGTGCCCGCCGGGGAGGCAGCACGCCGCGGGGCGGAGATTCGACTGCGCCCGGTGCTGATGACGGCGCTTGTCGCGAGCCTCGGCTTCGTGCCGATGGCGCTCTCGACCTCCGCCGGGGCGGAAGTCCAGCGGCCCCTGGCGACAGTCGTGATCGGCGGTTTGGCGTTCGACCCACTCCTCACGTTGGTGCTGCTGCCGACTCTCTATGCGTGGGTTGAAGGACGACGAGCTTTTGCGGGGGGCGGACCAGAAGACCTGCAGACACGCACGGAGGAAGGATCATGAAAGAGATCAAGGCGTACGTCCGACCGCACATGCTCGACAAGGTGATTCACGCCCTTGAGGAGGCGGGATTCACGGATATCACCGTCGACGACCTGCGAGCGGTGCGGCGGGGCCTGCGCGAGGACGACCTGGAGTATTCGGTGGAGCTGGCCGAGCGGTACATGAGCGTCGTGAAGCTGGCGCTCGTGGTTCGCAATCGCGACGTGACGAGTGTCACACGCATCATAGCGGAGCGCGCGCGGACCGGCGTGAAGGGTGACGGGCTCATCTACGTCAGCCCTGTCGAAGACGCCATTCACATTCGCACCGGGACGCGGGGCGAGCCGGCGGTGGAGTCCCCTGAGAAGTGACGTCTGCGCCGCAAGCCGAGATCGGGCGTCCGAGCCGATGAGTAAAGGGAAGAGGCGCGCGCACGAGCGGGGACCGAATGCCGGTCCGCGCTTGCAAAGAGGCCACGCTGTGGTACTCGCCGCGCTCTCCGGCGCCGGCGTGGTGGTGAGCGTCTACCTCACCTATGTCCACCAACGGCTGCGCAGCGAACCGGGCTGGGAGAGTCTCTGTGCGATCAGCTCAAGCCTGAACTGCGACACGGTGATCACGAGCCCCTTCGGCGCGGTCGGTGGGGTGCCGCTGTCGGCGTTCGCAGTGTGGTTCTACCTGCTGATGGGAACCCTTGCGGCGGTTGGTCTTGCCCGTCGGGAGCTGGCGTTCCCGCGCTCACCGGCGGTGGTGCTGTTCGTGGCGGGGGCTTTTGCCACGGCGCTTTCGGCCGCGCTCGCGGGCGTGTCGACGTTCTGGATCGGAGCATGGTGTCCGCTCTGTATGGCGCTCTACGCGGTGAACGTCGGGATACTCGTCGTGGTGTGGCGGGCGTTGCGCCGAACGGGGGAAGGCTTGCGCAACGGGCTGGCGGTGGAGTGGCGGTACTGGCGCCTCCATCGTCGACAGGCCCTGTGGGGCGGCGGGATCGCGCTGACCGCGTTGGTCAGCGTGGTTTTCGCGTCGACCCGGCAGACGGGTGGACCGGGCAGCGTGTGTGCGGCCGTTGCGGGAGGGGCCGCGGATATCCCGATTGAGATGATCGTCTACAGCGATTTTCAGTGTCCGCACTGTCGCGCACTCAACGGCGCGCTCCGCCGGCTGCGTGACCATCCGCGCCTGCGCGTGGTGGCCCGGCATTACCCTCTCGACGGGGCCTGTAATCCGCGCGCGCGGCAGGGGCAGCACGTCGGGGCGTGTCTGCAGGCGCGCGCGGCGATCTGCGCCGCGGCGCAGCAACGCGAGGCAGCATTCACCGATGAGGCTTTTGAGGGCAGTACGCGGGACCGCAGCGGCTTGGTGGAGCTGGCAGTGTCGTTGGGCTTGGATCGAGGGCGTTTTGAGACCTGCCTCGATTCCGTGGAGACGGCGAAGCGCTTGCAGGAAGATATCCATGCCGCGATCGGCGACGAGGTGCGCGGCACGCCGACGCTGTTCATCAACGGCCAGCGGCACGTCGGCGTGTTGTCGCCGGAAGATCTCGGGTGCTTGGCTGCACGGCTGGGGCCGCCGAAGGTGCGTCCGTCTGGGAAGCGACCTGGGCGGATTGGCGGAGGGCCGGTGGCATGATGCTTCGGAGTGTCGCGACCATCGTGAGCGGCGGGCCGGTGATGTCGAGCGCGCTGACGCTGCTCGTCCTGCCCCACGCTCTACGTGTGTGTCGAACTTCTCTGCGACTAGCGTTGTCGTGGCCGCATTTGGTGAAGTTGGCCGTGCAGAAGTACCGGCGGCTGAGTGGCTGAGCTGTGCAAACCATTTCAGGAGGTGACGTATGGAACATGTTGTCGTCGTTGAAACGTCGAAGCCGATTGATGAGGCGTGCCGCGCCTTGGAGGCCGCGATCAGCGCGCCTCGGTTCGGTATCCTGCACGTCCACAATGTCCGCCAGACCCTCGCCAACAAGGGGGTGCCGTTCGATCGTGAAGTGCGCATCTTCGACGTGTGCAACCCGCAGCGGGCGAAGCAGGTGCTGGAGGCGAACCCGCTCGTGGCCACGGCGCTTCCCTGCGCTATTGCGGTGTTCACCGAGGGCGAAAAGACCACGTTCGCCTTCATTCGGCCCACGGTGATGCTCGGCCTGTTCGGCTCGCACGAGCTGCAGCCGGTCGCGGAAGAGGTCGAGCGCACGGTCCGCGAAATCGTCGAGATGGGTGCACGCTGAGCGGGCCGTAAGAGCGATGGACCCACAGCAGTTCGCCGGCCCATGGTGGCGCTACCCAATCCTGCGTAACGCCTTGCTCTCGGGCGGCATCGCCGCGCTCGGCTTCCTACTCGCCCACCTCGCCATCATTTCCGCTCAGACCGAGCGTTCCTTCTACCTCATCGCCATCCCCCTCGGCGGTTACCACTGGGCGAGGGAAGCCCTGGAGGAACTCGTCCGCGAGCACGAGGTCGGCATCGACCTGCTGATGCTCGCCGCCGCGGCCGGCTCGTGCGTGCTCGGCCTCTGGGACGAGGCGGCGTTCCTGGTGTTTCTCTACGGGTCGGCTGAAGGTCTCGAGGAGTACACGTACGCGCGCACCCGCTCAGCTATTCGCGCGCTGCTCGATCTGGCGCCGAAGGAGGCGCACATCCTGCGCGGCGGGCGCGAGCTCACGATACCGGCCGAACAGCTGCGCCCGGGTGACCACTTCTTGGTCCGCCCGGGTGAGGCGTTGCCCACCGATGGGATCATTCGGGCGGGCACCTCAAGCTTGGACGAGTCGCCCGTCACGGGTGAATCGGTACCCGTGGACAAAGGGCCAGGGATGAAGGTGTTTGCCGCCACCTTCAACCGGCAGGGCGCCTTGGAGATCGAAGCCACCGCGGGTTTCCAAGACAACACCCTTGCCAAGATCATCCATCTCGTGGAAGAAGCCCAGGAGCAAAAGGGTAAGGCGCAGCAGTGGATTGAACGCTTCGGCCGGTGGTACAGCCCCGCGGTGTTGGGCGCTTCGCTGCTTCTCCTTGCCATCCCTTACCTGGCCGGGCAGCCGCTCGCTGCGTGGTCGGTGCGCGCGGTGGTTCTCCTTGTCGCAGCCGCCCCGTGTGCGCTGGTGATGTCGATGCCCGTGGCCATGGCGGCCGGTATTACCACGGCCGGGAAGCGCGGCATCCTCATCAAAGGTGGCGCGCACCTCGAACACCTGGGGGCCATCGCGGCGGTGGCATTCGACAAGACGGGCACGCTCACTCACGGGCAGCCATCCGTCGTTGACGTCATCCCGTTCGTCGGCTCCCCTGGCGAACTCCTTGCGCTAGCCGCCGGTATTGAACGCTTCTCCGAGCACCCGCTCGCGCGTGCCATCGTCCAGCGCGCAGCGGGTGACGGGATCACACCCACCAACGTCCGTGACTTCACCGCTCTCACCGGCGCCGGTGCGAAAGCCACAATCGGTGAGAGCACCTACTACGTTGGCAATCCCGACCTCTTCCAGCGCTTCGGCGCGAACCTCGCGCCCGCCGCGGCGCAGATCGCTGCACTCCAAGAGCAAGGCAAGACCGTGGCCGTTGTGGGCAACGACAACCGTGAGCTGCGCGGCCTTCTCTCGATCGAGGACCGTGTCCGCCCCGAGGCACGTGCGATCGTCGCAGCCCTTCGCGCAGCGGGCGTTCATGTCGTCATGCTCACCGGCGACAACGAGCGGACCGCCCGCGCTGTCGCGCGTACTGTTGGGATCGACGACGTCCGCCCGAATCTCACCCCCGAAGGCAAGGTTCTCGCCGTCGGCGATATCGAACGTCGTCACGGCGCCGTGTTGATGGTCGGTGACGGTGTCAACGACGCCCCGGCGTTGGCCGCGGCAACGTGCGGCGTAGCCATGGGCGTGGCCGGCAGCGACGCCGCGATCGAGGCCGCGGACGTGGCCCTCATGGCCGATGACCTCGACAAGGTCCGCGAGGCGCTCGGCATCGGTCGTCGCGCCAGAAACATCAGTCGGCAGAACATCATCTTTTCGATCCTTGTTCTCGTCGTTCTCGTCCCCGCCGCCGTGCTCGGCGCCCTGAGTGTAGCCGCGGCCGTTCTTGCGCATGAAGCGAGTGAGCTATTGGCGGTCGGGAACGGCCTGCGAGTAAAGTCTTGGGACCACTTGGAGGTTCGATCATCGCAATGAACTCTTCTAAGGCGCCCTCGTTCACGCGCAGCTCGCCTAGCGCGATGACTCCTTCAGCGGCCATGCGCTTTCCACGAAGCCCTGCCGCTCGAGCATCCGGGCGCCAGCACCGTCGTCGTCCTCTGGGTTATCGCGCACTGGTCGAACGTCAACGCATTCTCTTTGGACGGCGCGGCAGCTCGTCCGTGTGGCTCAGTGCGAGTGCCGATGGTGGAGGTCCGGCCAGTGCGCGTGTCCATGCCTAAGGGGCTCATGACGGTGCCAGTGCGTATGGGCCGTCACTCCGGCCTCCGGGTGCTCGTGAACGTGATGGCCGTCATCGTGCGCATGCACATGCACGTGCTCCGCCACTCCGTGGCGGTGCCCGTGCTCATGCTGGCTCGCCAGAAGGAGGCCGGTGGAAATCAGGAACAGCGAGGCGGCCAGTACGTACACTGACGTCACCGGCTCCCGCAGGATCGCAGAGGACAATATGGCGCCCACAAACGGAGCGCTGGCGAACAGGCGCCATGAGCGGGCCTTGCATGCCTGCACCATAGCACGGGATCTCCCGGCCCCGCCAAACGAGGCGCGAAGCGCTTGACGTATCCGCGCCGGAACGCTATTCAATTAACTGCTTGAATACTTGAGTAAGCTCGATGGCCAGTCCACAGCGCCGCTTCAAGGACAGCGTTTACGAGCAGTTCGCTCGCCTCGGCAGGGCCGTGTCGGCCCCGAAACGGCTCGAGCTCCTCGATCTGCTCTGCCAGGGACCGCGCTCGGTCGAGGCGCTGGCGACACAGGCGGACATCAGCCTCGCCAACGCCTCGCAGCACCTGAAGGTCCTGCGCGGGGCTCGCCTGGTCGAGGCGGAGAAGAAGGGCCTCTACGTCGAGTACCGGCTGGCGGACGAGCAGGTCTGCCAATTCTTTCTCGCTCTGCGGCGGCTGGCCGAGTCGCGCCTCGCCGAGGTCGAGCAAGTGAGTCGCCAATACCTCGCGGGGCGCAAGGCAATGGAGCCGGTGCGCGGCGCCGAGTTGCTGCGCCGCGTGCGCCGCGGCGAGGTGACCGTGCTCGACGTGCGGCCGCGCGAGGAGTACCGCGCCGGTCACATCCCGGGGGCGATCTCCATCCCGTTGCCGCAGCTCCGGAGGCGGCTCACCGAGCTGCCAAAAACGCGGGAGATCGTCGCGTACTGCCGCGGCCCCTACTGTGTCATGGCCATCGAAGCTGTGGATCTCCTGCGCGCGAAGGGCTTCAAGGCGGCGCGCTGGGAAGAAGGCGTGCCGGAGTGGCGGGCGCATGGGTTGGAGGTGGCGACCGGCGAGCACCGGCGCTGAACGGTGAGCCCGATGTCGAACGCGCTCGGATTGCCTCGGGTCTGGAACCAGCCATGAAAGACGAAACAGAGAAACTCTTGAGTGCGATGACGCCGGAGGAGATCAAGGCGGCGGTTGCTGCGAAGTACTCGCAAGTGGCGACCGCGCCCGCTGCGGACTTCAACTTCCCCGTGGGCCGCGCCTTCGCCGAGAGCGTCGGTTACCCACCGGAGGTGCTGGAGCAGCTGCCCGCCGCGTTCTGGGAGTCGTTCACCGGTGCGGGCAACCCGCAACCGTTTGTTCAACCTCAGCCAGGCGAAACGCTGCTCGATTTAGGCTGCGGTGCCGGCCTTGACCTTTACTTCTACGCTCGCGCTGTCGGACCGACCGGTCGCTGCTACGGCGAGGACATCTCTGCGGCGATGTGTGCCAAGGCACGCGCCAACATGGAGCGCGTCGGGCTCACCAACGTCGAAATTCTACAGGGCGAGTCCGACGCGATACCGCTGCCCGATGGTTCCGTCGACATCGTCGCGACGAATGGCATCTACAACCTGTCCCCGCAGAAAGAACTGGTGATGCGCGAGGTCTTCCGCGTGTTGAAGCCCGGCGGCCGCACGGTGTTGGCCGAGATCGTGTTGCAGAGTGCGTTGCCTGACGAGGGGCGCCGCGGCGTCAACGACTGGTTTCGCTGCATCGGCGGCGCGCTTGCCGAAGCAGACTTCCTCTCTTTGATGAAGCAGGTCGGCTTCCGAGATGTCGCGGTGCTGGCGAAGGGGCGAAATGCGCGCACCGGGCACGCGCTGTCACTGTGTGCCGTTATCCGCGCCTCCAAGCCCCCGCGTTGACGCGCTCGGCCGTTTCAGCCGCCCGGTCCAGACCCCAGGGGCAGCTTATGCCGCCCTGGGCGCGTCCCCGTGCCAGTTCTCCACTTCGAGGTTGGGAACCCTCTTGAACTCCCTGATGTTGCCCGTGACCACCACGGCATTCATCGCCAAGGCATGCGCGGCAAGGAGCATGTCCATCGCCCCGATCAGGCAACCGCTCTTTTCGAGGTGGGAGCGCAGCCGGCCATAGTGCAGTGCGGCCTCTTCGGGCAAGAGCTCGACCGGAACGATGTGCTGGAGCTTCGCGACCCGATCGGCGGGCCGTTTCTCGCGCTTCAACAGTGCCTTCTCGGCGCCGTACCGCAGCTCAAACAGCACGACCAATGAGAGTCGCAGCTCGCCATCCTCCACGGCGCGCACCATGCGGGCCGAGAGCGTGGGATCGCGCCCCCGCAGGTGAAACGAAAACGCGTTCGTGTCGGGGAAATAGATCACACCAGCGGCTCACGTGGGCGGTCGGCCGGAGGCGGCTCGATCTCTGGAAACTCGGGACAGCTTCCCTCCAGCCTGGCGAATTGTCTCGCCCGGCGCCGATCGTCCTCGACCGGCTGCACAAGGATCCCTCGGGGAGTCTTCGTAACCTTCGCGATCGTGCCCGGCAAGCGGAACTCCTTCGGGAGACGCAGCGCTTGGGAGCCCCCGTGTCGGAAGAGCTTCGCCATTGCGGTCTTCATGTAGCTACAAGTAGCTATATGTAGCCTCGCCGTCAACCTCTCTCTGCGTTCCGTGGCGCGGACGAGCGGACGCGCGGTGCCTTTCGCAAGAAGGCCGTCGAGGCCCATGGCGGGCGCATCTGGTGCGCAAGCTCCGAGGGACAGTGGCGGCCCCGCGAGCGGCCATCGGTTGACACGATGATCATATTATGATCGTATTTCAATATGATTCGTAGGGAACGCCTCACCGTGACCGTCGATCCAGCTCTCATCCAAGCCGGCCAACATGCGGTTGCCGCAGGACGTGCCGAATCGGTCAGTGCCTGGGTGAATCTCGCTCTGGCGGAACGAGCCGCCAAGGAACGGCGGCTCGCAGCAATGGCCGACGCCATCGCTGCCTATGAGGCGAAGTTCGGCGCCATTTGCGCTGAGGAACTGTCCGCGCAGGCGCGCGCGGACCGAGAGACCGCGATCGTCGTGCGAGGGAAGCCTCGCGCGTCCGCCCGTGGAAGTCGTCGTCGCCGGGCGGCATGAAGCTGGTGCTCGACAGCGGGGCGCTGATCGCGCTGGAGCGCAATGACCGGGGGATGTGGCGCCGCTACAAAGCGGCGCAACTCGCGGGCGAGGTTCCGGTATCGCACGGTGGTGTCGTGGGTCAGGTCTGGCGCGGACGAGGCCCCCGGCAGGGGCTGCTCGCGAAGGCGCTCGCCGGCGTCGACATTCGGCCCCTGGACGCTGTCCTTGGCCGTGCGGCCGGCGAGCTGCTAGCCATTGCGAAGAGGCGAGACGTGATCGATGCGGCTGTCGCCCTGCTGGCGGAGGATGGAGACCACATCGTCACGTCCGATCCCGAAGACATCGAACCGCTCGTCATCGCGCTCAGGCGTCATGTGGAGCTGATCCCTGCCTGAACGAGCTGACAGGGCGGGCGGCTTCAAAGGTGCGGTCGCACCGGGCACGCGCTGTCACTGTGTGCCGTCATCCGTGCCTCCAAGCCCTTGCGTCCGGGTACAACGGCGCTGCCGGAATCGATACGCGCCCGGCCAACACGCGCCCGGCCAGGGCTCACGTCTGCGAAGGCGTCTCGACAAACGGGTTGAACACTTTCAGGCCGGGTCGACGGTAGTGTTTGTCGTTGCCGGTGACGATGGTCAGGTTGTAGCGGCGGGCGGTGGCCGCTATGTAGCTGTCTTCGATGGGCATGCGCCGGCCGGCGTGCTTGAGATCCCGTTGTTGTTCCGCCCACACGTGCGCCACAGAAGCGTTGAAGCTGAGAATCCGTCCATGCATGGCGGCGGTAAGGCGAGTAAGCCAGGCCTGCAGCGCCTGTCGCTGTTGTCCTTCCTTGCTCCTCACCCAATATGCCAGTTGGGCGATGACCACCGCGCTCGTGTAACAGCGGTCCTTCTCCCGCTCCAGCCAGGCGATCACCCGCGCGTCGCCGCCCCGCTTCGCGGGTTGGCTCAAGACATCAGCGTCCAGCAACCAGCTCACAGCTTGGACCGGAAGTACTCGCGCCGGCGCGGCGGCAGATCATCCATCGGCACCGGACACGCCTTGAGCACCTGCAGCCAGTCGGGTTTGGAGGCAATGCGGCGGTACACCAGCGCGTCTTCCACGGCGTCGAAATCGACCAGGAAATGCTCGCCCGGTTTGGCGCGCAGAACGCCGGCAGGCACGGTCAGCCGCCGCTTGGTATCGAGGGTAACAATCATGGTGGGATATTCCCACTTCTCATTGCCGGCGTCAACCTTCCACGAGGTCAGGGCCACGGCAAAGTCGCTGACAGAGCCTCGATTGCCAATCAATGCGTCATTCCCGCAATCTTCAGGGAATCGACCCCGCCTCTCCTGGATGCCCGCTAGGAGAGTGCGGGCATGACGGGCGTGGGGTGACCGTGTATCGAGGAGCAGGCCGCGACGCTGCCCTCCGTCAGCGACTTTGCCGTCGCCGTGACCGCAGCATGCGCGCCTGTTGGCACGCCTGCGCTGAGCCGGTAGACTGAGTCATGCGGATTGCCGGGTTCGAATGGGATGAAACGAATCAGGCGAAACTGGAGACTTGAGCCAAACGGAAAAGAAATGGAACACCGGAAACAGGAAACCGGAAACGAGAAACTGATCAATTGCCCGGTTTTCCATCTCCGGTTTTCGGTTTCCTGTTTTTCATTTTCTTCCTGTTTGGTTCCGGCTCTGCCGGGTTAGGGTGATCTATGGAGAATATCGTAGTTGTTGAAAGTTCCAAGCCGATTGACGAGGCCTGCCAAGCCCTCGAACGGGCTGTCACGGAGCATCGTTTCGGCATTCTGCATGTCCACGATGTGCGGCAGACACTGGCCAAGAAGGGCGTGCCATTCGATCGCGAGGTGCGGATCTTCGACGTGTGCAATCCACAGCGCGCCAAACAGGTGCTGGAGAAGAGTCCGCTGATGTCGGCTGCCCTGCCCTGTGCGATCAGCGTGTTCAGCGAGGCGGGGAAGACCACTTTTGCGTTCATTCGGCCCACCGTCATGCTGGGCCTGTTTGGCGTCGCCGACCTCGGTCCGGTCGCCGAGGAAGTTGAACGCACGGTCAGAGAGATCGTGGAGGCTGCGGCGCGCTGAACGATTTTGCCGACCTACGAGCCCGCGCCGCCTTTTCCTTCTTTCCGGTGCGCGTCTTTCTGCGCCTCGGCTTCGCCTTCTTTTTGGGGGCCTCGCGCGCGGGCTGCGTCTCTTGGGCCATTTCCAACCCGAAGATCTCGGAAAGGTCGCTGCCGTCGAGGACCTTTTCCGCGGCGGGCGCCTTCTTGGTTAGCGGCAGGTCCCTACCGGCTCTGGCGATCAGTTCCTTCTCGTTCACTTTGCGCAGCTTGAAGAGCAGCTCGGGTTGCTCGTCGAGCCGGGCGCCGATGCCGTACAGCACCGCCGCAACGTGCTTGCACATCGACGCCCAGTCCGGGCAGCTGCACGAGAGATCGATCTCCCCAGGTGACGGGAAGAGGCCGGTCCGCTGCCGGCAGATGCGCTCCATGACGCCCTTGGAGAAGCGTCCCTGCAACAGCTCGACGAGGGAGTCGATAGCCCCGGCGGAATCTTTGCAGATCGAGTGCCAACGCGCCTTGGAGACCGGTGAGACCTTCACCGCGACCTTGTAGAGATCCGAGCCGCTGACCATGGCCTTGACCTCGCCGGCGGCGATCTGCAGGTCGACCACCGAGCCGTTGCGGACGTAGGTCCGCCCGCGCGGCAGCCGGTTCTCGTAGTCGCTGTAACCCTCGAGGTTGTCACACCACGCCTTGCCCCAGAACGTCCGGGCGATGGTACGCCCCTCGATCACCACCGGTGACACGGGATGCCCCTTCTTCCTGAGCTTCGCCATCTCGCGCTCCGCCTGTCGCCGGCGCGAGGCGACAGGCACGTAGGGTCGATATCCGTAGAACATCGATCAGGTCTCCTTCATCGCGGCGTTGGGTGCGGAAAGCCGTGTCGTTCACGGTCCCGACGAGGATGGTGCCGGAGCGGTTCCGGTGGGATGTTTGAGCCCGAGTGTATGGCGAAGCGCGGTGGCAACCTGTTCCATAGGCAGGCTACCGATGACGCGATCGAGGGCCATATCCGCAACGGTGGCGAGATTGTCGGTCATCACCACCGAATCGGCGAGCAGCCCGGACTGCTGCCCCTCGGGAGTGGAGAGCAGCACTGCAACGCGGCTCGGATGACCGGCGCGAAACATCTTGCTGGTGATCATCGCCACGATCAGCTGCGGCAGCCCAGTGTCGAGATGGTCAGCCTGAACGACGAGCGCGGGCCTTGGCTTGGCGGTGCGCAGGTCAGAATTGGGAAACAGCACCAGGACACCAGGACGACGTCCCCGTGCTTAACGCTTCGACTTTGCGGCGTCGTAGTCATCGTAGACATCCATGTCGGAGCTTTCCCAGTCTTGCGCAAATGGAGCGAGCCGAGCGCGCAGCTCTCGGGCTTGCTCCTCCTCTATTCCCCGCGCACGCAGATCAATTGCGTTGCTTGGTCCGAGGAACGTCACGATCACCGGGGCCTCCTCCGGAACATTGGCCGGCTGCTCGCGCAACTCGACGTGGCCCTTTCGGTAAACTCCTTCAATACTGGTCAGCATGAGTGATCTCCTCCAATCCCGATTATTCACAAAGTTCGAAGAAGTGCACGCAGGGGCGTGCGGGGGCAGGCTTCTGTGCACGCGCAAAGAGGGCAGCGCCATCAATCAGGTCTCCTTCATCGCGGCGGGGCTGCGCCCGGCGTCCTTTCGGCGGGGCCGCTCCCCGTTGGGTCGCTGTGGGCGGCTTCGGGCCATCAAGTACAGATACAGAGGGCAGCCCCATCGATCACGTTTCCTTCATTGCGGCGTTGATGTCGAGGGCGACGAGTTTGAGCAGTTCGTCATCCTTCAGCTCGGTCAGGAGCAGCTCGGCGCTGCCTTCCAGCAAGTCCTGCGAGAGCTGCCGCTTCGATTCGATGAGCTGGTCGATCTTGTCCTCGACGGTGCCCCGACAGACGAACTTGTGCACGAGCACGTTCTTGGTCTGCCCGATGCGGAACGCCCGGTCCGTCGCCTGATTCTCCACCGCCGGATTCCACCAGCGGTCGAAGTGGATGACATGGGAGGCGGCGGTAAGGTTGAGTCCGGCGCCTCCTGCCTTGAGCGAAAGCACGAAGAACGGCACGGACTCATCTTCCTGGAATCGGCGCACCAGGTCCTTGCGCTTCTTGACCTCGGTCTCGCCATGCAGCACGAGTCCGGGACGCCCGAACAGCGATCCGAGGAAGGCTGCGAGGGGAGCGGTCACCTCGCGGAACTGGGTGAAGACGAGCACCTTCTCCTGTCGGGCCGCGATGACCTCGGCGATGTCGCGCAGGCGCGCCCACTTGCCACTGTCATCCTCGCTCCAGGCGCCGTCGCCCAGCCACTGCGACGGGTGATTGCAGATCTGCTTGAACCGCATGAGAAACGACAGTACGACACCCTTCCGCCGGATGCCCTCGGCGTCCTCGATTTGCTCGGACAGCTCCTTCACGGCCTGCTGGTAGAGGGCGGCCTGCTTGCGGCTCAGCAGGCAGAAGGCTTTGACCTCGGTCTTGTCGGGCAGGTCAGCGATGACAGTCTTGTCGGTTTTCAGGCGCCGCAGGATGTAGGGGCGGACCAACTCGCGCAGTGGAGCGTACGAGTTGTGGGACCTGTCTGCGAGCCGTTTGACGAGAGCCGTGAACGCTTTTGCTGATCCGAGCAAGCCGGGGTTGATGAAGTCGAAGATGGACCAGAGGTCTGCGAGCCGGTTCTCGATCGGCGTTCCGGTGAGCGCGAACCGCGCCCGCGCGTCGAGCCTCTTGGCGGCCCGCGTCTGCTTGGCCTCCGGGTTCTTGATGGCCTGCGCCTCGTCGAGAACGACCATGTACCACGCGGTCGTGGCCAGCCACGGGACGCGGAGTAACGAGCCGTAGCTCGTGATCACCAGATCCACAGCTGCAAGGCGCTCCGGTGTGAGCGCGGCGAGCTCGGCGGCCGGGAGCGCCGATGGATGCGCCACGAGCGCCTGCAAGCTGGGTGCAAACCGCTCGATCTCCGCAGCCCAGTTCGCGAGCAGGGAAGCAGGGGCGACGAGCAGGCTTGGCCGTCGCGCCGCATTCGCCTCCTTCTTGCGAACGAGTAGCAGCGACAGCACCTGGATGGTCTTCCCCAAGCCCATGTCGTCGGCGAGGCATGCCCCGAGGCCGAGCTGCGACAGCAGGTAGAGCCAGCGTACACCCACCTGCTGGTACGGTCGCAAGGTGCCGTTGAACGCGCGGCCGGGTTCGACGTGGGCCAACCCGTCCGGGCTACGCAGTCCCTTCAGAGTTTCGGAGAGCCAAGCGCCTGCAACCACCTGAGCCCAGTCGGTGTCCGTCCGGTCGGTGGTTCCGTCGCGTGCGGCGTCGCCGCTGGCGTCCGTGCCGGCAAGCATGCGCATGGCCTCGGCGAAGGTGAGGCCGTTGTCGGTGGCGGCGCGCTCCACCTGACGGAAATGATCGAGCATGCGGCTGAGTCGCTCGCGATCGACCTCGACCCAGCGCCCACGAACGAGCGCCATTCCGTCGGACGTTGCGAGCAAGTCCTTGATCTCGCTCACAGTGAGTGTGTCGCCGTCGAGCGTGACCTCCATGCGAAAGTCGAGGAGCGCTTCCTGGCCCAGACCTGACGGAGCGTTGCCGCCGACGGTCGCCGTCACCTGCGGGCGGGGAGGGCGGTTCGCCTTCCAGGTGGCGGGCATCCGCACGACGACGCCCGCACTCTCCAGCGACGGGACGTCTCCGAGGAACTGGAAAGCCTCTCTCGGCGTCCAGCGCAACGGATGGAAGATCTCACCCGCGTCGACCATGGCTTTCAGCCAGGCGCAACTCTCCGCCGCGCGCTGGACGGGCAGGAGCAGCGATAACAGGTGTTGCTTGTTCGCCGCGCCGGCGTACTCGCGTAGCGCTTGACCCAGCGGAACGTGCTGCGCTTTGGCGTGGGCGGACAAGCGGGTCGTGTAGGTCGCGAGGAAGGCGAACGGCGCGTCCGCGTCTTTGCGGTTCTCGGCGAGGTTGAAGTGCACGCGACCGACGAGGTTCCAGGCCGGGCTGCGGCGCTTGAGGAAATCCTGAACCGAGCCTTTCGACTCGGACAGCTCGGCACCGAAGGCCGCATCGAGATCTTCCCACAACGCGTGCAGGACCACCGCCGTCAGGTATTCCGCGCCGGTCATCGGGGGCGCCGCCGCGGCCAGTGACTCCAGCTCGTTTTCCGGCGGCGCTGGGACGTGCACCCGCGTGCCGCGCTCTTCGGCATCGGGCAGCGTGCAGAGGGCCGTCACGTAACGCGTGCCGAGATCGCGCCAGTAGGCGAAAACAGGTGGAAGCGGGGTTCCCACCTCGCCGGCTCCGAGCTGCAGCAGACCGTGGTCTGCCCCGCGCGCAAACGCCTCCTGCAGGCGTTGCGCGAGTGCTGCATCCAGTGCCGGTGCGTCATCCACTGCACCCAAGGTGAGACGACCGTGCGGGGTGAGGATGAGGGTAAGAGAGAGGGGATCCATCACGGGTGTCTATTGCGCTTTGCGGCTGAAACGGAAAGGTCGATTCTCTAGCAATTCGAACGACGCAACGATTGGTCGTTCCGGCAGGTTCAGACCAGCTCGTCTGGAAACGCGCGCGCGATCATCCGATCCAACCAGCTGCGCAAGAGGCTGGCGTGTTGCGGCAGGCGCGCCGCGAGCTGTCGTGCCAACTCCTCGTTGTAGGTGTGGACGGTCTGGTTGCGGTCATCGACCATTGCTAGCGCACGGCGCGTCTCTTCCTCGTTGAGCAGCTGGGTTTGCAAGGATGCACGCGCGGCTCGCTTCGGTGCGCCAACCACCAGCCCCTCGACGTCTCGCAGATACAGCTGCACGGCCTTCCAAACGGCCTCGAACGTGTACTCGAACCGCTGGATCGCCGCATCACGTTCCATTGCCGAGAGATTCGGCCGCACTGCAAGCTCCTCAAGCAACACGAGCGCGCGCCGAGCGGTTCGGCATCGTTCCCTCAGACGTTCCACGCAACCCCCTCGCTGAGCACCTTGCTGCGAAACGACTCGTCGACCGTGCTGAGGTCGATGATGTCGACGTCGTACGGAATGGTGCTCTCCTCGAGCGCCTCGCGCAGCTCGCTGAGGATGCCTGCAGGCAGTGGGCTGAGCGGTAGGATGGCGATGTCGATGTCTGCCTGTGGCCCCGCGCGACCGCGGGCACGCGACCCGCACAAAAAGATTCGTACGGCGTGTTGTCCCAGCACCTGCAATACAATCCGCCGCGCTTCCGTCAGGCTCGACTCTTCAGAGCGTTCGGCCACCGTGTCCACATCGCGACCCTTACTTCCGCCCCGCGCCGAGGTCAACCATGTTGCCATGTCTGGTCCTCCCCGCCCCAGTGTGCTAGCCGAACGCTACCCAATGGAAGCCGCACTGCAACGCGCTTTGCTGCTGGTGGTCTTGCTGTTGTCCATTGCCGGATGCGGCGGCGACGACGAGGATTACGGGGCGACGACGCCTACGAACGTGCCCCTTGCCAGCCTGCCTCCGATGGGATGGAACAGCTGGAACCACTTTGCGTGCAACATCAGCGAAACACTCTTTCGCGAAACCGCCGATGCGATGGTCGAGTCGGGAATGCGCGATGCCGGGTACCGCTACGTCAATATCGATGATTGCTGGCAGTATGATCGCGACACGAACGGTGCCCTGCAGGCAAACCCACAGCGATTTCCAAGCGGCATCAAGGCGCTGGCGGACTACGTGCATGCCCGCGGGTTGAAACTGGGCCTGTACGCCACTCCTGGGTCGCACACCTGCGCCAATAACGCCGGAACGTATCCCGGCAGCTTCGGCAGCATCGGCCATGAGGAGCAGGACGCGTGGACCTTCGCTGCGTGGGGTGTCGACTATCTCAAGTACGACTGGTGCGGCGCTGACAAGGACGGGCTCGAAGAAATCCCGGCCTTTACCAAGATCTAACGATGTCCCACATTCCCCCATTGGACACAGGGTTCGATTTGTGGCAGACATCGGGGCGTGGAAGCGGCGGTGGTGGTGTGCGGGCGAGAATTCACGCTCAAATTGATAGCGCGGATTCAGGCG
>Ga0315286_10000770_pt1 | contig 27804 bp, 23 predicted proteins | sample YL17G10_0_MG_FD_205038 | JGI IMG/M metagenome (GOLD analysis project Ga0315286, IMG submission 205038) | Sediment microbial communities from Yellowstone Lake, YNP, Wyoming, USA - YL17G10_0 | ecosystem: Environmental > Aquatic > Freshwater > Lake > Sediment | place: USA: Wyoming | collected... | reverse complement strand
CTGGCCGCGCTGAACGCGGTCAACCGCACGCTCTGCCGCCTGGCGCCGGTGCACTGGATGGAGATTCGGGTCGAATCGGACGCGCCCTCCGACGAACACCAGGAGGTCTCGTGAGCCAGCCCCACGCGCCGGCGTACCGGAAGGCGGGTGTGGATCTCCTTGCCGCCGAGGAAGTCGTGCGGCGCTTGAAACCCCTGGCTGCGGCCACGCGCGTTCCCGGGGTCGAGAGCACGCTGGGCGGTTTCGGGGGTTTCTTCTCCTTTCCGGAGCCGGGCGGCGAGCAGCTTCTGGTCGCGAGCATGGATGGCGTCGGAACCAAGATGAAGGTGGCCCGCCTGACCGGGAACTGGGAAGGCGCGGGCTACGACATCGTCTCGCACTGCGTCGACGACATCCTGGTTCACGCGGCGCGCCCGCTCTTTTTCCTCGACTACATCGGCACGGCACGGCTCGACGTCGACGTCGTCGAGGCGATCGGGCGCGGCATGTCGCGGGCCTGCCGGGAAGCGGGTTGTGCCCTGTTGGGCGGCGAAACGGCGGAGATGCCCGGCGTTTACCTGGAGGGTGAGGTCGATCTGGTCGGAACGATCGTCGGCGCGGTCCGACGTACTGACATCCTGCCCGGCGGGCGGGTGCGCGCCGGGGACGCGCTGATCGGTCTCGGCTCGGCCGGATTGCACACCAGCGGCTACTCGCTGGCGCGCCGCGTACTGCTCGACGATGGGCCGGGCCGGGGAGCGCTCCTGGGGTCGGGTCCCGGAACGATCGGCGAGGCACTCGCCGCCCCGCATCGGATGTACCTGCCCGCCGTACGGTCCTATCTGGGTCGCCCGGAGCTGCACGGCTTCGCGCACATCACGGGCGGCGGCATACCGGGGAATCTCGTGCGGCTGCTGCCGGAGGGCATCGCCGCGGAAATCGACGCGACGCGTTGGGAGACCCCGGAGATCTTCCGCGAGATCCAGCGTCGCGGCGGCGTGGCGGATGTCGAAATGCACCAGGTCTTCAACATGGGCATTGGCTGGATCCTGATCGTCGACCCTTCGGTTGCCGAAATCTGGACCGGGGAGCTGAACCCGGACTGGGGCGCGGTCGCGATCGGCAGGCTGGTTCCGGGAGAGTGGGGGGTGAGGCTCGCCACGTGAGGGAGTTGACAAGGGCGGCGCGCGGCGGGTATTCTGTTCCGGCTCTCCAGAGATGGTGAGCCTCTGGGCGATTAGCTCAGTTGGTTAGAGTGCTTGCTTGACATGCAAGAGGTCACTGGTTCGATTCCAGTATCGCCCACCGATGCGCTCGGCGGCCGGGTCGGTCGTCGGGAGCGAAGCCGGTCCGGCCATGGGCGCAGGACCCGAAGAGGGAATGAGATCCCTTTCAAGTAGAAGCGAATGCTTCTCGCCTCGCGACGCCTTCGGGCGGTTTCGGGGCCGCCGTCCGACTGGGTTCCGGGGCGGGGACCCGACGTCGGGCTGTGGGAGAGGCGGCCGCGTGCCGCCTTTTTCTTTGTTGCCGCAGGATCGCCGCCCAGGGAGGTAGCACCGATCGCGGAAGAGACAAGAGCTCGGGTGAACGAGCGCATCCGCGCCCCGATGGTTCGGGTGATCGGCGAGGATGGCTCTCAGATCGGGGTCATGACCGTGTCCGACGCAATGCGTATGGCGCGCGACCAGGAACTCGATCTGGTGGAGGTCGCTCCGACGGCCCGGCCGCCAGTGTGCCGGGTCATGGATTACGGACGCTATCAGTACGAACAGTCGAAGCGCTTGCGCAAGGCTCGACAGAAGGCGCATCAGGCCCAGCTCAAGGAAGTCAAGATGAGCCCGAAGATCGAGGAGAACGACTTCCAGACCAAGGTGCGTCACGCGCGCGAGTTCCTCGAGGGTCGGGACAAGGTGAAGTTCAGCGTCCGGTTCCGCGGCCGCGAGATCATGCACATGGAATTCGGGGAGGCGCTGCTGCAGCGCGCCATCGTGGCGCTGCAGGACGTGGCCGTAGTCGAGTCGCCCCCGCGACGCGAAGGCCGCCTGCTCACCCTGGTTGTCTCGCCAAAGCATGGCGGCTGAGCGCCCTCGAGGGGCGCCCCGGCCTGCAGCGTGAAGTAGAGAGGAGTAAGGACATGCCCAAGATGAAGACCCGGAAATCGACGGCGAAGCGCTTCAAGGTCACGGGGACCGGAAAAATCGCCCGGAGTCATGCCAACAAAGGCCACCTGCTGACGGGCAAGACCCGCAAGCGCAAGCGCAATCTGCGCCGGGGAGACCTGGTTAACAAGGTGGACGAAGGGCGCATTCGGCGCCAGCTCGGACTGCGCTAGGCGCGCCCACCCGCGGGGCCACGGGCGCCTCGGGTGACGGGAAAGGAGAGGACGATGCCCAGATCGAAAACCGTCGTTCCGGCTCGGGCCCGGCGACGCCGGATCCTGCGCATGGCGAAGGGGGCGCGGGGCGGCCGCTCCCGCCTCTATCGCGTGGCAAAGGAAAACGTGATGCGCGGTCTGCGGTATGCCTACCGCGATCGACGCGTGCGCAAGCGCATGATGCGCCGTCTCTGGATCCAGCGGATCAACGCCGCGGCTCGGGCCCACGGGCTGAGCTACAGTGCGTTCATTGCGCTGCTCAAGCGCACTGGGATCGGCCTCGACCGGAAGATGCTGGCGGATCTGGCGGTGCGCGATCTCTCCGCCTTCGGCCGGATCGTCGCCGAGGTGCGGGCGGCCGAAACGCGATAGGCCCATGCCGCCGACGACGAGCGCTCACCGGACCGGGCCTCCCGGGGCCGACGAAGCGGCCTGCGGGAGGCTCGTCGCCGAATTGGATCGTCTGGCGCAGCGCGTCGAAGCGACGGCGGCGCTGGTCGGGCGCCTGCGCCGCCGCCTGGATGAACTGGAGCGGGAGAACCGGGCCTTGCTCCTCGAGCGCGACAAGGTCTCCGCTCGCCTAACTGCTCTCATTGAAAAGGTTGACTTGCTTTCCACCGACTCCTAGACTGACCGAGTGGGCAATCGAGAACGCCCACGGACGTGGTAGGGGCCAGGGAGAGGAGTCGACCGCGACGCCGCACTTCAGGACCCGCTGAATGGAAAAGACTGCCTACACCAAGGTGACAATTCTCGGGGAGGAGTACCGGATTGCCGGGGAGGCCGATGGGGCCCCGGTCCCCGAGTTAGCGGCCTTTGTAGACCGCAGGATGAACGAGTTGCGACGTCAGAGCGCAATCCCCGACGCACGGAGGATTGCAGTGTTGACCTCGCTCAACCTAGCGGATGAGCTGTTCCGGGAGCGGGCGCGGCGGCAGACGCTTCAGACTGAGATCGACGCGCGCCTGGCTCGGATCGGCTCGGCCTTGAGAGCCATCCCCGTGGATCCGGACGGGGACGGCTCCGCGGTGTAGGTCCAAAGGGTACCTGGTAGAGCGTTTGCGGTTTCTCAGAATTCCCTGCCTGGCCCGTGAGGCAGCGGACCTTGTGAGCCAACACCCTTGCCAGGGGGTCTGGGAACGGCCGATAGGGGAGCCCTTAGGGGAGCCTGAAGCGGCCGGGGTAGGACCCCACCTGGACAGATCTGGTTCACTGTAGTCCGCGCGGAACGGCCGAGGCGGGGATTTCTGCTTCCTGGCCCGAATGCCACGTCGTGGGCGATGACCCTTTCGAGGGGAGGATAGAAACGTGGCAGCCTCCACGATGTGGCTCGTGATGGGCATAGCCGCGGTCGTCCTGGGCCTGGTCGGTTTCGCGTTGGGCTTCTGGTTCCACCGGCGGCTGGGGCGTACGCAGATGCGGGACGCCGAGACCCAGGCCCGCATGGTTCTGGAAGAGACCCGCCGGGAAGCCGAACTGATCCGCAAGACCGCGACCATCGAGGCCCGTGAGGAGTGGATTCGCGCCAAGGGCAAGTTCGACCAGGAGATGTGGGAGGCGCGACAGGAACTCGAACGCAAGGAGAAGGCGTTCGGGGAAAAGGAGGCCCAGCTCCGGCGCCGGACCGACGACGCGGAGGCGCGGGATCGGGAGCTGCGCCAGCGCGAGAAGGACGTCGAGACGTCCCGGCGCGACATCGACCGGAAGCAGACCGAACTCGGGACCGTGCTCGCCGCGCAGAACGCGCGGTTGCAGGAGATCTCCGGCATGACCGCGGAGGCGGCCCGCGAGCTGCTCCTGAAGAACATGGAAGACGAGGCGCGCACCGAGGGCGCGCTCCGCGCGCGGCGCATCCGCGAGGAGGCGGAGCGCGGCGCGGAGCGCGAGGCCCGCCGCATTGTCACGGTGGCGATCCAGCGTCTCGCCGCCGAGCAGTCGATCGAGTCGACGGTGACCGTCGTCGCCCTGCCCAGCGAGGAGATGAAGGGACGGATCATCGGTCGTGAGGGCCGCAACATCCGTGCCTTCGAGACCGCGACCGGGGTCGACGTGATCATCGATGACACGCCGGAAGCGGTGCTGCTCTCCGGCTACGATCCGGTGCGGCGCGAGATCGCGCGTCTGGCGCTGGAACGATTGATCCGCGACGGGCGGATTCATCCGGGGCGTATCGAGGAGGTCGTCGAGAAGGTGGGGCGCGAGGTGGAGCGGGAGATCCGGGAGGCGGGTGAGCGGGTTTCCCTCGATCTCGGAGCGCACGGTCTGGATCCCGAGCTGGTGCGCCATCTGGGTGCGCTGCGGTATCGGACCAGCTTCGGCCAGAACGTGCTCAAGCACTCGACCGAGGTGGCGTATTTAGCGGGAATGATGGCGGCCGAGCTGGGCCTGGACGAGGCGATGGCCCGGCGCGGCGGCCTGCTGCACGACATAGGCAAGGCGATCGACCACAGCGTCGAAGGGCCGCACGCCCTGATCGGTGCCGACTTGGCCCGGCGGATGCACGAGCACGAGGAGATCTGCCTGGCCATCGGCGGTCACCACGGGGAGATGGAGAGCGACAGCGTCTACACGGTTCTGGTGCAGGCGGCGGATGCGATCTCCGGTGCGCGCCCCGGGGCGCGGCGCGAGACGCTGGAGGCGTACATCAAGCGCCTCGAGCGGCTCGAGACGCTCGCCGAGTCCTTCCCCGGGGTCGAGAAGTGCTTCGCGATCCAGGCCGGCCGCGAGATCCGCATCATGGTCCAGTACAAGGAAGTCACGGACGACGCCGCGGTTCTGCTCGCGGCGGATGTCGCCAAGAAGATCGAGAAGGAGCTCCAGTATCCCGGCCAGATCAAGGTCGTGGTAATCCGCGAGACGCGGGCGATCGAGTACGCCCGCTAGCGCGCGAGGATACCGATCCGGGGGAGGGGGATGGCGCGCATCCTGGACGGGCGGGCTGCGGCGCTCGCCCTGCGCCAACGCCTCGTGGGGCGCATGGCGTCGCTCCGGGACGCGGGTGTCGTACCCCAGTTAGTCCTGATCCAGGTCGGCGACGATCCGGCGTCGACGGTCTACGTGCGCTCGAAGGCGAAGGGCTGCGCGGAGCTGGGGATCCGCTCCCGCACGCTGCGACCGGCGGCGGACGTCGCGATCGGTCCCCTGCGCGAGGAGATCCACGCGCTCAACCGGGATCCCCAGGTCCATGGGATCCTGCTGCAGCTCCCGCTGCCCGCGACGCTCGACGAGAACCTGCTGCTCGCCGAGATCGACCCCGCCAAGGACGTCGACGGATTCCATCCGATCAACGTGGGGCGACTCTGCCTGGGTCTCTCGGGCTTCGTCCCGGCCACCCCGCTCGGGATCCTGCGCCTCCTGCAGCATCATGCGGTCCCGGTCGAGGGGCGCCGCGTGGTGATCCTGGGACGCAGCCGGCTGGTCGGTCGCCCGCTGGCGAATCTCCTCTCGTCGCGGTCCCCCGAGGGCAACGCCACGGTCACCCTCTGCCACACGCGATCGCGCGACCTGGCGGCGATCACCCGCGAGGCGGAAATCCTGGTCGCGGCGGTGGGGCGGCCGCGCTTCGTGACCGCGGAGATGGTTGGTGGGGACGCGGTGGTGATCGATGTCGGTATGCACCGGGAGCCCGATCCCGCGCGCCCGGATTGCACGAAGCTCTGCGGCGACGTCGATTTCGCCGCGGTCGAGCCACGGGTCTCCGCGATCTCGCCCGTGCCGGGAGGGGTCGGGCCGATGACGGTCGCCTGCCTGCTCGAGAACACCGTGCGCGCCGCCGAGTGGGCGGCAGGCATCGGCACCTGATCCGCCGCCACGGGAGGCGTCGGTGGAACCGCGGCTGACGGTCAGCGAGGCGACGGCTCGGATCAGGGCCTGCCTCGACGAGGGGCTCGGTCCGCTCTGGGTCGAGGGGGAGATCTCCAACTTCGTCGCGCACCGCTCGGGACACTTCTACTTCACCCTCAAGGATGCCGCGTGCCAGCTGCGCTGCGTCATGTTTCGCAACGCGAACCTCCGGCTTCGCTTCCTGCCCCAGGACGGCATGCAGGGCGCGCTGTTCGGCCGCATCACGGTCTACGAGCGCAGCGGGCAGTACCAGCTCCTGGTCGAGCGCCTCCTGCCGCTGGGTGCGGGCGAGCTGCAGCTCGCCTTCGATCAGCTCAAGGAACGCCTTGCGGCGGAGGGCCTGTTCGCTCCCGAACGCAAGCAGCGACTCCCGATCTATCCGGAGACGATCGGCGTGGCCACCTCGCCGAGCGGCGCGGTGATCCGCGACATTCAGCGCGTCCTGCGACGGCGCTGGCCACCGGTGCGGATCGTGCTGCGCCCGACGCAAGTGCAGGGCCCCGGCGCGGCGGCCGACATCGCCCGGGCGATCGAGGAGCTCAACCGCTGCCCCGGAATCGACCTGTTGATCGTCGGCCGCGGGGGCGGCTCGCTCGAGGACCTCTGGGCCTTCAACGAGGAGATCGTCGCGCGCGCCATCACCGCCTCGCGCCTCCCGGTCATTTCCGCCGTGGGGCACGAGACCGACACCACCATCTCCGACTTCGTTGCCGATCTGCGCGCGCCGACCCCGTCGGCCGCGGCCGAGAGCGCGGTGCGCGACTTCCGGGAGGTACTGGGGGAGGCGCGGGGGACGCTGCAGCGTTGCGAGCGGGGAGCCGGGCGGCGTCTTTCCGAGCTGCGGCTGCGCCTGATCTCGATCGAGAAGGGACCGGCGCTCCGCAGCCCGCTGGATCGGGTGCGTCAGGCGGCCCAACGCGCCGACGAGTTGCTCCAGCGCGCGCTGCGCGGGGCGCAGGTTACGCTGACGGCGGTTCGCGAGAAGCTGGCCCGCCTGGCGGTGCAGCTCGATGCGCTCAGTCCGGAAGCGGTGCTGGAGCGCGGCTACGCCCTGGTGTTCGACGAGTCCGGAGGCCTGGTGCCCGGGACGCACGGCACGGCCCCGGGGGCGCGGCTCCGGGTCCAGCTCCGCGACGGAGACCTCGACTGTCGCGTGGAGGCCTGCCGGCCGAGCCGATCCCCCGACCCGGGCACTCCGGGCTTGAAGCGGAAGCGCGGCGGTCGTGAGATTGGAGGTCGGGGATGAAGCGTTCGGAGGGAGACCCGGGGCGTCCGGATGCGGTGGAGGCGATGACCCTCGAGGCGGCCTTGAAGCGCCTGGAGGAAATCGCGGCGCGCCTGGAGACCGGTAATCTGGATCTGGCGACCTCGCTGGTGCTCTATCGCGAAGCGCGTGATCTGCACGCGGTCTGCGTGGCGCGTCTGGCGGCGGCGGAGCACGATCTGCAGATCCTGATGGCGGACGGCTCGCTGGTAACCGAGCGAGCGCCGGAAGAGCCGGAGCGGTAGGAGGGGGAACGTATGGCGCGGCGAATGATCCGGGCAGTCGGGATCCACCCCAACTTCGCCAAGCGGCGTTGCCGTCAGGTTTTCGTCAAGCTCGTCGACTGGCTGAGTCGCGAAGGCTGCAGCGTCTGGGTCGGGCAGGATCTGCCGGGAGCGCCGGCCCGGGACGTGCAGCGCGCCGCGCCGGCCGACCTCGCCCGGAAAATCGATCTCCTGGTCGTCCTCGGCGGAGACGGCACCTTGCTGGCCGCGGCGCGAATGCTCTACCCGCAGGAGATTCCAATTCTGGGCGTCAACTTCGGCGAGCTGGGGTTCCTGACCGCCGTGCCGTTACGCCAGCTTTACGCCTCGCTGGAGCAGACGCTGCGCGGCGATTACTCGATCGGTCGGCGCATGATGCTGCGCATCACGATCCTGGGCGCGAACGGCCGTCCGCGGGCCACGGTGCATGGCTTGAACGACGCGGTGGTCCACGAGGCGGGGCAGCGTTTGATGGAGATCACGATGGCAATCGGCGGCAAACGGGTCGGGGTCTTCAAGGCCGACGGTCTGGTCGTCGCGACCCCGACCGGTTCGACCGCCTACTCCCTCTCGGCGGGCGGGCCCATTGTCCAGCCGTTGTTGGATGCGCTCATCGCCACCCCGATCTGCGCCCACAAGCTGGCGATCCGCCCGCTGATCTTTCCAGCGTACGAGACGATCGAGGTGCGGCCCGAGACGGTCGGGCGGCAAGCCTACCTGACCGTCGACGGCCAGGTCTTTCTCGAGCTGCACCCGGGGGAATCCATCCGTGTCGGCCGGGCGGAGAAGAGCTCCTGCTTCGTCCAGCTCGGGGAGCGTTCATTCTACGAAATTCTGAGCGAGAAGCTGAAGTGGGGAGCCTGAAGGCATCGTCGTTGGCGCTGGAGGAGGCGCGCGCATGTTGACGCGTCTCCTGGTGCGGAATTTCCTGCTCGTGGAGGAGGGAGTCCTCGAGTTCGGCCCGGGGCTCAACGCCCTCACGGGCGAGACCGGCGCCGGCAAATCGATCCTGCTCCATGCTCTCGGGCTGCTGCTCGGCGCGCGCGGTTCGGCGGAGTGGATCCGGCGGCCGGCCGACGGGTTGCTCGTGGAGGGGGTGTTCCGCATCGATCCGCCGATGCGTCGGCGCCTGCAGGCGCTCGGGATCGCGGCCGCCGCGGAGGAGCTGGTCCTGACGCGTGAGATTCGGCGCGGCGGGGCGAACCGCTGCTTCGCCAACGGCCAACGGGTGTTGGTCGAGCGTCTGCGACGCCTGAGCGCGCCGCTGGTCGAGATCCACGGCCAGCGCGAGGAAGAGCGCTTTCGCCGCCCCGAGGCGCAACGCGACCTGCTGGATCTCTTCGGCGCTCACACCGGACGGCGGCGGCGCGTGCGCGAAGCGTTTCGCGAGGCGCGGCGCGCGGCGGAGGCTCGGGCGGGACACGCGCAACGCACGGAGCGCCTGGAACGGGAGGAGGACTGGCTTCGCTTTCAGCTGGCGGAGTACGAGCGGATCCGTCCCGAGCCGGGGGAGGAGGAGACGCTTCGCGAGCGCCTCACCCAGGCGGAGCATTTCGCGCAGAAGGCCGAGCTGCTCGCGCTCGCGGAGCATATTCTTAACGGGCGCGACGGGGCGGTGCTCGAGTCGTTGGAGACGCTGGATCACCGCGCCGCCGCGCTGCAGGGAGCGGGGGAGTTCTGGGAAGCGCTGCGGGCTTCGATCGCGGATCTGGCGCGGGCGGCGCGGCGCCTGCACCTCGACATTGGGGGGGTCGCGGCCGGGGATCCGGAGGAGAGCGGAAATGTCGCCGCGCTCGAGGAACGCCTGAGCGAGCTGGAGCGTCTGAAACGCAAACACCGCCGCACGCTGGAGGAGATCGCAACGCTGGCGGACGAATGGCGGGTCTCGCTCCGCGAGCTGGAAGAAGCCCAGGCGACCGGGGCGGCCCTGGAGGAACGGTGGGACCGGTCGCGGGAGGCGCTCGACCTGGCGGCCGCGGACCTGGCTCGGGCGCGACGCCGGGCGGGGCCCGGTCTGGCAACGGCCGTGCGAGGGGAACTCGAGGCGATTGGGATGAAGGACTGCCGCCTCGAGTTTTGTCTCGAAGCCCTGCCCGCGGGCGAGGGAACGCTCGAGCTGGCCGACGGTCGCGCGATTGGTGCCACGGGCGGCGAGCGCGTGCGATTCGAAGTGGAGACGAACCCGGGGGAGGGCCTCCGCCCGCTGGGAGAGATCGCCAGCGGTGGTGAGATGGCGCGCATCGCGCTTGCCCTGCGGGTCGTGCTCGGCCGGCGGGGGCGTTCCGGGCTCTCGATCTTCGACGAGATCGACTCTGGCCTGGGCGGTGGCGCGGCGCGCGCGGTCGCCGCGCGGCTCGGCGAGGTTGCGCAGCACCGTCAGGTGTTGCTCGTCACGCACCTGCCGGTGATCGCGGCGCGTGCGGAACGGCAGTTGCGCGTGGTCAAGGAGACGCGCGGCGGTCGTTCCCGGGTCACGGTTACGGCACTGGAGGGAGAGGCGCGGGTTACGGAGATCGCGCGCATGCTGGCCGGCGAAGGGCGCGACCTGCAGGCGCGCCAGCACGCGCGCGCGCTGCTGCACGCGCCTTCGGGGTTGCCTGCGGCAAAGGGATCTGCTAGAAATTGAGAAGACGGGATTGCATACGGCGTCCATTCGCGCCCGTAGCTCAGCTGGATAGAGCGTCTGCCTCCGGAGCAGAAGGTCGCGCGTTCGAATCGCGCCGGGCGTACCGCGAGCAGCGGGGCGGATCGTCCGCCCCGACTGCCTTCCTCCAAGGGCGGGGTCGCACGCTCCGGGTTCGATCGGCTGCGTTTCTCCTCTGCTGGCTCACCCTGATCGGGCCCGCCTCGGCCCAGTACTTCGGGCAGAACAAGGTCCCCTGGCCCGCGGGGCACTGGCAGGTCCTGGAGACGGCACACTTCCGGATCCACTACGAGGACCAGGAGCGCGACTTCGCCCGCGAGGCGGCGCGAGTTGCGGAGCGCGGTTACGCGCGCCTGAGTCGACTCTACGATCATCAGGTCCGCGATCCGATCCCGGTGCTGCTCTACGGATCGCAGAGCGAGTTTCGCGAGACCCGGGCGGTGTCGTCGCTGATCGGGGAGGGCACCGGGGGACTGACGGAATTCTACAAACGACGCGTCATCGTCCCGTCGACCGGATCGCTTGCCGAGCTGGATCACGTCCTAGTTCACGAGATCGCCCACGCCTTTCAGGTCGACGTTCTTACCCGCGCGCGTGCCGGGCGGCCGGTCGCGGCACTCTCCTGGACCCCGCCCCTCTGGGTGATGGAGGGGCTCTCCGAATACCTGAGCGTTCCCGGCGTCGACACCAACACCGAGATGTGGCTGCGCGACGCGGTGCTCTCGGGGCGCATGCCGGATCTGGAAGCCCTGGAGCTGATCGGGGACATCCGCGTCTATCGCTTCGGCCAGGCGGCGGTGGCGCACATCGCGGCGCGCTTCGGCGACGGCTCGCTGGGGCCGTGGCTGCGGGCGATGGCGCGCCGGCGCAGCGTCGCGGAAGCGACCTCCGAGGTCCTCGGGATGTCGCTGGCGCGGCTCTCGGAGGACTGGCACGACGCGCTGCGGCGTCGCTATCTGCCCGCCGTCTCCGAGGGCACCGAACCGGAAGGCGTCGCCCGTCGTCTGACCGACCACCGGCGCTCGCTGGCCAACTTCTACGTGACCCCGGCGGTCTCGCCCGATGGCCTGGAGGTCGTCTACGTGGCCGACGAGACGCCCTATGCCGACCTCTACCTGGCCAGCGCCATCGACGGCCGGCACCGCAAGCGACTGATTCGGGGCGAGCGGCGCGAGACGTTCGAGTCGTTGCGATACGCGCGCACCTCGATCGACTGGAGCCCCGATGGCAAGACGCTGGCGCTGGTGGCGCGCACCGGGGATCGGGATCGGCTCACGCTCTACGACGTGCGCGAACGCTGTGTCACCCGCAGCTTCGATTTCGGCTTCGACGAGATGCTCTCGCCGGTCTTCTCCCCCGACGGGCGGGCCCTCATCTTCGTCGGTTTGCGGGGGGGGGGGGCGAACCTTTACCGCGTGACGGCGGAGGGGGACAGCCTGCATGCGTTGCTCACTGACGGCTGGGGCGTCTTTCAGCCCGACTGGTCTCCCGACGGTCGGCGGATTGCCTTCGTCACCGACGCGGGTCGCTCCGGCTTCTGGTCGGACACGACGACCGGGTCGTGGGAGATCGGGATTCTCGATCTGCCGACCGGAAGCGTCGAGCGGATCGGGCCCGCGGCGGGGAAGAACATAAACCCGCAGTGGCTGCCCGACGGCCGGCATCTGCTCTTCCTGAGCGATCGCAGCGGGGTGACCAACCTGTACGTACGCGATCTGACCGCTCAACGCGACTACGCGCTGAGCGATCTGCGCGTCGGCGTGAGCGGCCTCACCCCGACCAGCGCGGCGTTGAGCGTGTCCGCGAACGGGGAGCGGGCGGTCTTCAGCGCGTTCGGCGACCTGGGGTGGGACCTCTTCGTCATGGATGATCCCCTGGCCCGGCTCGCGCCGGAGCGCGTCTGGGACTTCTCGAAGCCGACCGCCGTTGGGCCCGAAGAGATCCCGGCTCTCGCCGACACGACCGGGATCGGGCGTGACGTCGATCTGCGCGCCGTGATGCGCGAGACCGCGGCGCTGCCGGACACGTTCGCGCTGCGGGAGGTGCGCTACCGGCCGCGTCTGACCCTCGACTACGTGCAGGCGGGCGGTTTCTACGCCACGCAGTACGGCGCGGCGGCCCAGGCGGTGCTCGGCTTCTCCGACATGCTCGGCGACCGGCAGTTCTTCGTCGGGGCGGACGTGAGCGGATCGTTCGAGGAGGGGAACTACCTCCTCGGCGTCACGCACCAACGGCATCGCGGTTCCTGGGGCGCCTCGATCTATCAGTATGTCGTTGGCTACGGGATCGGTGTGGCGCCCGGCTTCCCGGAGCTTTACCAGAAGCGCATCTACCGCGGCGTCGGTCTTCAGTACGTTTACCCGCTCTCCCACTTTCGTCGCATCGAGGTCCTGGTCGACGGTGTCTGGGAACGACGGTTCGATTGGTCCTGCACCGAGGGACCGGCTTCCGACCTCTGGGTCTGTGGCTGGGGAGGCTCGCCGGGGGACCTTCGCTATGTGTCGCCGGAGGTGGCGTGGGTCTACGACTCGGCGCTCTTCGGATCGACCGGACCGCTGAGCGGCAAGCGTGCGCGTCTCGCGGCCGGCTTCTACGCCGGCGAGCGGAGTGCCCGCAGCCTCACCCTGGATTTCCGAACCTATCTGAATATCCGGAAGTCCTACGCATTGGCCTGGCGCGGCGTGCTGGCCGGGGAATGGGGACGGGACCGGCAGCAGATCGCCTTCGGCGGGCCCTATTCGCTCCACGGGTACGCTGACCACCCGCTCGTCGGTACTTCGATCGCGTTTTCGAACCTCGAGTTCCGCTTCCCCTTCATCGAGGACGTGACGATCGCCTGGCCGCTGCGGATCCGCCTCTACGGCATCCGCGGCGCGGTCTTCTTCGATGTGGGGGGCGCCTGGGACGACCCGGCGCTTTTCCGCGCCGTTCGCTCCGGGAAGGGCGAGGGCCCATTCCGTCTCGAGGACCTGCGCGCCGCGTGCGGGGCGCGGGTCGCGATCAACCTCGGGTTCACCGTCCTGCGCTGGGAGGTTTCGCGTCGCACGGACCTCTCCCGATGGCTCGATTCCGCGGAGAGCGACGTTTCCCTCGGGTGGGAGTTCTAATGCCCGCGCGCGCGGCGCGCGGGTTCCGCTGGGGCGGGCCGCTCTGCCTCTTTGCTCTGCTCGCCGTCTGGCGCTGGGTGACGAGCGCGGGCGCGGAGGACGGCGCGTGGCTCGAGCGCAGCCTGGCAGTCTCGCGCCAGTGGGCTGAGCAAGGCGTCGGTCTCCTCCGGTCGCTCGGTCCGGTGGAGGATCCCCGCGTCGCCCCGGCCGCGGCCCTTCTGCGCCTCGGCCTTGGGGAGCCGATCGTGGCGGCGCTCTTCCGCGCGCTCGGCGTCGCCCTGGGGGCCCTCGCCGTTCTGGGGCTGGCTCGGAGCCGGCGCGAGGGGGCTCACCCGATCTCCGCCTGGTTGCTGGCCGCATCGCCGCTGTGGGTCGAGTCGTGCGTGCGTGGGGATCCGCACGTCGCGCTCGGTGCGATCTTTCTCTCCCTGGGTGCCGTGATCCTGCCGCCGGCCGTCGCGGCCCTCGCCCTGGCGTGGGCGCTCGGCTGGTCGCCCTGGGCATGGGCGACGTTGCTGCTCCTGCCGGTCGGGATGCTGCTCGATCGCGAGCGGCGCAAGCGGGCCTTCGCACTTCTGGCGAGCGGTATCGTGCTTCTCTGGGTGCTCGATCCGCCCGCCGCGCTCCACCCGACGCGCTGGCTTGCGGCAATCCTCCAACAGGGGAGCGTCGCGGGTTTCGGGAGCGGTCTGGTTCCCTTCGGCGCGGCGCGCGGGGGATGGCCCGCGCTGGGCGCGCTGCACCTGCCGGCGCTCGGCCTGCTGCTCTGGGCGGCGCGCAGCTGGCCGGAGCGGGCGCGCCGCGGGGATTTCGCGCCTCTGGCGTGCGTGTCCGCCGTTGCGCTCGGGATGCCCTCGGGTCTGACCTACGCGGCGCCGCTGCTCATTCTCCTGCCCTGGGGGGCCCGGGAAGCGGGCGGCGCCCTTGCCGACCTGACGCATCGCGCGCGGGCGAGTCGAGGCTGGCGGCCGGTTCTCCGCGCCCTGCCGGTAGTGCTGATCGTGCCGCTGCTGGCGCTGTGCGCGTGGCGCTGGACGCGGGGTTCGGACCGGGCGGGGGCGCGAGAGGCGGCATTGCTCTGGACCGAGACCAACATCGCGCCCCGAAGCCTCGTCGCATGCGATGCCGACGTCGCACCGCCCGATTCGAGCCGGCTCATCTGGTTGTCGCTTCCTTTTCACAGCCTCGATCCGACGATCTACCGCGCCGCCTACTGGCCGGGTTGGTTCGGCGCCTTCCGCGGCTTCGTGGTGAGCGAGCGTCTGATGGGCCGCTACCTCGCGGGGGGTGACACACCGCCGGAGGTGCTCGACTTCTACCTCTGGCTGAAACGCTCGGCCGCGCGGGAGCACGTCGTGGGAGATGCGCCGGGTCGTCGCCTGCACGTTCTGGAGCTCCCCGCGGAGTCGTCGTCGGCGCTCGGCGAGGGTTGGAGGGCGCGGCTTCGCGCCGGTGAAGCGGGGGGCCTCCCGGGCGGGTTCGTCGCGGCACTGGGCGGGGCCCTGATCCAGGGCGGGCATTCGGGGGACGGAACGCTCCTGCTGGAGGAGGCCCTCGCCGCCGGCTATCGCGACGTCGGGATCTATCTCAACCTGGCCAGCGGCCGGATCGCGGCCGAGAAGCTGGCGGACGCGGGTCAGACGCTGGAGGAGGCGCTTAAGGCTCACCCGGACTCGCCCGAGCTGCTCTACAACTTCGGCCTGGTGCTCACGCGGGTCGGTTACTGGGAGCGCGCCATCCAGGTGCTCTCGCGTCTCCGCCAGCACTGGCCTCGATCCCCCGAGACGGCCTATCTTCTGGGCCTGGCCCTGGCGAACACCGGCCGGGTGGATGGGGCGCGCCGCGTGCTGCGGGAGGCGCTCGATCTGGGGCTGGCGGGCCAGCAGAGACAGGCGTGTCTCGAACAGATCGACCACTTGCAGGGGACCACTCGATGAGGACCGTCCTTCGCCTGCCCAACTGGGTGGGAGACACGATCCTGGCGCTTCCGGCGATCGAGGCGCTGGCCGCGGGACCCGCCGAGGAGGTGATCCTCGCCGGCCGTCCGCTGCCGCTCCTGCTCACGCGTCATGCGGCACCGGGCGCGCCGAGACTGGCTATTGGTCCGGGCCGGCCCGCCGCCCGATGGCTGCGCGATGCCGGCGCGCTGCGCCGCCGGCGCGCAGACCGCGGCGTCCTTCTGACCCCGTCCCTCTCCGCCGCGCTCTGGCTGCGCGCCGGGGGGGTCGCGGAACGCATCGGCTGGCCGGAGCAGGGTCGGGGGTTCCTCCTGACCCGGGCGGTGCGGCGCGGCCCGCACGGTTCGATGCACCTGGCGGACGAGTTTGCCGCGCTGGCCCGCGAGGCAGGTGCCCGCCCGGCATCGACGGTCCCCGTCCTGCCGGAAGCGGTCGATGAGGCCGCGGTTGCGGAGGGGTTCCTCGGGCGAACGGTCTGGCAGAACGGAAGACAGCCGTTCATCGCGCTTTGCCCGGGTGCGGTCTACGGCTGGGCGAAGCAGTGGCCCATCGAGTCGTACGCGGCGCTGGCGAACCGGCTCGCGGGGGCGGGGCTGGGCGGGATCGTCGTCGGAACGGGGCCCGACCAGGATATCGCCCGAAGAATCGTCGAGGCGGCCGCCTCGACGCGATGGACGAGCGCTATCGACGTCGGTTCGATTCTGGTTTCGGCGGAACTGCTGCGTCGCGCGTCCGCGGCGGTCTCCAACGACAGCGGCGCCATGCACCTCGCCGCGGCGGTCGGAACGCCACTCGTGGCGCCCTTCGGGCCGACGCATCCCGAGTGGACCGGACCTCGCGGGGACGCCCACTCGGTTCTGTGGGGGCGGCCGCCGTGCTCTCCCTGCTTCCTGAAGCAGTGCCCGTACGGCAGACCGTCGCCGTGCCTGGCCGGGATCCGGCCGGAGGGTGTGGCGGGGGAGGTGCTACAGAAGGCCGGCCTGCGCGGCCGCCGCGCGGTCTTCCTCGATCGCGACGGGACGCTGCTCGAGCCGGTGCCGTACCTGCACGATCCGGCCCAGGTGCGGCTCGTGGCCGGTGCGGCGGCGGCGCTGCGTGCGGTCCGGGATGCGGGCTTCCTGCTCGTCGTCGTCACGAACCAGTCCGGGGTCGCGCGCAGGCTTTTCGGCGAAGACGATGTCGCGCGCGTGCACGCCCGAGTCCAGGAGACGCTCGCGGCCGAAGGAGCGGCCATCGATCGCTTCTATCACTGCCCGCACCACCCGGATTTCACCGGGCCCTGCGACTGCAGGAAGCCGGAGCCGGGGCTTTTCCTCCGCGCCGCGGCGGATATGGGAATCGACTTGCATCGCTCGATCGCTATCGGCGACACGCTCGAGGACTTGCAAGCGGCGAACCGCGCCGGCTGCCGCCCGATCCTGGTGCGAACCGGGTATGGCGCGCAGGCGGAGCAGGAACGCGCGGACCGGATGCCGCGGTGCATCGAGGTCGCCGATGATCTGTCGCACGCGCTTCTGGGCTTGACCCAGTCCTGAGCGACGGCGCGGGACGTCAAGTGGCACCTTGAGACTCCGGATGGCGCCGCCTAGGATCGTCGGGATCCGGGTCGGCCGGCGACCGGTCCCTCCAAGGAGAGTAAGCGGATGAGATTGGGCAAGAGCGGCGTTCGGGCGGGTGGTGCGGGACTCGTGGGGCTGGCCCTCCTCGGGTGTGCCGCCGCGGCGCAGTTGGGCGGGGAGCAGACCGGGGCGGTCGAGTTCTTTCTGCGCGGCGGCATCTTCATGTGGCCGCTCCTCTTCTGCGCGCTGCTGACCGTCGGGTTCATCGTCGAGCGCCTGATCACCTTCCAGCGCGCGCAGACCGACACGCGCAAGCTCATGGCCGGTCTGGTTCGCACCCTCCAAGGACAGGGGATCGAGCCGGCGAAGGAGCTCTGCGTGCGCACCCGGGGCCCGATCGCGGCGATCCTCCATGCGGGTCTGGCCAAGGTCGAGCGTGGGACCGACGCGGTGGAGAAGGCGATCGACAATGCCGGAGCGATCGAACTCGCCTTCCTGGAGCGCGGTCTGATCCTGCTGACGACGATGGGGAACCTCGCCCCGCTGCTCGGCTTCCTGGGCACGGCCTCGGGCATGATCCATGCCTTTGACGCCGTCTCGGCGTCGGGTCAGGCCGGCGCCCGAGTGGTCGCGGCGGGCGTCGCGGAAGCGCTGATCACGACCGTTGCGGGGCTGGTGATCGCGATCCCGGCGCAGGGCATGTACAACTACTTCGTGGCGCGAATCGATCACTACGTGATCGAGATGGAGCAATCCTCGGTCGAGCTGCTCGAGGCCCTGACCGAGCTGAAGGCGTGACGTGGGCGGCGCGGCAGGGGTGACGTGATGCGCTTGAAGACGCGGCTGCGACCGGCTCAGGGCGTCCCCGTGGCGGCGATGATGAACGTCGTGCTCCTGCTGCTGTTCCATCTGGCGGCGATCTCGTCGGCCGGGTCCGGGTACGAGGTCCCGGCCCCCGGGCCGGAGGCGCACGGAGGGGATGGAGTGCCGCGACTTCGCCTAGGGCCCGGAGGCGACCTCTCGGCCGAGGGCGCGCCGATCTCCGATGAGCGATTCCGGCAGATCGTCCTCCGCAGGCCCGAGCGGGGCCGAAGCGTTCGGTTGGAGGTGGAAGGCGGGGCTGGGATCCGGCACGACCGCCTGGCGACGGTCTTCGGGATGCTGGCGGAGACGGACTCGGTGGAGATTGTCTTCGTACCCGCCCGCGGGGCAGAACCATGAGGGTGACCGTCGAGGAGTGGGATTCGTCCCGCAACCCAGCGGAGCGGGGGGGCGTAGATCGACCGCCGGGCTGAACGACGGTCATCGGGGAGGTTTTTCATGAAACGGACTCGGAGCGCGCGCATCTGGTTCCGGCTGGCGGCGATCCTGGGACTCGGACTCCTGGCCGGCCGGGCGTGGGCCGCCGACCCGCCGCCCGGGGTGCCGCTGACCGCGGACGAGTGCGTGCGGATCGCGCTCCAGAACAGCGATAAGCTCGCTCAGGCGGGCGGGCAGGAAATGTCGGCCCGAGGCAACTATTGGTCCAGTTATCGAACGCTGTTGCCGAGCATCTCCGCCGGGGCCGACTGGTCCCGCCAGTACCAGCCGTATCTGCCGCCGGAGCGCGACGTGCAGTTCAGCGGCGGTGTCGGCTTCGACTTGAGTCAGACGATCTTCGACCTGCCCGGTCTGGCGAGTCTCAGCGCGCAGGGCCAGAGCCTCCGGGCGGCGTCGGCCGACGTGGCGGCGACGAAGAGCGACGTCGCCGTGACGGTGCGCCAGCAGTTCTACGTGTGCATGGCGGTGATGCGGCTGGCGGAGGTCGAGGCGCACGCGGCGCAACTCGCGCGGGATCAACTCCACCGGTCCGAGACCCTTTTCGAACTCGGATCCGTCGCGCGCAGCGACGTCCTGCAGGCCCAGGTCAACCTCGCCGACGCCGAGCAGCTGGCGACCCAGCGCCGCAACGCGGTGCCCCTCGAACTCGGGCGTCTCGCCCTGAGCATGGGTCTCGATCCGCGGACGTCGGTCGTGGTCGATACCTCGGTCGTCCTCCCGGCGGAGGATCCGACCGGACCGCTCGATGCATACGTGCGTACGGCGTACGGGCGGCGGCCGGACCTCGTCGCGGCGCGGCACCGCCTCCGCGCGGCCGAACTCAACCTGCTGCGGGCGAAGGCCGAGCGGTTGCCGACGGTCAGCGGAAGGGCCGGCTGGACGCGAAGCGCGTACGACTTCGATAAGCCGCTGCTCAACGGTCCGGAAGCGACGTACCGGAACAGCTGGAGCATGGGCGTCAGCGCCTCGGTCAGCCTCTTCAGCGGTCTGCTGATCGAAGGCGGGATCCAATCCGCCAAGGGTGGCCGCCTGTCACAAGAGCAGTCGCTGGAGCTGCAGGAGAAGACCGCCGCCCTCGAAGTCCAGGAGGCCTATCTCGGGATCTTCAATGCGCGCGAGGTGCTGCGCGCCGCGGTCACCGGTGTGAACCTGGCGCAGGAGAATCTGCGCTTGCAGCAGGCGCTCTACGAAAGCGGGGCGGGGACCCTGCTCGAGTGGGACAATGCCCGACTCGATCTACGCCGCGCCCAGGTTTCACAGATCCAGGCGGAGCTCGACCTGCTGAGTGCGCAGGCGGGATTCCGCCGTGCGGTCGGCGAGTAAGGAGAACACCCCGACCATGAAACGCAAACGGGTCTGGATCCCGATCCTGGCGGGGTTGGTGGTGATCCTGATGGTCGGTGCCAACCTGACGCGTCACCGCTCCGATGCGAAGCCGGTCGAGACCGAGAAGGCGGCGCGCCGCTCGGTGGAGGCGTGGGTTCGGGCGCCGGGCGTGGTGCAGCCTCAGATTTCGGTGGACATCAGCAGCAATGTGACCGGCCGCGTCGACCACCTCTTGGTCCGGGAAGGGGAGACGGTCCGCAAGGGCGATCTGCTGCTGACCCTGGATGACACCCGCTTCCGCAGCACCGTGGCGCAGGCCGAGGCGATGCTTCAGGCCTCCGAGTCGCAGCGCGTCCTGCAGGAAGCGGAGCTCGAACGGGCGACGCAGGTGCTGGCGCGACGCCGCGACGTCTTCCAGCGCGGATTGCTCTCGAACGAGGAGCTGGAGCAGGCGGAGCTCGACGTGCGCGTACGGGCGGCGCAAGTTCAGGCGCAAGAGAAGGAGATCGATCGGCTGCGTGCCGCGCTGGCCGAGGCGCAGCGCAACCTGGAGGAGACGCGCTTCCATGCTCCGCTCGACGGGATCGTCACCGCGCTCAACCTGGAGGAGGGGGAGAACGTCGTCATCGGCACCATGAACGCGCCGGGCACGGTAATCCTGACCGTCGCCGATCGCGCCGGGATGGAGGTCGAGGCGCGGGTCAGCGAGAGCGACGTGGTGCGCGTCCGCATGGGTCAGCGGGTGCGGATCGAGGCGGACGCCGCGCCCGACAGCGTGCTCGAAGGGGAAGTGACCGAGATCGGCGAGTCGGGCGATCGACGGACGCGCGAGGAGGGCGCCGAGTTCGAGGTGCACGCGCGGGTCGCCGCGCCGCCGCGCTGGCTGAAGACCGGCATGAGCGCGGACGTGGAGATCCTGGTCGCCCAGGCGGACAGCGTGCTCTGCGTGCCGATCCAGGCGTTGGTGGCGCGCAGCGAGGAGACGATTCGGGAGTGGGCCGAGGCGGCGCTCAAGGGGCCGGGCGCCGCGAAGGCGAAACCGGAAGCGCGGCGCGACGAGCCGGCGGCGGACGACGAGGAACCGCGCCGCCAGAAGCTGATCGAGGGCGTATTCTGCGTGCGCGAAGGGTGCGCCCGCTTCCAGAAGGTTTCGACCGGCGTGCGCGGAGAAGCCTGGATCGCGCTCGAAAACGGCGTGGAGCCGGGGACCGAGATCATCGTCGGCCCGTTCCGCGTGCTCCGCCATCTGAAGGACGGCGAGCGGGTCAAGGGGAAGCCCCGAACCGCGCCGGAGAAGGAGTCGTGACCCCGCTGATCGGTCTCGAGGGGGTCACCAAGATCTACCCGCTGGGCCGGACCCAGGTGACCGCGCTGCGGGGCATCGATCTCACCATCCACGCCGGGGAGTACCTGGCGATCATGGGACCTTCCGGGTCCGGCAAGTCGACGCTCATGAATATCCTGGGCTGCCTCGACGTGCCGACCGAAGGGAGCTATCAGCTCCGGGGCAACGACGTTGGCGCGCTGAGCGACAACGATCTCTCGCGGCTGAGGAATCGGGAGATCGGTTTCGTCTTCCAGACCTTCAATCTGCTGCCGCGGGCGAACGCGCTCCAGAACGTCGCCCTGCCCCTGGTCTACGCGGGGGTGCATGCCCGGGAGCGCGAGGAGCGAGCCGGGGCGGCCCTGGCCCTGGTAGGACTTGCGGAGCGCCGGCGTCATCGTCCCAACGAGCTCTCGGGCGGCGAGCGGCAGCGCGTGGCGATTGCCCGTGCCCTGGTCGTGCAGCCGAGCCTGATCCTGGCCGACGAGCCGACCGGAAACCTCGACAGCCAGACCGGCCTTGAGATCATGGAGGCGCTGGAGCGCGCCGGGGGCGAGGGGCGCACGATCATCCTCGTCACGCACGAGGAAGAGATCGCGGAACGGGCGCACCGCATCCTTCGCCTGCGTGACGGTCGGCTGGTTTCGGACCAGCCGACGCGACGCGCCTAGCGTGGGGCGGGGCGGGGGAGAGACGACGCGATGAGTCTCTGGGAGGCGCTGCGACACGCCGGGTCGGCGCTGCTGGCGCATCGCCTGCGCTCGGCGCTCACCATGCTGGGGACCGTGGTCGGCGTGCTGGCGGTGGTTTCGGTGGTCTCGATCACCCAGGGACTGAACCGCTACGTCTCGCAGCAGCTGCTCTCGACCGGCAGCCACGTCTTCTCCTTCTCCCAGTTCGGCATGATCACCGACCGCGAGCAGTTCTTCGAGGCGCTCAAGCGCCGCCCGCTGCGTCTCTCCGACGCCGAATACCTGGCGGACCGCCTGACGACCGCGGAAGTCGTCGTGCCGACGGTGAGCCGGCAGGAAGACGTCGAGTGGCGCGGCCGGCGCGCCAAAGGCGTTCAGGTGCAGGGCCTGGGTGCGGGCTATGAGGCGCTGGGCGACTTTCAATCGCTCGACGCGGGCCGCCACATCTCCGCCGAGGAGATCCGGGGGGCGAATCGCGCCGTTCTGCTCGGCTGGGAAGTCGCGGACCAGCTCTTCGCCGGCATCGATCCGGTCGGGCAGCGGCTGCGGATCGGGCGCGAGAGCTTCTGGGTCGTCGGCGTGCTCTCCCGCCGGGGCCGGGTATTCGGCATGTCGAGGGACAACCTGGTCGTCATTCCGGTGACGACGCTGCAGAAGCTCCACGGGCGCCAGCAGTCGATCACCATTCTGATCCAGGCGGCGGGCCCCGAGGCCTACCAGCCGTGCCAGGAGGAGGCGGAGCTGCTGCTGAAGCTGCGGCGGGGCCTGAAACCCTGGGAGGAGCCGGATTTCGGCAAGGAAACGGCCGAGACGCTGTATGCCCTCTACGACAAGCTTACCGGGGTGTTCTTCCTGGGCATGATCGCCATCGTCGGTCTGAGCGTGGTGATCGGGGGCATCGTGATGATGAACATCATGCTGGTCGCCGTCTCGGAGCGGACGCGCGAGATCGGCATCTGCAAGGCGATCGGGGCCCGGCGTCGCGACATCCTGCTCCAGTTCCTGGTGGAGGCGGCCGCGCTCTCCGGCAGCGGGGCGCTGATCGGCGTCCTCTTGGGGGCGCTGGTCGCGTGGGTGGTGCAGGCCGCCACGCCCCTGCCGACCCGGGTGGCGGGCTGGTCGGTGTTCGGGAGCCTGTCACTCGCGCTCTGCGTCGGGTTGACCTCGGGCCTCTATCCGGCGCAACGCGCGGCGCGGCTCTCGCCGGTCGACGCGCTGCATCACGAGAAGTAGCGGAGTCACGATGGCCAGCGGCGGGCGAGCAACCGGGCGAGGCGGGGGCCGCGGGCTCCCCGCGCGGGCGACACTTCTCCTCGAGAGCGGACGCATGGCGCTGGGAGCGCTCGCCGCGAACAAACTGCGCACCACCCTCACCCTGCTCGGCATGGTGATCGGGGTTTCGACCGTGGTCGGGATGGCGGCGATCCTCTCCGGGCTCGACCGGAGCATGGCCCGCAGCATCGCCTCGCTCGGCTCGGGCGTGATCTATCTGACCAAGTACGAGGCGAGCATCCAGATGGGGGGCATGGAGCGGGACGTCCGTCCGGACCTCAAGCTCGACGAGGCGAGCGCGATCGCCCGAGGCTGCCCGAGCATCGCCGCCGTCTGCCCGATGGTGGACGCGACCCAGGTGCTGCGGTGGGGCGAGCAGCAGACGAAGCACGTCACCATCGACGGCGCCGGGGCGGAGTACCTTGGGGTGAATGACCGCACCCTGGCGCGGGGCCGGTTCTTCAACGCCGCGGAGGTGTCCGGCGCTTCGCGGGTCTGCGTGCTCGGCCCGGCGGTGGTCGAGACGCTCTTCGGTCCGATCGACCCGCTGGGCCAGAGGGTGCGGATCGGAAGCTGGAGCTATCTCGTCATCGGCGTGCTGGGGGAGAAGGGGCAGTTCCTCGGGAACAACCTGGACGAAACGGCGGTGGTGCCGGTGACGGCCCTGCAGCAGCAGATGGGATGGGGGGCCAATCTCGACTACATCGCGCTCCAACCGCCGAAGGCGCGTGAGGTCCCGCGGGCGTTGGACGAAGTAGAGGAATTCATGCGCCGGCAGCGCGGACTGCGGGCCACGCAGCCGAGCAACTTCGGACTCTCGACGCAGGACACGCTGCTCGACATCTACAACAAGCTGACCCGTGCCATCTACGGGGTGATGCTGCTGATCTCGGCGATCGGTCTGCTGGTCGGGGGCATCGGCATCATGAACATGATGTTGGTGAGCGTGAAGGAACGGACCGCCGAGATCGGGGTGCGCCGCGCGCTCGGCGCACAGCGCCGCGACGTGATGACCCAGTTCCTGGCCGAAGCCGTGACGCTCACCGTGGCGGGCGGCACGGCGGGCATCGTCTTGGGTGGGTTGCTGGCCCTGCTGGTCGCCGCGGTCTCACCCTTGCCGGCGGTCCTGCCGATCCCCGTGGTTCTGGTCGCCCTGCTGCTTTCGGCAAGCGTGGGGCTTTTCTTCGGCCTCTACCCGGCGTGGCAGGCGGCCCGGCTCAATCCGATCGAGGCGCTGCGCTACGAGTAGGCGCGGGCAGACCCGTCCGGCGTCGCGCCTGTGGTATGCTTCGCAAATCATGCGTCGTCCATCCAAGCCGCGCGAGAAGCGCGCCGCCCTGGCCTGGGACCCCCGCTGGATCGAGATCCGCGGCGCCCGCGAGCACAATCTGAAGAACCTCGACCTGCGGCTGCCGCGGGGGAAGTTGATCGTCATCACCGGGGTTTCCGGCTCCGGTAAGAGCTCGCTCGCCTTCGACACGCTCTACGCCGAGGGCCAGCGCCGCTACGTCGAGAGCCTCTCGGCCTACGCCCGGCAGTTCCTCGGGCAGTTGCGGAAACCGGACGCGGATCACATCCAGGGCCTCTCGCCGGCGATCGCCATCGAGCAACGCACCGCGGGTCAGAACCCGCGCTCGACGGTCGCCACGGTCACGGAGATCTACGACTACCTGCGCGTGCTCTTCGCCCGCGTCGGCGTGCCGTACTGCCCGGTCGACGACATCCCCGTCGGCCGGCAGAGCCTGGATGAGATCGTACGCGGGGTCCTCGAGGGCTTCGGCGGCGAGCGGGTGATGATCCTGGCTCCGGTGGTTCAGGGCCGGAAGGGGGAGTACCGGAAAGAACTGGAGAAATTGCGCGGCCGGGGGTTCGTGCGCGCGCGGATCGACGGGAAGGTGCAGGAGCTGGACGAGATCCCGGCGCTCCGCAAGGGCGTTCGGCACACCATCGAAGCGGTGGTCGATCGGCTGAGCGTCGAACCCGACCGCCGTTCGCGGCTGACCGACTCGCTCGAGACCGCGCTGCGGCTGACGGGTGGTTGGGTCACGGTCGAGTCGGCCAAGGGCATGAGCCGCGCTTTCAGCGAGCAGGCGGCCTGCGTGCGCTGCGGCCGGAGCTTCCCCGAGCTGCACCCGCGCAACTTCTCCTTCAACAGCCCGTATGGCGCCTGTCCGACCTGCCAGGGTCTCGGCTTCCTGCACGAGGTCGCTCCGGCCCTGGTGGTAGTCGACCCGGAGCAGTCGGTCCTGACCGGGGCGCTGGCGATCTTCCACGGCGCGATGGACGGGATGATGGGCCAGATGGTGCGCGAGATGGGCAAGCACTACGGCTTCGACCCGACCCAGCCGTGGCGGCGGCTCTCGCACAGCGCGCGCGAGCGGATCCTCTCCGGTAGCGGGGGGGAGGAGTTCGCGATTCGCATCCAGACGCGTCGCGGGCGCTACGAGGGCCGCGCCGCCTTCGAAGGCGTGATCCCGAACCTGGAGCGCCGTTTCAAGGAGACCCGCTCGAGCGAGGTGCGCGACTGGATCGCGCGCCTGATGTCCCCGCGGCCCTGTCCCGAGTGTGGTGGGGGGCGCCTGCGCGCCGAGAGCCGGGCGGTGCGCGCGGGTGGGTTTCGTATCCACGAGTGGGCGCGGCTGAGCGTGGGGGAGGCGCGCGCCAGCGTGGACGATCTGTGCGGCGACGCGCGCACGCGCGCCATCACCGGGCAACTCCGCAAGGAGATCCACGACCGGCTCCAGTTTCTGGCGAACGTCGGGCTCGATTACCTGACCCTGGACCGCGCGGCCGGCACGCTCTCCAGCGGCGAGATGCAGCGTATCCGCCTCGCGACCCAGATCGGCTCGCAGCTGGTCGGCGTGCTCTACGTGCTCGACGAGCCGAGCATCGGTCTGCACCATCGGGACAATCGCCGGCTGCTCGACGCGCTGCGCGAGCTGCGCGACCTCGGCAACACGGTGGTCGTCGTGGAGCACGACCTGGAGACGGTCCGTACCGCGGACCACGTCGTCGACCTCGGGCCCGGCGCGGGCAAGGCCGGCGGTCACCTGGTGGCGCAGGGCACGCCGCAGGAAATCGCCGCCCAGCCCGACTCACTGACCGGGGCGTATCTCTCCGGGGCGCGGTCGATCCCGGTGCCCGCCGGGCGGCGGCCGGGCAACGGCCGCGAGTTGATCGTCCGCGGCGCGCGCGAGCACAACCTGAAGGACCTGACGGTCCGCTTCCCGCTCGGCACCTTCACCTGCGTCACGGGCGTCTCCGGATCGGGGAAAAGCACGCTGGTCAACGAGATTCTCTACCGCGCGTTGGCCCGGCGCCTGCAGCGCGCCGCGACGGTTCCCGGGGCGCACGACGCGATCCTGGGGGGCGAGCATCTCGACAAGGTGATCGCGATCGACCAGTCGCCGATCGGCCGCACTCCGCGCTCGAACCCGGCGACCTACACCGGCGCCTTCGACTTCATCCGGAATCTCTTCGCCCGGCTGCCGGAGGCGCGCGTGCGCGGCTACCGGCCGGGTCGCTTTTCCTTCAACGTCAAGGGCGGGCGCTGCGAGGCGTGTAAGGGCGACGGGGTGGTCAAGATCGAGATGCACTTCCTGCCCGACGTCTACGTCACCTGCGAGGTGTGCGGCGGGCGTCGTTACAACCGGGAGACGCTCGAGGTCGCGTTCAAGGGGCGCAGCATTCATGACATCCTGGAGATGACCATCGAGGAGGCGGTCTCCTTCTTCGCCCCGATTCCGGGGCTGAATCGCCGTCTGGCGACGCTGCACGACGTGGGTCTGGGCTATCTCCATCTGGGGCAGTCGGCGACGACGCTGAGCGGCGGCGAGGCGCAACGCGTCAAGCTCGCGTCGGAGCTGGCGCGCGTGGCGACCGGGCGCACGCTCTACATCCTCGACGAGCCCACGACCGGGCTGCACCTGGAAGACATCCGGGTCCTTCTCGGGGTGCTCGGCAAGCTGGTCGACGCGGGCAACACCGTGATCGTGATCGAGCACCAGATCGACGTGATTCGCAGCGCCGACTGGATCGTCGACCTGGGTCCCGAAGGGGGGGCCGCCGGCGGGCAAATCGTCGCCGCGGGCACGCCGGAGGACGTCGCACGCGAGGCGGCATCGTGGACCGGACAGGCGCTGGCCGGCGAGCATTGACGCACGTCGGGGCGGGTGGTATCGTCGATCGTTCGGCACTTGACCCACGGGCTTGAAGAAGGAGGGGAAATGGCCGCGGCGCTTCGTTCTACGCCGTACCATGACCTGCATGTTCGGGCGGGGGGACGGATGGTCCCGTTCGCCGGTTGGGAGATGCCGGTTCAGTTCCGTGAAGGCGTGCTCCACGAGCACCGGAAGGTCCGGCAGGCCGCGGGCCTCTTCGACGTCTCGCACATGGGCCGGCTCTTCTTTCGCGGGCCGGGGGCCGTCGAGTACGCCAACCAGCTGATTACCAACGATCTCGAGTCGCTATCTCCGGATCAGCTCCTCTACAGCGCCCTCTGCAACCCGGAGGGCGGGATCATCGACGACGTGACCGTCTACCACCTGGGGGACGAGGCGCTCATGGTCGTCAACGCCTCGAACCGGGAGGCGGTCTGGGCCTGGACGCAGATGAACCGTCCCAGCGGAGTCACGTTGGAGGACGCCACCGACCGACTGGCGCAGATCGCGCTCCAGGGCCCGGGCGCCGAGGCGCTGCTGGGCGCCCCGTTTGCGGACGCCGTGCGCGACCTGGGCTACTACCATCACAGGCTCGTGCGCTGGGAGGGAGAGGAGATCCGGATCAGTCGCAACGGCTACACCGGGGAGGATGGGTTCGAGATCTACCCCCCGGTGCGCGTCGCGGTGCGACTTTGGGAACGGCTCTTCGACTGGGGGCG
>Ga0315286_10000769_pt1 | contig 27835 bp, 26 predicted proteins | sample YL17G10_0_MG_FD_205038 | JGI IMG/M metagenome (GOLD analysis project Ga0315286, IMG submission 205038) | Sediment microbial communities from Yellowstone Lake, YNP, Wyoming, USA - YL17G10_0 | ecosystem: Environmental > Aquatic > Freshwater > Lake > Sediment | place: USA: Wyoming | collected... | reverse complement strand
ACCAAACTGGCAGCATACCTGGTTGATCTGGGCAACGGGGAAACCGTTGCAAAGACCGGTGCCATGAATCCCCAGATCACCTATGGGGAAGATGTCATCAGCCGCATAACCTATGCCAATGAAAATGCAAACGGTGCTGAAACCCTTCAATCCCGCCTTGTGGAAACCCTGAATAATATTCTGCAGGAATTAAGAAAATCGGTGGATATTGAACAGGATCAGGTGGTTGATGCTGTCATGGTTGGCAATACTGCCATGCATCATTTGTTGGCTGGTTTGCCTGTTCGCCAGTTGGGTGAATCACCTTATGTTGCCGCGGTTGGTGAAGCAATGGAATTTAAAGCCAGGGAGATCGGGTTACAGCTTGCCGAGGGTGCCTATATATTTATGCCACCCAATATTGCCGGTTACGTGGGAGCCGATCATGTCGCCATGCTGCTGGGTGCGGATCTTTCTAATGTAACCAGGACAACGGTCGCGCTGGATATTGGAACGAATACAGAGATCAGTCTGTTCCATAACGGCAGACACTTTAGTTGCTCTTGTGCTTCCGGACCTGCTTTCGAGGGTGCTCATATTAATAATGGGATGCGGGCAGCACCTGGTGCGATCGAACGGGTTCGCATAGAAGGGGATAAAGTCCTGGTTCAAACCATCGGAGACGAACCCGCCACAGGAATTTGTGGATCCGGCATCCTGGATGTGATCGCTGAGTTGATCAAGAATGGATTGTTGGATAAACGCGGCCTTCTAAGCGGCACCCATCCTGCCCTGCAAAATATTACCGGTAAGACCGAGTTTGTTTTGGTTCCTGCCTCAAAGACTGCAACGCATAAGGATATATCGGTCAGCCGCCAGGATGTCAATGAGATCCAACTGGCAAAAGCAGCCATTCGGGCGGGTGTGGAAGTATTATTGAGCCAGGCTGGCATCGAGGATAAGGATATCGAACGGTTCATAGTTGCTGGAGCTTTTGGGACGTATTTGGATATCAGCAGTGCCGTCCAGATCGGGATGTTCCCTGATATTCCGCGTGATCGGTTTGAGCAAATTGGAAATGCCGCCGGGGGTGGAGCTCGAAAATTGTTGATCTCCCGGCATCAGCGCCAACTGGCAGACAGGATCGCCGGGAATGTAAATTATGTTGAACTTGCCACTCATCCAAATTTTATGAAGATTTACGTCAAAGCACTCGCTTTTGGATGATTTTCCCCAGGTACGCTTGAGAACTCATTCGAAGAGGAGTATTTAATGTCATCATTATTCCTGGATCAATTAACTTCTGGAAAAATCCTGGTTTCAGATGGTGCCACGGGAACGAATTTACAGAAAATGGGTTTGAAACCAGGCGAGTCACCCGAAGTTTGGGTCATGGAACAACCCCAAAAGATCCTTGATCTCGAAACCGCATTTGTACGCTCAGGCTCTGATATTATTCTGACATGCACATTCGGCGGGACTCGTTTACGCTTGAAAGATGGGGATTATGCTGACCAGGTAAGTGATGTTAACCACAAGGCTGTCGAGCTGGCTCGTAAGGCCGCCAGTGAACGAAGTGGAGTCATGGTGGCAGGTTCCATGGGACCGGTTGGAGGATTGATCCAACCTTATGGTGTATTGACTTTGGAGGAAGTTCGCTTGGCGTATGCAGAGCAGGCGCAGGCATTGATCGAAGCAGGTGTGGATCTCCTTGTCATCGAAACCCAGTTCTCCCTGGAAGAAGCCCAGGCTGCCTTATCTGCCGTACGCCAGGCAGGAGATATCCCTGTCGTGGTCAGTTTCAGTTACGACCGTGGTACAAGGACCATGATGGGGGTAAAACCTTCCCAGGTGATCAAAACATTTAAGCCGCTCGGTGTGATTGCGATCGGTGCCAATTGTGGAACCACCCTTGAAAATATGGGATCGATCGTTAAAGAATACAAAGACCTGGCTGGGGATCTGCCAATTTGGGCGAAACCCAACGCTGGCATGCCGGTCCTGAATTCAGCCGGGGAATCAGTTTATTACATCACTCCTCAAGAAATGGCTTCTGCTGCCCTTGGATTAATAGAAGCCGGTGCAAGAATTGTGGGTGGTTGCTGTGGAAATACTCCTGAACATATTTCACAGATCACAAATAGCATCAGAATTGACCTGCAAGCGAAATGATTAATAACCAGCGTTCAGCGGTAGTCAAAGCACTATTGGCTGTTGTCATCTGGGGTGCGTCATTTGTTGCCACCAAGATTGCAGTGAAGGAAATTTCTCCTGATCTTGTGGTTTTCCTTCGTTTTGGCATGGGTGTGATCATTTTAGGAGCCCTGGTTTGGCAGCGCAAACAACTGAAATTGCCAGAAAAAAAAGATTGGGGATATTTGATGCTCCTGGGTTTCCTGGGAATCACCTTTCATCAATGGCTTCAATCTACGGGTCTGGTGACAGCACAGGCCGTCACCACCGGTTGGATCCTGGCAAGCATACCTGTTTTCATGGTGGTGTTGAGCTGGATATTTCTTAAAGAGAAACTGACCTGGCTGCAAATCGCGGGCATTTGTTTGGCTGCCTTTGGAGTGCTCCTGATCATCACCAAAGGAGCGCTTGGAAGTCTTTTTTCAAGCCACTTTGGAACCATTGGAGATCTATTGATACTGATCAGCGCACCGAATTGGGCGGTATTTTCCATCCTCTCCAAGCGGGGTCTTGATAAATATCCAGCCGGGCAGATGATGTTCTACATAATGGTCTTTGGCTGGATATTTTCTTCCCTGTTATTGATTAATACCGGAGACATGGATCAGATCCATAATATTTCGATCTCTGGTTGGCTTGCGATCAGCTTTTTGGGAATTTTTTGCTCAGGAGTGGCTTATATTTTTTGGTTTGATGCACTCCAGACGCTCACCGTTTCAGAAACGGGGGTCTTTCTCTACCTGGAACCTGTCGTCACTGTATTTGTTGCCAGTCTGTTTCTAGGCGAAAAATTGTTCCTGGCGAGTTTGCTTGGGGGATTGATCATCCTCCTGGGTGTATGGATGGTAAATCGACGGATCACTCAATGATTACTTTAAAACTTAAGTGAGAACGATCCCCTTATTTTTAAATTCGATTTTATAAAATCCATGAAAAGCATGACCAATTCCAAAAGGTCATGCGTATCCTAATTCAGCCGTTAGGGGGATCTGACTGGGCATAAAGGTACCGCTCCCCCGACCGATCTCCTGTCCTTCCGAGTTCGTCAGGATGGAATCAGCAACCAGCAATCTTTTGGAATGGCGAATGACTCTCCCAAAGGCACGCATTTCACCGCTGGAGATGGGTCTTAACAAATAAATATTGAAAGAAATGGTTAGGACAAAATAATCAGAAACCAACGAATTACAGGCAAAAAAAGCAGCATCATCCAAGGCTTTGAAGTAAAGACTGCCATGGACTGCAGAGGCAGCGTGGAAGAATTCGGGCCGGACCGGGATACTGATCTCCGCACTTCCTTCACTTATCAAGATTGCGGGTTTGAAATATGTATTGATGGGCGCAAGGAGATACATGCGTTCCAGACACCGGAAATGCTCCTGGTGAATTTCCTCTTGAATTCGTCCTGGTTCTGATTCCATTCCATGCTCCGATAGAAGATCTTTATTCAGTATAGAATAAATACGGGGTTTGGACAACGACTTGTTGAAACGGGTATGAATATCCGAGGTTTAGATTATTGACCAACAATCAATACAGCCGCACCATGAACTCTTCGGAATTTTAGATCAAGCACGGCACGGTTGGCTTCCACCAATGGATAGATATTTGTTTGAGGTCTGATATCGACCCGGTCAGCCAGTTCAAGGAAATGGGTGATGTCCGACCTGGTGACATTCGCAACACTCTTGATCTCCTTTTCCATCCACAGGTGTTTTGAGTAATCCAATTTTTGCAGCCACTCATGGTCTATATCTTCCTTGCGAATGGCATTGATTATCAATCGACCTCCAGGTTTCAAGCATTCCAACCCCTCGATGATCGGCTTCCAGGCAGGTGTGGTATCGATAATGGCATTCAGAAGAGTTGGTGGTTTTGCATCGATCTCACCTGCCCATGCTGCACCCAATTCCCTGGAATATTCCATTTCTTTGGGACTGCGGGTGAACACGAAGATTGCGGAATCAGGGAAAAGGTGCCTTGCCATTTTCAAAACAAGGTGACCGGATGCACCAAAACCGGTTAACCCCAATGCATCACCATCCTGGATGTTCGCCAGGTTCAAAGATCGATAACCGATCGCACCTGCGCATAACATCGGTGCTGATTCGATATCCGAAATGGATTCCGGGATCGGGTAACAGAATAGAGCCGGAACGGCCATGTATTCAGCATATCCTCCATTCGCATCCCTGCCGGTTGCCAGAAAATCTGCGCACAGGTTCTCTCGTCCACTTAAGCAGAATTCACATTTTCCACAGGTAGAGTGGATCCAGCCCACTCCAACCCGTTGACCTATGCTTAGATCGGTTTTTGTTCTCCCCTTATCGAAGACATGTCCGATCACCTGGTGCCCGGGGATCATTGGCAAGCGGGGTGGAGGAGTCCTGCCTTCGATCTCATCCAATTCAGTATGACATACTCCACAAGTGGATACTTTGATCAGGATCTCCCCTTCTCCTAGATTGGGATTCGGGAAATTGGTAAATTCCAGAGGATTTCCATCCTCCTGAATATTACCCAACTTTCTGATGACCATCGCTTTCACTTTCTTATCTCCCAATTTTTAAACAGGGAAAAAGTAATTCGCATTGGAATTAATACACAAGATATGAACCTGATCTCTGCTGATTAATTACTATTGTAACAAGATTCATCAGGGTTGGTTCGAATGACCCTTAATTTCTACCCAAAAATTAGTAGAATTTCTAATCTAAAATAAAAAAAATGGAAGGAACTCGTTTGGTCCATCCATTTTCCTGATGATCAAATTGAAAATGAGTTAACCACCCATTGCAACAGCCATTACATCATAATAGGTCCCGGCTCCAAAACCATCGAATAGCACATGGTCGCCGGGTTTAACCAGTGGCAACTGGCGCATGAATGCGATGATGTTGGAAGCGGCACAGACATTGCCAAAATCATTTAATAACCACGGGATGGGGAAATTGACCCCGATTTTTTTCAACTGTTTGTCCTTAAGACTATTGATCTTGTAATTGGCATGATGAGCAATGGCAACCGAAATGGATTTATTTGGAGTGCCCAATTTTTGCATTAATGCCTGATAAGACTGGTAGACTTCTGAAACAACCTGTACACCGGTCCGTACAAAAAGCTTGACCATACCCATTAATCCAGCCATCGCAATCGGATCATCATCATCAGGTTCATGCATCAATCCGGCAACTCTCATGCCGCTGGTGGTATCCTTCGACACTTCCACCATGGATCTTCCGGGGATCCTCTCTTTTGAATGAGGGTAAAACATGCGCACCGCCAGAACACCCTCTTCGTCGTAGGCTTCGAATTCTTTGCCGGCTAGGAATTTAAAAGATTCCCCCGGGATGACTCCCATCACACCCGCACCATTTGCGAATAACTGCAATGCATTTTTATCGCGAGTTTTACTGAGAAAGCGGCTCAAGCCCTCGATGCCTCCCACCAGTACCTTCTTACCATATAATTCCTCTGCTATATTGACCTGACCGGGCACCGCCAGGTCTGGATTTAAACTCAGGTTGAGTGCACCCATCGAACCATCACATGCTTTATGGACACTGACTTTTAATGCAGAATCAGGAATACCAGCGCGTTTACAGATCTGGTAAACATAATTATCTGTCACCGGACCGCTTATTCCCAATAAAACCCCGCCAATTTCTTCAGGTTTCCATCCGTTCACCTGCATGGCTTCTGCCAATAACCGGGTGCCAACTTCCAACTCAAGTTCCAGATGTTCGGATTGCGTCAGGTCGGGGATATGGTGACGGCTGATGAATCCCAGATCGGCCAGGTTCATTTTTTCATCATCCCTCATCGGTTCATTTAATCGTTCTTCGATGAGCCTGGTCAGGGATTCATTATCATAACTTTTTCCCCAGGTGCCGTATACTCCTCCAAAGCCAAGTTTGGAGTTAAATACTTTTTCGAATCCCATCTGGATGCCTTCAGCAACAGGGATCATTAATTTCTTAACATTCGGTCGATCGTAAAAGGATGATCTGATTTCCTTGGTGATTTCAATTTCGTTTATCTTAACCATTCGTATTTCTCCTGACCGTTTATGCAAGAAAGCTTGCATCCTTATTCGTCATGTTTAATATGAAAACCCCGATGATAAAAAAGGTTTCTTCCCTTGAATGTTGAATTCTATAACCATTTTGTAAAAGGAAGATGATAATATAATGAGAAAATTCATCCAACAGGGACACTCCTGGAACCGCAATCCATCAAATTCGGATTATTCCTTCCATTCATACGACTCCAAAAATTGGAGTATTATTTCTGAAATTTAACTGCTGGAATTTGCTTGCACTACTTTCCCATACATGCTATAATATTTTCAATTCCCCTGGTGGTTTACATTGAAAAGACCTGTTCCATAATTCCGTGGATGACGGGTTGCAGTCACTTGTGAATAATAACCCATTGATCAAAAATAATTAATTCTAACCAAATGCCCATTAGCGGGGGCATCATCGTTAATTTTATTTTAACCATATCCGATTAGATTCTTTGAGATAACATTATGAACATACTTGAACTCGAAAATAAACCTTTGGCTGATTTGCGTCAGATGGCTAATGACTTTGGAGTGGAAAATGCCAACCGTCTGAAAAAAGAAGCCCTTATCCTGAAGATCCGCAAAGCAGATGCCGAGCGGGAGGGTCTTGAAATTCGAGGTGGTATCCTCGAGATCATGAACGAAGGAATAGGCTTTCTCCGTTCTGAAAGATACCAAATAGGTGAGGGCGATGTTTATGTCTCGCAAGCCCAGTTAAGGCGGTATGAGTTAAGAAGTGGTGACCTGATCATTGGCAATGTACGTCCCCCAAGGGAATCGGAACGGCATTATGGTCTGTTGAAGGTTGAAAGTGTCAACGGCTTGGATCCTGACGATGCCCGCAATCGTCCAGTATTTGAAACCCTCACTCCGATTTTTCCAGATAAACGCTTTAATCTTGAAACCAAGGGGGATATTTTATCAACCCGCCTGATCAATCTGATCGTCCCGATCGGTTATGGTCAACGCGGTTTGATCGTTTCTCCACCCAAAGCTGGAAAAACGACGATATTAAAGGATATCGCCAATGCCATTTCAACCCAGTACCCCGATGTTCACCTCATGGTTGCCCTGATCGGTGAACGTCCTGAAGAGGTGACGGATATGGACAGGTCCGTGGATGCAGAAGTAATCGCCTCCACATTTGATGAGCCGGTTACAGCCCATGTTCGCACCGCGGAAATTGCCCTGGATAGGGCGAAAAGATTGGTTGAAACCGGTCGTAATGTGGTCATTTTAATGGATTCGATCACCCGGTTGGCACGAGCTTACAACCTGGTGGTTAATCCTTCCGGGCGTACTCTTTCCGGCGGTATGGATCCGTCTGCTTTATACCCACCAAAAAGATTCTTTGGAGCCGCCCGAAATATCGAAGGAGGTGGTTCCCTCACGATCATCGCCACGTGTCTGGTGGATACCGGTTCAAGATTGGATGACGTTGTTTATGAGGAATTTAAAGGCACCGGTAACATGGAATTGCACCTGTCCCGAAAGCTTCAGGAGCGTCGAATATTTCCTGCTGTGGATCTTGAGCGTTCTTCCACTCGCAGAGAAGATCTCCTTCTCGGACCGGATATCCTTCAGCGTGTCTGGCTCATGCGCCGCATGTATATCCAGATGATTTCCCCTCCACCTCAGGGGGCAGGAATGGATGTGGCAGTCGCAACTGAAGCTCTTTTGCAGCGCATCAGCAGGACAAAGGATAATCAGGAATTTCTGGAACGTTTAACGGACGATCAATAAATGACTCAATTGAATAATGGACATCGATCCACCCGACTGTTTAATTTAGTCAGTTGGGTGTTGACCGGGTTGGTTGTCACCTCATTGTTGGGTTACACATTCATAAAATACCAGGCTCCCCAAGCGCCATTAACATCTTTCGCCCCGACCGAGACGTCTGACCCTGGCGGCGAAGTGCCTTTGCCAGAGTTTTCCAATTCAGCCAGCAAGATACAGGCGATCGTACGACAGGTATCCTTTACAACGAACATTCCTGAACGACCACGCTATGATGTCATAGAACATGAAGTAGTAAAAGGGGATTCAATTTTTGGTATCGCAGCAGCTTATAAGATAAAACCGGAAAGCATGCTGTGGGCGAATTATGATACTTTGAAAGATAATCCCGATAGTCTTCGGATTGGGATGGTACTGAAAATTCCTCCAACAAATGGTGTTTTTTATCAATGGCAGGAAGGTGATACTCTTGATACCGTTGCGGCAAAATTTAAAACCCAGACAGATGAGATCATTAATTGGCCTGGAAATAATGTCGATCTGGTTAACCCGGAACCCACACCTGGCTCTTATGTGATGATACCTGGTGGGTCGCGTGAATTTGTCCAGTGGTTGATCCCGGATGTTGGACGCGGTAACTCGGGTACTGGAAATGTCGGAGGTGGTTCCTGTGGCGGAGGCCCGGTGGGCAGTGAGGCGTTCGTCTGGCCGGCTGACAACCATACTCTCTCGGGGAACGATTACTGGCCCGGGCACTTGGGGATCGACATTGCAGCCGGGGAAGGTGCATCAGTCTATGCCTCAGATAGTGGTGTTGTGACTGCGGCAACCGGTGGTTGGAACTATGGCTATGGAAATTACATAATGATCGATCATGGCAATGGCTATATCACTCTTTATGCCCACTTAAGTCAGATCAATGTGGTCAGGTGCCAGAGTGTCTACGCAGGGAATTTGATCGGTCTGGCTGGAAATACCGGCAACTCCTTCGGTGCTCATCTTCATTTTGAAGTCCGACTGAATGGTGGATTTATCAATCCATGGTTCGTACTCCCTTAGAATCCACAGCTGCTGATCTTCAAGCCATGCGTGCCGCCTTGAATGATTTGCATTTGGGCGGCTTTCGTTATTACTCTCAGGTGGCTTCAACCAATGACCTGGCAATCAATTGGGCAATTGAAAAAGCAGAGGATATGAGTCTGATCCTGGCAGATGAACAATCGAATGGTCGGGGACGAAATGGTTCAAAGTGGTTCAGTGCTGGAAAAGCTTCACTGACCTTTAGTCTTGTTGTAAGACCGAAGAAAGAAGAATTTCGATCAATAGGCTTCTTCACAGCCCTTGCTGCACTTGCAGTGATTCAAGCGATACAAGATTTATTAAATAAAAAGATTAAACCTGAAATTAAATGGCCTAATGATATCCTGGTCAATGGTCGCAAAGTTTGTGGCATTCTAACGGAAGCCACCTGGATTGGAAACGATCTTGCCAGTTTGGTGATCGGTGTGGGTGTGAATATATCTGCAGAGGCAGTGCCATCGATTGAAAATATTAAGCAACAGGCAACCAGCCTTGAGCAGGAAGCGAAAGTCAGCATTGATCGAATTCACCTGCTGCATCAGATATTGCTGGCTATTAATGATTGGCGCATTCAGTTGGGGAGTTCTGAATTTATGTCTGCCTGGGAAGAGTCCCTGGCGTATGTCGGTAAACGGGTAATAATTTGTCCGCAAAATGGACGATCCTGGACCGGGATCATCCAGGGGCTTGATCAGGATGGAGGTTTGCGAGTATTGAACGATCAGGGGGAATCGGTTTCATTGCATGATGGTGAGGTACACTTGGAGCTTCCCGGGTCGTGATATACTTGCGAAAACTTGGCACCGGAGAAAATCTGTAACATGTTGGATAATTTAAACAATCAGGAAGCATCAATTTTCTCTCAGGATGATGAGAAAGACAAAAGTGATTATTTCATGGAGAGAAGGAAATTCCGCCTGTCGGAATTCTTCTCTGGCAGGTTCTTTGGAATGGAACCTACCCAATTATTCATCCTCAGTTTAATGCTTCTGGTCGTCGTCTTTCTGTTGGGAACCGTGATCTTGCTGCTCAGTGGCAGGATCATGGTTTCCTCTCTTTAATTATTCGTCCAGCTTTGGCAATTCGAATTGCTGCCCCCCTTTGACGGTGGGGTCTTCTTCGTCACCATTTTTTATGGCACCCAGCTTCTTCAATTCGGCATTGGCTGTACGTGCAAGCGATACAATTCGATCACCCTCTTTAACGCCCATTAATCGCACTCCTTTGGTCGCCCGACCTGCCAACCGTAGATCTTTCACCTTGGTCCTCAGAACCTGACCGTTGGCGGATATGATGGTAAGGTCATCAGATTCCTGAACAACCCTGGCAGCCGTGATCACCCCGATTTTTTCGAGGGCTTTCTTGCTGGTGGTATTGACACCTCTGGTTCCCCGTCGTTTGGATGGATACTCGGAAAGGTTCGTCCGTTTGCCAAACCCCCTGGTTGTTATCGAGAGCAAAGCTCCATCTGGTTCGACCACTTCCATGCTCGTCACTTTATCCAGGTCTGATAAGCGGATGCCTGTTACCCCGGAGGCAGTTCGCCCCATTGACCTTAGGTTTTCTTCACCGAAACGTAGTGCCTGTCCTTGTTCGGTGACCAGGATGATCTCATCTTGTCCATTTGTAAGGCGTGCCCATCCCAGCTCATCACCTTCACCCAGGTTGATCGAGATGATTCCTGACGGGCGAACTGAACTCAAGTCAGACAGGGACATGCGTTTGACGCGTCCTTTTGTGGTGGCAAGAGTGATAAATTTGCCTTCATCAAAACTTGGAACAGAAACTGCTGCGGTAATGATCTCACCCGGATCAAGAGATAAGACATTCACCAGGGGGATGCCGCGATCCGTTCGATCGGCATCCGGGATCTGATACACTTTTTCTGAGTAAACTTTTCCGCGGTCGGAAAAGAATAACATGGTGTCGAGACTGTGAGCTGGAATAAGATTAATCACCTCATCTTCCTGTTTGGTGGTGTGCCCGGTCACTCCTTTCCCTCCGACTCCTTGTGATCGATAAGATGCGACTGCAACCCGTTTGATATAGCCTCTGGCAGTTAAACTAATCAGGACTGCCTCGTCGGGGACCAGGTCTTCCTCATTTATTTCCTCGGTGGCTTCCACAGAAATGCGGGTCCTCCGTTCATCCCCATATTTTTCAGATAATTCTTTCATATCTTCCTGAATGAGCGCCAGGATTTTACCAGGGTTGGCAAGCAGATCCTCAAAGTAAGTAATTTGTGTCTGGATCTGTTTGAACTCATCTTCAATCTTCTGACGCTCAAGGGCTGCAAGGCGGCGTAATTGCATATCCAAAATCGCCTGTGCCTGGATTTCACTCAGATTAAAGCGCTTGATCAATCTTTCCTTGGCGACCTCCACATCGGGTGATTTTCGAATGGTATCAATTACATCATCCAGGTTTGCCAGAGCGATCAATAAACCTTCCAAAATATGGGCACGATTTCTGGCTTTATCCAGATCGAATTGAGTCCGACGAGTGATGACAGTCTGCCGGTGTTCGATGAACAAATGCAGAGCTTTCTTCAATGGAAGAGTTCGTGGTTCATTATCGACCAGAGCCAGCATGCTCACACCAAAAGTGGATTGCAGGGCGGTGTATTTAAAAAGTTGATTGAGGACTTTTTTGGGTTGGGTGTTCTTTTTGAGCTCAATTACAATGCTCATACCCCGCCGGTCTGATTCGTCTCTTAAGTCTGAAATGGCATCAATTTTCCCGGAACGAGCCAGGTCCGCGATGCGTTCGATCAAAGTCGATTTGTTCACCTGGTACGGGATTTCCGTAATAACGATACGGAACCTTCCCGCTTTCATTTCCTCAATGTGAGCGAGACCACGGATGACAATGCGTCCGCGACCGGTACCGTAAGCCTGCTCAATGCCCTCTTTACCAACAATGATGCCACCAGTTGGAAAATCGGGTCCACTGATAAATTTCATCAGGTAATCGACCGGGATGTCGTCGATTGTGTCATAATTGTTGATCAAATAGATGATGGCTGCTGCCAGTTCTTTTAAATTATGGGGTGGAATGTTGGTAGCCATGCCGACCGCGATCCCGGTGATCCCATTCAACAACAAGTTTGGAAGTCTGGAAGGGAGGACCTTCGGTTCTTGCAGGGAGCCATCAAAGTTATCTATAAAATCGACAGTATTCTTTTCGATATCTGCCAGCAATTCTTCAGCCATCCTGGCAAGCCTTGCTTCCGTATAGCGCATGGCTGCAGGCGAATCACCATCCACTGAACCAAAGTTACCCTGACCGTCCACGAGCATATATCGCATGGAAAAATCCTGTGCCATGCGAGCCATGGATTCGTACACAGCTGCATCACCATGCGGATGATATTTGCCCAATACTTCGCCGACAATACGGGCAGATTTTTTATAAGCCGTATTTGAGCGAAGCCCAAGTTCTTGCATGGCATATAAAATGCGTCGATGAACAGGTTTTAAGCCATCACGCGAATCTGGCAGTGCTCTGGCAATGATCACGCTCATGGCGTAATCAATGTATGCAGTGCGCATTTGCTGGTCGATGTCCACCAATTGGACCTTGCCGATTTCCTCGCGAGCGGATGGCTGGTTGTTTTCGGATTCCATATTTCAATTCCTTTTGAACATTAAAAATCGTGGAGAGTTGTTATCTCAGCCACGATATAACCAAGTAATTATACACCAGTGGAATTTCAAACCACACTAATTAAGGGTTGAAAGATATAAATTAGAACCTTACTGGTTCTCTTATAATCAGAAAAATCCACAAAAAAAGGATTGTTCCTGGTTGGCAACAATCCTTTTTCATAAAGCAAGTTTGAAATATCAACCTGTAGGTAGTCGGGTTTCAAGGGTTCTGTTCAGAAGATCTTCCTGGTCTTTATCCGTGCTTTTTACTCGTTTGGATTTTTGACCTTTTTTGTTTTGAGCCCGTTCCAGAGCCTGTTGATAGGCGATCTCGAACATGGTAGGTTCCGGTTGCGTTGGTTCAACAGTTTCAGCAGTCTCCTCGCTGGTTTTTGACTTTCTCTGCCTCTTCGGTTGGGATTTATGAGGTTCCGCTTTTGTTTCAACGGGAGTTTCCTCCGGTATTGGTTGGGTAGCTTTTATGCTCAAGCGGATCTGTTTTTTTCGCCGGTTGACTTCCAATACCTTGGCTTCAACCTCATCCCCTTCGTGCAGGATATCACAGGGTGATTTTACAAATCCATGCGTGATCTCACTGACATGCACCAGACCTGGACGTTCCGCCCCGATCTCAATGAACGCACCATAAGACTCCAGACGGGCAACTTTTCCTTTAACGATCATTTCAGGTTTTATTTCGCGCCATTCCAGACCCATCGGTTCGATCATGGTCAATTCGATGCGGTCTTCTCTCACACGTCTTACCCAGACATCCACACTCTGACCGATCGTCAGGACATCACCGACCCGGTTAACGGATTCTGCTTTCAATTGGGAGATGTGGATCACACCAGGCAAATTTTTACCTACATCGAGTACTGCTCCCGCCAGGGTGGTTTTTATCACTTTTCCAGTCAATTTTGTTTTTGGTTCTAACGCGTTTTCAGGCGCGGAAGTTTGGTTCGTGTCCATATTAATTCTCCAAATTCGTAAATTTGCCGAAGACGGATTATACTATTGGACGATAAATCCGTCAATTAAAATTCGTTAACAATGAATTCCAGGAACTCGGGTATCTGGAAATACAATTCATTATAAACCTTGGGCAGAAATGAAAAGACCCGGGATCAGCCGGGTCTTCTTTGATCAATTCGACCAATTACATTCCTGCCATGAACGCCAATCCGACCGTGCCAGGTCCGGCGTGGGTTCCAATTACAGGGCTGACGCTGGTAAAAATAGTCTCCTGCGGATGAAGTTCAGCAACTGCGCGCTCGAGGAGTCCACGTGCATCTTCTTCAGCGTTGGCATGCAGGATTGCAAGGTGGATATTTTTTTGTGATCCGATCCTGTCCACAAGGATCTCCAGCACCCGTGTGTAAGCCTTGCTTTTGGTGCGTACTTTTTCGAGTGATTCGATCCTTCCTTCTTTCAATTCGAGTATTGGTTTAAAATTCAATGCAGTACCCAGTAATCTTTGCGCTCCACCGATGCGTCCGCCACGATGCAGAAATTCAAGCGTGTCAACCACGAATAATACACCAGTATGCTGGCGGGCAGTTTCTGCCAGTTTGGTTGTTTCTTTTAGAGAGGCGCCTGCCTGGGCTGCCTTTGCAGCAGTCAAGACCTGAAAACCCATCGCCATGGCTGTGGAATCCGAATCCACGATCGATACCTTTCCTTTTGATTGTGGGAGCATTTCGATCGCCTGGGTTGCGGATTGGATAGTCCCGGACAATTTGGCCGAGAGAAAAATGGCACAAATTTCATAGCCTTCACCCAGGAGTTTCTCAAAGACCTTTTTTACTGTCATGGGAGACACCTGCGAAGTGCTGGGCATAACTTTGGCAGTCTTGAGTCGCTTATAGAATTCATCTGGAAGGATATCCACACCGTCCTGGAAAGTCTCTTCACCCCAGATCAATACCTGTGGTACAGTCGTGATATTATAAATTGATGAAAGTTCCGGGGGGATATAAGCTGTACTATCCGTAACGATTGCAACTCGAGCCATGTGTCGGTCCTCCTGATACTTGTTCCTTGAAAAGTATACTCACTAACACCTGATAACCCTGATTAGAATGGTTAGTTTCGCATTCAAGAACAATAAAAGGTTGATCTGATGTTCAACTTTTAATTTGCATTCAATTGTAAATTAATTCTTGACCTTCGCCTTGTTCTGAGCTAAAATCGGTCGTCACTCAGAGATTTGTTAATAATGAAGAGAGAACATGTTTGAGACACTGACTGGACGATTAAACCAGGTTTTTGAACAGCTTCGAAAGCGTGGCAAACTATCAGAAGCTGATGTAGATGCTGCCCTGCGCGAGGTACGTCTGGCATTATTGGAGGCGGATGTCCATTACACCGTCGTCAAGGATTTTATCTCACATGTTCGTGAACGAGCCATTGGGCATGAAGTTTCGAAGGCATTGAATCCGGCACAACAGATCCTCAAAATTGTGAACGAGGAATTGACCAGCATATTGGGTCAACCGGTCGGACTGAATCTGAGTGGCGATCGTCCGCGTGTAATCCTGTTGGTGGGATTGCAGGGTTCTGGCAAGACCACAGTAGCCGGCAAACTTGCGAATTTGCTCCGATCCAAAGGTGAACGAGTGGTATTGGTGGCAGGAGATCCATATCGCCCTGCAGCCATCCAACAGCTTCAAGTTTTGGGTGATAAGGTGGGAGTCCCGATCATCACGGATCCTAATTTAAAACCACCTGACCTGGTAGAACTTGCTTTTGATAAAGCGAAAAATGGTGGTTTTAGTGTCATGATCGTTGACACAGCCGGTCGTTCTCAGCTGGATGACGACCTTATGAATGAGTTGAGAGCGATTGCCAGGAAGATTCCTATTGTCGAGACCATTCTGGTCGCGGATGCCATGCTTGGACAGGAAGCTCTTCATATTGCGGAAGGGTTCAGGGATGCGGTCTCAATAACCGGTATCATCCTTGCCAAGATGGATGGTGATGCCCGTGGCGGGGCTGTCATATCAATTCGATCGGTGACTGGTGTTCCAATAAAATACATTGGAACTGGTGAAAAAATTGAAGCTCTGGAGGTGTATAATCCAGAGCGCTTGGCTTCCCGCATCCTTGGAATGGGCGATATGCTTGGTCTGATTGAGAGGGCTGAATCAGCCTTTGATGAAAAGGCTGCCCAGGACCAGGCACGAAAGCTCTCCTCCGGGGATTTCAGTTTCGAAGATCTGGCAGAGATGATGCGATCTACCCGGAAAATGGGACCCGCAAGCCAGATGCTGGATATGCTTCCAGGAGGGTTCGGGCAACGAGCTCGCAACATATCATCAGAAGATGTGGATAGACAGATGAAAAGGACTGAAGCCATCATCAGTTCAATGACTATCCAGGAACGCCGACATCCGGATATACTTAACGCAAGCCGCCGGCGCCGAATAGCTCTTGGATCTGGTACTGAAGTTCAGGATGTGAACCGGTTGATGAAACAGTACCAGGAGATGCAGAGAATTTTTAAAATGATGAAGAAGACTGGCAAACGTAGTATCAACCGTTTGTTTGGTTAGTCAGTCTCCTGGAAGGAAGCACACCTTTCGTGCCCCTCAACCTTCCAGTTGAATTGCTCAATTGATTAATTGTTCCTCTCAATAAACTGATAAAAGTTGATGAGAAGGTACTGAATATATTTGTTTAAGGAGAAAGTTTTAGATGGTTAAAATTCGCTTACGTCGTGTTGGTTTGAAAGGTCAACCAAGTTACCGCATTGTTGCAGCCGACAAGGAAAGTCCTCGTGATGGAAGATTCCTGGAGATCCTTGGATTCTATAATCCTCGTTCAACACCTGTCACCATAAACGTGAAAGAGGACCGGGTTTATGATTGGATGAGCAAAGGTGCGCAACCAACGGAATCTGTCGCTCAGTTATTCAAAACCAATGGTCTGTTGGATCGATTTTCCAGGTTTAAATCCGGCGAGAGCATTGAAACTTTACTGGGTGAAGTAGCTACTGCGTCCCAGGAAAAACCAGCCAGATCAAAGAGCAAAAAAATAAAAAGTAATTAAAACTATGAAAGAATTGACCGAATATATCGCAAAAGCGATCGTCGAACACCCAGAAAATGTTGTCGTGCATGAGCTTAGCCGTGGACACCATGTTGGAATTGAACTAAGTGTTGACAAGGAAGACATGGGGCGCATCATCGGTAGAAACGGTCGCGTGGCAAATGCCATTCGTACCTTGCTCCGGGTGGCTGCTGAGCGTGATGGTCAGCAAGTCACACTGGATGTGATTGAACCATAAACGTACTATGTCCGGAAAGACCGATCATCCGGCAGGCTCGCCAACTGCTGACGAGCCTGACTTTTTTACAGCAGGATTGATCCGCCGCCCTCATGGTGTTGACGGAGAACTTCTTGTGGATGTTTTTGGACATTATTTGGATCAGATTGAAACCGGGAAACAAATATGTGTTGGTGAAACCCACCAACGGATGAAAATTCTTTCCTGCCGGAAAACTAATTCAGGATTCTTGATAAAATTGGAAGGGTTGGATTCCCCAGAACAATCAGGAAAATTTCGCTTAAAGAAATTTTACTTAACCTCAACGGAGCGAAGTGCTTTACCTCCAGGAGAATATTATCCTGATCAGCTTCTGGATCTCACTGTCAGGAATGTCGATACAGGTGAGGAATTGGGATGTGTGAGTGAAATTATCGAGACCGGAGCCAATGATGTCTATGTTGTTTCTACCCCGGGTAGGAAGGAATTGCTCCTTCCTGCTATAAAGGATGTCATCAAGAAAGTTGATATCAAAAATGGTGAGATTCTAATTCACCTTTTGCCAGGTTTGGTCGATTCTTTGGCGTAATTCAATAGAACCGCTAATTGAGTTCCATAATTTTCAATAATATGAATAGATCTCAATCCTCGGTATGAACGAAAAACATTACTGGGTTGGTTTTAACCTTGTTAAAGGTATTGGTGCGGTCCGCTTGCACCTGCTAAAAAATTATTTTGGCGATTTGGAACATGCCTGGGAAGCCACATCAGATCAATTAAGGGAAACTGGTCTGAGTGCAAGGCTGGTCGAAAACATTATTCAGGTTCGTGCCAGCGTTGACATTGATGATTATTACAAGAAGATTCTTTCCCAAGGCATCTCGGTTATTACCGACCAGGACGAGAATTATCCAGCCCGGTTGAAGGAAATTGATCAGCCGCCTCCTGTACTTTATCTCAAAGGGGAAATGAAACCGGATGATTTTTGGTCTGTTGCCATCGTTGGAACACGGCGGGTGACTGCCTATGGACGTCAGATCACCGATGAGTTGGCATCATATCTTGCCCAGAATGGTATAACCGTAATCAGCGGCTTGGCACGCGGCGTGGATGCGATCGCCCACCAATCTTCGATCCACGCCGGAGGCAGAACATTGGCTGTTTTGGGTTGCGGCGTGGACCGGGTTTACCCTCCCGAGCACAGAAACCTTGCCGACCAGATTATCCATCAGGGATCACTAATAAGTGATTACCCTCCAGGGACACCACCAGATGGTGCCAACTTTCCTCCACGCAACCGGATCATCTCAGGTTTATCCATGGCAGTTGTTGTGATCGAAGCAGGTGAAACCAGCGGAGCCTTGATCACAGCCAGTTTTGCTGCAGATCAGGGACGTGAGGTGTTTGCAGTACCGGGAAATATTCTTACACCTCAAAGCAAAGGGACCAATTGTTTGATCCAGCAAGGTGCCCATCCCTTTTTATCTGGGCGGGATTTGTTGGATGTGTTAGACCTGACCAGGGTGCCAGAGCAGCGCGAAGCACGAAAAACCATCCCTCTGGATGTCACTGAAGCCCAGATCCTGAATACGCTTGGAACCGAACCCCTGCATGTGGATGAGATCCGAAATCAGACCGGTCTAGCGATCGAAAATGTCTCTTCAGCGCTGGTGATGATGGAATTAAAAGGTCTGGTCAACCATGTCGGTGGAATGAAATATGTCGTAGTCCGGGAAGAACGATCTCAATATCTGGTGGAAAATTAATGGATCATTTTTTTGCAGTAATTATGGCTGGTGGGAGTGGAACACGTCTCTGGCCTGTTTCCAGACAGAGTCACCCAAAACATACCCTGCCTTTGCTTGGTAATTCTTCTCTCTTCCAGACAACTGTCGAAAGGTTGAATGGGCTTTTTGATTCAGACAAGATTTTGGTGGTGACCACCGAAACGCAATTTGACCAATTGAAAGCTCAGGTTCCAGCAATCCCCGTGGAAAATTTTCTTCTGGAACCAGAGCCGCGCGGGACTGCTTCTGTGGTGGGGCTTGCAGCTGTGGTGATCCAGACATTAGATCCGCAAGCGGTTATGGCGGTTCTGCCGAGTGACCATTATATTTCCAATTCAGACCTGTTCCAATACATTATGAAAGTGGCGAAGGATGTTGCCAACGAAGGTTACCTCGTCACCCTGGGCATTACTCCAACTTTTCCCGCCACTGGTTATGGCTATCTCCAGCGAGGTGAACCTATCCCGGGTACATTCCCATACCCGGTATATGAGGTGCTTAAATTCAAGGAAAAACCAGATGAGAATCTCGCACGTGAAATGGTCGCACGAAAAGACCATTCCTGGAATTCCGGAATGTTTGTGTGGCGGGTCGATAAGATCATGGAAGAGTTTGGAAGACAAATGCCTCTATTGAAAGGAAAGCTGGATGATATCATCACAGCCTGGGGTACAGCCAGTCAAAATGAAGTGTTAAAAAATGCATGGACAGGTTTGAAAAATGAGACCATTGATTATGGCATAATGGAAAATGCCAGGCATGTCGTCTTGCTGCCTGCCTCAGGGTTGGAATGGAGCGATGTTGGCAGTTGGGATTCCCTTTTCGATGTGCTATTACCCGATGAAAATGGGAATATCGTTTTCTGCGGGCAGCATCTGGGAATTGATACCCAGAAAAGCCTGATCTATGGTCACCGTGAAGGTAAATTGATCGTTACAATTGGTGTGGAAGATCTGATCATTGTGGATGCCGGTGATGTACTGCTTGTATGTAAAAAAGAATCTGCTCAACTGGTTCGGCAGGCTGTAATGAATTTGAATAGTTCCGACCAGAAGCGGTACCTCTAGGAGGCTCAGTATGGAAGCATATTGTATGAGGTGTAAAACTAAACGAGAGATCCAGGATCCCAAGGCAGGATTTAACAAAGCCTCAGCACCTGTAACCACGGGAACTTGTCCCGTATGTAGAACAACGCTTTATCGCATTGGTAGAACTCCTGCCCATGAAGGCATGGCAGTGCCTGAAAGGAAGGATCTTCGCAGTGGAAAACTGGTAATTGTTGAATCCCCCGCCAAGGCAAAGACTGTCGGGAGGTTCCTGGGGAAAGGGTATACAGTGAGAGCCTCTATCGGGCATGTTCGCGATCTATTGCGATCACAACTTTCCGTGGATGTAGAAAATGATTTCCTTCCCAAGTATCGCGTACCGAATGAGAAAAAGACCGTCGTGAAAGAACTGAAAACGCTGGCAAAAGAAGCAGCTGAAATTTACCTGGCGACCGACCCCGATCGTGAAGGTGAGGCGATAGCTTGGCATCTTGTCGAGGCAGCCTCCATAGATAAAAAAATCTCCCACCGGGTGGTGTTCCATGAGATAACCGAGAGCGCCATAAACGATGCCTTCTCCCACCCGCGTGAGATCAATATGGATCTCGTGGATGCCCAGCAGGCTCGCCGTGTACTGGATAGGTTGGTGGGCTACAGCATCAGTCCAATTCTATGGGAAAAAGTGCGCAGTCGGCTATCTGCTGGTCGTGTTCAGTCTGTGGCATTACGATTGATCGTCGAAAGGGAAAATGAGATCGATGCATTCAACCCCGTTGAATACTGGAGCATAGAAGCGGAATTTCATCCGCATGGGGAAAGCAAGAAAACCACATTTATAACAAAATTATTTCGGGTGGATGGCGAGGAACCAGATCTTTCCAATGAAGATTTGGTCAAACCCCTCCTTGCAGATATGGAAACATCCTCCTATATGATCAGCAAGATCAAAAGCAGTGAGCGACGACGGAAACCATCGGCTCCGTTCATCACCAGTTCTTTGCAGCAGGAAGCCTCCCGTAGGCTTGGCTTCACTGCCAAGCGGACCATGGCAATGGCTCAGGCTCTCTATGAAGGTGTGGACGTTGGTGAAGGCGGCACAACTGGATTGATCACCTACATGCGAACCGATTCGATCAACATCGCCGAAGTTGCGATCAATGAGGCACGTCAATATATCTCCGACCGCTATGGAAATGACTTCTTGCCTGCAACTCCTCCGGAATATAAGACCCGCGCAGTTGGAGCCCAGGAAGCTCACGAAGCAATCCGTCCAACCTCAGTACTCCGCGAACCTGGAAAAGTAAAACCATTCCTTGAACCAGCTCAATTTAAATTGTACCAATTGATCTGGCAGCGATTTGTGGCTTCCCAAATGGAATCTGCGGTTTATGATACTCTATCAGTCGAAGTCACTGGAAAGGGAACTGCTCACGAATACCTCCTGCGTGCCTCCGGTTCCACCATAAAATTTCCGGGATTCCTGATCGTCTACGAAGACGCTAAAGATGAAGATGCGAAGACTGGTTCAGAAGAAGAGAATGTTAAGATCCCTGCTTCCATCCAGGAAGATCAGAAACAGGACCTCCTCCGGTTGCTGCCCGAGCAACATTTTACCCAACCACCACCGCGCTATACCGAAGCCAGCCTGGTGCAGGCTCTGGAAGAGAATGGGATCGGTAGACCTTCCACCTATGCCCCGATCTTATCCACCATTCAGAACCGCGGATATGTCTTGAGACAGGATAAGCGCCTTTATCCGACAGAAACTGGCATCCTGGTCAACGACCTCATTGTCAAATATTTTCCGGAGATCGTAGATATCGGCTTCACCGCCCGGATGGAAAGCGACTTGGATCAGGTTGCCGCTGGCGAACTTGATTGGGTAAAGATCATCCGAACTTTTTATGCCCCGTTTGCACTCACAGTAGCTCATGCCCAGGCTGAAATGCCTGTCTCCAAGACAGGTCCCGAACCGATCGGGCGTGCCTGCCCGGAGTGTGGAAAAGAATTGGTGATCCGTTATGGCAGGTATGGAAAATTTGTAAGTTGCAGCGGCTTTCCGGAATGCAGACATACTGAAGCCTGGCTTGAGAAGATCGGTGTCGTCTGTCCCAAAGATGGCGGCGATGTTGTCGAACGAAAAACACGCAAGGGACGGATTTTTTATGGTTGCGCCAACTATCCAAATTGCGACTTCACTTCCTGGAAAAGACCTTTGCCAAATCCCTGCCCCAATTGCAAGGGGCTGCTGGTGATATTAAATAAAAGAGAAGCACAATGCCTCGATTGTGAAGAAATCTTTCTCCTGGAAAATGTGATCCCCGAAGAAGCTTAACCCTATTGCATGCAATTACTTTTCCTGATAGTATTTGTATTATCAGGTTCATTAAAAGGATAAGAGAAGGAGCGAGACATGAATTCGATTCTTGGATATCTTAAAAAACCTCTTGTCATTGGAATTTGTGCCGTCATCCTTGGATTTGCATTGGGGTTGGTGTGGGGTTGGGTGGTTCAACCAGTGAGGTGGACAGATGTACCTCCCACTGCCCTGGGTTCTGATTACCAGGTGGACTATTTACGCATGACCATTGATTCTTATGGTCTCAATGGAAACCAGGATCTGGCAAAAAAACGCTGGGCTGACCTGGGAACCTCCTCACAATCCGCGTTGCAAGTCATCCAAACTTACCCGAATGGGCAGGATTCAACCTTGATCCTTCAATTTAGAGAAATGGTGATGGGTGTTCCGATTTCAGCGACTCCTGTTCCTGTTGCCGATGGAGGAACCCAAAAAGAAGGTTCGACCATCGGACGAGTTGCCCTGATCGGTCTGGCTATTTTGGCGATCCTGGTAGTTGTATATGCGCTTATTAAATTCCTGAAACCTAATATTCAACTCCGACGACCACAGCCTTCTGTAAAACAGGTTGAAAATTATACTTCTGAACCACAGATGCCCGATTACTCGATGATGGGTGATCGCTCTCCATTAGCCCAATTTGTCGCCACCTATGTCAGTGGAGATGATCTTTTTGATGATTCCTTCAGCATTGATTCTGCTTCCGGTGAATTTATGGGTGAGTGCGGGGTTGGGATATCAGAAACGATAGGTGTTGGCGATCCAAAGAAGGTGAGTGCATTCGAGGTCTGGATGTTTGATAAAAACGATATTCAGACGGTTACCAAAGTCCTTATGAGTGCCCATGCCTTCAATGACGCTGCCACCTTTCAGCGCTTGCAAGCTAAAGGTGAACCGATCCAGGTCGAACGTGGACAAAAGATCACTCTTGAGACCGCCACCCTTCAAATGATCGCAACCGTGGCAGAGAGCGAGTACGGTCAGAGCGCTTTGCCTGTTGAAAGTTTTTTCAACCGGGTCACATTGGAATTGGCGATCTGGCAAAAAAGTCAGCCGATCGGATAAGAACAAGAAGGGTGGTTCTCGGGAACCACCCTTCTTATTTCCATCATTGCTTTATTCAATTTTCAGGATCTTGAACCGGATCACTCCTCCAGGCGTGCTGGCTTCCACCACATCTCCCACGCGGTGGTCAACCAGTACCCGACCAATGGGGGATTCATGCGAGATCTTGCCTTTGCGCGGATCAGCTTCCGTTGCTCCCACCAGGTGATAAACTTCTGGGGATTGATCTCCTTCCTGGATGGTTACATGGGCACCGATCGTAACTATGTCCTTGTTGGCGGATGTATCATCGATGATCTTCGCATTCGATAAAATGTATTCCAATTCCTGGATGCGTCCTTCCAGGAAACCTTGATCTTCCTTGGCTTTCTTGTAATCCGCATTTTCTGAAAGATCACCCATTTGGATGGCGTCATGCAAACGGAAAGCCAGGGCTTGCCGTTCAACTTTGGTCAACCGTGCCAATTCGTCTCTCAGCTCCTTTTCGCCTTGAGCTGTGATCAATACATCTTCATTCATTTATTTTTTCCGGCATTCCTTGTTTATTCAAGGATAAGAGTTTAATCCAGGTTTGAGAGGATGTCAATCGAGCGGATTCCTTCATATGTTGGGTGTGCTATAATTTCAAGCATGCTTCCAGAGGTATTGAGATGAACCTGGATATCCATGCAGCAACAATAACCACCAGTATCATTATACTTTTTCTGGCACTCACATGTGTTTGGTTCGGGATCCAGGCAATCCTGGCAGGTAAAAAGGTCGTTTTCTACCGGATTCGGCATGATCGCGAAGTCCATGGCTGGCGCTTGATCAGTCTCGCAATATTTCTCGGGATCTGTGCCACGGTATTAAGCCAGTGTGCCGAACCGATCATATATTCGTACTATGAACCGACTCCCAAACCAAGCCAGACAGCCACCATAACATTAACCCCAACTATCTCACTGACTCCCACGATCACTCTGACCCCCACCATAACCCTTACTCCAGCAATGTCATATTCGCCGACCCCATCGCCCACACCATTTTTACCCCTGGCTGTTCTGGCAAAATTTGCAAGTTCTGTCACACCAAATCCTGATGCAGCTTTCAGCCCATTGTTGTTTTCCGGGCGGATTTTGAATGGTCAGGCGGTCAATCCAAAAACGGTTTTCCAAAACCCGGTTGGTCATCTTTATGCTGTCTTTTCATATGTCAAGATGATACCAAAATCACAGTGGACCGCCCTCTGGTTCTATCAGGGAACACTCGTCTATTATGAGACAAAACCGTGGGATGGAGTGGAAGGTGGATGGGGTTACACCGATTGGGATCCCACCCCGGATGAATGGCTGGAGGGGGAATACCAGGTACAGATTTTTGTAGGTGAGAAATTTAAAATTTCCGGTTCGTTCACAGTTGCCGGTGCTCCAAACGCCTCCAACGGGACTGTACCACCAGGCAAAACTGCCACTCCATAGGTACCTGTCACAGAAACCTCTTACTCGCCCTGCCATCGAGGTGGAATGCCCACAAAATCCTTTCAAGATTACTATCCCGACCAAATGGCACACTGTTTTGGTTGTGGAAAACTAAACGAAGTTGGGTACCAGATCAAAAGCTACTGGGAAGGGGATGAATCCATTTGCTGGTTCAAACCCAAGGATTACCATATTGCCATCCCTGGTTATGTCTATGGTGGTCTGATCGCCTCCCTGATCGATTGCCATGGCACCGGTACGGCCGCCGCAGCTGGATATCGGTCGGAGAACCGTCCCATGGATTCCCTGCCTCCTCTGCGCTATCTCACCGCCACTCTTCAAGTGGATTACCTCAAACCGACCCCGCTGGGGATCCTGCTTGAACTCAGGGGAATTGTAAAGGAGATTAAAGGTCGAAAAGTGATCGTGGAAATCAACGTGATCGCCAACGGGGTCATCACTGTCCGTGGACAAGTCGTGGCAGTTCAGGTTCCAGAGCATTTGGTCCCCGGCATGGTAGGAAACTAGCTTAATTCAGAATATTTGACCGCTATGCGACCAGCCAGTCGCGCATTATTTAGCAAGAGATCGATATTCGTTTTTAATGTGGCTCCCTGAGTCAATTCAGTCAATCTCCCCAATAGATAAGGTGTAAGTGCCGGTCCATGAATATTCAATTCCACACCATCGTTTTGCGCTTGCTTTATGGCTGATCTGATCTTCGTCGCTGGAATCGCCGAGCCAGCCGGAGGTGGAAGAGCCACCAACACAGAGCTTTGAAACCCAAGCCTCCAGTGCGTTATTGCAAATTCAACCACTTCTTCAGGTGAATCCAACCGGGCGCTCACAGACAGCCCGCTTTCTGTTGAATAAAATGCGGGAAATTCATCAGTTTGATAACCAATGACCGGGACAGCATTCGTTTCAAGCACTTCGAGTGTGGCACTCAGGTCGAGTATCGCTTTTGCACCTGCACAAACCACGATCATGGGGGTCATTGCCAGGGCGGATAGATCCGTGGAGATATCAAACGATGAATGGGGATGGACCCCGCCTATTCCGCCGGTCGCGAAGACTTTGATGCCTGCCTGGTTTGCGGCGAAAAGTGTGCCCGCCACGGTGGTCCCGCCAAATTCCTTTTTGATGATGGCAGTGGCAAAATCCCGGTGGCTGATCTTGCGCACATTTTTCTGGCTGACCAACTGCCTTATCTCGTCCGTGCTCAAACCGATATGGACGAAGCCAGCCAGGATGGCGATGGTTGCCGGGCAGGCACCCTCCGATGTGATGGCGTCTTCCATCGAGATAGCCAGTTCCAGATTTTGTGGCTTGGGCAGCCCATGCGTGATGACCGTCGATTCAAGGGCGACCACGGGTTTTCCAGTCTTCAGGCTGTGACCGACCTGGTCGGAGTAAACGAAGTTTGGGGAGTAGGATTCCATCTTGATCTAATTATAACGTCTGAGGCGGATTCTGGTTCCTAGTACGCGGAATTTTGTCTATTGAATAGGTTTGCAATGCCGGCAGGCTCACCATAAAGGGTTGACGGATTGGCGTGATTGAGTAGAATAAGACCTGCGGGGCGGTGGCGGAATAGGCAGACGCAGTGGACTTAAAATCCACCGGTGGTGACACTGTGAGGGTTCGACCCCCTCTCGCCCCATATATATGGATTTTACTAGGTAAAATCCGGCAAAACACCCAGATATGGGGGTACTCGGCACACTAAAAGGAGTGTGCCGAATGCTTTTAACAACCGACACCCGGAGGACTATTAAGAATTCTGTGTGTGAAAAATACCTTTGGACATGGATGGAGGCCTTCTTAATAGATCGAAAAGCAAATGGGCTTGCAGAAGGATCGCTATATTTCTATCGCACTAAGCTTCAAAAGTTTGCAGATTACTGTGAAGCCCAATCCCTCACGCAGATCAGCCAGATTTCTCCAACTTTTATCAGGCAGTTTCTACTTTATTTAGAAGAAACTGGCCATAACCCGGGAGGGAGGCACGCTATTTATCGGGCAGTACGTGCTTTCTTCTTATGGTACCAGGATGAAGCTGATCCAAAAGAGTGGTCTAACCCCATTCGAAAAGTAAAAGCACCCAGAGTTCCTTCTGAGCCAATAGAACCGGTGTCCATTGAGGATGTAACCAAAATGGTGAATGCTTGTGAAAAGGGAACATTCACTGGAGATCGAGATATAGCTATTATGCTCTGCCTCCTGGATACCGGGGCACGGGCAAACGAATTATTGGAAATTAATCTGGATGATATTGATCAAGCCCGTGGAGAGATCTTGATCCGGCGAGGCAAAGGAAGCAAACCCCGCACTGTTTATATCGGCAAGCAATCCAGGCGAGCTTTACGAAAATATTTGAGCCAACGTAGAGATAATTGTCCGGCTCTATGGGTGACACATCCCAGGTTTGATTCAGAACGGATTAAATATGATGGTCTGCGCGAGATCCTTCACCGCCGATCCATGGAAGCGAAAATTGAAGGACCAACTGCCCACGATTTTCGGCGCGCATTTGCACTCTCAATGCTCAGGAATGGGACCGATGTATTTACTCTTGCAAAATTAATGGGGCATTCGGGAATCACGGTATTGCAACTCTATTTGAAGCAATCCAACCAGGATACAGAGATCGCTCATCGCCGGGCAGGTCCGGTGGATAATTCAGGATTGTAAACTCGTGCACATCATTAATCCCCTATGTTAGAAAAAAATCATTCGATAGGGGAACCAGTCCCCTATGGTTAAAACATTTTTGTCTGGATAGAAACAAGATAAATTAATTAAAAAGAAGCCATTTATTGCAATTAACCACTTTCCAATAATTTAACCTTGATAAAGTAATACAATTGTATTACAATATTTATATATATATTTTCAATAGGAACTAAACATGCCCAAGAAAAATTCATCCACTAAACCTGTACGTTCTTTTCGTCTTAGTAACGAGTGTATTCGGCAATTGAAAGATCTGGCCGGCAATATGGGTCGCAGCGAAGGTGATGTCGTAGAGGTTTCCATCGATCGTATGTATCGGGAAGAAATTCGTTATGGATGTTTGATGATCGCTGAAGGACAAAAACCGGAAGGTAATTACACAACAGGAAAGAAGGAGGAGTAAAGAT
>Ga0315286_10000768_pt1 | contig 27836 bp, 27 predicted proteins | sample YL17G10_0_MG_FD_205038 | JGI IMG/M metagenome (GOLD analysis project Ga0315286, IMG submission 205038) | Sediment microbial communities from Yellowstone Lake, YNP, Wyoming, USA - YL17G10_0 | ecosystem: Environmental > Aquatic > Freshwater > Lake > Sediment | place: USA: Wyoming | collected... | reverse complement strand
GGAAGCCGAACGTCTCCGCTATCGCGTGCATGTCATCGACAAGCCCGTGGTTGGTGAGGCGCGCGCTGCCGCAGCGGCGTACGCCGCGGTGCTGTGCGAGATGGCCTCCGCCGGTGGAACCCCGATCTGCGTGGTGTCGTCGGGCGAAACCACGGTTCGCGTGACGGGTGGCGGCAAGGGTGGGCGCAATCAGGAATTCGCGCTCGCGCTGGTTGATGCACTTCCGGAGATGAGAGGCGCGGTCGTCGTCTCGAGTATCGGCACCGATGGCGTTGACGGCCCAACCGACGCGGCCGGCGCGATCGTGGCCTCCGACACCCGCGCCCGGGCGGATGCCCGTCAGCTCAGTCCACAGGCGTTTCTCGACAACAACGACGCCTATCATTTCTTTGAAGCGTTGGCCGACTTGATCAAGACAGGGCCAACACGCACTAACGTAGGAGACATTCAAATCGCACTCATCGTTCCAGGAACAGGGCCGGTACACCTGTGACCAAACAAGACGTCCTTCGTGCCATCGAGTCGCGCGTCACGCATCCCGCCTCGGGGCGCGAACTGATCCAGTTGCTTGGGATCCCCCGGGAGGCCCGAGTCACCTTTCGTCGCCTGCTGCGAACGCTCGTGGCCGAGGGCGCGCTCGTCCAGATTCGCGGTCATCAGTACGGGCTGCCCGGCAAGATGGATCTGGTGGTGGGCACCCTGACGATGAATCCTGGCGGGTACGGTTTCGTCGTGCCCGAGCACGCCCGTGAGGGCGAGAAGGACGCGTACATCGCCGCGCCGCATTTGAACGACGCCATGCACGGTGACCGCGTCACCGTGCGGCTCGAGCGCGGCCGCGACGAGGGGAGGAGGGAAGGCAGGATCATCCGCGTACTCGAGAGGGGCCAGGCCACGCTGGTGGGTCGGCTCGACATCGACCGGGCCGGTCACGCCCGGGTCGTCCCGCATGAGAAACGGGTCGTCCAGGACATCCAGGTGTTGCCCGCCGATGTGCGAGGGGCCAGCGCCGGCGACATGGTGGTGGTGGAGATCACGCGTTGGCCGACGGCCACGCGGCCGCCGCTGGGCCGGGTGGTCGAGGTGTTCGGCTCCCTCGACGAGCCGGGCGTCGATACGCGCGTCATCATCCGCAAGCACGCTCTTCCTGATGTCCACAGTGAACAGGCCGTCCTCGAGGCGACGCGGCTGGGCGAGCATGTTCAGTCGCGCGATCTCGACGGACGCACCGACTTCAGGTCGTGGCCGACCGTCACGATCGACGGCGAGGATGCTCGCGACTTCGACGATGCGATTACGCTCGAGCAGCTGCCCAACGGGCACTACTGGCTTGGGGTGCACATCGCCGACGTGGCGCACTACGTGCGCGAAGGCACCATTCTCGACGAGGAGGCGTACGATCGGGCGACCTCGGTCTATTTTCCGGAGCGCGCCCTCCACATGTTCCCGGCCGCACTGGCCACCGGGCTGTGCAGCCTGAAGCCGGATGTCGACCGCCTCGTGCAGTCGTGCCTGATGGAGGTGGACGCACGCGGTGATGTGGTCCGGTACCAGTTGCACGACGGCGTCATCCACAGCGATGCACGCATGACGTACACGGCCGTCAACGCGATCGTCACCGATCACGATCCCGCCGAGATGGCGCGCTACGAGCCGCTGGTGCCGTTGTTTGTCCGCATGCGCGAGCTGTTTGGCACCCTGAACGAGCGGCGGCATCGCCGCGGGTCGATCGACTTCGATCTCCCCGAAGCGGAGCTGGTGCTTGACGAAGAAGGTCTCGTGGCCGATATCACCCAGGCGAAACGGAACGTGGCGCACCGAATCATCGAAGAGTTCATGTTGCTGGCCAACGAGACCGTCGCCCGCCACCTCGAGCAGAGCGGCGTGCCGGCCCTCTACCGGATCCACGAGCGGCCGGATCCCCTGAAGGTCGCCGAGTTCGAGGCGTTCGTGTCGAGCCTCGGCTACAGCCTCGCCGCGGAACCAGGCCTCGTGCGCCCGAGCGACTTCCAGCACCTGATCGAGCGCATCGCGGGACTTCCAATCGAGCGGCCGGTCGCGTTTCTCATGCTCAGAACGATGTCCCAGGCCCGCTACAGCCCTGACAACGTCGGTCACTTCGGCCTGGCGGCGCCCACCTACACGCACTTCACGTCGCCCATCCGCCGGTATCCGGACCTGGTCGTGCACAGGCTGCTCAGGGAGGTCAGGCAGGGCGCGGCCGGCACGGAGCGCCGCCAGGAACTGGGCGAGCAGATGCCCGAGGTCGGCCGCCACACGTCCGAGCGGGAACGGCGCGCGATGGACGCCGAGCGCGAACTGGTGCGGTGGAAGAAGGTCCGCTTCATGGCGGACAAGGTCGGCGAGGAGTACGACGGGTACGTCACGGGCGTCAGCGCGTTCGGGCTGTTTGTCGAATTGATCGAACACTTCGTCGAAGGACTCGTGCACGTGTCGACGCTGGCCGACGACTACTATCGGTTCGTGGACACGGCGCACGTGCTGAAAGGCGAGCGCTCCGGCAAGGTGTTCCGGCTCGGGGATCGCATCCGCGTGCAGGTGCTGCGTGTGGACACGGAACGCCGGCAGGTGGATCTGGGAGTGCTCGAGGTGTTGGAGCAGATGCGATCGGGCCGCATCGGTCCCGACGCGCGTCGCAGCCGGACGCGGCCCAAGGGCGAGCGACGCCGTCACACGCCACGCCAGCCAGCCCGGCGCAAGCAGCGCCGCCGCCATTGAGCCGGGCCGCACGGTGCCGCAAGATGCTGTCTGGCGAAATGGTGAGCGAGCGCACCTGACCGCCACGACCTCCGACAGGCGAGTCGAACCATGAAGCACATTGTCGTTGGGACCGCCGGCCACATCGATCACGGCAAGAGTGCGCTGGTCCTGGCGCTCACCGGCACCGATCCAGACCGGCTGAAGGAAGAGCAGGCGCGCGGGATCACGATCGACCTGGGGTTCGCGCACTGGCAGACTCCCGATGTGAGCGTGGCGTTTGTTGATGTGCCGGGGCACGAGCGCTTCGTCAGGAACATGCTCGCCGGTGTTGGCGGCATCGATGCCGTGCTGTTCGTCGTCGCGGCCGACGAGTCCGTGATGCCCCAGACGCGGGAGCACTTCGAGATCTGCCGCCTGCTCCACGTCCCGGCGGGCATCATCGCGCTGACGAAGGCCGAACTGGTGGATCAGGATGTCCTCGACCTGGTGCGCCTTGAGACGCGCGAACTGGTCCAGGGGTCGTTTCTGGAGCAGGCGCCCATCATCCCGGTGTCGGCGCGCACGGGCGCCGGATTGGACGCTCTCAGGCAGGCACTTGTCGATCTGGGCCGCACGAGCCGGCGTCGTCCCGCCGACGGTCCCGTGCGTCTGCCAGTCGACCGGGTGTTTTCCGTCAAGGGCTTCGGCACCGTGGTGACCGGGACGCTCGTGTCGGGCACGCTGGCCGCCGACCGCGATCTGGTGGTGCTGCCCGCGGGACTGAGCGTGAAGGTGCGCGGCATCCAGGTGCACGGCGCGAAACAGGCCGCCGGCGAGGCCGGGCAGCGCGTGGCCGTCAATCTGGGTGGCGTCGAGGTCGCCGACATCACGCGCGGCGACACCCTGGTGTCGCCCGGCGACTTTGTCGCGACGCGGGTCTGCGATGCGCGTATCGAGGTGCTCATCTCGGAGCGGCCGATTCGGCACGGGGCTCGTGTGCGTGTGCACCAGGGGACCAGCGACGTGCTCGGGCGCGTGGCGATTTCGTCGCTCGTGGCCGACCGAGCGGGCGGCGGCCAGACGTCTGTCGCCGAGATTCCACCTGGCCGCGCCGCGTACGTGCGCCTTCGCCTCGAATCGCCGCTCGTGCTGGCCGGCGGCGACCGGTTCATCCTGCGCGCCTACTCGCCGTCCATCACGATCGCGGGCGGCAGCGTGCTCGATCCGATCGCCCCGAGAACCGGAATCCGGACGACGACTGGCCGCGAGCGATTCAGGCGACTGGACCTGTTGTCGGAGTCGTCGGACGCGCTGGCGCTGGAGCTGCGCGCACTTGCGCTGTTGATTGACGAGGCGGGCATGGCCGGCGTGCCGCTCGCGTCGCTCGTCTACCGCCTTGGCCTGTCGCCGTCCACCGCCGAGTCCGCCGCCGCGCGCATCGAAGAGCAGGGCCGCGCGGTCCGCGTGGAGCGGAGCCTGGTGGCCACCGCCACGCTCGCCAGTCTGTCCGACGCCCTCGTCGCGAGCCTCGCTGAGGGTCATCGTGCTCAGCCGCTCGCGGATGGTCTGCCGCGCGAGGAAGTGCGGGAGCGCTTGTTCGCGTACGCGGCTGCCGGCGTGTTCGACCGGGTGATCGCCGATCTGGCTGCCTCGGGACGCATCGTGGCGCGAGACCGGCTGGCCCTGGCCTCTCATCGCGTGGAGGTGGTTGGCGAGGAGAAGGCGGCGCACGATGGGCTCGAACGACTGTATCGCGAGGCGGGCCTGAAGCCGCCCGACGTCAAGGAGGCAGCAGTGGCGCTGGCGCTCCGTCCGGATGTCGCGGATTCAATGGCGGCGCTGCTGGTGCGGCAGCGCGTGCTCGTCCGTGTTGATACGATCCTGTTTCACGAGCAGGCGCTGGCGCGGCTCAAGCAGGACACCAGCGCGCTCAAGCAGACGGGGAGGGGCGCGCCGGCGACGCTGGACGTCGCGATGTTCAAGGAGCGCCATGGGATCTCGCGGAAATACGCGATCCCGCTGCTGGAGTACCTGGACCGGGAACGGATCACTCGGCGCGTCGGCGACACCCGCGTCGTGATCTAGCGATTCGCTGGAGGGCGCACCGGGCGCTTACTCGCGCTTGTCGCTGCTGCCGTCGGTCGTGGCATCCTTGAAATTCCGGATGGCCTTGCCGATGCCGCGGCCCAGCTCGGGAAGCCGGCTGCCTCCGAAGATCAGGATGGCAATCGCCAGGATGATCAGGAGTTCCATCACACCAAGTTTCATGTACGAATTGTAGCACCGTTGACCGGCCATCCGTCCAGCGGCGGCCGGGTCCGACACCCGGGCAGGTCCGGATTGCGCCTTGATGCCATGCCGCATCAGGCGTACAGTTACAGACGGCCCCCTGGAACCGGTTTCAAAACCCGTTCTGGCGGCCGGGTAAGGCGCCGCGTCCGCAGGTTGTGAGACCGTCCCCAGTAACTGTTGCCAGATTGGTGGAGTAGCGGGATGACAAAGGTCGAACAGACATTGTTCACGGTGGGTGTGTTCAAGGATGTGACCTGGGCCGAGCGGGGCATTGACGCGCTGCGCCAGCAGGGATTTCAGTCGTCCGTGATGACCGTCATGGTCAAGGACGGCCCCGAGGCGGCGTCGTTCGTCCAAAAGGTGACGGGGGCCGACCCGGAGCGCCTGGAATTGCCGAAGGTGGGCGCCACCCTGGGAGCCGGGAGCCTGGTGGGCACGCTCCAGGGCGGCGCGCGCGACCTGGGCCGGGTAGGGATCGCCGCCGCGATGCGCCGGGCGGGGTTCCAGCCCCACGACGGGCTCATCTACGAGACGCTGACAGAACGGGGCGGTGTGCTGGTCGCCATCGAAGATCCGGCCCGGGCTTCCGATGCGCTGGCGGTGATGCTGTCGTTCGGAGGTGGAAACGCCGCGATCGGCGCATGGGCTGGGCGCGTCTAAGAGGGTAGACACGGTGTCACCCTCTGGTGACGGCCGAGCCTCCCCGGAGGGAAACAGATCGGCGCAGGCCGGCGTAGTTACTGGAGAGATGCCTGGTAGCGGTCTTGCATCCGGAGCAGTGGCCGCTGTCGTGCGATAATGATTGTGCGACCATGAAAGAGGCGGGTTTTCAGTCCATGTCCAAGCCGAAGGCCAGCAATCCGGTACCGACGGGTTCGGTCGGCCACGTGTCTGTTCAGTTGGACTATCTGCACCCGCGCCAGACTCAGTTTTCGTTCGAGACCCAGGCCCCGCGCATGAGCGGATCGCTGGGGTTCTCGTTCGCTATCCACACGATCATCGTCGGCGCCCTGCTGTACATCGCCATGACGCCGGGACCTCCGATCGACGTTCGGAAGCCCAGTCCGATCGACGTCGTCTGGCTCAAGCAGCAAGGGCCCGGTGGAGGCGGGGGAGGCGGGGGAAACCGGACGCCCAAACCGCTGCCGGAAAAGGTGATTATCCCGAAGCAGAAGCCGCTGGAGGTCAGGCCCGTGATCGTGCCGGAGGACGCCCTCCCAATGCCGGACTTCCTGATCCCGGCCAAGTCCCTCGACGAGTCGTTGCCGTCAGTGGGCGGCAGTGGGACGGGCGGCGGCTCGGGAACTGGAACCGGGACGGGTATCGGTGGCGGCACGGGTTCTGGAGTCGGCGACGGCTGGGGCGGTGGAACCGGCGGAGGTGCCTACCGGCCCGGAAGCGGCATCGAGAACCCGGTGCTCAGGACGGAGATCAAACCGGTGTACACGCCCGACGCGATGCGCGCGAAGATCCAGGGCACGGCCGTGCTCGACTGCGTGGTCAAGGCGGATGGGACGGTGGGGGAGTGCGGCGTGGTCCGCTCGCTCGATTCGACCTTCGGCCTGGATCAGGAAGCCGTCAAAGCCGCCCGCCAGTGGCGCTTCTACCCCGGCAAGCGCCTCGGCCAGCCGGTTCCCGTGCTGGTCACAATCGAACTCACCTTCACCCTGCGATAGTTCTGGGGGCTGGGGACCAGGGGCTGGGGACTGGTCAGTACGGACCAGATAGAATTCAGACAGAAAAATGGCCCGGCGAGCGCGAAGCCCTCCGGGCCATTTGCGTTTCTGCGTAAGGGCGAACCCCCGTGTTCGCCCGCCGGGCCGACACAGGGGATCGGCTCTAACCAGTCCCCAGCCCCCAGTCCCCAATTCCTAGTACATCCCGCCCATGCCGCCGCCACCACCCGGAGGCATCCCTGATTCCTTCTTCTCTTCCGGAATATCCGCCACGATCGCCTCGGTCGTCAGCAGCAGCGACGCGATAGACGAGGCGTTCTGGAGCGCCGTGCGCACGACCTTGGTCGGGTCGATGACGCCGGCCGCCACCAGGGGTTCGTACTTGTCGGTCAACGCATTGAAGCCGAAGTCGTCCTTGCCGTCCCTGACGCGCTGCACGACGATCGACCCTTCTTGTCCGGCGTTCTGCGCGATCCACCGCAGCGGCTCTTCGAGCGCACGCTTCACGATGTTGATGCCCATCTGCTGGTCGCCGTCGGCCTTGACGCCCTCGAGCGCGACAAGCGCACGAACCAGCGCTACGCCGCCGCCGGCCACGATGCCCTCTTCGACGGCCGCCTTGGTGGCGTGCATCGCATCTTCGACGCGCGCCTTCTTCTCCTTCATCTCGGTCTCGGTGGCCGCGCCGACCTTGATCACTGCCACGCCGCCGACCAGTTTCGCCAGCCGCTCCTGCAGCTTCTCGCGGTCGTAGTCGGACGTGGTCTCCTCGACCTGGGCGCGGATCTGCTTCACCCGGCCCTGGATCTTTGCGGATTCGCCGCCGCCCTCGACAATGGTCGTGTTGTCCTTGTCGATGGTGATCTTCTTCGCCTGCCCCATGTCTTCGACGCGGACGTTCTCGAGCTTCCTGCCGAGATCCTCGGTCACGGCGATGCCGCCAGTCAGCGTCGCGATGTCCTCGAGCATGGCCTTGCGGCGATCGCCAAAGCCGGGCGCCTTGACGGCGGCCACGTGCAGCGTGCCGCGCAGCTTGTTGACAACCAGCGTCGCGAGCGCCTCACCCTCGATGTCCTCCGCGATGATGAGCAGCGGACGTCCGAGCCGCGCCACCTGCTCCAGGATCGGCAGGAGATCCTTCATCGAGCTGATCTTCTTCTCGTGGATGAGAATCATCGGATTCTCGAGCACGACTTCCATCCGCTCCGGATCGGTCACGAAGTAGGGCGACAGGTACCCGCGATCAAACTGCATGCCCTCGACGACCTCGAGTGAGGTCTCGAGCGTCTTGGCCTCTTCGACCGTGATGACGCCGTCTTTGCCGACCTTCTCCATCGCCTCGGCGATGATCTTGCCGATGGTCTCGTCGTTGTTCGCCGAGATCGTCCCGACCTGCGCGATCATGTGACCCTTGACCGGCATCGACCGCTTCTTGAGCTCAACGGTGATTGCCTCGACCGCGCGCTCGATTCCCCGCTTGAGATCCATCGGGTTCGCGCCGGCCGCCACCATCTTCGCGCCTTCGCGGTAGAACGCCTGCGCCAGCACCGTGGCCGTCGTCGTGCCGTCACCCGCCACATCCGACGTCTTGCTCGCGACTTCGCGCACCATCTGGGCGCCCATGTTCTCGACGGGATCGGGCAGCTCGATTTCCTTTGCCACCGTCACGCCGTCCTTGGTGATGAGCGGCGATCCGAACTTCTTGTCGAGCACGACGTTCCGACCCTTGGGACCGAGCGTCACCTTGACGGCATCGGCCAGCTTGTTCACGCCGCGCAGGATGGCCTGGCGCGACTGCTCTCCGTACTGAATCTGTTTTGCCATTATTCAACTCCTTGACGGGCCAGCCGTCGCCTAACCAATCACCCCGAGAACCTCATCCTCACGCATGATGAGGAATTCCTCACCGTCCAGCTTGATTTCCTGTCCGGAATACTTGCCGAACAGGATCTTGTCGCCGTCCTTGACGTCAAGGGGCACACGCTTGCCCTTGTCATCGATTTTGCCGGCGCCGACGGCGACAACCATGCCCTGCTGGGGCTTTTCCTTGGCGGTGTCGGGGATGATGATGCCTCCGACAACCTGTTCACCTTCCTCGATGCGCTTGACGAGGATGCGGTCGTGAAGTGGCTTGACCTTCATAATGTTCCAACTCCTCCCACGTACGAGAATCAACCATGTCCAGCGCGCAGTCCTCCTGTGCGCTGGCACTCACACTCATAGACTGCTAATCATGACGTGAACCGGGCGGGCTGTCAAACCTCGCGCACTGGCACTGGCGTTTATCGAGTGCTGACGATCGTTCGACCTGCGGCGATGGCAGATCGGCTGACCACGGCCGGGAGCCCGGCGCGGAGCGGGCAGCGCTCGCAGGCGGGAGCCGGGCCTATTCCAGTTCGCGCCCCGACAGGCGCCGGTAGGCCTCGACGTACTTCTCACGCGTTTTCGAGACGACGTCGGCCGGGAGCGCCGGCGCCGGCGGCTGCTTGTTCCAGCCAATCGCCTCGAGGTAGTCCCGCACGAACTGTTTGTCATAGCTCGGCTGGGCGCCTCCGGGTTTGTACGAATCCGCCGGCCAGAACCGGGACGAATCGGGCGTCAGGACCTCGTCAATCAGGATCAGGTGATCGCGGCCGTCGGGTCCGCCGATGGCGCCGAATTCGAACTTCGTATCGGCGACAATGATGCCGCAAGTCTCGGCATGCCGCGCGCCGCGGCTGTAGACGCGCAGCGACAGATCGCGCAGCTGCTCGAACCGCTCGCGGCCGACCATCCCGATGGTTTCCGCTTCATTGATATTGATGTCGTGCCCGCTTTCCGCCTTCGTCGACGGCGTGAAGATTGGCGTCGGCAGCCGGTCCGATTCCACCAGGCCCTTCGGCAGTGTGATGCCGCACACGGCTCCGGTCTTCTGGTATTCCTTCCAGCCCGATCCCGAGAGATACCCGCGCACCACGCATTCGACCGGCAGGGGCCGGGTGTGGCGGACGAGCATCGATCGCCCGCGCAGCACGGCGGCATGGCCGCGCGCCGGTTCCGGGTATTGCAGCGGGTCGGTCGTGATGACGTGATTGGGGACGATGTCGGTCATCAGGCCAAACCAGAAGGCCGAGAGCTGGTTGAGGACCTTGCCCTTGTCGGGGATGCCCGACCCCAGGATGTAGTCGAAGGCCGAAATCCGATCGGTGGCCACAATCAGCAGGTCGTGACCCACCTCGTAGAGGTCCCGCACCTTGCCGCGGCGGAACGGGATCAGGCCTTCGAGCGCGGACTCAATGATCAGCTTGGACACGGTGGACCTCACAGGGCTAAGGGACAGGCTCATGTTACCGACGCGCTCACCCAAGTGCAAGAGAGGCGTAACCTGCTGCGGGCCATAGACTTGCCGCCGTGCTTGTAGTAGAGTTCGGGGCGGATGCGCACCCATCTTCGCACCCTGTTCGTCGTGGGGCTGGCCTTGGCTCTGCTGGTGTGGTTTCTTCGACACGCCAACCTCTCCTCGGTCTGGGGCGAACTTCAGCAGGGGCGGATGGACTTCCTGCTGTTTGCGCTGCTGGCCACGGGATCGACCTACGTGCTGCGTGCCTTCAGGTGGCAGTACCTGCTGCGTCCGCTCGGCCGGCCGCACTTTGTCCAGTGTCTGAAGACGACCGTGATCGGCTTCGCCGCCTCGACGCTGCTGCCGGCCCGGGCCGGGGAAGTGATTCGTCCCTATCTGCTTGCCAAGCGCGAGGGGTTCAGCGCCACGGCGACATTTGCCTCCGTCGTAATCGAGCGACTGCTCGATATGCTGGCCGTCGTGTTTCTGTTTGCGACCTTCGTCGTCTTCTTCTCGTCCGGGCTGACTTCCACTGATCCCGCGGTCTACGCGGCACTCAAAGTGGGTGGCGCGGCAGCGTTCGCGGCGACGCTGGTTGGTCTGGTGGCCATGATGGTGCTCGCGGGGCACCCCGAGCGCATCGAGCGGTGGGCCCTCACGATCGAACGGATCCTGTCAGCGCGCATGGCTCGGGCGGTGGCCGGTTTCGTGCGAGCCTTTGTCGAGGGTCTGGCCGTGGTCCGTCAGCCTCGCCGGATGGCCATCGCCATGCTGCTGTCGTTCCCGCTATGGCTGTCGATTGCGCTCGGGATCTGGGCGACCAGCCGCGCGTTCCACATCGAGATGTCGTACCCGGGTGCCTTTCTCATGATGACGATTCTCGTCGTTGGCGTGGCGGTGCCGACGCCGGGAGCGGTCGGCGGGTTCCACGAAGCCTTCCGCATTGGCGCGACGATGTTTTTCGCGACGCCAAATGACCGGGCGGTCGGGGCGGCCATCGTGCTGCACGCGATGTCGTTTGTGCCGGTGACGATCGGCGGGTTGATCCTGATGGCGCGGGAGGGTCTCAGCCTGAGCGGGGCGAGCGGGCTCGCCGCCAGGCGGGCCGGCGAGGAGGTCCCGTGAAGTGCGCGTACTGCGGCCACATGGGCGACAAAGTCGTGGATTCGCGCGAGAGCCGCGAAGGTGATGTGATTCGCCGCCGCCGCGAGTGTCTGGAGTGCGGGCGCCGATTCACCAGCTACGAGCGTGTCGATGAAGTGCCGTACATGGTGATCAAGAAGGACGGGCGGCGCGAACGGTTCGAGCGTCAGAAGTTGATCGCCGGCCTGCTCAAGGCCTGCGAAAAGCGGCCGGTCACCGTCTCGGCGCTCGAAGCGATTGCCGACCGCGTCGAGGCAACGCTGCAGGATCGGCCGGAGAAGGAAATCTCGACCGACGAAATCGGCACGTCCCTGATGCTGGAACTCAAGCAACTCGACAAGGTCGCCTACGTCCGGTTCGCCTCGGTCTACCGCGACTTCCGCGACATCGGCGAGTTCATGGCCGAACTCAAGGATCTGGTCAGCGCCAAGGAATGACATCTGGACGTCTGCTTGCCATCGTGCTGGCTCTGCTGGTGCTGGAGGGTGCTGACGCGCCTCGCAGCAGCGAAGTCTCCGCCTTCGCGCGCGACGGCCGGGTCTACGTGTCGTGCACCTTCGCCGCGAGCACACTGGACGAGCTGGGCGAGGCCATTCACGCGGGACTCACCACGTCGATCACGTACGACGTCGATCTTCGGCGTCCGCTCTGGTGGTTTACCCGGACACTGGCCTCGTCGGCGGTCGTGGCCTCCGTGCGGCACGACACGCTCACGGGCCGCTACCAGTTGACCCGCACCATCGATGGCCGCAACGAAGATTCGCTGGTCACCGACGATCAGAACGCGGTCAAGAAGTTCCTGACCACGTTCGCCAGGCTGCCGCTGTTCAGCAGCGCGGAGCTCGAGGCCAACGTCGAGTACACCGTTCGCCTGCGGGTTCGCACGCGACCGCGCGTGAGGTGGTTCCTCTGGCCGTGGGAGTCGAGCACGGCAGCCGGAACGGCGCGGTTCACGTTCATCCCCTGACCCCACAGGAGCTGGGACACTTCATGGCTGCTGCCGGCCGGACTCACACCTCGCTTCGCGTAACGGTGACGCCAGCGTCGCCGCCCGCGCAGCCCGTTCGGCGGCGACCACTTCGTGACAACCCGTGGCTGGTCCTGCTGGGCATTGCGGGACTCATCGCGCTGCTGGCCGGCACGATGACGCTGGCCAACCGGTCGAGTCGCCTTACGCCGGACTTCCTGAGCGAGTTCGTCCTCTACGCGCTGTCGGTGGTGGACCTCACCATGCTGGTGGCGCTCGGGTTCGTGCTCGCCCGCAGTGTGATCAAGCTGCTGGTCGAGCGCCGCCGCGCGCTGCCGTTCGCCAGATTCCGCGCGAAGCTGGTCACCGTCCTGCTGGCCATGACACTGGTCCCCGCCGTGCTTGTGCTGCTGGTGGGCAGCGAGCTCATCAAGAACAACGTCGACCGCTGGTTCACCGCGCAGATGGACGAGACGCTCGCCTCGGCGCAGCGGATTGCCAGCGACTACTACCACGAACGCCAGCGGCAGGTGAGTGATGAGGCCGCCCGGGTCGCGCGATCGCTGGCCTCCCTCGATCTCACGCGGCCTGACGTCGGCCCAGTGCGCGATGTGGTGGCCCCGGTCGTCAACGACCAGCGCGCCGGCCTGATCGAGGTCTACCGGCTGCCGCGCGGCAAGGAGCCGGCAGGCACCCTCGTGGCGGTCGTTGACGTCGCCTCGCCCACGATGCCGATCGGCGCGATCAGGCTGTCGTCGGATCGACTGGCGATGCGTGCGACATCCGACCAGCCCGACAGCTGGCTGCGTGAGCCGCTCGAGAGCGGGGGCGAGCTCATCCGCGCGGCCTCGCCCGTGCGCAGGCCCGATGGTGCGGTCTCCGGGGTGGTCGTGGCGAGCGTGCACCTGACGGGCGACATGGCGGTCCGGGCGCGTCGGATCACCAAGGCGTACGAGTCCTACAGTCAGTTGCGCGTGCTGAAGCAGCCGCTGACCGGCGTCTACCTCTCGTTCTTCCTGATGGTCACGCTGATGATCCTGGTCGGCGCGACATGGATGGGGCTGTATCTGGCCAAGCGGATCACGCGACCCGTGCACGCACTGGCCGCGGCGGCCCGTGAGATCGGGGCCGGTCATTTCGAGCACCGCGTGGAGCGCGAGACCGCCGACGAGTTCGGCGCGCTGGTCGACGCATTCAACAGCATGGCCGATGAGCTGGCCGCCAACAGGCGCCGGCTGGAGCGCTCCACGGTGGATCTCGAACAGAAGCACACGGAGGTCGAGAAGCGGCGGCGCTTCACCGAAGCCATCCTGGAGCGGGTGGCCACCGGTGTGGTGACCATTGACGAGGCCGGGTTCATCACGACGATCAATCCCGCAGCGCTTCGGCTGCTCGGCCTGGGCGCGTCGGTGGTCGGCCAGGCGGCAGCCGTCGTGTTCAACGAACCCGACCTGCAGCCGCTCGCCGTGTTCGCCCAACCACGCGGGATCGACGCCAAGGATCCGCCGGCCCAGGAACTCTCACTGACACGTGACGGCCGGGAGGTGGCGCTGGCGGTCGCCTCCACGAGGCTGCACAGCGACGATGGCGGATCGGATGGACGCGTCCTGGTGGTCGACGACATCACCCCGCTGATTCGCGCGCAGAAGGTGGCGGCGTGGCGGGAAGTCGCGCGCCGGCTCGCCCACGAGATCAAGAATCCGTTGACGCCCATCCAGCTCTGCGCACAGCGCCTGCAGCGGCAGTTCTCCACGGCGCCCGGTCACGTCAAGGCCCTCGTCGACGAGTGCACGACCACGATTGTCGGCGAAGTCGAGTCGCTCAAGTCATTGGTCGACGAGTTCTCGCAGTTCGCCCGGATGCCGGCTCCACGCCGCGAGTCCACCGACGTGCACGAGTTGCTGCGCCGCGTCCTCGTTCTCTATGACGGATTGTTCGAGCACGTGCGTCTCGAGACCCTGTTCGCGGTCGATCTGCCGCGCGTCCGGCTCGACCCTGACCAGATCCGTCGGGTGATCATCAACCTTGTCGACAATGCCATCGAGGCGATCAATCAGCAGGGGCAGGTGGTGGTCGAGACCCAGCACGATCCGGGGACCAGCCTCGTGCGAATCGTGCTGGCCGACGACGGTCCGGGCATTGCACCTGCCGATCGGGAGAAACTGTTCATGCCGTACTACTCGACCAAGAAGCGGGGCAGCGGGCTCGGGCTCGCGATCGTGCGCCGCGTCGTGGCCGAGCACGACGGCACCATCGAGGTGGGCGAGAACCAGCCTCGGGGCACGCGCTTTACCATCGAGCTGCCGTGTGAACCCGAAGGCCCGATCGTGACGGGGGCGGCATGAAGGCGCGGTTGCTGGTTGTCGACGATGAGCCGGGCGTGCGCACCGCGCTCACCGGCGTGCTGCGCGACGAGGGCCACGAGGTCGAGACCGTCGACAGCGGCGAAGCCTGCCTGGATCGGCTGCTTCGTGTCACCTATGACGTGATCCTGCTGGACATCTGGCTGCCGGGGATCGACGGGCTGACGACACTCCAGCGCCTGCGGGACCGCCAGGTCGATGCCGCCGTCGTCATGATTTCGGGGCACGGCAACATCGAGTCGGCCGTCCGCGCGATCAAGATGGGGGCATTCGACTTCATCGAGAAACCGCTCTCGCTCGACAAGACCGTGCTCGTCGTGGCCAACGCTCTCAGGCAGCGGCACCTCGAGACCGAGAACCGCGCGCTCCGGGCCAGGGTCGACGAGGAGCTGACCATGGTCGGCGAGAGCTACGCGATGACCCAGCTGCGCGAACAGGTGGCGATGGCGGCGCCGACCAACGGGCGCGTGCTCATCTTCGGCGACAACGGCACGGGCAAGGAGCTGGTCGCGCGGTCGATCCACGGATTGAGCCGTCGCCGGGGCGGTCCGTTCGTCGAGGTGAACTGTGCCGCTATTCCCGAAGAGCTGATCGAATCGGAGCTGTTCGGCCACATGCGGGGGTCGTTTACCGGCGCGGTCGCCGACCGTCGCGGCAAATTCGAAGCCGCCGATGGCGGAACGATCTTCCTCGACGAGATCGCCGACATGAGCCTGAAGACCCAGGCCAAGGTGCTGAGGGTGCTCCAGGAGCAGGTGATCGAGCCGGTCGGCAGCACGGCCAGGATCAAGGTGGACACCCGGGTGCTGGCCGCCACCAACAAGGACCTGCTCGCCGAGATCAGGAACGGCCGCTTCCGCGAGGATCTCTACTTCCGGCTCAACGTCATTCCGATCTTCGTGCCGCCGCTCCGGGATCGGCGCGAGGACATTCCGTTGCTGGCCGTTCACTTCACGCGTCTGTTCGCGCGCGAATACGGGCGGCGTCTCAAAACCCTGGATGAGGGAGCACTGACGGCGCTTGCGCATCATGGATGGCCCGGCAATATCCGCGAACTCCGGAACGTCGTCGAGCGGCTGATGATCATGGTGCCGGGCGAGGTCATCCACGCCGAGGACCTCACCTTTCTTGGCCCGACGCCGGCGGGACCGCCCTCCGCCGACGCCGCACCCGCGAGGCCTCTCCACGAAGCGCGCGACGGGTTCGAACGTGACTACATCCTGAAGACGCTGGCCTCGCAGCAGGGCAACATCTCGCGCACAGCGGAGGTCCTCGGCGTCGAACGCAGCAATCTGTACCGCAAGATGCGCGGACTGGGGATCGCGCCGGCCCGGCTGGGTGATCGCGACGGAGAAAGCCTGTGAGGGTCCAGGCTTGTCGTATAATCACGACACGCATTCCGGTTCACCCATGACCGATCCGCGACCCGCACCAACCCCGCCCTCCGGTGACGCCGATGCCGCCACCGACCGCGATGCCCGGATCGACGAGTTGCTGCTCGCCGGCCTGGATCACTACTTCGCCGGGCGGTATCAGGATGCGACCAACGTCTGGGGACGCCTGCTGTTTCTCGATCGCACCCACGCGCGGGCGCGGGCATACATCGAGCGGGCCCGTGGCGCGATGGCCGAGCGCCAGCGCAAGTCCGAACAACTGGTCCAGGAGGGCGTCGAGGCGCTTGGCCGCGGCGATGAAGGGGTCGCCCGGGAGTTGCTGAGCTCAGCCGTCGATCAGGGCGACGCGAACGAGACGGCGCAGGCGTACCTCGACCGGATCGAGCGTCTCTCCAGCGAGCGCGCCGCGCAGGTGCGCGAATCGCGTACGAGGCGCCTGCAGGCCTCGAAGCGTGCCGCCACCGCGCGATCGCTGCTGGCCACTTCGCGGCGTCCGGTGCGGGCGTTGCCGATTATCGGCCTGGCCCTGGTGGCTGGTGCGATCATGCTGTTTGCCATCTCGAAGGACCCGCTCAAGCCGTTTCTGGATTTGAGACTCGCGCGTCCGGCGAACGTGAGCACTTCTGCCCGGCCCCCGGAACCGCTGCCCGTCCCGCGCGCCGCCGAACTCGCGCTCTGGAAGGCCCGATCCATGTTTGGCTCAGGTCAGCTGAAGGCAGCACTGGCCGCGCTCGACCCCATTGCCGACGCCGATCCGCTCTCAGGAGAGGCCGACCGCCTGCGCGCCACGATTCAGCGGGAGTTGCTCGGGAACCCGCAGCCGCAAAGCGCGGGGGGCGACGCCGGGGCCGGGGTGCCGCCAGGTTCGACAGGCGAGCGCCGCTGATGAAGTGTCCCAAGTGCGGCTACCTCGGATTCGACAGCGGTGACCGCTGCAAGAATTGTGGATACGAATTCTCTCTGATCACCCCGGAGACCACAGCGTCCGTCGTTCCGGATGCTCACCTGACGCGAGGAGCGCGATTCCGGAAGACGCCGGGGGGCGCCACGGCGGCTGCAGGCGTCGATCGCCGTTTGGCGTCACTTCCGGAAGGCACGCCCATGGATTTGCCGCTGTTTGCCGATGGCCTGCTCCCGCCGCCTCGCGCGCCCCTCTCTGTCAGGCGAGCCACACCGACGCCGTCGCGCGTTCGCGTGCGACCGGAGGAGCGGAAGCCTGTTCCACTCGAACTGAATCTCGAAGCTCCCGTGGCCCCGCCCGCGACAGAGGTCAGCAGGATGGCCTCGCCTCCCGAACCGGTCACCTCCGCAGGCGCCGACGCCATCGCACCTGTCGCGCCGCCGTCACGTCGCTTCGGAGCGGCCGCCGTTGACGCCGCACTGCTGGCCGGCATCGACGCGGTGCTGCTGTCATTCACGCTGCGGCTGTGCGGGTTGAGTCCGTCGGAGATAGACGTGCTGCCCCTGGTGCCGCTCCTGTCGTTTCTGACCCTGCTCAATGGCGGCTATCTCATCCTGTTTACCGGGACGCTCGGTCAGACTCTGGGGAAGATGGCCGTTGGCATTCGCGTCGTTCCCGTCAGTCGGGGGGCGATGGATGTGCGGCGGGCCGTGTGGCGGACTCTCGCCATGCTGCTCTCGATCGGGCCGGCTGGCCTCGGGTTCCTGCCGGCAGCGTTCGGCGACTTTCGTGCCCTGCACGATCGGCTGGCCGGGACACGCGTGATCCAGCACGCGGCGACCTCGTGACCTGGCTGTCGTGACCTCATGAAGCCGCACACCGTCGCTTCCCGGGTCGCGCTGGCCGTCGCCACGTTCGGATACTCCGGGTACTCACCGATTGCGCCTGGCACGGCCGGGTCGGCCGCGGGGTTGCTCCTGATTGTGCCGCTTCGAATGCTCGGTCTTCCGTGGCTCGACCTGGCCGCGGCGGTCGGGCTGTTTGTCATCGGCGTGTGGAGCGCCACCATCGTCGAGCACCATCTTGGCGTCGAGGACCCCGGGCTGGTCGTGATCGACGAAGTGGCCGGCATGCTGGTCAGCGTGTTGTGGCTGCCGTTGTCGTGGCCGGTTGTTGTGGCCGCCTTCCTCGTGTTCCGGGTGTTTGACATCATCAAACCGTGGCCGGCAGGCCGATTCGAGCGCTTCGGGGGTGGCCTCGGCATCATGGCCGATGATGCGATGGCCGGCGTGTACGCGAACCTGGTGGTGCAGGTCCTCGTCTGGTGGCGCCCGGAGTGGATGAGATGACGGACACGGCCGCCACGATCGGTCTCTGTTGGGCCGAGATTATCGCCGTCGGGTCCGAGTTGCTCGTGCCGCCGCGCCTCGACACGAATTCCCTCTTCATCACCGGATGTCTCAACGAGCTGGGCATCGAGGTGCGCGCCAAGACGGTTGTGGGCGACCGGCGGGACGATGTCGCGGTTGTGCTGCGCGGGGCGCTGGACCGGGTCCACCTGGTAGTGATGTGCGGAGGACTCGGGCCCACCGACGACGATCTGACGCGCGATGCGGCCGCCGGCTTGCTGGGCATGAGGCTGGTCGAAGACGAGCTGGTGCTCGATCGCATCCGCCAACGTTTCGCGTCGCGTGGCATGCGCATGCCCGAGACAAACAGGCGTCAGGCCCTGGTGCCCGTTGGGGCCGAGGTCCTGCCCAATCAGAACGGGACCGCGCCAGGGCTGTGGATCGAGCGCGATGGTCGAATCCTGATCCTGCTGCCCGGGCCCCCCGATGAACTCGAGCCGATGTTCGCGCAGGTGGCCGCCGAGCGGCTCGCGCCGCGGGCGGGAGGCGGGAAGATCTGCCGGAAGGTGCTGAGAATCTGCGGGCGGACCGAGTCGGAGGTCGAGGAACTGGTCTTTGCGACGTACTCTCGCTGGACGCGCGAGGCGCTGCCCATCGCAACCACCGTGCTGACGGCGTCGGCGCAGATCGAGTTGCACCTCTCGGTGCACGCCGCGACCGAAGCGATCGGCCTGGCCAGACTCGATGATGCCCGCAGGCAGGTGGCGGCAATCGTTGGCGCCGATATCTTCAGCGTCGACGGGCGGGCGCTCGAGCAGGTCGTGGGGGACGCGCTTCGCCAGCGGGGTTGGCGGATAGCCGTTGCCGAATCCTGCACGGGCGGGTTGATCTCGTCGCGGCTCACCGACGTCGCCGGCAGTTCAGACTATGTGTTGGTGAATGCGGTGTGTTACAACAACGAAGCGAAGACCACCTGGCTCGGCGTGCCGGCAGAACTCATCCACGCGTTCGGTGCCGTGAGTGAGGAGGTGGCCACGGCCATGGCTGATGGCGTCCGCGAGAGGGCCGGCGTCGAGGTGAGCGTCGGCGTCACGGGAATCGCCGGTCCAACCGGGGGCAGCGAGCGCAAGCCGGTAGGGACGGTGGCCATTGCGGTCATCACGCCCGATGCCCGCATCGTGCGGACGTTCCGGTTTCCCGGGGGCAGGCTGCGCGTCAAGCAATTTGCCGCCCAGATGGCCCTCGATATGGTCCGCCGCGTGCTGAGCGACGCGGAGATCGGCGGGGCGTTCGTCCTGCGACGGGCTCCTGAGTCCTTCGGTTCATGAGTTCGGCAACGAACTTGTTCACTCAGGACTCAGTGCTGAGCGAGCGTTGATTGCGGATCGTCTCGCAAGAATACGCAACGGTAACGGCGAGCCGAAGCGCTGAGGCGTCGAGATGAGACTTGTCGCAACCGTCCTGAGGATTCCACTCGCGCCGTGAATCCCATCCTGCTCGTGGCGCTCGCGTACCTGGTTGGTTCGGTGCCGTTCGCGTTCCTGTTCGCGCGGCGCATGGGCCATCTTGATCTCCGGCTTGTGGGCAGCGGCAACGTCGGGGCGACCAACGTGTTCCGGGTCGCCGGGTCGAGCGCCGGGTTGCTGACGGTGCTGTTCGACATCGCCAAGGGCGCGGCGGTGGTGGTCGCCGCGCAGCGCCTCGGCGCAGGACAAGGCATCTGCGCCTCAGCGGGTGTGGCGGCGGTCGCGGGGCACATCTATCCGGTGTGGCTGGGATTTCGAGGCGGGAAGGGCGTCGCCTCAGCGTGCGGGGCGTTTGCCGTGCTCGTGCCGCCGGCGCTGCTGCTGGCGGCGGCCGTGTTTGCGGCGGTCGCGGGTCTCAGCCGGACCGTCGCGCTCGGATCGATGGCCGCGGCCGTGTGTCTCGGGCCCCTCGCGTACGTCGTTGGCGCGCCTGTGCCCATCGTGCGCGCCGCCTTCGTCGCTGGCTGCCTGGTGCTGGTCAACCACCGCAGCAATCTGATCAGAATGGCCGGCGGAGCCGATCGTCATCTCGGCAACCAGGCGGCTCCGCGAGGAGACCAACCGTGACCGACATCGCGATTCTCGGAGCGGGGAGTTGGGGGACCGCCCTGGCCGTCCACCTCGCACGGATCGGGCACCAGGTTCGCCTGTGGTCGATCGAGCCCGACGTGGTCGAGGCCGTGAGAGAGCGGCGCTCGAACGCGGTGTACCTGCCCGACGTTGCATTGCCCCCGGGCATCGACGCGACACTCTCGCTGGCGGAGGCCGTGGGCGGGGCTGGTCTCGTGGTGGCCGCCGTGCCGTCGCACGCGCTGCGCGCCGTCCTGGCCGACGCGAAGGGGCTGCTCCAGCCGGGAGCCGTACTCGTCAGCGTCGTGAAGGGCCTCGAGACCGGCACGCTGCTCCGCATGTCGCAGGTGGTCGAGCAGGAGCTTCCGACCGGCCACCCGGTCGTCGTGCTCTCGGGGCCCAGTTTCGCCATCGAGGTCGCGCGCGAATTGCCGACCGCCGTGTCGGTGGCGAGCGGGGACATGCAGGCGGCCGAGCGCGTGCAGGAGGAGTTCCGCGGGAAATTCTTCCGGATCTACACGACGCTGGATGTCCCCGGCGTCGAAATCGGCGGAGCCCTCAAGAACGTGATTGCGATTGCCGCGGGTGTGGTCGAGGGTCTGGGCCTCGGTCACAACGCCAACGCCGCGCTGATCACGCGGGGCCTCGTGGAGATCTCGCGCCTGGCGATTGCCGAGGGCGGACGGCGCGAGACGCTGGCCGGACTGTCCGGACTTGGCGATCTGGTCCTGACCTGCACGGGTTCCTACAGCCGCAATCGGCACGTCGGGATTGAACTGGCGAAGGGGCGCGGGCTTGCCGAGATTCTGGCGGGCATGAAGATGGTCGCCGAGGGCGTGAAGACCACCGAGGCGGGGCTCGCGCTCGGCGCCCGCCGCCAGGTCGAGTTGCCCATCACGGCGCAGATGGCCGAGTTGCTCGCGGGGCGCACGACGCCGGCCCGCGCGGTCGCCGGTTTGATGCTCCGTCCGCAGCGAATCGAGGTCGAAACCGGATGATACAATTGCGGGATGGGAGTTCTCAGCCGCGTCCGTGAGGGTCTGCGCCGCACGGCGCAGCAGCTGCTCGGACGCTTCGACGAGATCGCAAAGCGCGCAGATGCTCCTGAGCGGCGCCTGGCGCCGATTGACGCCAAGACCGCCGAGGCGCTCGAAGAAGTCCTGATTGGCGCCGACGTCGGTGCGGCGGCGGCCGAGCGGATCGTCGGCGCAGTCACTCATCGCGCGCGGCAGGGTGAATCGCTCCGGGACCTCGTCAAAGACGAGTTGCTCGCGATTCTCTCCGGCGCTGATGGCGCCGCTCCCCGGTCCGGCACGCCGACGGTGATCCTGATGGTGGGCGTGAACGGCACGGGCAAGACGACCACGGTCGCCAAACTGGCCAGCCTCTACAAAACGCAAGGTGCCAACCCGCTGGTGTGCGCGGCCGATACGTTTCGCGCGGCGGCGGTCGAGCAGTTGGAAATCTGGGCGGCGCGCGCCGGCGTCGATGTCGTGCGGGCGAAGGAGGGCGCCGACCCCGCCTCGGTCGTGTTCGACGCGCTGGCGGCTGGCAAGGCGCGGCACCGGAATCCGATCATTATCGACACGGCCGGGCGGCTCCACACACGGGCCAACCTGATGCAGGAACTGGAGAAGATCCGCCGCATCGCCGCTCGCGAGGTCGAGGGAGCCCCTCACGAAGTGCTGCTGGTCCTCGACGCGACGGTTGGCCAGAACGGACTGGTACAGGCACGCGAGTTCATGGCCGCCGCCGGCGTCAGCGGCATCGTCCTGGCCAAGCTCGACGGCACGGCGCGAGGCGGCGTGGCGGTCGGCATCGCGCACGACCTGAAGCTGCCCATTCGGTACATTGGCGTCGGCGAAGGCCTCAGTGACCTCGTACCGTTTTCGGCACGGGAGTACGTCGACGCGCTGTTCAGCGAAAGCTGGCACCCGTCATGCTGAGCGACGCGGAGTACATGGACCGCGCGCTCGCGCTGGCCGCACGTGCGCGCGGCTGCACCACGCCGAATCCTCTGGTCGGCGCCATCGTCGTCACCGCCGAGGGTGTCGTGGTCGGGTCTGGATACCACGCGGAGGCGGGCGGGCCGCATGCCGAAGCGGACGCGCTTCGCGCCGCGGGGCCATCCGCTCGAGGCGCCACGCTCTACTGCACACTGGAGCCGTGCTGCCACACAGGGCAGACGCCGCCGTGTGTCGACGCGATCATCGAGGCGGGAATCTCGCGCGTCGTGATGGCGGTGGAGGATCCGAATCCCCGGGTGGCTGGCGGCGGCGCACGACGACTGCGGGAGCACGGCGTGCGGATGCACGCCGGCGTCGGCCGCGACGAGGCCGTGCGATTGAACCAGCCGTTCTTCAGCGCGATGCGGCGGCAGCGCCCCTTTGTGATCGCGAAGATCGCCACGAGCCTGGATGGCCGGGTTGCCGCCGGTCCGGGCATGCGCACGCACATGACCAGCGCGGCTGCCGACCGCCGCAACCAGTGCCTGCGCGCGGAGGTGGACGCTGTCGGGGTCGGCTCCGGAACCGTGCTGGTCGACGATCCGCTGTTGACGGTCCGCGACGTCTACCGGCGCCGACCACTGGCGCGGGTCGTCTTCGATCGACGGCTGCGAACGCCCACCACTGCGCGGCTGTTCAGTACGCTGTCGTCAGGGCCCGTGCTGATTGTCACGACGGCAGCAATGGCCGAGGCCCGCTCGTCGCAGGCGCGGGACCTGGAGCGCGCCGGCGCCACGCTCGTTCGAGCGCCGGCGGCCGGCCTCGAGGCCGCCGTCGCGGCGCTCCTGCCGTTCAGCATCCAGTCGCTGCTGCTCGAGGGAGGGCCGGCGCTGCACGAATCGGCCTGGGCGGCTGGAGTGGTCGATACCGTGCGCGTGCTGGTGACCCCTCGCGTGCTGGGCCCATCAGGATTGCCATGGGTGGCGTCGTCGCGGCTCTCGCTCCCGTCGTTGTTCAATCTCCGAGTGGAGCCGTGCGGAGCTGATGTCATAATAGAGGGCGATGTTTACAGGATTGATTGAGCAGGTCGGCGTCGTGGCGGGGCTCGAGCCGATCGAGAGCGGCTATCGATTGGTCGTCGATACTGATCTGGCGGCCGAACTGAAGGCCGGTGACAGCGTCGCCGTCAATGGAGTGTGCTTGACGGTTACGAGGCAATCCGGGCGCCGCGTCGAGACGGAGATCGGCCCGGAGACCGCGCGGGTCACGACGCTCGGCACGTGTGGTTCGGGCACGCTCGTGAATATCGAGCGGCCGATGCGGCCGGACGGCCACATGGGTGGACATTTCGTGCTGGGCCACGTGGATGCGACTGGCGTGCTGACCGAGGTGACGCCCGATGGTGAGTTCTTCTGGATCCGGGTCGCCTTCGATCCGGCGTTCAGCCCGTACTTCATTCCCAAAGGGTCAGTGGCCGTCGACGGCATCAGCCTGACGGTCGCCAGCCTGCACGAGCGCGACTTTACCGTGCAGATCATTCCGTTTACCTGGGAGCACACGAACCTTCGGGGACTCAAGGTGGGCGACCGCGTGAATCTCGAGGTCGACGTGATCGGCAAGTACGTCGTTCGTGTGGCTCAACTCTCTGGCGCCTGGCCAGGCGCCACGGCGCTGCCGCCGATGGCATCATGAGCAAGCGACCGCGCCCGTCGCCGCGACACACGCGCACCCGCCCGGCGGTCCACGGTCCGTTCGCGCCGATCGACGACGCGATTGCCGCCATCCGCGCCGGCAAGATGATCATCGTCATCGACGACGAAGACCGCGAGAACGAGGGAGATCTGACGATCGCCGCGTCGGCGGTGACGCCCGACGTCATCAACTTCATGGCGACACACGGCCGCGGCCTGGTCTGCATGCCCATGACGGGGCATCGGCTCGATGAGCTCGAGATCCCGTTGATGGTCACGCAGAACACGGCGCTGTTCAATACGGCGTTCTGCGTCTCCATCGAGGCGCGTCACCGGACGAGCACGGGCATTTCCACCGCTGACCGGGCGAACACCGTGCTGGCGGCGATCGATGTGTCGACCAGGCCGGCGGACATGTCGCGGCCCGGGCACATGTTCCCGTTGCGGGCGCGGGACGGCGGCGTCCTGGTGCGCGCCGGGCAGACCGAGGCGGCCGTGGACCTGGCCCGCATCGCAGGACTGTACCCGGCAGGTGTCATCTGCGAGATCATGAACGCCGACGGATCGATGTCGCGGGTGCCGCAGTTGACGAGGTTCGCGCGGCGGCACGGCCTGTTGATGATCACGATCGCCGATCTGATCAAGTACCGCATGCGGACCGAGCGCATGGTCAGGAAGGTGGCCGATGCCGACCTGCCGACCCGTTACGGCCAGTTCCGCGTGTTTGCCTACGAGAGCGTACTCGACAAGGAAACGCACGTGGCCCTGGTGCAGGGCGACATGGGCGATGGCCGGGATGTGCTGGTGCGCGTGCATTCCCGTTGTCTCACCGGCGATGTCTTCCATTCCGCCCGCTGCGACTGCGGCGAGCAGCTCGAGAAAGCCCTTCGGCGCATCTCCACCGAGGGGCGGGGCGTGTTCCTGTATCTGAACCAGGAAGGGCGCGGGATAGGCCTGGCCAACAAGATCAAGGCGTACGCGCTGCAGGACCAGGGTCTCGATACCGTTGAGGCGAACGAACGGCTCGGGTTCAAGGCGGACCAGCGCGACTACGGCATTGGCGCGCAGATCCTGCGGGACCTGGGCGTCGCGTCCATGCGACTGCTGACCAACAATCCCCGGAAATTCGTCGGCCTTGAGGGTTACGGTCTCTCGGTGTCCGAGACGGTGCCGCTCGAGATTCCCGCCTCCGACTCAACCCGTCGCTATCTCAAGACAAAAAAAGAGAAACTGGGGCACCGCCTGACGTCGGTCTGACCCGGGCCGGGCCTCCTCCGGCGCGTTGACAGTTCCAGCCCACTGACGCTACGATAAGTGTTTGCGCCACAGGACGTTACGCGCTCCTGTGGATGACATGGCGGCAGCCGGCATGTCACCGGCCGCGCGTCACGCGATTCGACTGTACGCATGCTCGATGCACTGAGCCATCGGCTCCAGGATGTGTTCCGCACGCTGCGCGGCGAGGCGCGGCTGTCGGAATCGGCCGTCGAGGCGGCGCTGCGTGAAATCCGCATGGCGCTGCTCGAGGCCGACGCCAACTTCAAGGTCGTCAAGGCCTTCGTCGACCGCGTCCGCGAACGGGCAGTGGGGCAGGACGTGCTCCGCAGTCTCACGCCGGCGCAGCAGGTCGTCAAGATAGTGCGCGACGAACTGGTTGCGCTCTTTGGCGATATGCCCGGCGGGTTGCGTCCGGACAAGGGCACCTCGCCGAGAGTCATCCTGTTGCTGGGGCTGCAGGGATCGGGCAAGACGACCACGGCGGCCAAACTTGGCCGCTGGCTGACCAGGCAAGGCCGTCACCCGCTGCTCGTGTCGACCGACGTCCGGCGTCCGGCCGCCATCGAGCAGTTGAGCGTGCTTGGGCGTCAGGCCGAATTGAGAGTGTACGACCCGGCCGGAGAGATGGACCCGGTGCAGCGCGCATCTGGTTCGCTCACCGAGGCCAGGAATCTCGGGTTCGATGTCGTCATCGTCGATACGGCGGGTCGACTCCATATCGACGACGAATTGATGCAGGAACTGACGTCGATTCGGGATGCGGTAGGACCGACTGACACCCTGTATGTCGCCGACGCGATGACAGGGCAGGACGCGATCAAGAGTGCCGGCGAGTTCAACCGGCAGGTCGGCGTGAGCGGGGTCGTGCTCACCAAGCTTGACGGCGATGCACGCGGAGGCGCGGCGCTGTCGGTGGTTGCGGTGGTCGGTGTGCCGATTGCCTTTGTCGGTCTCGGCGAGCGGCTCGACGATCTCGAACCGTTCCAGGCCGAGCGGCTCGTGTCGCGGCTGCTCGGGATGGGCGATGTCCTGTCGCTGATCGAGCGGGCCGAGTCGGTGATTGATCGCGAGGACGCGGCGCGCATCGAACAGACGATGCGCGGCGAGGAGTTCACGCTCGAGGACTTCCGGACCCAGCTGCGGACGCTCAAGAAGATGGGCCCGCTCGAGCAGGTGCTCGGGATGCTCCCCGGCATGGGCAACCTGAAGCAGCTCGGGGCGGCGCAGCCGGACGAGAAAGACATGAACCGCGTCGACGCGATCATCGGATCGATGACGAAACGCGAGCGCAGACACTACAAGGTGATTGACGGCAGCCGGCGCCGGCGCATCGCCCGGGGCAGCGGCGCCAGTGTTGAGGACGTCAACCGCCTGCTGCGCCAGTTCGCCCAGATGCGGAAGATGCTGAAGGCGGTCGGCGGGATGGGCGGGGGCACCGGCACCCGCAAGCGGATGCGGCAGACGATGCAGATGCTCAAAGGACGGGGCCTGGGGGCCTGAACGGAGAGGGGCCCTCCTGGCCCCATGTGAAGGAGAGACATGCTATCGATTCGTATGACCCGGATTGGCTCAAACAAGCGACCGGCGTTCCGCATGGTCGTGACCGAGGCGCGCTCGCCCCGTGATGGCCGTGTCACGGAAACGCTGGGGTTCTACAACCCCAAGACGAAGCCCGCGACGCTCAAGGTGGATCGCGAGCGACTCGCGCACTGGCTGAAGGTCGGCGCGCAGCCGAGCAGCACGGTGAAGAGCCTGATGAAGAAATACCAGGAGCCGTCGGCCGAGGCGAAGGCCACCGCCGCGCCGACCGCGCAGTGAGCCACGCGCGAGACGTCGCCGAGGTGGTGATCAAGGCGCTTGTCGATGAGCCCGACCAGGTGCGGGTCACCGAGATCGAGCAGCGCGGCACCGCGGTCATCGAGGTATTCGTCGCCGATGGCGACATGGGGCGCGTCATCGGCCGGCAGGGCCGGACCGCGACGGCCATTCGCACGCTGGTGATGGCCACGGCCGATCGCGATGCCCAGCGCGTCTCGGTGGAGTTTCGCGACGGACACGGTCGCCGGTAGGCCCGATGGCCAGCGCGGAATGGGACAGCCTGGTCGTCGTGGCCCGTGTCGCACGCCCCCACGGTCTGCGTGGCGAGGTGGTGCTGCATTCTGAAACCGATTTTCCAGACGAGCGGTTTCGGCCGGGCGGACAGGTGCTGGTGCAGGACGCGGGCGCTGTGCGGACCTTGACGGTCCGCTCGGCGAGGCTGTACAAGGGGCGTCCGATTGTCGGCTTCGACGGGATCGATTCGATCGAGGCGGCCGAACCATTCGCCGGACGCGAACTGCGAATCGAGCCCAGGGACCTCGTGGCGCTTCCGCCTGGGTGTTTCTACCACCACGAGCTCGTCGGGTGTCGTGTCGAGACGGTCGAGGGAGACGAGGTCGGCACCGTGACTCGGGTCGATGGCGCAGGCGGCGCGAGCCGGCTGACCGTGGAAGGACCGGCAGGCGAGCAGCTGGTTCCGCTGGTGGATGAGATTTGCCGGCAGATCGATCCTGGCGCCAGGCGGATCGTGATTGCCGCGCCTGACGGGCTGCTGGGCCTCAACCAGGTTCGGGGCCGCCGGCGGGTGTGGCGTGGCGGGCGACGGTGAGATTCGACCTCGTCACGATTTTCCCGCGCATGTGCGACGGGCCGCTCAGCGAAGGGATCATCCGCCGCGCGATT
>Ga0315286_10000767_pt1 | contig 27839 bp, 26 predicted proteins | sample YL17G10_0_MG_FD_205038 | JGI IMG/M metagenome (GOLD analysis project Ga0315286, IMG submission 205038) | Sediment microbial communities from Yellowstone Lake, YNP, Wyoming, USA - YL17G10_0 | ecosystem: Environmental > Aquatic > Freshwater > Lake > Sediment | place: USA: Wyoming | collected... | reverse complement strand
GGAGTATCACCCCGGCCCGGTTATCACGACCTATGAATTCTATCCCAATCCCGGAATCAAGATCAGCCAGGTCGCCAACCTGGCCGAGGACCTCTCTTTGGCCCTGGGCGCCGAATCCGTCCGCATCCAGCGCATCCCGGGCAAATCCTCGCTGGGGGTCGAGATCCCCAACAACAAGCGCGAAATCATCAAGCTTCGCGACATCATCGCTTCGGAGAACTTCGCCAATTCGCCGAGCAAGCTGACGTTCGCCCTGGGAAAGACGGTCCACGACGAGGTCGCCGTCACCGACCTGGGCGTCATGCCCCACCTCCTCATCGCCGGCGCGACCGGAACGGGGAAGAGTGTCTGTCTGAATGCCCTGATCGCAAGCATCTTGTATAAAGCGACCCCCGAAGAAGTCAAGTTGATCCTCATCGACCCCAAGCGGCTCGAGTTCACGCTCTATGACGGCATCCCCCACCTCCTCAGCCCGGTTATCAACGACTCCAAGAAAGCCGGGGTCGTGCTCATGGACGCGGTGCGGAAGATGGAACAGCGCTATCAGCTTCTCAGTCAGAACAAAGTCCGGAACATCGAGCAGTACAACCACCATATCGCTCAAGTCCGCCAGGAAAAAAAAGGCCACCTGAGCGAGGAGGAAAAGAAAACCCTCCGGCCGCTGCCCTACATCGTCATCATCATCGACGAGCTCGCCGAGCTGATGATGGTCAGCGCCCAGGACGTGGATTATGCCATCGCCCGCCTCGCTCAGCTCGCCCGCGCCGTCGGTATTCATCTCGTCCTGGCGACCCAACGCCCGTCGATCGACGTCATCACCGGAACGATCAAGAACAACTTCTCGAGCCGGATCGCCTTCCGCGTGCCGTCCAAGATCGATTCGCGGGTCATCCTCGACACGGGCGGCGCCGATAAGCTTCTCGGGATGGGCGACATGCTCTTCATGCCTCCCAATTATCCGCGCCTCCAGCGGCTCCACTGCGCCTATGTCTCGATCCCGGAAATCCGCCGCCTGGTCAAATTCGTCCGCGAACAGGGGGCTCCGGAATACGATGAACGCCTGGTGAACGTCATCAAGAGCACGGGCCCTCAGGAATGGGGGGAGCTCGGCGATAAGGATGAGCTGTATGACGAAGCGGTCAAGCTCATCGTCCACACGGGACAGGCCTCGGCGTCCTACCTTCAGCGCAAACTCAAGCTGGGTTACGCCCGCGCTTCGCGCATCATCGATCAGATGGAACTCGAAGGCATCCTCGGTCCATCCGAAGGGAGCAAGGCTCGGGAAATCCTGATCGATATCAAGCAGTGGGCGGAGCAATCCAGGAAGAAGACCAAGGACGACGGGGGAATCTAGGTGCGGTTTCGAAAATCCACGAGACGGAAGGTCAAAGCCGCTCTCGGCCGGCCGAGCCTCCAGAATGCGCTGAAAAAAGCCGGCGACAGCCATTTCGCTAAATTCGCGGCGACGCGCGCCGATATTCCCTGGGAAGAGATCAAAAAGGAAGCGCGGGCGATCCGCGAAGAATGCCTGCCCAAGCTCGGCGCCTTGATCGAAACATTCCGCGCGGAGGCGGAAAAGGCCGGGGCCAAGGTCTATCAAACGGCAACGCCCGAAGAAGCGCTGGCCACGATCGAAAAGATCCTCAATCAAAGAAAGGCGAAGCTCGTCGTCAAAGCCAAATCCATGGTCAGCGAAGAGATCGGGCTGAACGCCTATCTCGAAAGCCGCGGCTATACGGTCGTCGAGACCGACCTCGGCGAGTGGATCGTCCATCTCGCCGGCGAGAGGCCGTCCCACATCACCGCCCCGGCGCTCCACAAGACCAAGGAGGAAGTCGCCGCTCTTCTCTCCCGGCATCTCGGCCGGCCGGTCGCCCCCGATATCAAGGAGATGGTCCGGATCGCCCGAGAGGAGCTGCGGAAGTTTTTCTTCGAAGCGGACGCGGGCATTTCCGGCGCCAACCTGGCCATCGCCGAATCCGGGACGCTGGTCCTCGTCAGCAACGAAGGGAACGCCCGCCTGGTGACGAGCCTCCCCCCCGTCCACATCGCCCTGGTCACCACCGAAAAATTCGTCGCGACGCTGGAGCAGGCGACGACTCTCCTCAAAGCCCTGATCACGGGATCGTCGGGACTCAAAATGACTTCTTACGTCTCGTTCATCACCGGCCCGAGCAAGACGACGGATATCGAAAAAGAATTGGTCGTCGGCGTTCACGGCCCCGAAGAAGTCCACATCGTGATCCTCGACAACGGCCGATTGGATGCCTCCTTCGACGACGAACTGAAGGAGATTCTCTACTGCCTGAAATGCGGCGGGTGCATGCTCGAATGCCCCGTTTTTCAGGCCGTGGGCGGCCATGTCTATGGCGGCCCAGTCTACCCCGGCGGCATCGGCGCCCTGTTGACGGCCGTCACGCGCTCCGAAAAGGAGGCCCGCCCCCTCCTGGATTTATGCGCCGACTGCCGGAAGTGCGAAGCCTTCTGTCCCGTGGGCATCCCGACGAGCGAGCTCCTCCTTAAGCTCAAGAATCGGAAAGGCCCGAATCCGGGTGAATGGGCGCTTTCGAAGATTTTTCGCTGGAAATCGCTGGCTGATCGCGGAGCCCGAGCCCTGGTCTTTCTCCAAAAAATCTGGATGAAGGACGGCCATCTCCGGAAGCTGCCGTTGGCCTGGGCTCGAGGGAAATATTTCCCCGCGCTCAACCCCCAAAAAAACGTTTCGATACTCCGGGACGCCGTGGGAGAGAAAGTCTATCTTTTCCAGGGCTGTCTTGCAAAATATTTTTTCCCGGAAATTCGGGAAAGCGTCCTCGATGTTCTCGCCCGCTGCGGGCTTGACCCGGTCTGCCCCGCTGATCAGGTCTGCTGTGGAGCGCCGAGCCGCCATTTAGGAGACATGAAGGACGTCCAAAAGTTGATGGAGGCCAATCTCCGTTCGTTCGCCAAGGAAAATCCTGATGTCATTCTGACCGTGTGTCCCACCGGAAATGCGATCCTAAAGAAGCTTTATCCCGAGATCGACACGGCTGCCGCGTCCTGGGCGGACAAAACCTATGATTTCACGGAATTCATGGTGAAGAGGGGTTTTCTGCCTGCCGCCGGAGCGAAAAAAAGCCGGGGCGAAATTCTTTATCATTATCCTTGCCACTACCTCAACGATTTAAAGCACAAGGACGAGCCCTTGAAGCTTCTCGGGAATTTCGGCTACGACCCTAAAGTCGAAAACGAACCTTATTCCTGTTGCGGTTTTTGCGGTGTCTTCCAGGTCAAGAACCCCGAAATCGCGGCCAAATTATGGGAGAAAAAAAGGGGGATTATCGAATCCGGAGGTCCGACCGTCATCGCCACGGACTGCCCCGGGTGCGTTTTCCAGCTCAAGGCCGGACTGGCCGACGCGAAGAAAAAATATACCGTCGTCCATACCGCCGAGCTGTGCGCGAAAAGTCTCGAGGAATAGGGGATTTGGGCTCGATGTCCTGAACGCCGGGAACCGCTCGGAAGCCCTCACCGAAGCCCGCAACAGCCATCCGGAAAGCCGGAAAAATCCAGGTGAATTCCAGGGTCGGAGGGAAACCCGATTTTTCGAATTGCGCCGCCGATTAATGGACGACAGGCGGGGCGAGGCGGGCCAGCGTGGCCATCTTGACCTGGAGCCATCGCTCTTCGGGGATGGATCTCATGACGTCGACTATGGCCGGGTCAAACTGGGAACCGCTGCATTCCATGACCTCCCGGAAAGCCGCGGCAAAACCCCGGCTCCTCCGGTAAGGACGGTCCGACGTGATCGCATCGATCGTGTCGGCGATGGAGAAAATCCGCGCCTCGAGAGGGATGTCATCCCCGGCAAAGCAGTAGGGATAGCCGCGGCCGTCAAAACGTTCATGGTGATAGAGGACGATCTCGGCCGGTTTTCTCAGGAAATCGAACTCCCGGACGATCTCGAACCCGACGACCGGATGCTCGCTGACGATCTCCCGTTCCAACGTGGACAGCGAACCGGGTTTTCTCAGGATGGAATCGGGAATGGCGATTTTCCCGATATCATGAAGAAGGGCGCCGTAGTCGATGTCGGCTAGATGATGCATATCCTCGATGCCCGCGGCCCTGGCTAAAAGGAGCGAGTAGGCCGCGACGAATTGGGAGTGGCCGAACGTGTCTTCGCTGCTGTCGGTGACGGCCATAAAATAAAGGAGGTCGTGCTTGACATAATCATATGCCGTAGGATATCCCAGCGAGGCGGAATATGACCTCTCTCCAGCCCAATACTCCGCGGCGCCGTTGATTTTTCTCAAGATCTTCATCGCCGCGAGAACGCGCTGGAACTTGGGATTGCCGACGGCCCCTCCCCCGGGTATCCACGCCGCAGAGCCGATATTCCCTAAGCCGTTCCTCTCGAAGGCCCATTCCCTTTCGAAGCGGAGAAGGTCTTTGAGGTCGCGGATCTGGGTTTGGAAAGAAGTCAGGCAATCCAATGTCTCGATGTGCGGCACGACGTTCATGTTCCTTTTCCTTAATAAACATAGCTTTAGTCGCCGGAGCGGTCGAAAAATTGAATTTTTTTGGCGGACCGGGCTTCGCTTGTCAACCGTTCAGGCCGCCGATATAATGAACTTAGAAGAAACGGAAAACTATGAATCCGCCCGTGGACGTCGATTTCGATGAGCTGATTATCCGCTACAGACCGGTCATCGGATTCAAGGTCAAGAAGGCGCTGGGGGGCGCGAATCCGGACTGGGAAGACATCGTCAACGAAATCCTCATGCAGGCGATAGGAAAAATCAAATCCGGGGAATTCCGGGGGGAATCCACAGTAGGCACTTTCATCTACACCATCACCACCCGCCGGATCGTGGATTACATCCGGGAGAAAACGAAAGTCCTGCGGGAAGCGCCCGAGGTCCCGTCCCTTCCCGATCCGCAAGACGAAGTCGAACGGGATGAGCGGGCCGAAACCCTGGCCCGGGCCATCCGGAAGCTCAAACCGAAATTCAAGGACGTTCTCTACCTTTATTACTATAAAGAGCTGAGCCGTGAGGAGGTGGCCCGGAGCCTGGGCATCACCCCGGCCAAAGTCAGCGAGCGGGTGAACTACGCCCAGAAACTCCTCCGGAAGCAGCTGGACGCTGATTTTTTCCATTTTTCGGCCGGTCCGGCGACTAAAAGGTTGAAGTGAAAGGAAACGAAGGTGCGAACATGAAAACATGCCGCGATCAAGACATGATCGATCGATATCTCATGGGAAAACTCGGCGAGGCCGAAAATACTCGTTTCGAAAAACATTATTTCAATTGCCGATCCTGCTTTGACTTGACCCGCGAACGAGGCGCGATCCTGGACGTCATCAAGCAGAGAGGCGACATGATTTTTGCCCCCGCGACCCGTCCCGAGGCTCAAGCTTCTCCTTGGGAAAAGGTTGCGGCCTTCCTCACGCCGCGGCGGTGGGCGGCGGCGGCCCTCGCGGCCGCTGTCCTCCTTGTGGTAGGACTGGGCGTCCTGCCGCGGTTTAAAAGCTCCGCGCCCGAATTTGCCTTTACCGGAGATGAGACCGTCCGCGGGGAAACCCTCGAACTTCTCAATCCCTCGGGCACGGTAACGCTTCCGCCGGAAACACTCGAATGGAAAGCCGTCGGAGGCGCCGCCGAGTATACCGTCGTTCTGACCCGGGAGGCCGAGACGCTCTGGACCGCGACGACGGCGGAAACGAAGATTGCTTTCCCGAAAAATATCCGGGAAAAACTCGCCGCAGGGCGTCCTTATCGCTGGCAGGTCAAAGCATACTCCGCGGAGGGCACCCTGATTGCCGCTTCGCTAAAATCGCAGTTCACGATCATCCCCTAGCCACAGCTTCCTTCACCCCAATATTACGGGAACGGGCGTCCACTCCGGCGCCCGCTCCCATTTTTCTTCAATCCTCGATGAGGGTGGTTTCGTCTTCATAATAAATCCGGCCTCGGCTCTCCTCCTCGAAGGCCAGGCAGCACATCAACCGCCCGCACAGGCCGGAAATCTTGGTCGGATTGATGACGATCTGCTGCCTTCGCGCTTTCTGGATCGTCACCGGCTCGAATGTCTTGATGAAGCTCGCACAACATAGAGACCGGCCGCAGACGCCCAAGCCGCCGATGATCTTCGCCTCGTCGCGGACGCCGATCTGGTGCATTTCGATCCGCATTTTGAGCTCTTTGGCCAGATCCTTGACGAGCTGGCGGAAATCGATCCGGCCGTCCGCCGTGTAGAAAAAGACGCCTTTTTTTTCATTGAAAAAGTAGCGGACCGCGGTCAGCTTCATCGGCAGGTTCAGCGTCTTGATCCGTCTCAGGCAGAAGTCGAACGCCTGCCGCTCTTTTCCCTGGAGCCACTCGAATTTGTGGCGGTCTTCTTCGGTCGCCTTGCGGACGACGTGTGGCGCGGCATCAGCCTGTTTCGGGTGCCGGCAGACATCGCTCGCGATGTCGACCACCGTGGCCAGGTCTCCGCCGAATTCGGATTCGATGAGGCAGAGATCTCCCCGTTGGAGGTCTGAGTCTCCCTTCTGGGCGCGGACGATCTTGCCCGATCTCTCGGATATCAAACAGATAAGGTCCGACATGGTGTCATCCTATCATTTGGGAATAGAGCGAACTCGTGAGAAGGCTCACGTTCAAATGCCGGTCCACGTTGGCGAGGGCGGCGTCGATCAAGTCCATCCAGTGGAGCATTTGGCCGAGCTCAAGGAAAGGCTCGCACTCCCGAAGCTCACCCTCGTAATCGGGGTTGAAGAGAAATTGGGCCGCGGCATTCTCCTTGATCAGGACGAGATCGCGGCAGAACGAGGCGAAAAGCTCGAGCGTTTGGGCCAGGTCCTCCCCGACTTGGCTCCGCCGGCCGAAAGCGAACCGCTTCAGAAAAAACGAAGATGCGTCTTTTTCGGCTAATGCCCGGAAGAGGTTCCAGGCTTCCCGGCGCCTCTTCTGGATTTCCTCCCACGGCGTGCCCAGGGCTTCGTCCAGATTGCCGCGGACGAACAAGGCGGCGATCCTGGCTTTGTCCTCGTCAACTCCCGCCTCGCGGAGGATGGACTCGACGTCTTCCCTGGCGATGGGGAGAAAGGCCAGCGATTGGCAGCGCGACTTGACCGTGGGGAGAAGGAGCGCCGGTTTATCGCTGATGAGAAAAATATGGGTAAACAGCGGAGGCTCTTCGAGAAGCTTGAGGAGAGCGTTCCACGCCGCCTCGACCATGGTCTCCGCCTCATGAATGATATAGACCCTCTTCCGGCCGATCATCGGCCTGAGATAGGCGGTCTGCCTCAAATCCCGGATTTGCTCGATCGTGACGAGATTCGGCTTGGGACTGATCTCGAAGACGTCGGGCATTATGCCCTTGTCGATTTTCCGGCAGTTTTCGCAGTCATCGCAGGAGTCGTCCGTCCTCTTCAGACAATTGAGGGCCTTGGCCAGGGTGAGCGCGGCCTTCCGTTTGCCGACGCCCTTCGGCCCGCAGAACAGAATGGCGCTCGGGACGCGCTGCCGTTCGAGAGCCAGCTTCAGGATTTTTTTGACCCGGCTGTTTCCAGGGACGTCATGAAAGGCCATGGCTATAAACTCAACACCTTCCGCAGATATTGCCCGGTATACGATTCCGGGGAGGCCGCGACGACCTCCGGAGTCCCGGCCGCCACAACCCGGCCTCCTTCCTCGCCGCCTTCGGGGCCCAAGTCGATAATATAATCGCAGACCTTGATGACTTCAAGATTATGCTCGATGACGACGACCGTGTTCCCCAGTTTCACCAGTTCGCCGAGAAGCTCGAGAAGCTTCCGGACATCGTCGAAATGGAGCCCCGTCGTCGGTTCGTCCAGCAGGTACAGCGTCCGGCCCGTGGCTTTCCGGCCGAGCTCCTTGGTCAGCTTGATCCGCTGGGCTTCTCCGCCCGACAGGGTCGGCGCCCGCTGGCCCAACCGGATATATCCCAGCCCGACCCGCCGGAGCGTCGCCAGTTTCCGCTTCAACGGAGGATGGGCTTTCAAATAGCCGGTGGCCTCATCGACCGTCATCGCCAGGAAATCGGCGATTGTCTTCCCTTTGTAGCGCACGGCGAGCGTTTCCTTGTTGTAACGCATGCCTCCGCAGCGGTCGCAGGTGACGAAGACGTCGGGCAGGAAGTGCATCTCGACCCGTTTCACGCCGGCCCCCCGGCACTCTTCGCAGCGGCCTCCGGCCATGTTGAAGCTGAAGCGGCTGGCCGTATACCCGCGAACCTGGGCCTCTTGGGTCCGGGCGAAAAGCTGGCGGAGCTCGGTCAGAAGGCCGGTGTATGTCGCCGGATTGGACCGCGGCGTCCGGCCGATCGGTTTCTGGTCGACGCTGACGACCTTGTCGATCCGCTCCGCGCCGCGCAGCGAGGCGTGGGCGCCGGGCCGGATTTTCGCGTCATAGAGCAGGTTCTGAAGGCCGCGGAAGAGGATGTCATAAACAAGGGTGCTTTTTCCCGACCCCGAAACGCCGCAGACCGCGGTCATGCACCCGAGGGGGACGGGGACGTCGATATTCTTGAGATTGTGCTCCCGGGCTTTTTCGATCGTCAGCCAGCCGCTCGGCTCGCGCCGGCCGTTCGGCAGGTCGATCCGGATATCGCCCCGAAGATATCGGGACGTCAGTGAAACGGCCGAATCCAAGACCTGCCCGAGCGAGCCCTGGGCGACGATCTGGCCGCCCTGCTCTCCGGCGCCGGGGCCGAGGTCAAGGACAAAGTCCGCGGCGCGGATGGTCTGCTCGTCATGCTCGACGACGAGGACGGAATTCCCGGCATCGCGGATTTTCCGGAGGAGAGCGATCAACCGTCCGTTATCCCGCTGATGAAGGCCGATCGTCGGCTCGTCGAGGACATAGAGGATCCCGCGCAGGCTCGCTCCGACCTGGGCGGCGAGCCTGACCCGCTGCGCTTCTCCGCCCGAAAGCGATCCCGTCGCGCGGTTGAGACGGAGATAAGACAGGCCGAGCTCGGACATCACCGCCAGCCGCGAACTGATTTCCTTCTGGATTTTCGAAGCGATGACCTCCTGGGGAGAAGTATACCGAAAGGACGAAATCCGTTCGGCGAGCCTGTTCACGGGAATCGAGCTCAGGTCGAAGATGTTCAGGCCATCGATCTTGACCGCCAGGCTTTCGGCCCGGAGGCGTGTCCCCCGGCAATCCGGACAGACCTCGTCGCTCAGGACGATGTCGCCCCATTCATCGGAGACCGTTTGATGGCCGAGACCATGGCAGCGGGGGCAGGCGCCGTAGGGAGAGTTGAACGAGAAATTGCGGGGCTCGAGCTCCGGAAGGCTGATGTCGCAATAGGGACAGAGCAGCTTCAAGGAATAATACGTTTCCTCGCCGTTTTCCCGGACGAGGAGGAGTTCGCCATCGGAGAGGGCAACCGCCCGCTGGACGGCCTCTCTCAGCCGTTTTTCTGAATAGGACGAGACGCGGATGTCGTCGATCAGCACTTCGGCCTTGTGGGCTTTTGTTTTTTCGAGGACGATCGGGCCGTCCAGGTCGCGAAACCGGCCGTCGACGCGGATCTGGACAAATCCTTTCCGCAGAAGCCGGTCAAAAAGGCGGTGATATTCGCCCTTCCGCCCTTTGATGACCGGCGCTAAGATTTTGACTTTTTCGCCGAGGGCCGTTTCCCTGACCCGGCGGACGATCTCTTCAGCCGTCTGCTGGTTGACCGGCCGGCCGCAGTTCGGGCAATGGGGGAGGCCGACCCGGGCGAAGAGGAGACGAAAGAGGTCGTAGATCTCAGTCACCGTCCCGACCGTCGAGCGCGGATTGGCGGAGATCGTTTTCTGGTCGATGGAGATCGCCGGCGAAATACCCTCGATCGATTCGACTTCGGGCTTCTCCATCATCTCCATGTATTGGCGGGCGTAAGCCGACATGCATTCGATGTAGCGCCGCTGGCCCTCGGCAAAGAGCGTGTCGAAAGCGAGCGAAGACTTGCCCGAACCGCTCGGTCCCGTGACGACGATGAGCTTATTTCGGGGCAGGCGGACATCGATCCGCTTCAAATTGTGCTGGGCCGCCTTCTTAACGACAATTTCGTTCAGCATAACCTATCTATTTTAACACAAACCGACTCGCGGAGACAGGCCGCGAATTAGGCGAGCATTTTGCTTTGCGTGAGGATATCGCATAGCCGGGATCGCTCCCCGCTCCCCCGGGAACCAGTCCCGGCGGTTCCCCCCGTCGGAAAACCGACGGGTCCCCCTTCCGCTATGGGAGCTTTGGAGCGATCCCGGCCATGCGATACTTTGAATTTTAAATCGGTGTTAAAATCACTCCCCGCTCGCCCGGGAACCCCAGTCCCGGCGGTTCCCCCCGTCGGAATGCCGACGGGTCTCCCTTTCGCTACGGGGCCTTTGGGCCGACTCCGGCGCCGCCCGGCGATCAGACTTCGGAGATGGGTTTTTCGGCATGCGGCAGAAGTCGTAGAAATATGATAAAATCGTCCCCGGATCATGGGCCGACAGGAAAACCTTCTCAAATCGCTCGAGCTTCTTCATCAAGCGACTATCGCCGAGGACTCCCCGCTCAAGGCCATAAAGCACATCCCCGCCCGGGACGGCATTTACGCCGACTATCCCAAGGACGTTCATCCCGCCCTGGTCAAAGCGTTTCAGGACAAAGGGTTCGCCCGCCTCTACAGCCACCAGCACTCGTGCTGGAACGCCGTCCATAACGGCAAGAACGCCGTCGTCGTCACACCCACGGCTTCGGGAAAGACGCTCTGCTACAATCTCCCCGTCCTCGACGCCATCCTCAAAAATCCGTCCGCCCGCGCTCTCTATCTTTTCCCGACCAAAGCCCTGGCCAACGACCAGCGGGCCGAACTCGATGAAACGATCAAGCTCCTTCCGGGCGAAATCCGGATCTTCACCTACGACGGCGACACGCCCCAGGACGCGCGCAAGGCCATCCGCGCCCGAGGTCACATCGTCCTGACGAATCCCGACATGCTCCACGCGGGCATCCTTCCCCACCACACGAAATGGATCAAGCTCTTCGAGAATCTCAAATATATCGTCATCGACGAGCTCCACAGCTACCGCGGCGTCTTCGGCAGCCATCTGGCGAACGTCCTCCGCCGCCTCAAACGAATCGCCCGATTCTACGGGTCCAACCCCCAGTTCATCCTCTGCACCGCAACGATCGCCAACCCGCTCGAGATGGCCGAAAAGATATCCGAAGAGCCGGTCACCCTCGTTGACGACAACGGCGCGCCGCGGGGCGAAAAATACATCCTCTTCCACACGCCCCCGGTCGTGAACAAGTTCCTGGGCATCCGCCGGTCCTATGTCAACGAAGCGCGTCGCGTGGCTTCCATCTTCCTCAAGCACAACCTCCAGACCATCGTCTTCGCTCAGAGCCGGCTGATCACCGAGGTCCTCGTAACGTACCTCAAGGAGGATATCGAAAAGACGGTCAAGCAGGAGGGCCTGATCCGCGGCTACCGCGGCGGCTATCTTCCTCTCAAGCGCCGCGAGATTGAAAAAGGACTTCGCGACGGCAGCATTCTCGGCGTCGTTTCAACCAACGCCCTCGAGCTCGGCATCGACATCGGCACCCTCGACGTCGCCGTCCTGGTCGGCTATCCCGGCTCCATCACCAGCACCTGGCAGCGGGCCGGCCGGGCCGGGCGGAAGACGGGCGCTTCGGCCGCCGTCCTTGTCGCCTCCAGCGCTCCCCTCGACCAGTTCATCGTCAATCATCCCGAATATTTTTTCTCGAAAAATCCGGAGCGGGCGCTCATCAACCCGGACAACCTGACCATCCTGATCAACCATGTCGAATGCGCGGCCTTCGAGCTGCCGTTCAGCGACGGAGAGAAATTCGGGACAATGGAGATCGGCGAAATTCTCAAATTTCTCGAGGAGGAAAAACTCGTCCATCACTCCCGGGACAAGTGGTACTGGACCTCGGACGCATATCCGGCCGACGGCGTCAGCCTCCGCTCGATCAGCTCCGATAATTTCGTGGTCGTCGATACCACCGAAAAATCCAAGGTGATCGCCGAGGTCGATTTCAGCGCGGCCCTGACGACGCTCCATGAGAAAGCGATCTACATCTGCGAAGGCGTGCCGTATTTCGTCGAGAAGCTCGATTATACCGAACGCAAAGCCTACGTGACAAAAACCGATGTCGATTACTACACCGACGCCATCGACTATACCAAGATCAAGATCCTCGATGTTTTCGAGACAAAAGACCTTGACCGCGGCACGGCCGCGCATGGCGAGGTCCATGTCGCCACCCAGGTCGTCGGCTTCAAAAAGATCAAATTTCACACCATGGAGAACGTCGGCGCCGGAGACCTCAGCCTGCCCCAGAATGAGATGCACACCACGGCCACTTGGCTGACGATTCCCGCACGCCTTCTCCAGGCTCTCCCGTTCGATCCAGAGGAAAAGATCAACGGCCTGACCGGCTTGTCGTATATCCTCCACCATATCGCCCCCCTCTTCCTGATGTGCGACCTCCACGACATCGGCGTTTCGATCGGCGACAACGCGACCGGCGAATCCATTCCGCCGCGGGACCTCGCGGCTAAAATTCCGCCGCCCCAGGGTTCGGTTTACCCCGACCCCGATTTCGAGCCGAATATCTTCATTTACGACAACTACCCCGGCGGCATCGGCCTCAGCCCGTCACTCTTCGAGCTCGAAAAAACGCTCCTGGAGCATTGCTTGAAAACGATCTCCGCCTGCCCCTGCGCGGAGGGGTGCCCGTCGTGCGTCGGGCCGACCAAGGAGAGCGGCGAGGAGGCCAAAGCCGTCGCGCTCGCCATCCTGAACCGCCTCCTGGAGTGAAACAAGGATTTCCCTCAGGAAATCTCCGGCCGGGGAAACCGGCGGGTCGGCGGCTCTTTACCCCGAACTCTCCCTATGCTACTATGAACACGAAACGCCATGAACATTTTCAAACTCATAACCGATGCCAGCCTCGTCGTCCAGATCATCCTCCTGATCCTCCTTTTTTTCTCGGTTTTTTCCTGGACGATCATCGTCTTCAAGAGAAAATTCCTTCGAACGTCGGCCGCCCAGACCCAAAAATTCCTGGTCGTATTCAAAAAAAGCCGCAACCTGAGCGACGTCGGCGAAGCGGCGAAAGCCTTCCAAGCCAGTCCTCTCGCCTCGATTTTTCAGGCGGGGTTCAAGGAAATGGCCTACCTGGCCAAGAATAATCCTCAGGGAACGCCCAACGGAGCGAGCCTCGACAACCTGAGCAGGGCGCTGACGAAAGCGTCGAACGGCGAAGTCGCCAAGATGGAGAAAATGCTGTCGTTCCTGGCGACCACGGGAAGCGTCTCTCCGTTCATCGGGCTCTTGGGGACGGTCTGGGGCATCATGGACGCCTTTTTCCGGATCAATATCACCCGCTCGGCGAGCCTGCTCTCCGTCGCCCCGGGCATCGCCGAGGCTCTCGTCGCCACGGCGGTCGGTCTGTTCGCCGCCATCCCGGCGGTCATCGCCTACAACACTTTCCTCCACCGGATCAAAGACCATATCACCGAGATGGAGGATTTTTCGCTAGAGCTCCTGAGCATCGCCGAGAGACTCTATGGTTCTCCCTAAGCTTCCCACGGTCCGGGCCAAGCGGGAAATCGGGACGGCCCTCTCCGAGATCAACGTCACCCCGTTCGTCGACGTCATGCTCGTCCTCCTCGTGATTTTCATGGTCACGACGCCGATGATGCAGTCGGGAATCGGGGTCAACCTCCCCCAGGCCGAAACGGACACGGCCCCGGCCGAGGAAGGGCTGCGCCTGACCGTGACCGTCGACCGCTACCTCCACCTCGAAAATTCGGTGATCAACATCAATCTTCTCGAGCCGAGGCTCAAAAACTATTTCATCGGCAAGGCCAAGAAGATCGTTTATCTCCAGGCCGACAAGGACCTCCCCTACGGCTTCGTCGTCGAAATCATGGATATCATCAAGAAGGCGAATATCGAAGTCATCGGTCTCATGACCGCGCCCGTCGAACCTAAAAAAAAGAATTCATGACCGCCCAACCCCATGCGGACAACCGGGCCCTCAAGCGGGCGATGATCGTTTCCGCGGCGGCCCACTCGGCGCTTCTTCTCCTGATCCTCATCAACCCGGAGCTTCCCAAGCCCCAAAGAAAAAGCAATTTCATCTATATTCCGACCGGGATGATCGGCCTTCCCGGAGGCGGAGGAGGAAGCCGAGGCGGTCCGCAGAGGACTGCGGAGCAGCCTCCGGCTAAAAAAGAGACGCTCCGCGATTTGACGACGCCCCAAAAGGCCCAGGCCGAGCCGAAAGCCGAATTGCGCTATCCGACGGACAAGGCGAAAAAGCCCCCGGCCAAAAAACCCGAGAAAAAAGCCGTGATCAGCAAATCCGACCCGGCGTCAAAAACGGCGGCGGCCCGAGAAGGGGAAGCGGCGCCCGGCCAGGCCGCAGGCGGCCGCGGCTCGGGCTTGACGATCGGCGCGGGCGGTCCCGGATACGGGGAAGGCGGAGGAGGAGATTGGGCGGGGCAGATCGGCCTCCAGAACTTCCCTTACACGTACTATCTCCAGAACATTCGCGACCGAATCTCCTCCAACTGGTTCACATCGCTCGTGGACCCGGGGGTGAGCGGGATTTTCCAGGTGGCGGTTTACTTCCGGATCAATCGCAACGGCTCGATTTCAAATATCGATGTCCGCCAATCGAGCGGTATCTCTTCCCTCGACCTGTCCGCCAAGCGGGCCATCGTCCAGTCCGCGCCGTTTCCGCCTCTTCCCGCCGATTACGGCGAGGACTATCTCGGCGTTCTCCTCATTTTCGAGCACTCCAAATGACCATGAAAAAACTCATTCTATACGGTATTCTGATTCTGACCGCAGCTTGGGCTTTGGTCGGCCAGCAGGAAGTCACGATGACCATCAAGGAGGGCATGCCGGCGATCAGCTTCGCCCTTCCAAAAATATTCGCCGCATCGCCCGGGGTCCAGCGCGCCGCCGACGAGATCCTCCAGATTCTCGGGACCGACCTCAAGTACAGCCGCGTCTTCCAGCTCATTCCCCAAAGTTACTACAGCTATATCCGGCCCCTCGACCCGAAAAATATCTTCTTCAAGGATTGGGAATCCATCCAGGCCAACATCTTGTTCGTCGGGGAGGTTGGGGAAGCATCGAACGCGGACTTGTCCTTCGAGTGGAAGCTCTACGACGTCAAGCCGGGACAGCCGATTCAAGCGAAGCGCTATCAGGCGAAAAAAGCCGACCTTCGATTCATGACCCATAAAGCGGCGGACGACCTCTTGAAGATTTACGGGGAGAAGCCCGTCTTCACTTCCAAGATCGCCTTCGTCTCCGACCGCGACGGCAACGACGAGCTCTATATGATGGATTACGACGGCGCCGAGCAGACGCGCCTGACGTTCAATACCGTCATCGACTACAGCCCGGCCTGGTCCCCCGACGGGAAACGACTCGTCTATACGTCCTATCAAAAGCTCGCCGCCGGATTGTACATTCTTGACATCTACGAGGGCCGGCGGACACCGGTTTCGCTCAAGGGCGGTAATTTTTCGCCGGCCTGGTCCCCCGACGGAAAGAAAATCGCTTTCTCTTCGACGATGGACGGCAACGCGGAGATTTATATCGCCACGCTGGACGGAACGAATATCGGTCTCAAACGCCTGACCTTCAACGCGGCGATCGACACGGCTCCCTCCTGGTCGCCGACCGGCCGGCAAGTCGTCTTCGTTTCCGACCGCGGCGGGACGCCCCAAATCTACACAATGGACGCCGAAGGGTCGAACGTCCAGCGGGTCAGCTTCGGCGGCTCGAATCACAACGATTCGCCCGCCTGGTCGCCCGTGGGCGACCGGATCGTCTACGTCGCCCGCGTCGAAAATATCTTCGACCTCTACGTCCTGAACTTGCGCTCGCAGCAGATCATGAAACTCACGGAATCGAACGCCCGGAACGAATCACCCAACTGGTCGCCGGACGGACGGCACATCGTCTTCACCTCGAACATGAAAGGCGCCCTCCAGCTCTTTTCGATCGACTTCGACGGGGCCAACCTCCGCCAGCTCACGGCCAAAGGCCAGAACAAGCTCGCCGACTGGTCAAACTGAGCGTATCATCCGGTGCGTCCGGAAGTCCCGCGTTTTCTTTCCGTGCCGGACCCCGGTTTTCCCCGAGAACAAAGAGATTTAGCGGTTGACAGCCTTTGATTTTTCAGTGTATAAGAGGACAAGATGATTTGGTTGTCAAGACGAATATTGACTTATAACAACACGGAGGAGGCTATATGAAAAAATTATTGGTCCTGTCCCTGATCTGTCTCTTGGTCCTGAGCGTGGGCGTCGCCTGCAAGAAGAAAGTCAAACAGGCGCCACCGCCGCCGCCCCAGGTCCAGGAACAGCCCAAGGTTGAAAAGGTCGAAGAACCCGCTCCGGTCCAGAGACCTCAGCTCACCGAGGAAGAAATCTTCATGGCTAAATCCCTCGACGACATCAACCGGGAAAGGCCTCTCTCGATGATCTATTTCGACTACGACAAATATTCCGTCCGCGAGGATGCGAAGCCCGTTCTCGAAGCCAACGCCTCCTGGCTCAGGAAGTTCAAAACGGCCAAGATCCTCATTGCCGGGCACTGCGACGAGCGCGGCACCGAGGACTACAACCTGGCCCTGGGAGAAAACCGGGCGAAGAGCGCCTTCGATTATCTCCTCTCCCTCGGCATCCCTGCCGAACGGATGAAGACCATCTCTTACGGCAAGAGCCAACCCCTGGATATGGGTCACGACGAGGCCGCCTGGCAGAAAAACAGGCGGGCTCAATTCATGATCATCGAAAAATAAAGCGCCGGACGCGATGAACAAAGTCTTCGGGGTTGTGCTGGCCCTTCCCTTTCTTCTTTCGGCGGGCGCCCAGGACAAAGAGAAAAAAACTTACGAGCTGATCTACCGGGACGTCCAGCTCCTGAAGCAGCAATACGAGAGGCTCGAGAGCATGATCGGGGCGACCTCGGACGAGATCAAGCTCGTCGGCGGCCAGGTCCGGGATCTCGCCGCCCAGTTCAAGCTTTTCCAGACGGACCAGGCCCGGTCCCAGGAAGCCCTCAAAAACCTGCCTTCGCAGGTTCAGGTTTTCCTGGAGAGACTGGGGCAGATCGAAGGCCTGCTTTTCAAAATCTCTCAGGACCTCGCCGAGCTGAAGGCCAAACCCGCGCCGCCGCTCGAGCCGCCCCAAGACCCGGCCAAGAAGCCCGAAAAGAGCCCGGGCGCCAAGACGGCCAAGGAACCCCCAAAGAAGGGAGAGTCCCCCGCGGAGAAGAAAGAATCGGGCCGAGTTCTCCCCCAGCCCAACCTTTCGCCTCAGGATGTGTTCAACACGGCCTACGCCGATTACCAGAAGGGGAATTATGACCTGGCCGTCGACGGATTCACGATCTACCGGGAGCAGTTTCCGGCCAGCCCCCTGAGCGATGACGCCTTGTACATGATCGGGGAATGCTATTTCAGCCAGAAAAAATACGATACGGCCGTCGAGTCCTTCGACGACCTGAACGTCAACTATCCTTTGAGCAACAGAATCGCCGCGTCCTATTGGAAAAAGGCGCTGACCTTCATCGAGCTCAAGAAGAAAGACGAGGCGATCGCCGTCCTGAGGCTTCTGCTGACTAAATATCCGCTCGAGGACGAAGCCAAGAGCGCCCAGGCCAAGCTCAAGGAATTGCAGGGAATCAAATGAGCGACGCGAACAGTCTGAACAGAGTCATCCTCGTCGGCCATCTCGGCCAGAAACCGGAGCTCCGGACCACGAACGCGGGGATTCCGACCGCCCGGTTCACCCTCGCCACAAACGAGCGCAGGTTCAACCGGACGACGGGCCAGAGCACCGACCACACGGAATGGCACAAGATCATCGCCTGGCGCAAGCTCGCCGAGTTCTGCGACAAGTACCTGGACAAAGGCCGCCAGATTCTCATCGAGGGAAAGCTCCGGACCCGAAGCTGGAACGACCGGGACGGGAACAAGCGGACATCCACCGAAGTCGAAGCGGAGAAAATCGTTTTCCTCGGCGGACGGCGAGAAGGCGCGCCCGAAGGCGGGTATACTCAGGACGCCCCCGCCGTTCCGGATTTCCCGGGAGAAGAGGAGCCCTCGACATCCGGCGAGGGCGAAGGCAATGACGAAGTCCCCTTCTGACCCCGAACGGGAATTCCGCGACCGCATCATCGAAGACATCCGGCCCTGGGGCAAATTCCGCGCTTATCCCCATGAGAAGGCGGGGGGCATCAAGATCATCACCGTTAGCCCGGGCGCCTCTCTTTCGCTCCAATATCACCGCCGGCGGGCCGAGTTCTGGGTCGCCCTGGACAACGGCCTCGAAATCACAGTCGGGGAAAAAGTCTGGCGGCCGAAAAAGGACGAGGAGATTTACATCCCCCGGGGAGCCGCGCACCGTCTCCGCGGGGTCGGCCGGAAGCCCGCCCGCGTCATGGAAATCTGGCTGGGCGACTCGGACGAATCCGATATCGTCCGGCTCGAAGACAAATACGGGCGAGCTTTATAAAGGCTGGCCGGGCGCGCTCGTCGGAAGAACGATAGCCTTCCCGGCCACGGCCAGATAGATACCGATCACCACCCCCACGGCGAGGACAATCCAGCCGAGCAGGTTGTTGATCTTGGCCATGATCAACAGGATTTCATAATGCGGGGTTTTGACTCCTTCTTTGCGCGTGTTGAAAGCGATTTCCCGGACGGCCAGCAGGATCTGGCCGAAGGCGATGATCGCCAATCCCAGGATGACGGAATAGAGAACGATGACCGCCCCGACAAGAATGGGATTTAAGCTCATGAAACCTCCTCTGTATGAGATCCGGCGATTTCCGCCGGCCGCTTAATGCTGCCCCTGGAGAAACGCGCTGGGATATCTCGTCAGCAGCTTTTCGATGAGATACTCCTCGATGTCCTGGGCCGTCTTGAGGGACAAGGCATGATTCACCAGGCGGCGGACGGCCCGGACTTCCACGGAGCGCAAGGCCTTCTTGATCTTCGGGATGAAGATCGGATTCATGCTGAACTTCCGCAGGCCGAAGCCGAGCAGGACCATCGCCGAGATGGGGTCGGCGGCCATCTCGCCGCAAACGGCGACATCCTTGCCTTCTTTGAGGGCCGTGGCCACGACGAACCTGATCAGGCGGAGGACTGACGGATGGAGAGGCTTGTAGAGATAGGAAACGAATTCGTTCGAGCGATCGACGGCGAGACAGTACTGGATGAGGTCATTCGTCCCGATGCTGAAAAAATCGACCTCCTTGATGAGGAGATCGGCGATCCCGGCCGCGGCCGGAACTTCGATCATGATCCCCAGGGGGATGTTCGGATCGAAGGCGATGTTCCGGCTCCCGAGGTCCTGCTTTACTTCTTCGAGGAGGATCTTCACCTCTCCGATTTCTTCGGCCTCGGTGATCATGGGGATGAGGAGGCGGAGGTTGCCCCGGACACTCGCCCGGAGGATCGCCCGGAGCTGGGTGCGGAAGAGTTCCCGGTCGCGGAGAGAAAAGCGGATGGCCCTCAGGCCGAGCGCCGGATTCGGCTCCTGCTCGATTTGGAGCTGGGGGAGGGTCTTTTCTCCGCCGATGTCGATGGTCCGGACATAGACGGGAAACGGATAGGCCTCGTCGGCTAAGCGGGCATAGATCTCGAGGTGGTCCTCTTCGGTCGGGAGCCATGACTTCTGGAGGTAGATGAATTCCGAACGGAAGAGCCCGATGCCCTCGGCGCCGAAGGAGACGGCGCTTCCGATCTCCTCGGGCAGCTCGATATTGGCCATCGGATAAAAGCGGACATCGTCGAGGGTCATGGCCTTCCCGCGCCCGATCTTTTTCAGCTCCCGGCGGTAATTGTCGTATTTTTTCTTTTTATCGAAAAATTCCTTCAGGACGGCGGCCGGGGGATTGATGATGACTTCCCCGTCCGTGCCGTCGACGATCAGGAAGTCGCGGCTGGTAACTTTTTGGGTGACGTCGTGGAGGCCGACGACGGTCGGAATATTGAGAGAACGGGCGAGGATGGCGGCGTGGGATGTTTGTCCGCCCATATCCAGGGCCACCGCCAGGACGTTTCCCTGGCTGAGTCGGAGGGCGGCCTCCGAGGGGAGAAGGTCGTGGGCAACAAGGATTTTTTTCCGGTCGTCCGTCGTCGTTTCCGGGCCTTGAGATTCCAGATTCCTGAAGATCTTGCTCAGGACGTCGGCCACGTCCGATTTTCTCTGCTTGAAATAATCGTCGGCGATGCCATCGAAGATCTTTTGGTAATGTCCGTGGACTTCGGACAGGGCGCTCTCCGCTTTGACGTTTTCTTCCCGAATCAGCTTCTCGAGCTGAGCATGCAAGGCGGTGTCGTTGAGGATCAGAAGATGGGCATCGAAGATGAAGGCATGCTCCTCCCCGATCTTCGCCCGGATATTCTCTCTGAGCGCGACGAGATCCCGGCGGGTCTGATCGATCGCGACGAAGAGCCGCCGGATCTCATCTTCGACCCGGTGGGGAGGGATATAGTCCTTGCGCAGGGAGAAAAGAACCCTCTCGGCGAGCACGGCTTCTCCCATCGCGATTCCGGGGGAAACGCCGGTGCCGCGGAGCCTCGCAATATCCATAGCAGCCTATTCCTTCTCGCCGAAACGGTTATTGATCAGGTCGGCCAGGGCGTTCCAAGCGGCCTCTTCGTCCGTCCCCCGGATGACAAGGGTGAGGTCCGAGCCTTGGGTCGCGGCCAGGGTCAGGATTCCGAGAATGCTTTTGCCGTCGATTTCCCCTCCGTCTTTATCGATCCGGACGTCGGAGCTGAACTGGTTGGCCGTATTGACGAACTTCACCGCCGCCCGGGCGTGCAGCCCGAGCTTGTTCCGGATGGTGATCGTCCTCTCGATCATCGCCCCGCTTATCCCGATTTCGAGGCAAGGAGGGCGCTCGCGAGATGAATGTTCTTTCTCCCCTGCTCGACGACTTTCTTGGCGACGTCCTTGAGATTATTCGATCGCTGGAGGGAAACGAATTTAATGAGCATCGGGAGGTTGACGCCGGTGATGATTTCAACCTGGCCGTCCTTTTGAAAGGTGAAGCTGAGGTTGGACGGCGTCCCGCCGAACATGTCGGTGAAGATCACGATGCCGTTTTCCTGGTCGACGCGCTTCAGGCTCTGATTGATCTTTCTCTTCGAGTCCTCGACGTCATCGTACCAGCCGATGGAGATGGCCTCGATATTCGGAGCTTCGCCGAGGATGATGCTCAAGGCGTTGATGAGTTCCTCGCCGAGCTTTCCATGGGAGACGACGATCCCGCCGATCATTTAAACACGTCCCGGTGAAAAACCTTTATATCATATTTCTGTTTTCGAAGATAATTCTCCAAGGCGTCGGCGATGACCACCGAGCGGTGCCGGCCGCCCGTGCAGCCGATGGCGATCACGAGATGACTCTTGCCCTCCACGACGAACCTGGGCATCAGGAAATGAAGGAACCGATACAGCTCGGCGCAATAGGCCCGCGTCTCCGCGGATTTGAGGACAAAATCCCGGACGGCACGGGCGTGGCCGGTCTTCTCCCGGAGATTCTCCATGTAAAACGGGTTCGGCAGAAAGCGCGTGTCGAAGATGAGGTCGGCATCCATCGGAATACCGTACTTGTAGCCGAAACTGACGATGGCCACCTGAAGCCGGGCCCGGGATTTTCTTAAAAAGCGCTGGGCGAAAAGCTCCCGCAGCTGGGTAATGCTCGTGGCCGAGGTGTCGATGACCTCATCGGCCATCTTTTTGATCGGAGCGAGGCGTTTGCGCTCGAGCCGGACGCCCTGGAGGACGGATTTTTTGGACAAGGGATGAGGCCGGCGCGTCTCGCTGAAGCGTTTGACAAGAGTCTCGTCCGAGGCGTCAAGAAAGACCAGCCGGGGCACGACTTCTTTGCGGATGTGCTCCCAGACTTCGGGAAAAGCCGTCAGGAATCCATGTTCGCGCATGTCGACGACGAGCGCGACTTTGTCGATCGCGACCTCTTTCCGCCGCCAGAGGTCGACAAAGATGGGAATGAGCTTGGCCGGGAGGTTGTCCACGCGATAGAATCCCAGATCCTCGAGAAAATGGCTGACCACGGTCTTCCCCGAACCGGACATCCCGGTGATGATCAGAAAGCGGTCGTTTTGTATCATCTGGAATCCGCCCCTTTGTCCGAAGACAGCGCCCGCTCGAGCTTTTTGACGAGCTCGTGAGAGGCCTGGTAGCCTCGTCGTCTCAAGATATGGACTTTGCAGGCGACCTCGATGAGCGTGGCGATGTTTCTGCCGGGGGCCACGGGGATATTGAGCTGAGGAATTCTCTCGCCGAGGATCGCGTGGTCTTCGGGGAAACGAAGGCCGAGCCGGTCGTATTCCTTCTTGCGATGCCACTTTTTCAAGCGGATCACGAGGTCGATCGGGGCCTGGCGGCAGATCGATTTCTGGCCGAAGATTTCCTTGATGTTGATGATGCCGAGTCCGCGGATTTCCATGAAATAGCGGCTTAGGACCGGGGCTTTGCCGACGAGCCGGCCTCCGGCCGCCCTCCCGACATGGACGACATCATCGGTTATGAAGCGATGCCCCCGGGCGATGAGCTCCAAGGCGCTCTCGCTTTTGCCGATCCCGCTGTCGCCGATGATGAGGACGCCGAGGCCGAACATCCGGAGAAGACCACCGGAAACAATGCCCTGCGAGAGACCGTTCCTCGTCACCATCGAACGCCATCCTCCTTGCGGCCTCGGACGAAAACGGCCCATTTTTTCGCGGGCGCGGAAGAATGAGCCGGCACGGGAATTCTCATTCCGGCCGGACGAGACCGTAGTTGCCGTCTTTACGGCGAAACAGAACCGCCCACGTTTCAGAGGCTTGCGTCCGGAAGAGCAGGACCTCCTTACGCCTGAGGTCGAACTCGATTACGGCTTCCTCGAGGCTCATGGGCTTGGCCGAAAAATAATCGGAACGGACGATTTTTTTCGCGGGCTCGCCCGCTTCGGCCTCCGCCGGAAGGGAAAACCCCTTCCGTTCTCGACTCCCTCTCCGTTTTTTTTCGCGATATTTCGCCCGTTCTTTCTTGATTTTCTTCTCCAGAGAATCGAAGACCATGTTCAGGGAATTCATCATATCGCGGCTTTCCTCGACGACGACCAATCCGGCGCCTTTAGCCTTGATATGGATCTCGGCCTTGTGCCGGTTCTTCCCGCTGGAAAGGATCAGATCGACCTCGGTCACGAAACCCAGCAGCTTCTCCAGGGCGGCCAGCCGCTTTTCGCAATAATCCTTGATGTCCGGCGTGAGCTGCGTCTGGCGGGACGTCAGGTGAACGTTCATGCGCTTTCCTCCATGATAAACTTTCTCTTGCGAATGTGAGAGGGCTGAATCCTGAGCTGTTTCCGGTATTTGGCCACCGTCCGGCGGGCGATCTTGAAATTCTCCCGGGCGAGGATCTCTTCAAGCTCCATGTCGCTCAGCGGGTTTCCTTTATCCTCGGATTCGACGAGCTTCCGGAGGCGGTCCTTGATCCGAAGCGATGAGATCTCCTCCCCATAATCGCCATGGAGCGATTTGTGGAAGAAATACTTGAGGGAAAAGACCCCCTGGGGGGTGATGATATATTTGTTGGCCACGACCCGGCCTACGGTCGATTCGTGGACGCCGATCTCCTGGGCGATTTCCATCAGGGTCAGCGGCTTGAGGTAATCCATTCCTTTCTCGATGAAATCCCGCTGTTTGGCGACGACATATTTAGCCACCTTGAAGATGGTCTGGTCCCTCTGGTCCAGGCTGCGAAGGAACCAGAGCGCTTTCTTCATTTTGTCTTTAAGGAAGCGGTAGGCGTCGGGATTCTCTTTAAGGGCTTTAGCCAGGAGCGTCCGGTAATAGGCGTTGATCCGCAGCCTGGGCAGCCCTTCGTCGTTCAAGGAAATTTTCAAGTCGTTGCCTTCCTTGGTGACCAGAATGTCGGGGACGACGTAGACCGGCTTGTCTTCGCTGTATTTCCGGCCGGGCGCGGGGTCAAGGCGCTTGATGATTTCGATGTGGTATTTGAGCGCAGCGAGGGGGACATTCAGGGTTTTTGCCAGTTGTCCGTAATCGGATTTCTCGAGCAGGCCAAGGTGTTCGACGATAATCCTTCGGGCCGTCTCGTCCTTGACCTGGAGATAGTCCATCTGGGCGAGAAGGCAATCCTTGAGGTCGAGGCTTCCGACTCCGACAGGGTCGAACATCTTGATCTTTTCCCGGACGGAGTTGACCTTTTCCAGCGGAACATCCGTCGTCTGGGCCAGCTCTTCAGGGGCCAGGGCCAGATATCCGTCCTCATTGATGTTGCCGATAATCCGTTCCGCGATATTCCGCTCGACGGGATCAAAAAAGGTCAAATTGGCCTGCCACGTCAAGTGGTCCCAAAGCGAGGGGCTTGTCGCCAAGGTGTTTTCAAGCGAAGGAACCTCTCTCTTTTCCTGGGGGAAAGAACGGAACCCGTCGTCGATATATTCCTGGAAGTAGGATTCGAATTCCACGGCTTCATGGTTTTCGGGATTTTCGACGGCGGCCGCTCCGTCCGTTTCGCCTTCCGAAGGCTCGGCCTTCGCGACATCGGCGGCGGCTTCCCCGGCCTGCGCCACCTCTTCGGGCTTCTTCTCCAGCGTCTCCTCTTCGAGCTCGAGGAGGGGATTCGTCGAGAGCTCCTCGTCGATGACTTCGATCAGCTCCAGATTGGTCAAAGGGAGGAGCTTGATCGCCTGCTGGAGGGCCGGAGCGAGGATCAGCCTCTGAACCTGCCGCTGATCGAGCCTCTGTTTCATAATCATCGGTCCGGGCCTTTTTTCAAAGTTGAAAATTTTCGCCGAGATAACTCCGGCGGACGTCTTCGGACATCACGATTTCCCTCGGGGCGCCTTCCTTGAGAATCCGTCCTTTGTCAATAATATAAGCCCGGTCGACGATTTTCAACGTCTCCCGGACGCTGTGATCCGTGATCAGAATGCCGAGCCCCTTGTCTTTCAGGGAACGGATGATCTTCTGCAGTTCCTGGACGGCGAGAGGATCGATCCCGGTGAACGGCTCGTCCAGGAGCATATACTCCGGTCCCGAAATCATCGCCCGAGCGATCTCGAGTCTTCGCCGTTCTCCGCCCGAAAGGGTGAAGGCCTTGGCCTGGAGGAGCCGGGTCAAACCGAACTCGGCGAGAGTTTTTTCCAGAACGGCGGAGCGCTGAATTCGTTCCCCCGGAAGGGTTTCCATGATCGCGAGAAGATTATCCTCGACGCTCAAGCGGCGGAAAGATGAGGGTTCCTGGGGAAGAAGACATATCCCCCTCTGGGCTCGGAGATACATCGGATATTCCGTGATATCCTCTCCCGACAGATAAATCCGGCCTTCGTCCTGGGGCACAAGTCCCAGAATCAGGGAAAACGTGGTTGTTTTTCCGGCTCCGTTCGGGCCGAGAAGCCCGACGATCTCTCCCTTCCGGATCTCGACGGAAACGTCGTCCACGACCCGTATCCGGCGGTAACATTTAACCAGGTTTCTAGCCTGCAAACACGATTTCATCGGTCACGACTTGATGACTGTCTCCGACCGGATGGGATCCCGCGTTTCGACGTGGATTCTACCATCCGCCAGATAGAAAGTCAATTTATCTCCCCTGACCGTACCCCTCTCCTTGTCCTTGAGAACGGGCCGGCCGGTGATGGTGATGGTCTCCTGTTCGACGTCATAGACGGCCTCCTCCCCGGTCGCCGCTTTCATGTTCATGACGACGGTCAGGCTTTTCGAGGCCCTGATCCAGCGGACATCTCCGGTCGTTGGATCTGAAAGGACGGTGATCCGATCGGCGCCGACCTCGGTTTCTCGGGTTTTCATCAAACCGTGGCCTTCATAAATCACCTGGTTCGATTCGCGGTCATACCGCATCTTGTCGGCCCCGATTTTGACCTGCTCTTCCTTCTCGCTGTTCTTCGGCTTATGGGGAAAAACGGACGCCACCCGCCCCGAACAGGCGATATCGCCGGTGTCCTCGGCAATCTGAACATCCTCCGCGGTCAGCACTTTGTTCTCCTGCAGGGCCCGGACCTGGTTCCACAGAGAAAAACGCTTGTCGCCGCTCGAATATCTCAAATTCCCGGCAAAGGCAAAGACCGGACGCTCGGAGGTGAAGAATCCCCGGGTCCCGGCCTCCTCTTGCGTCGGATAAAAAATCATGCGGGCATCGCCCTTGACCTCAAAATCGTCAAGCTTGATCAGGATCGTGACGGCATTCCCGGAAAACTCGTTCCGGCCCGAGGCGATGCGCCCCCTCTGGTTTTGGCCGCCGCTCACCCGCAAGATGTTCGTTTCGGCTTCCAGGACCATGGATTCGCCCTCGATCATCCGCAGAATTTTTTGCCGATTGTCGCGGCTGACAATGCGGGCAGGGAACGAAGCCTTCATATCTTTAAGGCTCCCGTCCTTTTGGAAGGATATATCCACGGCTTCGCCGCTGATCGCCGTCGTCTCTCCCGATTCGAAAAAAAACGTGATCGAGGCCCGGCCGTGGGACTCGACGATATGGACTCGGGGTAAATTCAGGTAGGCCTGGATTTTAATCGACTCGGCCTCGAACCGCTGCCGGACGCTCCGGTTGAGGCTGAGTTCCTGGCCGAGGGTCGATTCCCGTGTCTCCTCTCCGGACGGAATATCCCGGCGCGCAACGGCCGTCCTGGTCCGGTTTTCCTGGAGGTCGAGGCCGACGCCGCCCTCGAACCGGAGAAGTCGCAAATCATCCGTATCGGTGAACTGCTCCAGATAAACGCGGCCGGCGGTTCCCCGGCTTCGGCCATGGACGATGACGACGTTCCCTCCGATATCGCCCTGGCGGGCCTTGAAGCCATAGGTGAATTTGTCGCCGGTCACGACAAGGGGTTCGGCGGTCTGGAGCCGAAGTCGCACCGATATCCGAAGTCCATCCTCCATGACGAGTGTTTCATCATTGCCCGAGAAGACCGCTTTTTGCGAGGCGCCGTTGAAATTCGGAGAGGTCAGGGAAAGGCCGCTCTTGGTGGTCATGGTGTTGGACCTTCGGTCGAACCTGAAATCGGAGCCTTCCATGATGATGTCGTTATATTGGACCTTGGCCGCGCCCGTGAGAACGAAGACATTCATTTCGCCGTCATAGACGAGCGCATCCCCGGTCATCCGGACCTCCCGCCCCCCTTTCCGGCCGCGGTCGATAATGACGACATGGCCTTCGAGCCGGTAGGTGGTATCGTTCACGGCGAAATTCCGGTCGCCTTTGATCTCGATCCGCCCTTGGTCGCCCTTGAACTGGAAGAATCGGACATTCTCCCTGACGTCGATTTTCTGCTCGACAATCTCCCTTTTTTCGGTTTTCGTCCGCGGCTGGCGGATGAATTGGATGATCATGTAAACCGCGATGAGAACGACAACGCCGACCAGGAGAGCGACGAGGATCGGACGAATCCTCTGCGCCGCCCTCAGTTTCAAATCTCCTCTGCCCGCTCTCGCCGTCATGTTGACTTTTTTATCGCCTCGAGGGAAAGATACGGTTTTTCCACCCCGAGAAAGTGGTTGGACTGGAGGCTGAAGACCACATCCAGGACGGCGTCCGTTGCGATGTCCGCGGCCCATTCGGCCTTATCCCAGCCGAGGCCTTCGAACGTCCGGCCGTCCTGATTGAGTTCGAATTTAACATGCTTGCCCTTGAGAATCCTGGGGGGACGGCAGACGCGAACCCGTTCGGCCCAAAAGACCGGCCGCGGATTTCCCACCCCATAAGGCTTCAGGAGAGAGA
>Ga0315286_10000765_pt1 | contig 27890 bp, 24 predicted proteins | sample YL17G10_0_MG_FD_205038 | JGI IMG/M metagenome (GOLD analysis project Ga0315286, IMG submission 205038) | Sediment microbial communities from Yellowstone Lake, YNP, Wyoming, USA - YL17G10_0 | ecosystem: Environmental > Aquatic > Freshwater > Lake > Sediment | place: USA: Wyoming | collected... | reverse complement strand
ACTGCCGCGCCCGCGCCAATCCGCGCTGAAATAGCGCAAAGAGTATTTGCGAGCAACGGGCAACTCACTCCTGGAATGGCTTTCGAACAATTACTTGCCGAAGCCGAGTCACAGGGCAGCCTCGCGCAATTCGTTGAAGGAAACTTCCAGAGAACTTTCTTGGCACGCACTTCCGGCTTGCCTACAACTACTGCCATCACAGAAGACGTGGCGAGACAAGTCGTTCAACGATGGCGCACGCCGGGTTTTGTCAACTCGCCCGCAAGACTGTTAGACCAACAACTGCTCACTACCGCCCGAGCGGTAGAAACGACTAACCTGATAGAGCGTTCGGTAATCCGCACTCCCGCCGCCGAAGCGGCAACGCGCGTTGCCGGAGAAGAGGCTGCCGCGGCTGCTGCCGCCGACGCAGGCGCTGCCGCGAGCGGAGGACGGATTTCAAGGGCAAGGGACGCGCTGCGCCGCGCGCAGGCAGGCCGGATTGCACTGCAGGTTGCGTCGACGCTGTTGTTTACTACTGACATGAGGCCAGTGCAAGCCGAGTTGGACCCGCTTGTTCCGTCGCACATTGTTTCATACCACTTGAGCGGCAGTCCTGGAGACTCGTACTTCTCGACCGTCGACAGGCTCTGCGTCAAGACGGCGCAGGGCTGCATTGCGGAAGAGTCGTTCTACTTGGGCAACGCGTGCAACTCGAATTACGCCGCGTGCCTGCTGCAGACGCCGGTTACGTCGTTTGCAGCCGCTTCGCCACAGGGATACGACTTGCTGATGGCAATAAACAACCCGCGCGTTAACGCCGAGCAGTTCTTCAAGTCGGTGTTCGCGCCCGACGACGCGCCTCTGACCAACGTGGCAGTCAAGGGAGGAACGCTTGGTGCCGCTGAAATAAGCAGGCTGCAGAGCCAGCGCGAGGACACGGGAACTGGAAGGGGAGCCGGAGAAAGCGCTAGCTGAGGAGAAGAAAAATGGTTTTGAGTACTTTGGCGAAAAGAGGAAGGCGCACGCTGATTGCGTTGTTTATTGTCGTAATCGTCTTCATGGTTGCAATGTCTTTCTACGTCCAGCAGCAGGCACAGCAGATGACCGGCCAGACTCCCGTTGCGTTGGCTGCGCGGGGCGAGCCAATGGCGCTGCCGCAGCAAGTTGCTTCAACTGAAATGATGCATTACTACGACGACTTGTACGGCTTTGAAATCAATTACCCCGCGGGATACCGCGCGGACGTCGACCCGGACTTCGGCCTGCGCCTGCGTTTTACCGCAAACAATCCCTTTTCTTCTTACGACAGGATCCTGTCTGCCGAAGTGATAGACGTCGGCGTTAACGAACGGCTTTCAGTCGAAGAAGTTGCGGCCAACGCCTTCGAGGGAGTTGAAGGCTATTCACTCAACCAAACCACTTTAAGCGGAAAAACGGTTTGGACCGGAAGAGGAGAAACAAGGGGATTCGTCGAACAAGACGAACGGGTTTTCCTGCGCGGCGCTTTCTTCAACTGCAGGAAGCCGGACAGAACTTCATACGTGGCCGCGTTGATGGCCGCAATTCCCGATTCTCTTCAACAAGACTCTGTGGCCTTCGACTACATGGCCTCGACTTTCAACTGTACGGGCTGATTTTGTTTGTACGCCAAAAAGCATTCGCGCACTTTCGCCGACGGCTCGGCGCGCAGAGTGCTTGCGCTCTGCGATGCTGCGCTGTTAGGCAAGTCTTTCGAGGAAGGAAAAGTAGTCTTGGATTTGAAGGTAAATGCTTCCTTCTACAAGGGAGAGAAAGTCGGAGAAAAAGAAGCCGAAAAAATGCTGAAGAACGCCTTGGAAGACTCGCGCTCAAGCCTTAACGTGGTTGGAGAAAAGTCGGTTGCCTGCCTGCGCAAGGTACTGCCTTCGTTGGACGAAAAAAGCGTGAAGAAAGTGGCGGGAGTGCCGCACGCTCAAGTGTACCGCGTTTGAAGATTACTTGCGTTTGCGTGCTTTTTCTTCAATTATTTTCGCGAGTTGTTCGAACAAGCGTTCTCCCTCGTTGGTTTTGGGAGTTAATATTATTTGCCGGCTTACCGAGTTTCCTATTATTACGGAAGGAATTTGGATTTTTGCCGCGAAGTGGGAGCGGTCTATCGCGTTTGTGAACAGGTTGATTTTAACTTGGTCGGCCATGAGGTCGGTCAAGGCGTCTCGGTGGGCGTTGACTTCTTTTTCCTTGGCGAGCCAGCCTGCCTTCTTAAGTTGTTCGTAGGTGACCGCCGGCATGTTGAGTATGAGGGTCGGCTTCCTTGGTTCTCCGAGTAGTTGCACGCTGGTCTCGAGAGGAACGGGCTGTTTCGCTATTGCTTCCATGACGGCCTGCGCGGCTTCCTTGTGCTTGCCGGCTTCCATTGGAATGGTTGTTCGCATTTTAGCCAGAAGCCTGGTGCCTTCGTTGGTGCGCGGCGATACTACCAGGCTCCATCCTTTTTTAGTGGTGGTTTTTTCATGTTCGAGCCACCAGTCGAAGTGCCGCGCGTCGAGCGTCGAGGAGAACAAGTCGGTGGCCGTGTCGGTTGCAATTCGTGCCGCGTACTGCGGGTATTCGGCTTCCCAGCCTATTTCCGCTTTCATTGCCCTCATGTCTCTGGGCGTTATTTCTGGCAGCGTCAGGACTAAGGTGGGTTCGCCGCTTCGTGTCTGTATTTCCGGAGTGACTCCGCGGGCGTGAATCTCTTTTATTATTTCTGGAGGCGTTTTCGTCTTGTCTAGTTCTTGGTCGGGGAACGCCGCAAGTTTTTTTACTTGGTCATCGAGGTATTTTTTGGCCAAGTCCGAGTAGGTGTAGGCCTCGCTCTGATTTACTATCGAGGGAATTTGCTTGGCTATTGGAACAAGCGACTCTAGTGCGTTAATGGCTTCCGAGGGGGTTATGGCTTCGTTTGCTTTTTTCATTACGCTGTTAACTATTTTGTGGCCTACGCCCGTCGCGCCGGCTTTTTCAAGGGCCGACACTATTGTTTCCGCGGCGGTCGCCGCCTGGGCAATCTCGTTTTCCTTAAGTCGGTCTGGGAGAAAATAGCCTGTTGCTTTTTCAACAGTCCACGCGGAGTATATTTTTTTCTTCAGTGCGGGCGGGAACCAAACGTGCGCCGTTCCCGCGGTTTTTAGGAAGAAGTCCTGCACTTCCTGGTCCGTGAACTCTGGCTGGTAGTGTTTTTGCAATACGAATTTCGTTCTGCCTACTTTTATTTCGTCGCCGTACTTTAGGGGCCGTCGGTCAAAGATAAAATCGTGGTTTAAGAAAACGAGGCCGTCTCGTGGGGAAATGGAGTACGCAAAGCCGTTGGGTCCCTCGCGTCGTTCTATCGTGGCGTGGAAGGCATCTATGCGGCGGTCTTTCAAAAGGCGTATGTGGAATCCTTTCTTGGTTCCGATGCTCGAGTGCTCGCGGTTTAAGACGATTTCCTTTCCCTTTAGCTCTCCCTCTATTCCTACTAGTTTGAGAGGAAACCTTGATTTCTCCATTTTGCTGCCTCCGCATTAACTTGGAAAACTGTTGGTTTTTCAGCTTAATAAATCCTTTTTGCCTCGACAGCAAACCATTTTATATCGTTCGCGACACTAGTAGTGCAAGGTGATTTTTGATGGAGCCCGCGAAACCAGCCGAAGCCGCTCTCGCGAAAAGAGAGCCGGCAAAGTTCAACAAGCCCTTGGTCATGACGAAAGTTACTATCAAGGGAACCCAGAAGGCAGTTGAAAGGCACTTGGCAATGGCCGAGGAAAGCGAGAAGAAAGCTAATTTCATTCACGGCAACAAAAACCACTTTATACACAACTGGACGAAGGACCTGACGGCCCGCGTGATAAAGGAATCTCCCGAGAAAAAGAGGCTCTTCGAGGCAACGAAGCACCACGTAATTTCGCAAGCCCACTTAGTGGACCCGAGCACGGCCAAGTCGCTGGTCGAAAAAGCCATTACCAACTATCAGGAAGAAGCAAAGCTTCACCGCAGCTACGCGCAGGCGTACACCCGCGGACTGGAACTCAAGCTCCGCAAGAAACAAGCGCGCGGCGCGTGGTTCAAGAAAATCTGGACGAAAATCCGGCGCTAACTTCTTTACAGAGCGGGTCTTTTTCCCGCTCAAACCCTCTTTTTTTACTTCAAGCCGAACAGCTTCAAGTCGTCTTCCCGCATTTTTTCCAGAATGCGCGTGTACTTTTCCCGTTCTTCCGCGTTTCCCGAGTGGAACGCGCGCGCTGCTTGAATTGCGGTCTCTATTTTCCTGCGAACGGCTTCCCTGGAAAAGCGGCTTACGGCCGCTTGCCTGGCTTTGCCGCCGAGTTCCCTGCGCAGGCCCTCGTCTTTCGCCAGCAGCGACAGCTTTTGCGCCAGGTCTTCTTCGTCAACTCCCGCGGAGTAAACCGGTCCTATCTTCCTTTCAGGAGTGCTTTTCGCGAACAACGCGGCTCCCTTGAATAAATGGGGGTGGGTTGTTGCGTCGAGAGTGAGAATGGGCCTTCCGAGCGCGGCTGCTTCAATCAAGTTGGTGGCCGCGCCTTCGCTTCCGCTCAAGTTGACCATCACGTCCGCCGGCAGGTAGTGCGTGCGCAGCACGTCCGGGAAAGGCGTTCGCGTCTTGTCCCACAGGAACCACGGCTCGTCCTTCACTTCCTCGATGACTTTCTCGAATTCCTCGCGCTCGTGGGGCGTGCGCCATCCCTCGTCTTTAATCAGGAGAAACGCGTTGGGGTTTTCTGCCGCTATTTTCTTGAACGCGCGAATCAACTGCACTTGGTTTTTTTCAGGAACGAGCCGGTTGACTGACGCGAACAAGACGGCGTTCTTGGGAACGCTGGTTTTCTTTCCCATCGCGGCTGCAACGCCTTGGATGAGCCGGCGTTTTCCTTCCTCGCGTTCTTCCTCGCTTGTCTTGAACAACGCGTCGGCTTCGGGGGGGTAGCTGTGTTGGATCAAAATGGTTTTTCCAGCTGGAATGCCTATTCGCTCGGCGCTCAACAAGCCAGTTGGGCTGATTGTGCTTACCACGTGGGCGGCGGAAAGGGCTTTTGCGTAGGTGTTGGAGTTCTCTACTTTGGTCGGGTAGTACCTTGAAATTGTGGGCATTTCCTTGGTTACGCCGGAAGCAATGATGCCTATCTGGCGCCAGGGCATTGTAATCAAGTAGGCGACTTGCTGGCCGCGGGGCGCGTCGGGGTCGACAAGCGACTTGATTCCGGCGTTTACGCGCATTGCGTTTACTCTCGGGCCCATGTCCTTGATTTCTTGAACGCTTTTCACGACGCCTCCCTTGTTGAGGACTTTCCAGTGGTAGTCGGATACGCTGTTCAACTCTTCTTCGGAAACGTCGAGCGCGTGGTACACGTCGTGAAGCGAAGCGCGGATTCCGTGTTCGCGCGCTATTCCGAGTATTTTGGAGGCGTTCGTCACTTCGCCGACTGCGCCGGTGGAGTGGCCGATTATCTTCAGTTCCGGAAGTTTTTCTTTCAAGCCGCGCGCCTCCGTTCCTTCAATTCTGCCAACCGGGCCGCTTCGGTTACCTGGCGCCAGGTTTCAAGCATTCTGCCGTACTTGCGCAGCGCCTGCGCGACTTTGTCGGCGGAAATGCTGTCATGCAATTCCCTTCTTGCTGTTGGCAGGCGTGTTTCCAGGTGCTGCAGGAATGAATTGATTTTCTTCATTGAGTTCGCGTGCTCGGGCTTGAGCCACCACGCGCTTTTCTCTCCGTGAATTATTTGCTTGAGCATCGGCAGCCTGTTCTGCCAGATGCTTATGCGGTTGCCGGGGTAGGAGTAGAGAATGCCTTCGACGTGTGGCTTTGCCTTGTCAGTAGAATACGCTTTTAGTGCTTCGACGAAGCTTCCCTTGCCGCCAGCTGCTTCCCTCAGAGCTTCTATTACTGGGTGGCACGTCATGTCCGCAATTGACTCGCGGACGACGTCGCGGTTTGCCTGGTCCCTGAAGTGCGCGACGGGGTTGTTGATTATGTACACTCCTCCGAGAAGTGAGTTGACCGCGCAGCTCATTATCACGTCTTCCCCGCGCAGGCCCTTGTACTGGAAGTAGGGAATCTGGTTTACTACGCTGGCGCGGAGGCTGACGTTCGCGCCGGGAACCAAGTCCGTCCTGTGCACGGTTTTCTTGTCGAACTTGTATTGCTTGGAGAGGACGTCGGTAGTGATTACCCTGAAGCGGTCTCTTCCTGAAGGAAGTTGTGCCGTGAGGTTGCCCATTTTCTTGAGCCCGTCTTTCATTGAAAGCCCGGGCAACGCGACGGTTCCAATCATTTGCCTCTGGGCGTCGTCCGAGGAAGAACGCGGGCTTTTTTCGCGGGCGTTGAGGAAAAACTTTTCCAAGTAACTCAAGCCGTCGGAAACGCGGTAGAACATTCCGCCGCTTCCGTCGCCCGTCACTTCGCCGCCGATCATGTTCACGTCGGGAGCGGCAAAAGTTTTGTCGAGCTCGTGGAAGAAGCTCTTAGTGTACGCCAGCTTGTGTTCCCCGCCTTTGAACACTAGGTTCTTCAGCATGGTGTCGTCGTCCAGGAAAGTGAGGATACTGTCGGTCTTGGCATGTCTTTGCGCAATCAACGACGCCATGTTGCGCACTCCGCCGAATCCCTTGCGGTTTCCTTCCTCGTAAATGAATTCCTTGGGGTCTATTCCCGACAACGCGAGTTGTTCTTCCAGCGATTTCACCAAACGCTGTTGGTCCGACTTGTCGTAGTAGTGGAGCTCGAGCCGTCCGCCGGACTTTTTCTCGAGCGTGCTTACCCTTGCCTGGTTTCTCGCCGCCTCCGCCGCGTCCGAGTCGTCGACCACCACTATTTTGATGCGCTTGTCGTAACCGAATTTCTTGGTGTTCTCAAGAATACTTTCAAGCAGCGTCGCCAGTCTTCCCGGGCGGTTGCGCGTTGGAATTACGACCACGTGATTGGACTCGGGAAAAAGAGCAACCGGCTTTTTTGGGGCTGGAGTTGGCGCCAGCGGTTTTTCTTCGGCCGCCGGTTCAACCGGTTTCGCCGCGGGTTTTTCAACGGGCTTTTCTTCAGCGGGTTTTGGAACCGGGATTCGCAGGCGGGGCCTTTCGACTGGCAGCCTTAGTCCGCTTGGCTTGCCTAAAGACGGCTTTGGGGCAAAAACAGGGGGCTTCCGCTCTTCTTTTTCTTCCCGCTGGGCTTCGGGCGCGCCGCCGAGGCGCAGCCGGCCGCGGGGCCTCACGCGGAGCCTTTCAGCCATTCAAACCATCTTACGCCGGGGCTATCTTGAGTTTCGTGCGCAGAGCGCGCTTGAGTTCGTCGTGCGAGTCCTGCGCGTGGTCTAGCATGAAGTTGACGAACGCCGTCCTTTCTTCGGGCAGGGCGTTGTTCAACAGCTTTGACAGGTAGTGGAAAGAGAAGGCGTCGCGTTGTTCTTGGGGCAAGAGGGTTTCCTTGTTGTCCCGCAGTTGGTGCAGGTTTACTATCGAGACTATTTTGTGGCGGTCGTGCAGTTCTCCTTTGAAGTGGTGTTGGTCAAGGTATTGCTCCGGGTCTTCGCCTACGCTCGTGTTTATCGCGGCCTTCATGTTTGCGATGAACTGCTCATGGCCTTCCGCGGAACCGGCTTTGTTGAAGAACGTTTCAATGGAGTGCTGTCTCATCGACGGGTGGATTGTGTAGAGGAAGCGCAGCGAGCCGTCCAATAACTCTGCAAGCCGTTGTTCCTGTTGGCTGGAATTGACTTTGCCCAGCGCGGGAAGCGTTGAAGTGTCGGCTTCCGTCAAGTGGTGGTTGCGCACCAAGTCCCACAGGAAGTTGCGTAAAGTGACTTCCCTTCCGCCGGCTGCCTCGGTTTCTTCGCCTTCCGCTGCTTCCGGTAGTTCTTTTGTCTTTGGCTTGGGTGCTTTTGGCTTCGCTTTCTTTCCGCCTTTCGGCGCCGTCGGTTCTTCTTCGGAAACGCCGTAAGCACCGCCTTTTGGTTCGGCGCCGTAAGGCCCTTTTCCTTCGGAGGCGCCGTAGGGCCCTGCTCCGTAAGGCGTTTTTCCGTAGGGCGCGCCGTACGGTCCGGTTCCCTCGGGCGCGCGCGGCCACTGCGGGAATTGCTTGCGCGAGTAGCTTGCAATAAGTGGAACCAATGCTGCTGGAAGCGAAGCGAACTGCGCGGGAGTCATTATTCCGCCGGATGAAAGCGTTGCCGTAATTCCGTCTAAGTGGTTTGCGGCCTGGCTCAAGTAATTCGCCACTGCTTCAGGCCCGGCTTTGTTCAGAGCGTAGCCGAGCGCGACGTCCACGGGAACGCCTTGCATGTGCAGCGACTGCACGAGCAAACCCATGTTCGCCGGCGCTTGAAGCGCGGCGTGGGAAGCAAGTTGTCCTGCGCCTGCGTCGATGCGGGCAACCAACTCGGGGTCGACTCGTCCGACTATTCCCTGCAACTTTACTTCCGCGCCGGTCAAAACCGGCGTGTGCGAAGTGGGGTCGATGTGCAGGTTTTGCATTGCGTCCGCCGCGTTTCTGAAGTCCTGCGCCGCCTGCGAGAGCTGGTTTAGGTTGTGCTGCATTGAAATCTGGTGCGTGTGGGCGTTTACTCCGAACTTGCCTTCCAGCCACGAGCCGGCTCCGATTGCGAGGAAGCCTCCGATCATTTTGCTCATGCTTCCGCTGAACTGCGCGCCGGACTGCATTTTAGTGATCCACAGGTTGTGGTAAATCTCTTTTTCTTCAGGAGTCAAGTGAGTGTCGAGGTTTCTCCAGAACTCAGTTCGCTGGTGCGGCGTCATTGCCTTTATGGTCTTGTAGTGCGACGCTCCTGCTACGGGGCCGCCCATGTGCGGAACAACGCGGTTTCGGGCCCAGTCGTGCAGAGCCACTATTCCAAGTGCGCTCACGGCTTCCGAGTACGCTCGTTCGCCGACTGTTCTTTCGGACGCGGGAACAGTGGGGTCCTGCTGGCTTCTGAGGGTGTACTTGCGTCTTACGGCGAGGGAGTCCGCCGCGGCCGGGCCGTGCGTCTGCCAGATGTGGAACACGTCGTGGCTTCCGAAAACGCGGTCGAGCGTTTGCCTGGTTTGCTTGCTCAAGACGACGTCGCGGGGAGTCAAATTGCCTACCAGCGCGTGGTCGACCATGTCGCGCGTTCGGCGCGCGGGCAGCATTGAAACGGTTGACTCGTCTATGCGGCGCAAGCCGTTTGCGGCAACCATTGCCGCTGGAAGAGTGATTCCTCCCGAAAGCGCTCCCGCGAGCGCAACGCCCGCCACTTGAGTTCCGATGTTCAAGACCGCGGTTTTAATGTCGCGCGGAGCCAGCGGAGAGCTGCCAGTCATTTTCTTGTAGATTCCTTTCTCCGTTTCATACCATGTCAAGCACTTCTACCTCCCTCTAGACAATCATTCTTCTGAAACAACTATTTTCTTGCGCAGGACTTGTGCCGCGGCCTTGTTTTGGTCCGTGGCTTCGCCGAGCAAGTAATTGTGCAACGCAGCCCTTTCCTCGGGCACGGCGTGCGAAAAATATTTTGCGAGCAGCTGAAACGCGTGGGCGTTCTTCTGTTTTTCCGTCAACTCCCGTCCCGTCTCGTCTTTGAGCTTGTGGGCGTTGAGTATGGAAACGGTTTTGTGGTCTTCGTGCAGCTTTCCTTCAAATCGGTGGTCTTCAATGTATTGTTCGCCGTCTTCGCCGGTGCTGGCTTCAATCATTTGGCCGAGTTTTTTCATGAACGCGCCGTGGTCTTCCGCGTGCACTGCCGCGTTAAACAGGTTTTCCACGTTGTGCGGCCTCAACGCCGGAAACATTTCGTTTACGAACATCTGCGAGCGCAAGAGCAGTTCGGTAAGCCTTTTTTCTTGGAGGCTGGCGTTGACTTTGCCCAGCGCCGGAATGGTTGAAGAGTCTTTTTGTTGAATGTGGTGGGCGAGCGCGTGCTTCCAAATGAGGTCGCGTAAAGAAACTTGTTTTTCCGCTGGTTTTTCTGGCTCTTCATTTGCGCCGCGTGGTTCTTCGCCTTCTTCCACGCCGTAGGGAGGCTTGCCGCCTTTTCCTGCGGGTTCTTCTTCGGCTCCGCCTTCTTTTTCCCCGGGTTCTTTGGGGACCGGAAAGTGCTCTGGCTCGGCTGGCGCGCGGCGTATTTCTTCAAGTAATTCCCTGCCTTCCTGCCTTGCTTCCAGCGCTTTTATTAACGCGTCTGCGACGCGGGGTGACTTTAGCTTGACTATTGCCTCGGTTGTCGCGGGTACTTTTATGCGCGGTTCTTTTCCCCACACTTTGCTGCTTGCCGGAATGGCGCGCGTTTGCTCGAGAATCGCTTGGTGCACTACTCCGTCTTGCGCTACTCTACCGAGCAAGTTTCTGTCGAAAGCCAAGTACCTGGCCAGGTGTTTAGCCTGGTGGTCTTGGAAGTAACCGGAGTTCTTGAACACGTGGTGAAGCCAGTGCTCGACTGCCGGAGAAGGCGCGTTTACCATGTCGGCCAGGTCGCCGCCTATCTGCTGCAGTCTTTTTTCTTTTCTGCCCCAAAGAGTTTTTCCTTCCGTCAGCGCGTGCACGGCGACGTTTGTTTCGACTGCTTCCGTCCTGAAGTTTTCCGGTCTTCGGACAAGCATTTTCAGCGGCATTTTACTCTCGTTCCTCCCCGGTTAAATAGTTCTTTTTCGCGGCTTTTAATTGCTTCGCAGGAGAGCGCTGAAAACGTTTTTTAACCGCGTGACTGTTTGTTTGTGCGAGAGTGCATTCGATTGATTGAATTGGCTGCAATGCCGTTGCTTCAAGTGACCGCCGACTTGTGGTTTGTAGTGCGCATACTCGTTTTCTCTTACCTCTTGTTTCAGTTGTACTTGATGTTCCGCGACAGCCAAATCATTTTCGGAATGGCCGTAATCGTTTCCGCGTACTTTATTTTCGTGCACGCCGTTTCCGTAACCATTCTCATGCTGTGTTTCTTCCTGTTCGTAGTATTCGGCAACCAGCTGCAGATGCTCGTAATGTTCGGTCTGGAGCCGTTGCTGGGCGTATTCGGAATCGGTTCCGGGCGGTTTCACTTGGAGCAGAACGAGTTCATGCGCTTGGAGCAGAAGGTTGCGCAGGGCGAGACATTGGGTGCAAGCGAAATGAGTTTCATGCAGCAGTACAGCACAAAGCAGATGAGGGCACAGCAGATGACCGGCCAGCTGCAGGAACAGCAGATGCGGCGCAGAATGGTGTGACAATGCTTTTCTTGGAAGAACTGCAGTGGGTCTGGTGGATAATCATCTTCCTCATGGCCTACTATTACTACAACTGGGCGCAGGAACACCTGGCGTTTTCTCCTATTCTCACGCTCGTCGTCGCCGCAATCCTCATTTACTACCTCGTGATAGTCTACCCGTGGGCGGGGTTGCTTGGCTGGTTTATTTCAATCATAATGTTCTCCGGCTTGCTGTTCATGGGCGCCGTTTTCGCGCCTTTCCTGTTCCGCGCCAAACCGAAGTGAGTTTTTGAGGGAGTTGTTTTGAATGAGTGAAAAACAGAAAATAGGTTTCTACGACTTGTACCACTTCGCGAGCCTGCAGCGCGCAAATTGGTTTAACGCGAAGTGGCGGCTCGCCGTAATCCTGGTTGCAGTAGTCATTTCGTTTTTCGTGTGGCAGCACCTGACTACCGAATACGGGCAGTACAACGGGGACAAAATTTCTGACTTGCAGCCAGGAATGATGCTCGGGGAACGGGTTTTCTCATGGTTCGCCGGCGGGCTGATGCTGGGCGCGTTGTTGTTCGCGGTTCTCTTGGAAGGCGAATTCTTTCTGGGAACGCGGAAAGTGTCGAAAGAACTTGAAAAAGAGTTCGTCAGGTTCTTTCCTTCCGGCAAAATCGGGAAAAAGTCGGCGAAACGGCGTTAGAGCAGCAGGCTTTAAATCCACGGAATTCCAAAACCGTATTCATGCCGTTTTCACTGCTTCCCCTTGTGTTCCAGGTTGACTTTTGGGAAGCCTTCGGCTTGATCGTGTTAATACTGATTTTCTTTACGTTGTACAACTTGCTGACCAACAACTTCATCCGCCACCCCCTTCTCGCGCTTCTCGTAACCGCGTTGATAATGTTTTTGCTCGTGATTCCCTACGACTGGTTCAAGTACTTGTTGTTCGTCGTGCTCGTAATGTACGGAATGTTTACTGTAATGAAGCCCGGCGAGTGGCTCAAGTGATGTAAAATGGCTGAAGGCGTGTTTGGCTGGAGCACTTTCCTAATTGCGGCTATTGCCGTCGCCGTGTTCGCCGAGTTCGTAGACTTGACGCTCTCCATACTGGTGTTATGCGCTTTGTTGGTCTTTGCAGTCCGCGCGGACGACTTGCTTGGCATGATGTGGATCAACTTGGCGGGAATAAAGGAGTTCTTTTTGTTGAGATGGTGAGGCAGAAAACTTGGACTTTACTTTCCTGTTCGTAATCGTTCTCATGATAATAGCGGTCCAAAGCGGCTTGTGGTGGGTTGCCGTAGGCTTGCTTGTCGTGCTGCTGTTGATTGCCAAGAGCAAGCTCCTGCTTCTGGCGGCGGCAGTCGGCGGAGTACTGGTTGCACTGGTTTACTTCGGCGGCAGCGGCGTCCCCCCCTGGGTTTACTTAATAGGCTTGTTTATCGTGCTTGTTTTGTTGATTAAGGGAGACACTGCAAAGCCGGAAGGCTACGGAGGCGGGTATGCTTGAACGCATTCACTACGCTGATTCTACTGGGAGTTGCGCTTTTCTTCCTGTACTCGGGACAGGTTTTCTTCGCGTTTCTAGTGATAGCTGCTCTCGCGGTGGCGCTGTTGCTTGAAAGCTCCGGCGGAGCACGGCCTTCCGCGGCACAGCACGCGCCTTCGGGCTTGGGCGGAACCGAGAAGAAGGCGTTCGGCGGCGAAAAAGAGTTGGGCGAGCGCTTCGGCTTGTTCCTGAATTTCTTGGGCCAGTTGTTCGGCTTTTTCTGGGGCTCGTTCGGAAAAGGGCCTGAGAAAAAGAAGGAGGAACCGAAGCTCATAATCGAACTGAAGAGGTAGGCGCTCACTGCATTTTCAGGCGCATGAGCATTTCGCGGTTTGTTTCCAGAATCTTTTTGTTTACGTCCTGAAGCGCCTTGAGCAACGCGATGGTTTCGTCCATTTTCGCGCCGACGTCTGAAGACATGGTTTTAGGCATGGCGGTCATGAGTTCCGCCGCTTCCGCGGGCATTGACGATGCGGCTTTTTTGCCGACTTCAACGGACTTTTCCTCTTCGCCGCTGATGCTCGTCATGACAAAAGGCGCTTCCTCTGGAGCTTCCTTGGCCAGTTTTTCTTCTTCCTTTGCAGCTGGTTCGAGCTGCACTTCGGTTACGCGTTCGACTGCCTGCGCGTACACTTCGTCGGGGTTCGGGACTCCAAGTGCCTCGAGGTTTTTCTTTATTTCGTCTTCGCTGAGTCCCCTTGCCTTCATTTGGCGAACAATGAGTTTTACGTCCATCGAAACTAATTACTGCAAGCTGTTTTTAAACCTGCTTTGCGGCAAAGCCCGTAACCTATTTATTGACAACGCAAGTAGTGTTTCTTAAACGCAGGAAAGTGGCTTTGCAATGGAACTAGATTTGCCCTTTGGGCCTTGGACTCGGCTGGTCAGCGCCCAGTGGGGCAAGTACCCGATGGCAATTTACCAAAACCCCGAAAAACTTGTTTTACTCCTCGTGTTCGAAAAACAGGAGGACAAGATTACCGGCGTGGTAATGCTTCTCAAGAAAATCTTTTACGTGGAAGGCGACTTGGCGCGCTTCATGCAGGCCCAAAAACGCGAAGTCACGTTGGTAGAAAAATACTCCAAGGAAAACGCAGGCCGCTATCTCCTGGTGGGTGGAACGCCGGAGTACGCGCCTTACTCGCAGGACGCGCTTGTTGAAATGATTAAGAAACAGCACTTGGAACTTGAGGGAATAACTTCTCTGACGAAAGACACTGCCGCTGCTTACGGATTCAAGATACAGGACTTGAGCGCAGTCGACGACGCAAGAGCCCAGGTGCTGCTTGGCGACCCCTTTACGCTGTTTTCATACACTTCAATCGGCGGCGGAGGGCCGTTGGGCACGGGAGTGGAAACTGCCTTCCGCATTCCGAAGCTCATGCTCGGGCTGGACCGCGAGAAAAAAGACTTTGAAGTGAAACTAGAGTCGCTATACTCTGCGGCGATAACCGGCGGAAACCGCGAGTCAAGGCTGCACTTGATGCACCTTTTGCTCGAGGGCGCGCTGCAGAACAGCGTTCCCGTACTGATTTTCGATGCTCACGATTCGTTCAAGGGCTTTGCCTTGCCGAACAAGGACGCGTCGCACTTCGCCGAATTCGGCATTTCCGGGACTCCGACGGGATTTCCGTTCAAGGCGTTCGACTTAGGCGAAGGACTGTACGTTGACATGAGCAAAATGGATTCCGACGTCTTCCTCCGCGCCTTCGGCTTGACCGGAAGCGAAGTGGCCGAACCAATCAAGGCGGCTTACGACTCGAAGCGCGCTTCGCTGTTCTCTCTGTCGGACGTAATCACTGAATTGTCTTCAATGCGCGAAACAAAGGCGGTCACTCTCTTCAACATCAAGCGGGCGGTGCGCACTCTGCTGGTGCTGCAGAAAATCTATCCCTCGCTTTTCGCCAAAAACATTTCGGCGGACCTGGCTACGCCGTGGCGCGACGCGATAGGCAAAGTCTTCATGCTGAGCATGAAGAAGTATCCTATTGAAATACAGCGCATGCTCATCGCGACTATAATAGAGTCGATTCCTGTTCCTCCGACGACGTCGCTTTCGCTGGTTTTGGCGTTCGAGGAGGATGCCGAGCAAATCGCGCACGAGGCGGCAATGGTCGTCTCAAAGTACAAGAAACAGGGAGTTGGAATGGTTGTTCACGCGCAGCACGAAGTGGACTTACAGAAGCTCGGCGACTTCAACGTAAGGTTCGAGGCAGTCGACGGAGCGGCAATAGGAGCCGAAGCAGGAGAACGCCAGACGCGTTTCACTCTCCGCCCCGCTTACTCCGCTTGCACGGAAGCAGTTGCAGTCGTTGCGGCTCCTGCGTTGCCTGTTCAGTCCCCGTCCGCTTTGCAAGCGCTTCAGCAAAAGCCGGCCGCGCAGCAGATGCTGCCCTCGCCGGTGCCTAAGCAGGCCGCGCCCGCGCCGGCGCCACAGCCTGCTCCGCAGAAAAAGTCCCTGTTCGGCTTCGGCAGAAAGGCTGTTGAAGAGAAGAAAGAGGAGAAGCCCGTGACCCCCGCTCCGGAAGAACCGGTTGAGGAAGGGGCGTTGACAGTCGAAAAAATATAGTCGCTACTTTTTGCCCAGTTTTTCTTCCAGGAGTTCCTTTACTTGGTCGAGCGAAGCATACTCCAAGGGGTTGATCGAGTCGATTACGTACTTTAATTCAAGTAACTGCGAGTGAGCAGCCTCTACTTTTTCTTCCAAGGCCTTCAGCTGTTCTTTCAGCGACTCCAGGTCCGCGCTTGACTCGCCTGCCTTGGCGGCTCCGGCTGCGGTCCTTGCCCCGCCTTCCTCGAGTTTCTTGATTTTTTCGTTCAGCGCGACCATCGTCCTGCCAATGACTTCCTCGTTTTTTTCCATCATGCGGATTTTCTGGGCAATCAAGTTGATTTTGGAGTCGAGCGTCCGCATGTCCGCTTTCATTGCATCCAAAGGACGTATTGGCTCGGGCATTATTGTTTCACCGCAGAAACCACTTTGGCCAATTATTAAAGCGTTTGGGCTGGAGAATGCCTGCAACTTCAATCGTGGAAGAACGCCACGCCCTTTCGAAGCCCGGCGGCAAACGATTTAATCCGCGTTTCCCCTAATGCGTTGCATGAAAACACGCGCTTTCCTCCTGGACGTCGAAAGCACTTCGCTCAGGGGAAAGCACGCCCTGCGGCTTTTCCTGAAAGACGAGAAGACCAAACGCAGCTTCCCTGCCTACGACAACGCCTTCAAGCCCTACTACTACCTGCTGCCCAAAGGCGACTTCAAGGCAGTAGCCAAAAAAATTGTTTCCCTGAAAGTCCGCGATCGGGGAACGGAATTCGGCGCGACTTCCGTTGAAGAAGTCGAGCGCGTCATCGGCCGCAAGCACGTAAAGCTCTTGAAAGTGTTTGCGCAGGACCCGTTGCACGTGCCGAAGCTGCACGAGGCGACGAAGGAATTCGGCCAGAGCTACGAACACCGCATTTCCTTCGCCAAACGTTTTCTGATAGACAACGGACTCTTTCCGTGCTCGCTGTGCGAAGTCGAGTTGGACGGCCGCATGATCAAGTCGATAAAACCGGTTGAATCGCCTGCGCAGCCGGAGTTCAGCACTCTCGCGTTCGACATTGAAGTCTACACTCCCGCCAATGCCCCCAACCCAGCGAAAGACCCCGTGATAATGATTTCAGCCGCTTCGCCCGGAGATTCCCCGATAGTTATTTCTTACTCCAAAAAGTTTTCCGCCGACTTCGTCGAAACAATGCCTTCGGAAAAAGCGGCGATAGAACGATTCTGCGAATTACTGCGCGAAAAGAAAGTGGACTTGCTTTGCTCGTACAACGGCGACGCCTTTGACTTGCCTTACTTGCGCGAGCGGTCCAAGAAAATCCACGCCTCGTTCTACCCCGGCCGCGTTCTCGCCCCGCTGCGCACGCGGCAGGCTGGAATCCGTCCCGTAACCCGCGTTCCGGGAAGAATACACTACGACGTCTACCCCGTAGTAGATTTTCTTGACACGGTTGGTGCAGTGCGGCTGCCGCGCATGACTCTCGGCCACGCTTACGCGGAAATACTCGGCAAGCAGAAGACGGACATAAACAAGCTTGAAATCCACAAGGCGTGGGACGCAGGCGGAGCTGCGCTAGAACACCTAGCGAAATACAACTTGCACGACTCGGTTGCGTGCCTGGAGCTGGCGCAGCACACTCTTTCCTTGGAAGTCGAGTTGTCGCGCTTGTCGGGCGAAACGCTTTTCGACACCACGCGCAGCACTACCGGACAGCTAGTCGAGAGCCTGTTGATGCGGCGTTCGTTCGAGCGCGGCGAAGTCATTCCAAACAAGCCCAAAGAGCCGGAAGTTCAGGCCCGTCAGCAGAACCCGATTGAAGGAGCGTACGTAAAAACTCCGGAGGCCGGGGTTTACGAAAACCTGGCCATGCTCGACTTCAAGTCAATGTATCCGTCGATAATCATTTCCCATAACATAGACCCGTTTGCTTTGAACTGCGATTGTTGCTCGAAGGAAGCGCATGTTTCGCCGCAGGGCCACAAGTTTTGTTCCAAAATAAAGGGACTGGTTCCCACTACGCTTGAAGAAATAATTGACGCGCGCCGCGCGGTGCAGGCGCAAATGAAGAAAACGCCGAAGGAAAGCAACGAGTACAAGCAGTTGTACGCACGCCAGTGGGGACTTAAGATTTTAGCCAACAGTTACTACGGTTTCCTCGGCTATGCGCGCGCTCGCTGGTACTCGCGCGAATGCGCCGAGAGCACTACGGCTTGGGCGCGGCACTACATCAAGCAGGCTATTGAGCAAGCCGAAAAGGCGGGGTTCAAAGTGTTGTACGCCGACACCGACTCGGCGTTGCTGCAGTTCAAGCCGGGCGAGGAAAAGAAGATAGAAGAATTCAGGAAGTCCGTCAATTCACTGCTTCCGGAGCGCATGGAACTCGAGTTGGAGGACTTTTACCCCCGCGGAATATTCGTTTCCAAAAAACAAGGCGACGCCGGAGCGAAAAAGAAATACGCGCTGATCAACCGGGACGGGAAAATAAAGATACGCGGATTCGAACTCGTTCGACGCGATTGGAGCCGCGTTGCCCGCAGGCTGCAGCGCAGCGTGTTGGAAGTGCTGTTGAAGGAAGGCGACGTCAAGAAGGCGAAGGAAATGGTTTTGAAAGTTATTGTAGAACTCAAGAGCGGAAAAACTCCTTTGGAAGACTGCGTCATCTACACTCAAGTCAGGAAAAAAATAAAGGCATACGAAATAATGAGCCCCGAAGTGTCGGCGCTGCAGAAAGCCCAGGAAGCTGGTTTGCCTTACGGCGAGTACTCAACCATAGGCTACGTGATTACCCGCTCTGGCAAAAGCATTTCGGAAAAAGCCCAGCCAATCGAACTCGCCAAGGACTACGACGCCGACTACTACGTAAACAACCAAGTGCTTCCCGCCGTACTGAAAATACTCGGGGCGCTGGGCGTCGACGCCGAAGACCTGAAGACCAAGGGAACGCAGAAGGGCCTCGGCGACTGGTGACGCTACTGCTTTTTATTGAAGCGCCGACGAAAAACCTTGCATGGAAGGCTTCGAGGAAGAACTCAAGAACTACGTTAAAGCTGGCGAAATAGCTTCGCAAGTCAAGGCGTTCGCGCGAGCCGAAACAAAGCCCGGCGTGAAACTCTTGGAGTTAGCGGAGAAAATCGAGGCAAAAATCCGCGAACTCGGCGCCCAACCTGCTTTTCCGACGAACTTGTCGCGCAACGACGAAGCCGCTCACTTCACTCCCTGTGCCGGCGACGTTTGCTTCGCTGGAGAAAAAGACGTTTTGAAAGTGGACTTCGGCTGCCACGTGGAAGGATGCATTGCCGACGTCGCGTTTACAGTCGACTTTTCAGGCGAGCACGCGGACTTGATTGAAGCAAGCGACGCGGCCCTCGAAGCGGCGTTGTCAAAAATAAAGGCAGGCGTTTCAGTCAGCGAAGTCGGCAAAGCCATTGCTTTTGAAATAAGGGGAAGGGGCTACGAGCCGATTTCCAACTTGTGCGGCCACTCTCTCCTCCCCTACGTTTTGCACGCGGGCGAAGAGATTCCCAACATTGAAACCGGTTCCTACGTGCTGCAGGAAGGAGACTTTTTTGCAGTCGAACCCTTTGCAACAACCGGAAAAGGAAGGGTTTCCGACTCGGATTTCCTGCAGATTTACTCGATGGTCGGCGAAAAGAAAGTCCGCCTGCCGTCAAGCCGCGCGCTAGCCGAGTACGCGGGAGAAGAGTACAAGCTACTGCCTTTCGCCGTGCGCTGGCTGGCGCCCAAGTTCGACGTTTCCTCTACTCAATTCAAGCTGGCAGTGGCCGACTTGGTCCGTCAGGAAGTAATCTATCCGTATCACGGCCTGCGCGAGTCGACGGGGGGCGTGGTTTCCCAAAGCGAAACAACCGTGGTAGTGGAAGAAAACGGCTGCAAGCCGCTGGTTCCCACTAAACAGTAGTTAGGTTTGTAACTACTGCCGAGTGCATACTTTAAATACTAGTTTTTCGCTAATACTATCCGGCAAAGGTGGGCATTGAAATGAATTGGCGGAACGTATTCACTTTCGTAGCACTAGTTTTGATAATCGGCCTCGCCGCTCAGGCGAGCGCCGTTTTCGTGACGAAATCTCTTTACGCAGGGGGAAAGAGCGAGTATATTAAACTCTCTCCTGCCAACGCCTCCCTCAACATCGGCGAGACTCAACAGTTCACGGCGTATTACTACGCCAACGGAAAACTCGTCAAGAACGCCCCAATCACTTGGAGAGTTTCAGGACCTCAGGCAAACATTTCCGCGAAGGGTCTCCTGACCGCAGTCAGCGAGGGAACGGTTACCGTCACTGCTTCGACTCCCAGCCTGTCGCTTGACCCGCACTCTATTTCACCCGCCAGGATCGTCAACGCCACTGCAACGGTCACGATTGTTTCTGAAGGAGGGCTGACGCCCACTATTCCGGGATTGTTTCCGGGCCGCGATGACTTGACTCGAATTCCGGACGTTCGCATTCCCCGCCAGCCGACTCGCGTTTACATAAACACTTCAACTGCTTACTTGAACTCCGGCGACAACGCCACGGTAAGCGCTTACGCAACCGACGAATTCGGAGGCAGGATGGCCAACGCGACTTTCGACTGGAACACCAGCGACTCGAACGTCGTTTACTTCAACTCGGCTTACTCGGACGTTGAAAGCGTTTCAATAGTCGGCCGTCGCGCAGGCAACGCGACGATTACGGCGCGCTTGCACGGCGCGAACGAAACCGCTTCGGCCTCGTTCCAAGTTTTCAAAGGTTCAATAAGCAGAATAGTCATTACTCCCGCTAACCCGACTGCAACCATTGGTCGCGCGCTTCAGTTCACCGCGCGCGCTTACGACGCCGCAAACAATTCCGTTAACATGATCGATGCTTGGCGCGTCGAACCAGGAACCGGCGACGGCACGATTACTTCGAGAGGCGCTTTCACTGCGACGAAAGTCGGAACCGCGACAATAGTCGTCGAAGCACTGTGCTTCTACAGAATGAACTTCTACGTCTGCGGCAATGGAACCACTTCGGTAAGCATAGTCGCGGGAAACCTGTCTTCGCTTTCAATTACTCCAACAAGCGCTTCGATACTCTGGAATGAAACCGTTGAATTTGTTGCGGTTGCACGCAATTCTTACGGCGGCGAAATCCCGGTTTCAATGGTTTGGAGCGTTTCCAATTCTTCAGTCGCTCAACTCACGGTAAACTCTTCAAACAATTCAGTGGCGGCAGTGCGCGGCCTCGCGACGGGCAACGCAACCATTTCAGTCGCTGCCGGCGACAAAATCGCTAACGCGACCGTTAAAGTTTCGCCGGGAGCAGTTCACCACTACGTAATCACGCCCAGTCCGCTGTCGGTTCGCGCGGGAACGACTCAGCAGCTCAGCCTCGCTTCCGCCGACGCTTACGGCAACGTAATCGCTCAAGTGCCGAGCGAATGGCTCGTTCTCTTGAGCTGGAACCTCACCAACTTGAACGGCTCGCAGGCAAGCGTTTCAAACACTGGCCTGTTGACCGCAGGAAACTCGACCGGCAGTTTCACCGTAAACGCTTCGTTCGCAAACTACAGCGGCGTTACTTCCGGGACCGTTACGCTTGGCCAAGTCAAGAACGTCTCGCTCTCAAGCGACCAGACGACTGTTGCTGCAAACGAAACTTCGCCGGGCGCTCACTTGACCGTGACTGCGACCGACGTCTTCGGAAACTCGCATTCGGTTGTTCCAAGCGGCGCTTACGCGGGAAACCTCGCTGCCTTGTTTACTGTAGTTAACGGAACCGGAGCCGGACGCGCTGCTGCAGACGGCTCTTTCTACGGAAGCCGCGCAGGCAACTTGACCGTAACGGCGTCAGTTGAAAACGCTTCGGCGTCAATCTCGCTTAACGTCATTTCGTCTCTGCTCAGCAAAATAGTAGTCAACTCGTCTGCTGCAAGCGTTCGCGCGGGCGAGGGCGTGCAGTTCACTGCAGTAGGCTACGACGCTTTGAGCAACGCGGTTTCAATTACTCCTTACTGGAACGTCGTGAGCGGAAGCGGTTCGATAAACGCTTCGGGCTACTTCGTTTCAACCGTCACCGGCTACATAGTCGTCTCCGCTTCAGTGGGAAACACGAGCGGAACTTCCAACCTAACCGTTAACCCAGGTAACTTGCATCACATCGGCTTCGACCCCGACGACGTAAGCGTTGAAGCGGGAGAGTACTACACTTTCAAGGCGCAGGGATACGACCAGTACGGAAACAACGTAACCGCGCCTCCGCTGGTTTACTCGCTGCGCGGCGGAACCGGAACCGCTGAAATCACTTCAGCGGGAGTGTTCATCGGCCACAAGGTCGGGACCGTAACCGTTCGCGCCGACGCGCCGAGCGACTCTTCGCTTTCCGCAGTTCTTCACGTTACAATCGTCGGAGGCGACGCGCAGAGGCTTGAAGTCGTTTCTTCAACCGGCCAGTTCAAGCTACGCAAGGGCGAAAGCCTTCGCTTGAGCGTAGCAGGATTCGACGCCTATGACAACCCGACTGGCGCGGGAGAAGTTTACTGGGACGTTTCAGACCCCGACGTTGCTTCAATAACGCAAGACGGAACCCTGACCGGAAACGACGCCGGCATAGTGACCGTTTACGCTTTCCGCGGTTCGGCCAACGCTTCGCACGCGTTCAACGTCATGCCGTCCGCAAAGCCGTTCAACTTGATTCCAGCCGGTTCAATGGGACAAACCGGCACTGAAGCGCACGTGGTCGGCCCGAGCAACGTGGTCGCCGAAAGCACTGAAACGCAGAAAGAACAGCAAGCCACTTCGAGTGGAACTGGGTTGTTCGCCGCTGGAACGCTGCCTTTCGTCGCGGGCGCGATAGTGCTCGTCCTGATAGTGGCGATTGCGGCTTACTTGTACGCCAAGGCACAGGCGGAGGAAGAGTCTCAAAAGCCCCGCGTGCCGCAAAAGATTCCGCAGTGGGCAAAGCCGCCTCTCGACGCCGAGCCGGTTGACAAAAAATAATTCTTTTTTAATTCCTTTTTACCGCAGCGCATTTAAAGGCAAGTCTGCACTTAATTGTTCATGCGGCTGATTGCATTCTGTCTTTTCTTCGCGTTTTTCGTAGCTGGCGTCAGCGCCGAGTGCAGCACCACCGAACAAGGCGATGCCTGGTGTTCGGGAACCAATTCGTACCTCCAAGTCGACTACTCTCCTTCCGCAAAGTATTCTTTTGACTCGCGCCACCGCAGTCTGACCATAACTCTGCAGCCGAAGGACGACGCCAATGTCCTCTTCGGAGACTCAGAAATTTTTGACGCGGGAACGGACGCAAACCCCGCTTGGCAGCCAATGCCGTCTTGCTTCGAGGAACTGGAGTCCAACAATTACCACGACGGCATAAGGATGAACGTGGCCTACAAGCCGTTGTGCCAGTCCTGTGGCGGAAACTACGTAATTAAAACAGACTTCGGCTTAGCCGGCCAACCGGATTTCCGCGGCCACTTCACGGCCGCGTTAAAAATTCCCTGCAGCGCCGACGTCGCCATAGTCACCGTAGGAAGAAGCAAGTTGGACAAAACGTCTCGCGTGCGCATCAACAGCGAGTACTTTGGTTTCGAGGAAGCGCTTTTGACTTACGTCGAACACCTTTCTTCACTTTCGAATTCTTCCATGACCGTGCGCTACGTTGAATTAGACAACAACGCCGCAATAACGTCGTTCGGATACTCCTTTCCGCAGTCTTTCGGAATGAATTCCGCCGCAGCTTCAAGCAGCTTAGTCAAGCCAGTCAGGAAAGTGCTGAAGAAAACGGGTTCCGATTACCTCATCATAATGGGGGGCGTGAGCGTGGTTCCAATGCCGTGGCGCGCTGACTCGGCCGGCGAGGATGGAATGCAGTACTTCCAGAGTGTGGACGGACGCGTTCCTTCCGACGACGCTTACTCGATGACGGCCAAGAACAAGGAGCCGTCGGTAGTCGTTTCACGTTTTCCGACGCCTGTTAGCGACGACCCCTCGTCGTCCAGCGCGGCAATAATAACGATGGTGTCCGCGGTTTACTCCGAAGCGCCCTCGTTTTCCAACACAGTAATAGTTTCGGACGCCTGTAATGTTTTGGGTCCCGAAGACTGTACGCTGGAGCATTTGGCGGATAGTGTGTTGAATGGAATGTTTGCCTTCGGCCCTTCGACGAAGTACTGTTCTTCGGACTCCATGTGCGAACTGGCTCCCGACTTCTGCTACGAAATACATCCTGACCGCGGAGCCGTTTTCCCGAACTGCAGGGGAGACTCGATTTTGAATGAATTGTTTGCAAAAGACGGAATTGTTTTCATCACGCACGGCGACGGCCGACACGTTTTGGCGGAAAACACGTTAAACGGCGACCAGTACAGAATACTTGACGCCGACCACCTGCTCGAACGCGTCGAGAGCGGGGATTTTCTTGAAAATCGGCCGCTAGTGTTTTTCAACTGCGCTTACTGCGGAGCAGTAGACGGCTACCTGCACACGGACAGCCATGGAGAACTCGCGTTCACCCGCAGCGCAAGCTACGGCTCGTCTCTTGTGCTGGGCTTCGCGGCGGCTGGCGCGCGAGCAATAGTCGGACGCACGCGCGTCGGATTTGACGAATCAAGTTCAGTTGCCGCAGCCTTGTCGGGAGGTCCGCTTTACCCCAAGATGATCGGCGACTTCTACCGCGGAAGCGAGCCGCTCGGCCGCGTGTTCCTGGAAATGAAGCAGAGCGCGTACGCCGCTGGCGCTGCGGAAGGAGACCGCCGGTTCGCCGACGTAGAAACCCTGGTGTTGTACGGCGACCCGTTCCAGGTTCCGGTTTCCTAAGGGCCCGTCAAGGGCGTGAAAAGCAGTTCCGCGCTTCCTCTTGGAAGACGTGAAGCCCGCGCGTTCTGCAAAAAGATTCCGCGGCGGGCCAAACCCCCCGTTGGACGCTGCAAAGAAGCAGTAAGCTGTTTTTTTTTTCGCAAGTATTAATAAGCCGCGTTAAGGAAAACCCTTTCATGCGGTTTGTTTTTGCTCTGCTGTTTTTGTTAGGCGGCTTTGTCGCTGCCGTTAATCCCCTCTCAACGCCGCAGCTATGTTCCTTTCCTTACGATTGTGCAACCCTCGTTCCCCAGGAGCAAGTTGCTTCGATTGCGGCAGGCTGCCTTACGGGTGAAATAAGTGACGACAGGTGCGACTGCATTTGTTACAGCGGACAGGAAACAGTTGTTCCGCCGCCGTGCTACCGTCCTGAAGAAATCAGTTCTTACCTCACCTTCCACGCGTCGCGTTCTAACGCCGTCTTCGACTCGATAGACGACCGGCTTTCGCTTAAGGTCGTTCCCGTAAGCGGACAAGCGCTTTTCGGAGAGGCGGTCATCAAACGCAACAAAGGAACCGAAGATCAGCCCGTTTACGAAAATCTTCCGTCGTCGTGCTTTAAGCTAGTTCAGTCAAGCATACCGCAGGGAAATCTAGAAGCACGCCGGCTTGCGCTTCAATACAATCCGTTATGCCAAGCCTGCGGCGGCAGTTACGATTTGCTTTTCGAAGTGAGCTTTGCGGGTGTTGCGGGCGTTGACCCTTCCAAGAAATGGAAGGTTTGCGTGCCGATGGATATTCCTTGCGAGGCCGATGTCACGCTCGTAACCGTGGGGAACAAGATAGACAAGGAAAAAGTCTGGCGGCAAAAAAACTTTGAAGCGGCAATAACGGAATACCTAGATCTGGGACTGTCCACGAAACATCAAAAGACGGCCAGATATGTCGAGTTGGATTCTTCAGCTGCGCAATCTTCCTTTGGATACAACTTTCCTGAAGACGCTTCGATGAGAAACGCCGTCGATTCGGCGAAATTCGTTACGCCGTTGAGAAAGATCTTGGAGAAAACCGACTCAAAGTATCTGATGATATTGGGCGGCGTTAGCGTTGTTCCAATGCCGTACCGTCTCGACGTTCCTTCCCAACGGGAGTCGCGAGAATTTTTCGAAAGCACTGACGGCACTATTCCGTCCGATGATCCTTACGCTCAGGTTGCGGGCGGAGAGCCGCCTTCGCTTACGGTTTCGCGGTTGCCTACGCTTCGGTTTGCTCCCGACCAGAAAAAAGCATCGCCGGAGCCGATCATAGCCATGCTTGAAGCGGCCGAAGAGGCTAGCACGATACCTCTCTCGCAGGTGCTTCTGATCGGAGACGAGTGCGGCTCCTCAAACCCTGACGCCTGTCTGCTGAAGCCATTGGTTGAACAGCTTTCTTCAAGCATGTTCGGCAAAGCATGCGGCCAAGACAGCCGTTGCAGGCTTGCGCCAACTTTCTGTCAGTACTATCAGGACCAGCTGGAGGGAGTTTACTGCTTAAACTCGCCAGAATGCGACGACTATCGCGAGAGCGTGGAGAGCGGTAAGTGTAAAACAGTAGAGAGCCCGGGAAGCGTTGGAATTGTTTGCCCCTGTAAACAGGAAGCGGGAGACGTTACTGCGCCTGCTTCGTGTAGATTCCACCCATTCGGTAGCGCGACCGTCAGTAATACCGTCTGCCGCCAGAACAGTGCTGCGGCCGATGTTTCGCAAGCGCCGGGAATAGTATTAATTGCGCACGGCGATGGCACTTCCTTTGTTGCCCTAAAGAGGAAGCCCGGAAGCACGGCGCTAGAACGCGGGCACACGGTTCTGATAACTTACCAGTTCTATGGCTCCGGCGGCTATGTGACCCAAAACCTGTTGTTCGACAACTTTCCCGCGTTTTTTTCGAACTCCTGCTACAACGGCGCCATCGACGAAGACGCGTACGGCCATTCAGCGACGGATGGGCGGACTTCGCTTGTCTTAACCGTCGCGCAAGCTGGCGCGCGGGCAATCATCGGCAGGACGCGGGTGGGTTATGCCGAGGACGAACTGTACTTCGATTTGATAAACAATTTTTTCAGCAGCGGCAGCAAGAATTTGGGCGAGCGTTTTCTTGAGATAAAGAAAAAAGGCTACCAAAACTGGGCTGGCCAGAAAGAAAAGCTGGAACGCATCCGAAGCGAGCTTGCCAAACTGGACGCCAAGATAGAAAAAGTAGAGGCGGCTTTCGCGCGCGTTATAGTTGTTCCTCCGCTTGCCGAGCTTAAGCAGCTGTTCGGCAAAACGAGGAAGGACAAGAGCCTCCCCGACTATTCGGGTTGCTTGAGCAAAAAGGCGCTCGGCTTCCTTCCAACGGACGCCAAGGCGGAAGAAGCCGCAAAGTGCATCAAACCCATTTTGGAAGCGTACCACGAAGAGTTGGCGCAAAAAAGAGACGCCAAAAACACTGGGAAAGAAGAGTTGTTGGACGAGCCGCAGACCCACCGGTTCGTCAACATAGAAGCTTTGACGTTATACGGCGACCCCTTCCAGACGGCGTCTTGACCTAAAAGGCGTAAGTTCTTCTCGTTCCTTTTGCCCACTGCCGGTGCGATTCTTCAAGCATTTTTCCGCTTTCCGTCCAGCTCGGCGGTAAACTGATCTTTGATTCAGCTAGGTGCTGCTGAATTTCGGCTTCGCTGCAAGTTCCGTTTGCGCACGCCGCCTTCGCCACGTTTACTTTTTGGCCGATTGGAACAAGCAATTGTCCCGTTTTTTTTTCTACGGTTTCTTTGCCCACTAAGTCGAAAAATTTTTGCGTGCGTTGGTGCGCGAAGACCGCTCCTTTTTTTGAAAACTTTAGCAGTTTGACAGCTAAAGTGGCGTAATTTGTTTTGAACTCGACGGTTTCGCTCGGCTTCCAGTGGAATTCGCCAAGTGTCTCGTTTCCGTACTCGTCTACGAGCGAGTAGCCGAAACAGGCTTTGCCGTTCTGTATCTTAAGAAAATGGAGGTTAGCCAAGCCGGAGTGTTCCGTCCAATCTTTTTCATTGAGCGCGAGCCGTCCCCTGCCGAAATAGAGCCCCGTTCCCGAAGAAACAGAGGTTTCGGTTGCTTCCCGTTGAGGCTTTTTTTCTACTTGCGCGACCACTGCTTTTCGAGGCGCTTCGACAACCGGTTTTTTTGACGGCCCGCTCCTGCCGACTGCAAGCGCTGCCAGCAAAGCCAGTCCTACGACGCCGAGTTTTTTCTTGGAAACCATTTGTGCTCCCGAAAGGTTTTTTCAACCGCTTGCTTTAAATTCTATTTCACACTTGTTTTTACAAGGGGTTGTCTTTTGGCAGAAAAATCTTCCACTTGGGTTGTTGCATTAATCGTCATTGCAGTAATAGCAGGAGTACTCATTTTCGTCTTTACTCAAAAGCCGGTGCAGGGGCCCGGAGAGCAAGTCATTCACGCGGGCCCTGAAGCCGAGTGCTCCGTTGGTCAGTTTACCATAAACTGCGAAACCAACGTTCTGGTATATTCTTACTGCCAGGCGGGCGCAACGCGCGTTTCGCGCTACAACTGCCCCGAGTACGGGGACGAGGACTTCGACGGCTACTGCAACTCCGCTTACCACTATGAAGACGGGCGCGTCGAAGCAGCCTGCGATTACCGCGCCAGGTCAGCTGCGGCAATTGCGGGAGAAATCCAGCCCGAGAGGCTGTTTACTTCGCCGCGCGAAAGCATTTCCGCAACGCCGACGGCTTCACCTGGCGTATACGGCTCGTTCGAAGAACTCTTGGCTGCAATGCCTTTGACGGTCTACTGCGGCAACGGCGAGTGCGACGCCGCCGAGGACTGCAAGTCCTGTTCTGGGGACTGTGCGTGCGGCACG
>Ga0315286_10000764_pt1 | contig 27902 bp, 20 predicted proteins | sample YL17G10_0_MG_FD_205038 | JGI IMG/M metagenome (GOLD analysis project Ga0315286, IMG submission 205038) | Sediment microbial communities from Yellowstone Lake, YNP, Wyoming, USA - YL17G10_0 | ecosystem: Environmental > Aquatic > Freshwater > Lake > Sediment | place: USA: Wyoming | collected... | reverse complement strand
GATCGCCCCCACGAAGCCCACACACCCACGTCAATTGGCCAGGGCACCGCGAGGACGGGCCCGGCCCCCGACGGCTCAGCCACGCGGGCACGAAAGTACGCTGCTCGGTTCCTGCGCACCCAGCGACCGGGGCTTGCAAGCACCGCTCCACTGACTTGCGTCGCCGCCGCTGTAACCTCCTAATGGGTTGCCTGGCAGGCTGTAGTTCAATGTCGATTCGACCGTGGCCGCGGCGCGGCGCATCAGGAGCCGTGGCGGTCCCAGCTGAGAGAATGTCGGTATTCCCGACAAGACCTCACGACGCCCTCGTCCGGCACGAGAGCAGTCGCGGTGGATGGCGACGGTCGTGAGCGAGTCCATTGAAGGGTACCCGGCCATGTGCAGGGCACCCGGGCTGAAGGTCAACGGCATCCTCCGGCGCGGATGGCCAAATCACCGGTGAAGCAGGGGGAGCCCGAGCGCGTCCGACGAACGCGCGTCGGGGGCCACGCCGACCCCCTTGACACCACCCCCTGCGTCTTCTCACCCGGGAGCAGGGAAGGAATCCGGGTCGGCCGCCAGGCGGGTCCGGCGGGGGGCTGTGCGTGCCGATGTCCGCACGGAAACGGCTCGATGTCCGCAGAACGGTGACATTTCCTGCCGAAGTGAGCGCTTGGCTCCGCGTCGGGTCGTCCCGAGGCACCGGTAGTATGGGGTTCGCAGCCCAAGTGCCGCGTCCGTTCACGGGAGCGTGGCTCGGACTCCTCGCGGGTCTGGACCCTGGCCAAAGGGGAATGGTGGCAGGATGGGGGGCCGGCTACCGTCGAGCGGTGTGCGGGTCTGCGGCTGCGCGTGGGTGCTACGAGCGAAACGACCCTTGGCCCGATCCGACCCTGGTACCGTCCGCGAAGGCGCCAGATGCGGACGGTTTGGGGGCATGTCGAGCAGGGGGACAGTTCCCAGGGCGGGCACACCCAAGCCTATCCTGGGGCACGGCCGGTTCCGGGGCCTGGTCTCTTCATGCAACCCCTTGTCCAGGACCACGGTGCGCGATTCCAAGGTGCCGATGACAGCGCGTGGAGCACGTCTTGCAATAGATTGTAAGTGTCTTAGAGTAGGCGAACAGGCGTCGGCCAGCGGAGAGGTGGTCCGCATTCTCGCGGATCCGCCCCTGTCACGGGCTATTCACGCTTGTAGGGCCGAGGTGATTCGCTGATCTGGTTCGCGCGCGTGGGAGTTCCATGTCACGAAGGGTTGCTGCGGCGGCTGCCTCCATGCCGACTCCGATCGTTGGCAGCGACTGGGTGGCTTCCTGTCATGCGCCTCCGACTGATCCACCGCTCGAAGCGTGGCGCATGCGCGTCGCTCACTTCTTCGGCCTCCTGCTTCCTTCATGGTTGACGCTCTTCCATCGTCGTGGCCGGGAGTCCCTGGCGCACGACGTTCCAGAGCGTTCTCTCGCGGCTCGACGCAGGCTTCCGAGAGGCCGACTCCACCGCGCCTGCGAGCAGCGGGCGCAGCTCCAGCCGAGGTGCTTCCACGGGATGCTGAAGCTCTTGCCGGCCCGCTTCCTCGCCGTCTCCGCCGTCAGCGCACTGGCATACTCCAGCGCGCTCGCGGGGGCATGGTCGCCGGCTCTGGACTTCGGGCTGAGGGTCGACCATGACCGGAAGGCGACGGTCGCCCGGCGGGACACCGTTCTCGGGTTCCTTTGGCCGCGACTCGGACTCGACAGCGGCACGAGCACCTTTCGCTTGCAGGCGTTTGTGGACGGTCTCTTCGGCTACAGCCTGGAACCGGCGCCGCCGGGCAGCGAGCCGCGGGCCCGCTCGTTCGACCTCATTTCCGATCACGCGGCGCTGCGCGCCGGGACCTCATGGTCGAAGTTCGACAGCCTGTACGTGGGGGGGGAACACCTCCGCTCGCACGATCCCGTCTATCTGGGCGTGGGCGCCTGGTCCGCGCTGGCGCTCGAGGACGTTCGCGAATGGGACGCCTGGGGGCGGGGCAGCCGGCGCGGCTTTGAAGGGGCCTATCGGATAGACGGTTGGTCGTACCCAGCGGCGGGGGAGAGGGACGCGAGGGTGACCGAATGGAGCGCCTCCGTGCTGCCGGTGCGTCATCGCGACGAAGCCTGGCTGGTGGGCTGGCGCGAGCGCCGGCTGGGACTGGGGGACGCTGCTTCGGTCGCCTCTCGGGCTGCGGTCGCGGGCTATCGGCGGAGACTCTCGCCGTTGCTGTGGCTCGCCCTCGAGGCCGGGGGGGCCGACGTGCGATACGGCGACGGGACGCGCGAGCGGGGTCCGATCGCCGGGGTCACCCTGGATGGCGCGGATGTGGAACCGGGACTCCTGACGCCGAGGGTGCACATCTGGCAGGATGTCACCACGAACGTGACGGCCGAGGTGGGGCGCCGGCTCGGGAGCGGGCGTGTGTCGCTACGCTGGGAGTCGCTGGCGGATGTGCAGGGCAGGATCTCCCGTGACCCGACCTTCCTGCGCGAGTTGAGCGTCGCGGTACGGGACACGGTGGCCCGCGCCACGCTGGTCGCGATCGATGCGAGTTACGGCCGCGCGCGACTGCTCCGTATCGTAGCCCCGCAGGTGGAGGTCGTCCGGGCATCGGGGTGGGTGGCCCGGCGCATTCGCCCCTGGTTGACGAGCCGTGTTGGCTGCTCGTTTCTGGGTCAGGCCGGAGTCGGTTCTTCGAGCATCCCCGTCCTCCGCCGCATCCGATGGGAGGTGGCTTTCGCCACGCGCGCCCCGTAATCTACCGGGTGCGTGGAACCAGGCGAGTGCCCTGGCTGCTCTTACCGAACCGAGGAGACAATGATGCGCCTGCGAAGACCGATCGCCTTGATGATGCTGGTGGGACTGATGGCCAGCGCGCCGGAGGTCCGGCCCCAACCGGCGTCCGACGCCGCGGACCCGGGGGACGTCCTCCAGATCACGATCTACGCCGGCGGGGAGAAGCAGGAAGATTTCACCGCCACGGTATCGGCGGAGCGGACGATCACCTGCCCGTTGATCGGGGTGTGGAAGATCGGGGATGGTGGGACGGCCGAGATTGCCGCGAGACTGGGGACGGCCCTGGCCCAGGGCTACTACGTCGATCCCCAGGTGCTGGTCAGCGTGAAGGAGCGCGGGGCGAAGATATTCGTCCTTGGCGAGGTGAAGAGCCCGGGTGTCTTTCCCCTCCGCGACGGTCCCACGGCGCTGAGTGCCTGTGTGCTGGCGGGTGGCTTCACCGATTTCGCCTCGCCGCGACGAGTGAAGATCACCCGTCTCGTGGACGGGAAACCGAAGCTCATCCAGGTGGATCTGATCCGGGTGCGGCGAGGCAAGGCCCATGACCTGCCTCTGCGGGACGGCGATCGGATCGAGGTCCCGCAACGTCGGTTCTAGCCGCGCGGGGAGGGGAATGCCATGCAAGACACAGCCAGTTTCGAAGCCGTGGGTGTCCGCACCTTGGTCGGCATCCTCAAGCGGCAGAAGCGCGTGATCTACATCTCTGTCGCCGCCTTCGCGGTGCTGGGACTCTGCCTCAACGCCTTCATCCCGCCCACGTACCGGGCTACCGTCCGCCTGGAGATCCGCCGGCCCGTGGACCGCTCTCCGCTGACCGGCGAGGCGCTTGGGAGCGCCGGCTTTCAGTCCGAGAATCTCAGCATGTTGACGGCGGCCGAGCAGATCACGAGCCGGCGGATCCTCGGCCAGATCGCCAGCGATTTCAGTCCGCGGGGTTGGATCCGGACCCTGTCCCCGGCGGTGTCGGGGCAGTCGGACTTCGCCGGGCTGATCCGCTGGCTGCGAAAGCCGACGGTTGGGGCGTCCAAACGCTCCTCGCCTGCGACCGGAGACGCGCAACCGGTGGACCCGGTCACCTTGAGCGGGCGGGTGGACTGGCTCCGGACCGTCATCAAGGTTGAGCCCGTGCAGGACACGCGGCTCGTCGACCTCAAGGTTGAACATCGCGTTCCGGAGGCGGCCGTCACGATCGCCGATCAGCTGGCCCGGTTGTTCGTCGCCGATCAGTGGAGGCGGTCGGCCGATGCCGACACCAGCAATCTGGTCTACCTCAGGAGCCAGCTCGAGCAGATGAGACGCAGGATCGAAGCGGCCGGATACCAGGCCGGTGGCGTGGGCCTCGGCAGTCCGGCCACCGTGCAGGGCCGGATCCGGCAGCTGAACGACGCGATCGTCGGGCTGAGCGCACAGCGCCTCAAGGCCAGCGACGACTACGCCGACGTAAGAGCCCGACTCGACCGACTCACCACGATGAGTGCCGACGGCGCCGACGACTCCGACATGCTGCTGGCCGGGGACAGCCAACTGGAAGCCCTCCAGCGTGACCTGCAGAACTGCCGGAGCCAGCTCGTCGCCGCCCGAGGGGTCTACCAGGAGAAGCACCCCAAGCTGATGATGCTCGAATCCCAGCAGGAGGCTCTCCTGACGTCGCTTCGCCGCGAGCAGGGGCGGGCCATCGCCGGCCTCCGGGCCGATGCGGACGTCCTTGCCGAGCGTGTCCGCTCGCTCAAGGCCAGCCTCGACCAGAGCAGGCAGGAGCTGAGCGCGGTCGAAGACCAGTCCCAGCGCTACGCCGCCAGCGAGAGCGCCTTCAAGACGGACCAGGATCTCTATGCGCTCCTGCTGGCGAAGGTCCAGGAAGGGAGGATGGAGGGGCTGATGAAGAGCCCCCCGGTGGAGATCGTGGACGCTGCCACCCTTGCCCCGAGGCCGGTCCGGCCCCGCAAGGCCCTGAACCTGATCGTGTGCCTCGTGACGGGCTTGCTGGCCGGCGCAGGCCTGGCCCTGCTTCGTGATCCCGCGCGTCGCACGATCAGGGGTCCCGAGGAAGTCGAACCTCATCTGGCTGTGCCGCTCCTGGCGGTGATTCCGAAGAACGGTTGATCGCCCGCCTCACCGGGCGCCGACGGAGAAGGAGACGAATCGATGGCCACGGAAACGAACTGCCCACATTCCCTCGCTGCGGCGGTTCGCGAAGCCGCTGCGAAGGGGCTGCGCGGGCTGCTCGTGACGAGCACCGTGCCGGGCGAAGGGAAGACGTCGCTCGTGGCGGGGCTCGGGCGTGCGCTGGCCGTGTCGGGCCCGGAGAACGTCCTGCTGGTGGACCTGGACTCGCTCCATCCCACCCTCCATCGCGAGTGCGGGCTGGCGAAGGGGCGGGGGCTCGGCGATCTCCTGGAAGAGGTCTACCAGTTCGACCTCATGAAGGAGGATCCCACCCAGTTCGGCATCGGGGACTGGCTCGAACTCCTTCGTGCCCAGCGGAGGACCGGGGAGTTGCGCGTCGCCGACGGCGAACGTGGATTCACCTTCCAGATCGTCAGGGGCTCGATCTGCGGCATCTCCGGCCCGGTGGCTGCCGACGAGGCGCGACTGGGCGAAGTCCTGCTGCGCAACGGGCGGATCACCTCGCAGCAGAAGGAGGCCGCTCTCCGGGTCCAGGGCGAGACCGGCAGACCGTTCGGCGACATCCTCCGGAAGCTGGGCAACATCCCGGATCTCGATCTTGCCGGCGCTCTGGAGGAGCAGGCGAATCGCCGGCTCCTGGGTCTCATCGGGCTGCAGAGCCCGGAGTGCCGTTTCAGGGAGATGGCCGAACCCTGTCTGCCGGCGGCGGGCCGCCTCCAGCCCGAGATGCCCGAGGGGCATCGCATCGACAAGTTGGTGAACGGGCGACTCCTCGGGTATCTGAAGGACCCGTTCCTCAGCAACCGGGTCGCGAGTTTTCTCTCGGACACGGGGCTGCCCAACCTCAAGGTGCTGACGGCCGGCACCCGCGCGTGCGACCTCCATGGGCAGCGGTTCAACGGGGCGTTCCGCCTCCTGCTGAGCCGCCTTGGACGGGTCTTCGACATCATCCTGATGGATGCGCCGGCGGTTTCGATGGCCAGTCCGACGGCCGCGCTTTCGAGCGCCGCGGATGGCGTGCTGATGGTTCTGAGGGCCGACGGGCCGGAGGTCGAGACCGTCCGGAAGGCCATCGAAGATCTGCGGCACGCGGGGGGCAACGTGTTGGGCGTCGTCCTGAATCAGGCGGACGCGAAGAGCAGCAGGGTGCCCCCGGCTCGCGCCGGGTCCGCAACCGGGCGACGCAGCTAGTCATGGAGGGCCGGGCCAGGTTCGTTTCACATCGCGCGTGTGGGCGCTGACGTCCGTCGAGTCCGGGCCGCGGGCTGCGAGAGGATATTGATCGTGAGAGCTCGATTCCTGCCGTTCTCCGAGCCCCTGCTGGGTGAAGAGGAGATCGATTCCGTCGTCGACTGCCTGCGCTCCGGGTGGTTGACCAGCGGGATCAAGGTCGGGGAGTTCGAGCGCGATTTCGCCGCCTACGTGGGGTGCCGGCACGCGCTGGCAGTGAACTCGTGCACGGCGGCCCTCCACCTCGCACTGGAGGCGGTCGGAGTGGGTCCAGGCGACGAGGTGATCACCAGTCCCATGACCTTCACCGCCACCGCGGCCGTGATCGAGCATCTGGGGGCAAGACCGGTGCTCGTGGATTGCGAGAGCTCGACCCTCAATCTTGATCCGTCGCGGATCGAAGCGCGGATCACCCCGCGGACCCGGGCCATCCTGCCGGTTCACTTCGGGGGGCAGTCCTGCGAGATGGACTCCATCCTGGGCGCCGCCCGCGCCCACGGGCTCCCGGTGGTCGAGGATGCTGCGCATGCCCTGCCTACGCGCTACCGGGGCCGCATGATCGGGACGCTCGGGGACGTCACCTGCTTCAGCTTCTATGCCACGAAGACCGTTACCACCGGCGAGGGTGGGATGGCGGTGACCGATCGTGCCGACCTTGCGGAGCGCATGCGCCTGATGCACCTCCACGGGATGAGCCGCGACGCCTGGAAGCGCTACACGCAGAATGGGTCGTGGTCCTACGAGATCCTCGCGCCCGGCTACAAGTACAACCTCACCGACATCGCGGCCTCGATCGGGATCCACCAGCTCCGGCGCGCCGGGGCCTTCCATCTCCGGCGGCGTCGCATCGCGGGCATGTACACCGAGGCGCTGTCCGGCCTGCGCGGGGTCGAGGTCCCCGAGGTCCGGGACGAAGGCGGTCACGCCTGGCACCTGTACGTGCTTCGCCTGGTGCCCGGGGCGCTCACCATCGACCGGGACACGTTCCTCGCCCGGCTGGTGGCGATGAACATCGGGGTGTCGGTGCACTTCATCCCGCTGCATCTGCATCCCTACTACCGGGACAAGTACGGCTTCGCGCCGACGGACTTCCCCAACGCCTACGAGGCGTTCCAGCGGATCCTCTCGCTGCCGATCTATCCCAAGATGACCGACGAGGACGTGCAGGACGTCATCGAGGCGATCCGCTCGCTGGCGGAGGAGCATCAGCGATGAAGCGCGTGTTCGACCTGGTGCTCGCCGCGACGGGGCTCGTGCTGCTCTCGCCACTGCTGTTCGCGGTGGCCGTCGCCATCAAGCTGCACGACCGGGGTCCGGTGCTCTTCCTGCAGGAGCGGATCGGGCGTCATTTCAAACCGTTCCGCATCTATAAGTTCCGCACGATGGTGGTGGGCGCCGATCGCGTGGGCCGCGACCTGACGATCCGTGACGACCCGAGGATCACCCCGCTCGGCCGGGTCCTCCGGCGGACGAAGCTGGACGAGCTGCCCCAGCTGCTCAACGTCTTGAAGGGCGAGATGAGCTTAGTCGGGCCACGCCCCGAACTGAGCCGCTATGTGGAGATGTTCCCGGACGATTTCCGCGAGATCCTGAAGGTGCGGCCCGGAATCACGGACCTGGCCTCCGTCGCCTACCGGCAGGAGTCCTCGCTGCTGGACGACGGCGAAGACGCGGAGTCCCGGTATGTCCGCACGATCCTCCCGGACAAGATCCGGCTGGCGAAGCGCTGCGTGGAGCGGGCCTCGTTCTGGCATGACCTCGGGTTGATGCTCGGGACGCTGATCGCGCTGGCCTATCCGGCCGGGACTCTCGACCGGCTGCTCGATCGATTGAGGCGGCGCCACGTCGCGGTGACCCTGGTGCTCCAGGGGGTGCTGATCGTGGTCGCGAACCTCGCGGCGATGCAGCTCCGCTTCGATGGCGCGCCTCCCGCGGACGTGCGCGGGCTGGTCGTGGGCGCGCTCCCGCTCCTGCTGCTGATTCGCGGCGCGTGGCTGCGGGCCTTCAACCTGCACCGCGACATGTGGCAGTACGTGGGGCTTCATGACCTCGGGGCCATCGTGGCGTCCGTGTCGCTGGGCACGGCCACGTTCTGGCTGCTCCTCCTGTGGCCGCTGGGTTACGCCGGCTATCCCCGCTCGATCATCCTCCTGGATGCCGTGCTGTGCGTCCTGGCCCTGACCGGCGCGCGGGTGCTGCGGCGGATCCACCGCGAGCTGCGGAAGAAGGTGGTGAGCACGCGGAGGGCCCTCGTGGTCGGCGCGAGCGATTCCGCCGAGCGGATCCTGCGCGACTTCGCCGGCCGCCCCGGGTTCGACTTCAGGATCCTGGGGATCGTGAGCGAGGACCCGCGAGCCAAGGGGCTGAGAATCCACGGCCTACCGATCGTGGGCTGCTGTGCCGAGCTCTCGGAGATCGTCCGGGTCCATGATCCGGACGAGATCCTCGTGATCGCCTCCGCCTTCCCGGTCGCGCGTCGCGAGGCATTGATCCACACGTGCCGCACTCTCGGCGTGCCGGTCAAGGTCGTCCCCGACCTCGAGGAGGTCCTGAGCGGGGGCGTGCGCCCGCGACGCGTCGAGTCGTCCGGGGCGGACGATTTCCTGTTCCGGGAACCGGTCAAGGTGGACCTCGAACGGGTGGGCGCGCGCTTCCGGGGCCGGCGGGTCATGGTGACGGGAGCGGGCGGCTCGATCGGATCCGAGATCTGCATGCAGATCGCGGCCTGTGCGCCGTCGCGGCTGGTGCTGTTCGAGAAGCACGAGCAGGGTCTGTTCGACATCGAACGTCGGCTGCAGCGCATTCATCCGGACGTGCCGCTGGATGTCGTGATCGGGGACATCCGGGAGGGGTCGCGGGTCGCGGGTGTCTTCGCCTCGACCCGGCCGGAGGTCGTGTTCCACGCCGCCGCCTACAAGCACGTCTCGATGATGGAGCGCAACCCGTGGGAGGCGTTCAAGACCAACGTGCTGGGTACCCGGATCGTGGCCGAGACCGCCGACCGTTCCGGAGTCGAGACGTTCGTCCTCATCTCCACGGACAAGGCGGTGGAGCCCATCTGCTGCGTCATGGGCGCTTCGAAGCGCATGGCCGAACTCCTGGTCCGCGGGATCGCGTCCCGGTCCCTGACCCGCTTCCTGACCGTGCGCTTCGGCAACGTGCTGGAGAGCAGCGGCAGCGTGGTCCCGCTCTTCCGGGAGCAGATCGAGCGCGGAGCTGCCGTCACGGTCACCCACCCGGACGTGACGCGGTGGTTCATGACCGTGCCCGAAGCCGTCCAGCTCATCCTCGAAGCGGTGACGATCGGACGTGGCGGAGAGGTGTTCGTCCTCGACATGGGCAAACCCGTGCGGATCGTGGACCTGGCCCGGTCGCTGATCCGCCAGTACGGGCTCCGGCCGGGAATGGACGTGCCGATCGTCTTCACCGGCCTGCGCCCCGGCGAGCGCCTGTTCGAGAAGCTCTTCAATGACAACGAAGGCGTCTTCAAGACCAGCCACCCCAGGATCCTCATGGCCGTGGATGCGGCCGGCGCGGTTGATCGCAGCGAGAGCGGGGATGGAAGCGGGAATGGGGACGGCGGCGTGAGCGGGACCGGAGCCGGCCAGGGCCACCCGGATACCATGCGGGCCACGGAGATGCGGCGGTTGGCGGGGCTCATCCGGAATGCAGCCGACCGGGTCGGTGCGCCCCCAGCGGCCGAGTTGGCGCAGACGCTGGATGAAGTCTGCAACTGCAGTCCGGAGGAACGACGCCGTGAGGGAAGAACTCACAGCGCCCGCGATGTCGGAGACGCTTAGCGGGCCCGCGCGGAGGCACGTACTCTCGCGCGGCTGGGGACTCTATCTCCTGGTGGTCGCGGTGCTCGTGGCGTTCGTGCCCGAGAACAAGAGCCAGATCGTACTCGTGGATCTGCTCAATGCCGCCGCCCTGATCGTCTTCCTAGGCGCGGTCATCGTGTATCGCGTTCCCCTGCGGTTCTACTTCCCGCTCCCGGTGCTGCTCATCGGGGTGGGCAGCGTCTTCGCGGTCACGAACTCGTATTCCCCCGTCGTCGCCTTCGTCGCCCTCGTCAAGGACCTCTACCTCTACCTCTGGTTCCTCGCTCTGGTGGCGCTTCTGCGGCCGCGCGGGGATTCCCGGGGCGTCCGTCTCGCCTGGATGTGGATGGTCGTCCTCACCTCCCTGTTCGTGGTTGTCCACACCGTCAGCAGCGGCCATTTCGCCCCTGGGGACCTGTTCGATCGTGAGCGGGGTCGTACGGTTGGCACGTTCTACAATCCAAACATGTTCTCCGACTACCTGATGATGAGCATCTTTATTGCGCTCGGATTCGCAGAACAGATCCGGTGGCGTCTTCTCGTGCCGTTCCTGGTGCTGATCACGCTGGCCCTGCTGACGACGAAGTCGAACGGCGGGCTGATCTCGCTGTGTGTCGGCTTGCTGGCCTGGGCGCTCGCGTGGGCCAGCGCCCGGGGGGTATCGAAGGTGCGCCTGGCGGGTGTGCTCGTCCTCAGCCTCACGGTCGCGCTCTTGGCGGGGTGGTTGCCGGGGGAGTTGGGCGTGGAGATCAGCCTGCGCCGGTCGGGTGGGGTGCACGGCCTCGCCGCGGCGGTGTCGAAGAGCCACCAGCAGCGAGATCGCATCTGGCGCCGGCTTGAAAGCGAATGGATGAAGACGCCGATGGGGCTTGGCCCCGAGGGCAGTGCCGGGCGGTCGCTGCCCATCGGCGAAGCCGACCGCACGGGGGATTCGAATCACTTTCTCTCCGCGGAGGCCCATGACGACTACCTGGCGTATCTGGTGGAGCGGGGTCCCCTCGGGTTGGCTGGGCTGCTGCTCTGCACGGCGCAGGTCTTTGCGATGACCCTCGGATCCCGCCGGCGGTTGAACCGGCTTCTCGGCGGGTACCGGGCGGGCGGGGCGTTGTGGGCCGCCTTCATCGGGGCGCTCGTCGGAACCTCTATTCACTCGCTCGTCGGCGAGAAGCTGCACTATCGCCACTTCTGGATGTTCATGGCGATTCTCACCGCCATGACCGCCGAGGACGCTTCGCCCGACCGAGAAACGGCCGCGCCGGTGCCCCGGCGCGCCACGGAAGCGGCGGGCGTGGCTGGAGCCGCCCCGGCGCTGCGGAGCTGAGTTCATGGCCAAGATGCCCGCCGCGCGTCGCGAGGGATCACGTCCCATCAAAGTCGTGGACGTCATCAATCTCAGCACCTCGGCGGACACGCTGCTCAGGGACCGGGTCGTTGCATTGCGGGCGAGCGGCATCGACGACCGCATCGTGTGCATCGATGGACCCCGGGTCGAGGCGCTGCGCGGCCTCGGCATCCCTGTCCATACCGTGCATCTGCCCCGGAACCTGAACCCGGTTCGGCTGGTTCTCGCGCTGATCGATCTCACTACCTACCTGCGGAAGGACCAGGTGGACGTAGTGCACACCCACTGCTCCATCCCCGGGGTGGTGGGGCGGCTGGCCGCGTGGCTCGCGGGGGTGCCGGTGATCGTCCACACGGTCCACGGCTTCCACTTCCACGAGCGGACGTCCTGGTTCACCCGCCTGCCCTATCTGATGGCGGAGCGGCTGTGCGGGCTCGTCACCGATACGCTCCTCACCCAGAACCGGGGCGATCTCGAGCAGGCGGAACGCTTCGGGATCGGGCCGCGGAGCCGCCGCTACCATATCGGCAACGGGGTGGATTTGCAGCGCTTTCGCCCGGAGGAGCAGCGCGAGTCCACGGACGGGCGTATCACGGTGACGTGCGTGGCCCGCCTGGAGCCCGTCAAGAACCACGGCATGCTCTTCGAGGCCGTGGCGATCCTGAAGCGGCGTGGGCTGTCCCTCCGCGTGCGCCTGGTGGGTGACGGAAAGCTCCGGGGCGGATATCAGCAGCTGTGTCGACGCCTCGGGATCGATGGCATGGTCGAATTCCTCGGCTACCGGAATGACATCCCGGCCATCCTCGCGGGCGCCGACATCGCAGTGCTCACCTCGGTGAAGGAGGGGCTTCCGCGTGCCGTGCTGGAGGCCATGGCCGCGGGTCTGCCGGTCGTGGCCACGAAGGTGCCGGGCACGCGGGAGGTCGTGCGCCACGGAGAGACCGGTCTGGTTGTCGAGCTGGGGGACACCGAAGGGCTGGCGGACGCGCTGGACCGGTTGATTGGTGACGCCGCGCTGCGTGAGCGAATGGGACAGCGGGGGCGTAAGGTGGCGACCGAGGAATTCGACGAGCGCCCCATTGTGGACCGGCTGCGGCAGTTGTACGACTCGCGCCTGCGAGTCCTGTGTGCCGAGGCGGACGGGTCAGCCGGTCCGGCCGGGGAAGGTGACGGGCTCACCAGCCAGTCCCCTCCGGTCGGCACGTCCGCTAGGGGTGGCTGGAGCATGGTGCGGGTCGGGCGCAGCGCCTCCTTCCTGATGGCTGCGCAGGTCGTGTATTCGCTCATCAACGTCGCGGCCATGGTGCTGCTGGGCAACGCGCTGGGCCCGGCGGGCTACGGTGCGTACGCTTTCTACTACGCGCTCATCCCGATGATAGGCAGCATGAGCGATGCTGGCGTCGGCATCATCGTGATGCGCGGGATTGCCCGCGACAACGCCAGCGCCCCGCGCCTTCTCGGCGATGGGCTCCTGATCAAGGGGGCGATATCGGGGCTGATCCTCCTCGTATCGGTCGCCGGCGCCTGGACGACGCTGGACCCCGCCCGCGCGATGCTCATCAGTCTTGTCGTGGCGGTCTCGCTCATCGATCCTGCGCAGGACCCTGCGCTCTGGGTGTTCAGAGCCCATGGACTATTGCATCTCGAGGCCCTCATGCTGCTCCTGAGCCAGGTCGTCTGGCTCCCGCTCCTGATGTTGGCCGCGGGGGGGAAGGCGAACCTCCTCGGACTGCTGGGCGCTGCGGGCATTGCCTTCGTGGTGCGCCTCACGCTGGGGGCGGTGATCGTCGTGCGGCGGCTGTATCGGCCTGAGTTCCGTCCCGCGCGCGAGAGGCTGCGCAGGCTCGTGGCCGAGGGGGTGCCGTTCGGAGCGGCCATGCTGGGGTCGGTGCTGTACTGGCGGATCGGCCTGCTGATGCTCAAGGTCCTCGCCACCCGCCCGGACATGGCGTACTTCAACGTGGCCTTCCTGCTGTCCCAATCCTTCGCGTTCATCGCGGGCGTCCTCGGCATCGCGATCTTCCCCGTGGTCGCACGTCACGCGCGCCATGAGGAGCAGGCGCTGCGCCGCGATCTCATCCTCAATTTCAAATGGCAGCTTCTGTTCGCCGCGCCGCTGACGGCGGGGCTCCTCGTGCTCGCCGGCCCCATCGTGTCTCTGCTGTTCCACGGGCGCGGGTTCGGGCCCGCCGCGACGGGGCTCAAGGTGACGAGCCTTGGCCTCGCCCTGACCTTCGTCAACGTCTCGTCTCGCTTCGTGCTCGCGGCGTTGGATCGGCAGCGCCAGCACTTCCGCGCGATCCTGGCCGGACTGGTGGCGATCGTCGTCCTGTGCGCGGTGCTGATCCCGCCTCTGGGCTTTCTCGGGGCGTGCTTCGCCTACCTGGGCTCCGAGGCTACGGTGTGGGTTGCCTGCCACCGCGCGCTTCCGGCGCATGTTGTCCGCCTCAGGGAGTTGGCGGCCCAGGCGGTGAAGCCCCTCCTTGCGGCGGCGGGCATGGGCGTGGTGCTCCTGGCCTTCGGTGGAACTAACCTCTTCGTGCGTGTGGCCATCGGCTGCGTCACCTATCCGGCGCTGCTGTTCCTGCTCCGGACGTTCACGGTGGAGGAGAGAAGAACTCTCCACCGTCTCCACGTCACCTTCGGGCTCCCCGGCGCGGCCCTGCTGTGGAGCATGGAGCCCATCCCGCAAAGCGGGACGAGGTCGGACAGCAAGGACCCCACCTAGGCGCCGGGGCAACTCACCTTCTGCGAGCGGGATCGTGTCTGTGGCCGCGCCGGATGGGGCCGCCCACGGGGATGGCGGTGCTCCACGACTCCATTGGAGAGAAGCGATGAGTTCAGCGGAGAGAGAACTGCGGTCACGGATCGAGGCTGAGATGCCGGCCTGGTATCCGGGGATCCCTTACCGCTCTGTCGAGCTTGTCCGCACGCGTGACTTCTTGTGGTCGCGGCATCTTGTCTACCGCCTCGCGACAGCGGATGGTCGCGACACGGTCCTGATCCTGGTCAAGCAGCCGCGAGCGGCTCACACTCCCTATCTGCCGCAGGACGGCATGCGGGATTCGAGCCGGGGCCTGGAGCAGCAGTATCACGCCCTCGCTTTCATTCACGCGCGCTTTGGTGATGAGCACTTTGACGGCATTGCGGCCGTCCGCCCGCTCGCGATGCTTGGCGATGTCGACGCTCTAGTCATGCAGTACCGGCCCGGGAGGGACTTCAACTCGGTCCTCACCCGCGCGGCGAGACCCTGGGCACGGCGCGAGACCGCTGAGGCAGCGATCACGATTGCCGCTACGGCGGGCCGCTTTCTGGCTCTTCTCCATCATCTGCGCCGCGATCCGCACCCTCGAACCGAGGTATTCCGGTGGAGCGCCCTCGCCGGGGCCGTGCCGGAACTCCTGGCCCGCCTGGCCGAGACGACCTCGAGGAGGGAGATCAGGACGCGACTTCGTTCGATCCAGCATTCGCTGCCCCCGCCCGGTGATCGCGCCCCTCGCACCACAGTCACCCACCTGCACGGCGACTACTACCCCGGCAATCTGGTACTCTTGCCTGAGGGACGGCTCTTTACGGTCGACACGACCTTCAGTCACGTGGGACCGGTCGAAGTGGATATCGCGAAGTTCCTCGTGGGTGTGAATACGCTCAAGTCCCGTCTGCTCCTGGGTCACCTTGGGGCCCGCGTGGCGGTGTTGAGTCGAGTGAATGAGGCGTTTCTGAAGGGTTACTCGAGCGTGGGCTCCTATTCACCAGAGACTCTGGAGCTCTGTCGGCTGAATGAGCTCGCTCGCCGACGGCACGAGGCATTGTCGGTGCTGAAGTCGGATTGCCCCCGGGTCATTGCGGACGTGATCTGGAGGAATCGGATCGAACCGGAGTTGACTCGGTGTCTGCTGGAGGACCACGATTCTGATTATTGAATGCTGCGCAACAAATGCAATGGGCGTGTTTCTCAAGAGCCGCATGAATGGGGGGAGAGACAGCAATCGCTCATTCCATTCATTATGCAGCCCTCAATAGGAGGGGGGTATGGTGGCGGATTATCCGGCGAGACAGCACTACCAGGATGGGAGGATCGCCGCGTCATACGACGCGCAGTACAATGATCCGATCCGGTGGGCGAACCTCAGGGAGCGGGTGTTCGGCTGGCGGGAAGAGAGGGCGTTTCTGCACCTGCTGCGCCGGGTCCCGGAGGGGGGCGCGGTGCTGGACATTCCCGCGGGGACGGGGCGGTACGTGAAGCATCTGCTGGATCGTGGCCATCAGGTCGGCGGCGCCGATATCTCCGAGGAGATGCTCCAGGTGGCTCGGCGACGGATCGGCCAGCATCCGAACCTGCTCTTTCTCGAGACCGCGGATGCCGCGTCTTTGCCGTATCCAGACGGCAGGTTTGACGGAGTCACCTGCATCCGGCTCTATCATCTTGTGCCGCCCGACTTGCGTCCGAAGATGCTCCGGGAGGTGAAGCGTGTTGGCAAGGGATGGGCGATTCTCTATTTTGGCATGGCGAGCCCCTGGCTTGCCCTGCGTCGCGCGACTCGTGGGCGCCTGATCGGCAGACCCATCGGCGACGCATATCCGGTGAGCCCGCGAGACATGCGGCAGGAACTGGACGCGGCGGGGATGCGTCTGGAGGACGCCCGCTGGGTATGGCCGTGGCTGGCGGACGGCATGGTCGTCCGCGTGAGCTGGTAGGGGCGGAAGGTCGCCGCGCCCGTCGGTCGAGTCCGACGTTCGACGAAAGGCAACTCCCGTGTGCGGTGTGGCAGGCTGGATAGACGGGGCCGGGACGGCGAGCGGAGAGGGCCTGAAGGCGGTGGTCGTCCGGATGCGCGACCGGATGATCCCTCGGGGGCCGGATGGCGCGGGAGTGTGGATCGATCCGGGCGCGGGCGTAGCGCTTGGGCATCGCCGATTGGCCATCATCGACCTGACCGAGACCGGCGCGCAGCCCATGGTCTCCTGCAGTCGACGCTATGTGATCACCTTCAATGGAGAGATCTACAACTTCCCCGAGATCCGTCGAGAGTTGGAGGGCCGCGGCGTACGGTTCCGCAGCACATCGGACACCGAGGTCATGCTGGAGTCGTTCGAGCAGTGGGGGATCCAGGGGGCTCTGGAACGCTTCGTGGGCATGTTTGCCTTCGCTCTGTGGGACTGCCAGGAGCGGGCACTCATCCTGGCCCGAGATCGGCTCGGCGAGAAGCCGCTCTATTACGGCTGGGCCGGGTCCGCCCTCGTCTTCGGCTCGACGCTGGAGGCTCTGGCGGCCCACCCCGACTGGCGTGGTGAAATCGACCGGGATGCTCTGGCCTTGTATTTCCAACTGCAGTACGTCCCATGTCCGTGGTCGATCTATCGGGGCATCCGCAAGCTGCCGCCTGCGACCTTCCTGCGCTTGCGGCTCCGGGATCTGCGGACAGGACAACTACCCGATCCGACTCCCTATTGGTCGTTGCGCCAGGTGGCCGAGAGCGGGTGCGCCGACCCGTTCCGGGGCACGGACTCCGAGGCGATCGACCACCTGGAGATCCTGCTGAAGCAGTCCGTCGCGGGTCAGATGCTCTCGGACGTGCCGCTGGGGGCGCTGCTTTCGGGAGGCGTGGATTCCTCTGCGGTCGTCGCCCTCATGCAGACGCAGAGCCAGCGCCCCGTGAGGACGTTCACCATTGGCTTTGACTCCAGTGCCTACGACGAGTCGCGGTTCGCCGCACGAATCGCGCGGCATCTTTCCACCGACCACACCGAGATTCGCGTCACGCCTGCGGACGCGATGACGGTAATCCCGAAGATGCCAGAGCTTTACGATGAGCCTTTCGCCGACCAGTCGCAGATTCCGACCTGCGTCGTGGCCCAGCTGGCACGGCGCCACGTGACGGTATGTCTGTCGGGCGATGGGGGTGACGAGTTGTTCTGCGGCTACAACCGGCACTTGCAGCTGCGCCGGCTATGGTCGGCCGTGGGCCCCCTGCCGCGTCCGCTGCGCCGAGGCATTGCTGCGCTGCTGGCGGCAGCCCCCTCCGGCTTCTACCAGTTCGCGCTCAAGGACCGAAGGCACGGAGTCCTGGCCGACCAGGTTCAGAAGCTCGCCACGATCCTGTCGCTGGGCGGGCCCGAGGACATGTACCAGCGCCTGGCGGTGCTGTGGGATCGACCGGAGAGGATCGTGCGCGACGCGACCGCGCGGCCGACGCTGATCACCGACCGGCGGGGCTGGCCGGACTTGCCCGGGGTGATGGACAGGCTCATGTACGTCGAGGCAATGACATCGCTCCCGGACAACATGATGGTGAAGCTGGATCGTGCGGCGGGGGGGGCGAGTCTGGAGACGCGAGTGCCCATGCTGGATCACCGGATCGTCGAGTTCTCATGGCGTCTGCCCTTCCGCTTCAAGGTGCGCGACGGCGTCGGCAAGTGGATTCTGAGACAGGTGCTCTATCGGCGGGTGCCACGCGCGATGGTCGAGAGGCCCAAGTCCGGGTTTGATGCCCCGATCGACGAGTGGCTGAGAGGCCCGCTGCGTGATTGGGCGGAGGATCTTCTGGCCCCTGGACGACTGGCCCGCGACGGCTACCTTGACCCTGATCCGATCGTGAAGAGATGGCAGGAGCACGTCAGCGGCAGGCAGAAGTGGCAGTATCACCTCTGGGCGGTCCTGATGTTCCAGGCCTGGATGGACCGGCACCGCGGGCGGATGGATGCACGAACTCCTCCACTTCTGGATTCGAGTCCCGGGTAACACGTGTGTGGCGCCCGTGGCTGTCGATCATGGAAGCAGCAGTGCCGGCCCCCAGGGATTCGTTGTCTTGACGGCGGGCGGGGCGGCGCGGATCCGACGCGGCCGTTACGGCCCCCAGCGCGTCGAGTGGTCCAGCGGGCAGCGAGCGCTTCGGACCACGTGTCGCGCTGGCATGTCCCGGCGCAGGCGGTTGGCCGGTCAACACGCACTCGGTCGATGACCTCGCGGCCGGCGGGCCATCCCGGTGGCGGCCGACATTGTCAACGAGTCGTAGACCAATCGCGGCACGAGCTACCTTCAGGGGGTGGGTAAAAGGATGAAGGCGACGTAACCTTCCGGTGGCTAACCACCACCACGGGCCGAGTGCCCGCAACGGAAGGAGAAGTCGCCGTGAGGAAGAAGACACCCGCAGCCCCTGCTCCGTCAATGCCGACGTGGGAGACGCTCGAGACGTTCATGCGCACCAAGATCCAGGGCACGCTGCAGGAGTTGCTGGAGGAAGAGGTGGCGGCCTTCCTGGGCCGTGCGCCCTCGGTGCGCCGGGCGGCGGTGGATGGCGCGTACGGATATCGGAACGGCTACGGGGAGCCGCGGCGCGTGGCGCTGTCGTGCGGGACCGTGCGAGTGCGACGGCCGCGCGGACGGGGCGTGCAGGGCCTGGAGGAACGCTTCGAGAGCCGCGTGCTGCCACTGTTCAAGCGCCGCACGGAGGAAGTCGGGGCGCTGCTGCCGGAGCTCTACCTGCAGGGGCTGTCCCAGGGCGACTTCGAGTTGGCGCTGCGCGGGCTGCTGGGGGACGGGGCACCGTTGTCGGCGAGTTCGATCGGGCGGTTGAAGGCGAAGTGGCAGGGCGAGTACCAGGCCTGGACCCAGGACTCACTCGAGGACCGCGAGTTGGTCTACGTCTGGGCGGACGGGGTGTACGTGAAGGCCGGGCTGGAGAAGGAGAAGGCGGCACTGCTGGTGGTGATCGGCGCGCTGGCGGATGGCACCAAGGAACTGCTGGCGGTGGTGCCGGGCTATCGCGAGTCGAAGGAGTCGTGGCGCGCGGTGTTCAAGGACCTCAAGGAACGCGGGCTCGAGGCGCCGAAGCTGATGGTGGCGGACGGGAACATCAGCGCCTGGGCCGCTGCGGCGGAGATCTGGCCGGAGGCCCAGGAGCAGCGCTGCTGGAACCACAAGCTCGTGAATGTGCTCGACCGGCTGCCGGTGAAGCTACAGGCAATGGCGCGCGAGCAGTTGTGCGCGATCCCCTATGCGGAGACCCAGCGCGAGGCGGTACGGCTCCGTGACGGGTTCGCGAAGGCATACCGACGCACGCACCCCAGGGCGGTGGAGATCCTGTTCCAGGACTGGGAGCGGATGGTGGCGTTCTACGACTTCCCGAAGGAGCACTGGAAGCACCTGCGGACCACCAACGTGGTCGAGAGCCCATTCGCCGCGGTGCGGCTGCGGACCGAAGCTGCGAAGCGCTTCAAGAAGGTCGAGAACGCGACGGCGATGATCTGGCGCCTGCTGCGCATCGCCGAGTCGCGGTTCCGCAAGATCGACGCGCCGCACCTGGCTGCCGAGGTCTATCGAGGCACGAAGTTCGAGGATGGAGTGAAAGTCAGCAAGTCCATGCGGAGGGCCGCCGCCTGATGCCGATTACCCAGCTCTTGACATGAGCTCTCGCGGCACCCTGGTGAGTTCATACTGGGGTGGATGACGTGGCCCGGCCTCCACGTGCACGGCATGAAATGGCGTGTCTCATTCGGGAGGTTCCGCGGTGAGGCGCAGGAGACCCCATGAACCCTAAGGTCAGCGTCGTCACGATAAGCCATGACCGCGCCGGGTACCTGCCGGAGGCGATCGCGAGTGTTCTCGCGCAGTCGTTTGCCGACTGGGAGATGGTTGTCATCGATGACGGCTCGACGGACGACACGGAGGGGATGGTCGCACGTTACGCGGCGCGGGACGCGAGGATGAGATACTTCCGCAACGAGACGTGCTGCGGGATCGTCAGGTCGAGGAATCGGGGGCTGGCAGTCGCCTGCGGCGAATACGTCGCGGTTCTCGACAGCGACGACGCCTGGTGCGACCCCGACAAGTTGAAGATGCAGGCCGGCTTCCTCGACGGCCAGCCGGATTATGCGATCGTCGGCGGTGGCGTCATCGTCGTAGACGCGCACGGCCGAGAGACGAAGAGGTTCCAGAACCCGAACACTGATCCGCGGATTCGGGCGGCGATGCTCTTCAAGAATCCTCTCGCGCACTCCAGCGTCATGTTCCGTAAGGAGGCGGCGTTGGCTGTCGGCGGCTACGGGGCGGAGCCGAGTGTCGCCAGGCTGGACGCGAATGAGGACTATGCCCTGTTCCTGGAGATTGGCCGCCACGCGAAGATGGCCAACAGTGCGGAGCCGATGCTGAAATACCGGACGCACGAAGGAAACATGAGTATCGCGAAACGCCGCGAGCAGATGCGTAATAGTCTCTTGCTCATCTTGAAGCACCGCGACGATTACCCGAACATTCACTTGGCCGTCGCGAGGAGGCTGTCCAGGTTGTGTCTGTACGAGCTTGGCGGCCGGTTGTTGAAGAAGTGATTGGAGTGCCATTCTCCTGCTGGGCGACCGGGGTCGGGTGGAGCCACGAGGTTGACGGAAGGAGATGCGGCCTGATACGGGCGGCGGTCATCTTCCGTGGCCGCAGCCCGGCTCGGTGTGTCCATGGCCAGGGCGAGGTGGTCACTTGACCACGTTGAGATCCTGGATTCGGGCCGGCGGAGTGATGTCAGCGGGTGGGGAACTCCCCACGATGTAGCCCTTGCTCTCGGAAGCGGAGCCGCATCCAGTCCCGCAGTCTGAGGCCCAGTTACTGGCGAAGGCCACCCGGAGTCCATCGGGGCTGGGAGTTGCCTGGGGCTGACAGGCGTAGCAGCCGCTGACGTTCGAGTGCTGGTGACAGATGCGCTCGACCGCTCCGCTGCCATCGAGTTTGATGGCGACCACCTCGTCGTTGAATCGGCGCCCCTCTGTGCCTTCGTTGATGTGACTGTAGTAACTGAAGTAGGCCCACCCCTCCCGCTTGAAGTTCCGACACGAGGCGTGGAGCACATAGGCTTCGTTGGTGTGGTTGGTGAGGAGGAAGGAGCTCACGCCTGTCGCCAGTTGAACCATTCCCGCGTGTCCGCCATATGCGTGGGTGGCGTCGTCGTTTGCGAAACCTCCAGCAATGACATCCCCGGACGCATTCATGCCCATGTCCCGATGGTTCCATGACCAAATCCACCCTGCGGTGCTGTCCCGCTTCCCACCGCAGCGTGCTGCGCCAGAGGCATAGGAACCCATCGTGTGCGGACCCCTTATCGTGCAGGTTGCTGTGTCCACATCGAACACGCGAGCCAGCCCTTGGGTGGTATCGGAGGCGCATCCAATGTAGCCGACTACGACATATTGCGCCGACGGGCTGATCGAACACCATGCGACGTCCTCTGGATAGTCGGTGCCGCAAGCCCCATACTGAATTCTGAACGATGGTGGCGGAATGTGGTAGCGCGGCCCAATCTTCATGGGGGTGGCGTCCATGTCCACCACGAACAGGCTGTCGTTGTTGCAGAGCGCGACGTAGCGCCCGCTGGTGCAGGGGTTCCCCTTGGCGCCGCCCAGCCCGCCGTTCGAGCCATGAACGGGTATATTGGTGCTGAAGGGCAGAGTGATCGACTTCACGCGGGTTCTGCCGCTCGCCGATACGCTGTCCCAATACAGCGTCTTGGCATCCAACGCGGGGTTGGAGGAGTAGTTCACCCCGATGCGGATACCCGGGTGGTTGACAGATGGGTGCCAGCGGCTGTCGTCCCCGGCCCCGCCCAGATAGAGCGGAGCGTAGGTGTTCCCGTCGAGGACTAGATTATTGACGCCCGTCTGTTGAATCCATAACCGTGTCCCGGTGGAGTTCCACGCCTGATGCACCGAGTAGGTGTGGCGCGCGAGAGATTGCCAGGTCCCGCCGATGGTGGGGATCGCCGTGCCCGTGCTGCCACAGATGCTGGTGACGGTGGTGCCGAACGTCGGGTCGGTGATGGGCGAGAGATAGCCGGGCTTGGAGACCTGCGGGACGGTGAAGACCTGCGTGGGGTTGGTCACCATCGCCGGACTCGTCTCGGGGCGCGAGGGGCCGGCAGCTGACGGCGTGGCGAAGCCGAGCAGGAGCATGATCACGGGCAGCGCGTTCAGGCGGCGAAGGCCCTTCCGGAGCGATCTCACGCAAGGGAACCCGTTGTGGCTCGTGTGTGGGGTGTCCGCAGTTGCGCCGGGCGTGCCCCGCCGGGCGCCGGTGAGCGCCCGCGTCGAACGTCGGGCCTCGACGCTCCGCACGAAGGCGAATCCCCGCGCCGCGCTCTGATTGCTTCGCTGCCCGTTCGTCAGCAATCCGGTGTGCTCGTTGAAGCAGCTCAGAACGACCTCCTTGAAGACCACCTTCAAGCCCGCGTCGCGGCCCGCCTGCCGTGACCGTGCCCATCGGGTCCGTGGCGCAGGGCCTCGTCGCGGCTCCATCCCGAGTTCATGTCGTCTCCGGGTCCTTCGCGTCGAGGGCCGGGGCGGGACCGCCTGCCTGGCCACGTCTACCCGCTCGATTCATGCCAGGGTCCGACTCCCGGGAGAATACACGATGCCCGGTCGGGGCACAGCAAGGGGGGCTCCGCGGGCACCTTCGAGAGCGCCCAAGGGGAGCCGGCATCGTCTGCGGCGTGAAGCAGCGAAGTCGCATTGGTTCTCCAGCCGCCCTGCCGCGGGGGTTTCGATGCCCGGCGGGGCGACATCCTCGAGTCCATTCCGAGGTGTCACTTGCGGAGGGAAGTGAAGGTCGCGGGGGCCGCCATCCCACGGCGGTCCTCGCGGGGCCGGGTGCGACCCGGGCCCGCGAACCGGTCGGCAGACTCGCACGAACTGTGCCCTGCACGGGTGTGCGGTGGGCGGCCAGGGTTCCGCCCGAGCCAGACGCCGAACCTCGCGAATGGCAACCTGCTACGCGGCTAGTTGCATTCTGCCACGGACCGTCCACCCGGGCTGGCGCGGACAGCCGTATTGGAGACTGCATCCGGCCGAACAACAGGACGGCGCGTGCTGCAACGCGGGGCACCGAACGGGACCTCCGCGGCGCCGCCGCCGGCTCTCCCGGCAGCGTTCTTCGAGGCCAAACTTCCGCACTTCGAGGGGTCGATTCTAGGTCTTCCAACGACTTGGCGCTCCGAGTTGGCACTACATTCTGGTACCCCGCCCAGTGCCTCGACCTCGATGGGGAGGTTGTCATCCCGCTCCGTACTCAGTAGATTCCGCCCGATCTGACGTGGTACGTGGATGCCGCCAAAGGAGGAAGGAACCATGAAGATCCTGATCGCGGACGCCTTCGACAAGGGGTTGCCCAAGCGTCTCGAGAAGTTCGGGGAGGTGTTCGACGACGCCGGGCGGATCGCCGAGGCGGACGTCATCCTCGTCCGCTCCAAGACCAAGGCCGACCGCGCCTACATCGACCGGGCCACGAACGTGAAGCTCTTCATCCGTGGCGGCGTCGGCATGGACAACATCGACCAGCCGTACTGCAAGGAGAAGGGCATCCAGGCGATGAACACGCCCGAGGCCTCCTCGGTGGCCGTGGCCGAGCTGGCGATGGCGCTGATGATCGCTCTCCCGTGCCGCCTGATCGAGGGCCACAACGGCATCGTCGCCGGCAAGTTCCTCAAGAGCGAGCTCAAGCGCACCGAGCTCTACCAGAAGACGCTCGGCCTGATCGGCGTCGGCCGCATCGGCACCGAGGTGGCGAAGCGCGCGCAGGCCTTCGGCATGAAGGTCGTGGCCTGCGACAAGGTCGTCGAGCGGCACCCGATCGCGGCGATCAAGCCCCTTGACCAGGTGCTCGCGGAGTCCGACTACCTCTCGCTCCACACGCCGCTCACCGACGAGACCAAGGGCATGATCAACCGGCAGACGATCGCGAAGATGAAGAAGGGCGCGATCGTGATCAACACCGGCCGCGGCAAGTGCGTCGTCGAGGAGGACCTCGTCGAGGCCCTGAACTCGGGCCAGCTCGGCGGCTACGGCACGGACGTCTGGTACAAGGACGAGATCTACGGCAGCCCCATCGTGGGCGCCCCGAACACGGTGGTGATGCCGCACCTCGGCGCGTCGAGCAAGGAGAACCTCCTGCGCATCGGCGACATCGTGGTGGACATCCTCGAGAAGTGGACGAGCAAGTGAGGAGCGGAACGATGACGAAGAGGATCTTCAATTTCGCCGCGGGTCCCTGCACCCTGCCTCTCTCCACGCTGGAGAAGGCCGCCGCCGAGTTCGTCGACTACGGCGGCTCCGGCATGTCGCTGTTCGAGATGAGCCACCGCGGCAAGCAGTACGACGCGGTGCACAACCAGGCGCTCGAGTCGTTGCGCGAGGTCTTCGGCGTCCCGGATGCGTTCGAGATCCTCTTCCTCCAGGGTGGCGCCACGCTGCAGTTCGGAATGGTGCCGATGAACCTGCGTGCGGAAGGCAAGACCTTCGAGTACGCCAACACCGGGGCCTGGGCCAAGAAGGGCATCTCCGACGCCAAGAAGGTCGGCCCGACGCGGGTGATCTGGACCGACGAGGCGAACAAGTTCACGCACGTGCCGAGGGCGGCCGAGCTCAAGGCCGGCGCGGACGCCGCCTACCTGCACATCACCAGCAACGAGACCATCGGCGGCATCGAGTTCAGCGAGTACCCGGACACCGGGGACGTGCCACTGGTCGCCGACATGAGCTCGGACATCCTCTCCCGGCCGGTCCCGTTCGCGCGCTTCGCCCTGATCTACGCCGGCGCGCAGAAGAACCTCGGGCCCGCGGGCAACACGGTCGTCATCATCCGCAAGGACGTGCTCGAGAAGTGCCGCGAGGACCTGCCGGCCTACCTGGCCTACAAGAGCCACGTGCCCGACAAGTCGATGTACAACACGCCCGCGGTGTTCGCGATCTACATGATGAAGCTCAACCTGGACTGGGTGAGGTCCGTGGGCGGGCTGGCGGAGATGGACCGGCGCGCGGGCCAGCGCGCCGGCATCCTCTATTCGGCCATCGACGGCTCGGGCGGCTGGTTCCGCTCCCCGGTGGACGCGGCGTCCCGCTCGCGGATGAACGTCGTCTTCCGCCTGCCGAGCGAGGAACTCGAGGAGAAGTTCATCGGCGAGGCGGGCAAGGCGGAGATGTCGGGCCTCAAGGGCCACCGTTCGGTCGGCGGCTGCCGCGCGTCGATGTACAACGCCATGCCGGTCGAGGGCGCCGAACGCCTCGCCCAGTTCATGGCGGACTTCAAGAAGCGGAATTCGTAGCGCGCCCGCGTTCCCGCGAGCGACGCGCCGGGTCCCCCCGACCGGCTTCGCTCCGGGCAGGAGACCGCGCGGGGGACGGGGCGATCGCCGTGGGCCGCCTGGCGGCCGCGGCCGCCAGGCTGCCCGCCCCGCTTCACGAGCAAGATCGAACTCCGGGGCCCGGGGCGCGAGAGGGCCCGCGGCCCGCCGGATGACCGTTCCCACTCCCGATCGCGCCGAGGAGGTCCCCGATGAGAGCCCGCTCCATCGTCCTGGCGATCCTGATCCCCTGTCTCTCAGTCCCGTCGAGCGACGCGTCGCAAAGGCTCACGATCCTGCACACGGACGAGGTGCACGGGCATCTGCGGCCCTTCCGCTGTCCGGAGATCGAGCCGCCAGGGATTGGAAGCATCATTGCGGGGAGCATGATGTCGGAGGGCATGATCGCCGCCTTCGATCTGCCCGCGCGACGCGACGTCGGCGGGATCGCGCGACACTCACCGCCCGGATCCGTGCGGACCTGGCGAAGCAGGGGACGCCCGTATGGCTGATCGACGCGGGGGACTTCTACTACTACAGCGCCTTCTCGAACGAGTACCACGGAGTCGCGGACGTGGTGCGGGCAGAGTTCGGTGTCGAGGTGGAGTTCGAGAGCCCCGGGGGGATGCACCTGCCGATCCTCGCAGGGCCCGTCACGCGCGCGATGCTCGCCGATCTCGACCAGCGCCCGTACACGATCGTGACGTTCCGCATGAGGGGAAGCGAGATCCGGCGATTCGTCCAGCGGTCGAAGCCGGTCGCTTCGGGCCTCCGCTACCGGATGTTCTGCGGTCGGCTCGAAGAGATCACGGTCGGCGGTGCGCCTCTGGACGATGCGCGCGTGTACTCGTGCGCGGGGAGCTCCGCCCTGGCCGGGCGCCTGGAAGGCTTCGAGACGCTCGAGATGAGGGACACGAAGCGCCTCGGGTCCGACGTGGTGATCGCCGCGCTCCGCAAGGCGGGGACGATGGCCCCCGCCTACGATGGCCGCCGCGTAGTGGCCGACACGCTGCGGACGGGGATCCGCCCCGAGTGACGCGGGGGGCGATGCGGCCCCGCGCCGGCCGGCGGTGACGCGCCGGCGGGCGCAGGGCCTGACGGCCGCGTCTCGGCACGCCCCGCCTGGCGCGGGCACGGCCCGTTCCGGGGGGGATCGCCGCATGCAGGTCGCGTTCGGCGGCTCGCCGACGAGCGTCCGGCCTCGCTCCGGGCCCCGGCGGGGAGCCTCCGTCGCGCGCCGCGGAATTTACGCGCTCTTGACTACGGGCGAACGGCGTCCGCTAGAATCAAGCCCCCATCGGGTCCGGGCCGGTGCGCGTCGTGCGCGTTGGCACGCGGCCCGCCCCGGGGATCCTCCGCGTCAGGCCGATCGCAGGCTGCCGGGCGGGCGCGGACGAGACGGCCGATCCAGAACCCGTTCGTGCTTCGTCCCCGCCGGGGTGGAAGCCCCGGCGTGAGGGCCGTGCTGAGCGTCACGGGAGGAGAGATGGAGATCCAGACAGACGAGATCAAGGCGGTCCACGAGCGGATCGAGAAGGAGAGCATCGTCGTCCAGACCATCACCGCCGAGGTGTCCAAGGCCATCGTCGGCCAGCAGTACCTGGTGAACCGGCTGTTGATCGGCCTGCTGGCCGACGGGCACATCCTGATCGAAGGGGTGCCGGGCCTCGCCAAGACCTACGCGGTGCGGACCCTGGCGGCGGCCATCAGGACCAGTTTCCAGCGGATCCAGTTCACGCCCGACCTGTTGCCGTCCGACATCGTCGGCACGCTGATCTACAACCAGAAGACCGGCGATTTCGTCATCAGCAAGGGCCCGATCTTCTCGAACCTGATCCTGGCCGACGAGATCAACCGGACACCGCCCAAGGTGCAGAGCGCGCTGCTGGAAGCCATGCAGGAACGCCAGGTCACGATCGGGGACAAGACCTTCAAGCTGGACGACCCGTTCCTGGTGCTGGCCACCCAGAACCCCATCGAGCAGGAGGGGACCTACCCGCTGCCCGAGGCGCAACTCGACCGCTTCCTGCTGAAGATCAAGATCACCTATCCGACCCGGCAGGAGGAGCGGGAGATCGTGGACCGCATCGCGGTCGCCGGCGAGCCGAAGATCTCGGCCGTGGTGGATCCTGCCGACATCATCAGGGCGCGGGAACTCTGCCGGTCCATCTACATCGACAGCAAGATCCAGGACTACATCATCGACCTCGTGTTCGCCACCCGCGAGCCCGAGAAATACGGCCTTCCGGAACTCAAGCCGCTGATCCGGTTCGGGGCGTCCCCCCGGGCCTCGATCTACCTGACGACCGCGGCCCGGGCCATGGCCTTCCTCCGGCGCCGGGGCTTCGTCATCCCCGAGGACATCAAGGAGCTGGCGGCCGACGTCCTGCGCCATCGCATCATCCTCTCGTACGAAGCCGAGGCGGAGGAGATGACCACGGACGACATCGTCCACAGGATCCTGGCCTCGGTCGAAGTGCCGTGAGCGGCGCGGGAGAGC
>Ga0315286_10000763_pt1 | contig 27914 bp, 25 predicted proteins | sample YL17G10_0_MG_FD_205038 | JGI IMG/M metagenome (GOLD analysis project Ga0315286, IMG submission 205038) | Sediment microbial communities from Yellowstone Lake, YNP, Wyoming, USA - YL17G10_0 | ecosystem: Environmental > Aquatic > Freshwater > Lake > Sediment | place: USA: Wyoming | collected... | reverse complement strand
TGTACCTGTACCAGAAAGGTTTCGAGGCGGGCGACCTGGGGTACGCCTCGGTCGTCGGCTGGTCGCTGGCGCTGGGCGTGCTGTGCGTGTCGCTGGTCCAAATGCGGCTGGCGGGAACGTGGAAGAAGGAAACGTGAGTCGGTTTCGGACACTACAGCGCCACATAGCGCGGCGGGTCTCCCGACCCGCCGCGCACATGCGTTTTCTGGCCGCCGCGGGGCGCGGCCTGCGCGGTGGGTCGGGAGACCCACCGCGCACGGCGTCAAGTGGCGCTGTAGTACGGATTTCGGATTGCGCCGCCAACGAACATGGCGGCTGTCTTAGTGGGTGGCTAACGTGACCACGCGAAAACTGCTTATGCAGGCGCCGCTATACACGGTGCTCCTCATCGCCCTGGTGGTCATGTTGACGCCGCTGGTCTGGCTGGCGGCCGCCACGGTCAAGAACAGCGACGACTTCTTCCACTACCTCTTCTTCCCGCCGCCCCAGCGCCTTAGCGCCGAGAACTTCCAGAAACTTTTCGGCTCCCCTGCCCTGGCGACCGGCGAGATCCGCGAGTGGCCGGCCCTGTGCCGCAAACTCGCCGACGACGGCCCGGCCGGCCGCCCGGGGCCGGCTATGCGCGTCTGGGAGCATCTCTCGCCCGGCCAGCGCGAGAAGGTCGCCGCGGTGGCCCTCGCTGGCCGGCTCACCCCGGCCGAGGAGCACGTGCTCGCCGACGCCTTCAACGACGTCCTCCGCATGCCCGACCTCTTCCGGAAGACGGACCTTGAGGGCCTGCCGCTGAGCGAGTATGCCCGCCGCCTGGCGGCACGACTCGACACGGGCCTTTCGTCGGGCGAGGCCCACCGGCTGAACCGGGCCGCCTTCGAACTCATCGTGCCGAACGCCGTCGCCCTGGCCGGGCGCGGCATACCGTTCGGGCGCTACGTGATGAACAGCCTGTTCGTGGCGGGGGCGAGCGTACTCATCCAGATGTTCTTCTCATCGCTCGGCGGATTCGCCCTGGCCAAGTACTTCTTCCGCGCCAAGAAACTCATCATGACCGTCATGCTGGCCACGATGATGATACCGGGCCAGGTGATGCTGGCGCCCCTGTACGAGTTGATCTTCAAGATGGGGTTCATGGACTCGTACCTGGGCCTCATCGTGCCGGGCATGGTGAGCGTCTTCGGCATGTTCCTCTTCCGCCAGTCGATGCTCCAGATCCCCGACGAACTGCTGGAGGCCGGCCGCATGGACGGGTGCACCGAGTTCGGCATCTATTGGCACATCGCCCTGCCCGTGTCGCGGCCGATGATCGGGGCGTTCTGCCTGGTGTCGTTCATGGGCAACTGGAACTCGTTCCTGTGGCCGCAGATCGTCCTGCACACCTCGGACCTCTTCACGATCCCCATCGGCCTGAACCAGATGGTCGGAACCTACAGCCAGGAATACGGGATGATGATGGCCGGGACGCTGCTGGCAATCCTGCCGGTGATGATCCTGTTCTTCATCCTCCAGCGCGAGTTCATCAGCGGGCTGACGGCGGGGGCGGTGAAGGGGTAATCGCCGACTGAAAAAACGCGCCGCGCAAGCGCGGCGGCTGAATGGGTCGAATGCTTGAGGTTTCGCCCCGTCTAGCCGCCCGCCTTGGTGGGCGCGTTGGCCCGCGCCACACCACAACGTCACGCGCTAAACGTCGCAGATAGCCACCGCCTGCCGCAGGCTTGTCAGCGGGTCGCGCTTCGGCACGAATTCGTGGGCCACGTAGCCGTCGTACTTCGCGTCGGCGAGGGCCCGCATGATGGCCGGGTAGAAGAGTTCCTGCGTGTCGTCGATCTCGTTGCGGCCGGGCACGCCGCCCGTGTGCACGTGGCCGATGTACTGGATGTTCTGCCTGATCGTGGCGATGACGTCGCCCTCCATGATCTGCATGTGATAGATATCATAGAGAAGTTTGATGCGAGGGCTCGAGACCTTCTTGCAGATGTCGGCGCCCCACGCGGTGTGATCGCACTGGTAGTCGCGGTGGTCGCGCTTGGAGTTCAGCAGTTCCATGACCACCGTGACCTTCTTCTCCTCGGCCAGGCCCGCGATGGCCTTCAGGCCCTCGACGCAGTTGGCCGCGCCTTCCTCGTCCGAGAGGCCCTCGCGGTTGCCCGACATCGTGATGACGTTCGGGAACCCTGCGGCCGCGGTCGCCTCGATCGCCTTGCGCATGGCCGCCAGGCACGACTCGTGGTTCTCCTTGCGGTTCAGGCCCTTGGTGATGCCGACGGCAGGCGTGCAGGTGCCCACCAGGCCGAACTCCTTCATGACCGGCCACTCCCCCGGCCCCACAAGGTCGATGCCCTTGATGCCCATGTCGGCGCAGGCCTTGCAGAAGTCCTTCATGGGGATGCCGCCGTAACACCACCTGGAGACTGACTGCTTGATGCGGCCTTTCAGTTTGGGGGCTTCCATTTTTTCCTCCGCCCTTGTGCCGGTGCCCACGAGGCCGATGGCCGCCACGGCAGCCGCGCCGCCCACAACGCCCTTCAAGAGGTCGCGCCGGCTGAGGCCGTTGGGGCCCTTCTCATCGACGTGGTCCATACGGTTATCCTTCCTTTCGTGGATGGCGCTCGAGTTCCCGCTTCGTCCCGCCACCGCACAGTATAGCGGTGCGGCCCCCGCGTCAAGCGTTCATCGCCGACGCGCAAGATGCGGTCGGACGCCCGGCCGGGCGGCGACTCGGCGGCGCGACCGGCTGCGGCCGACAGCAGGATTGCCGAGAGCGCCCAGACCCACACATTGCCCATGTCTGCTCTCACGCTGCATCAACAACGGGGGCCGAGGCTGCGGCGCCCCGGCCCCACGGTAACCCCCACGGCGGCAAGTCTACAGTTTGGCCTTCGGGTTCGTGAACCGAAGCGCCTTCATGTCGTGGAACGAGGCGTACTCGGTCACGACGCAGCCTCGCGGCCCGGCGACCATGAAGTGCTTCGCCTCCACGCGGTTCAGCGGCGCGATGTCGCCGAGTCTCAGGACCGTGGCGTGCCGCACGGTGGTGAACTCGCGCTCGGAGGCCGGGATGGTCTTCTCGGCGTCGGGGGTCGCGTCGCCCTCGCCGAAGAGGGTGACGGCCCCGTACCGGAGTTGCCAGGACTCGGCCTTGGCGGCGGCCTCGTCGGTCTTCACGTGCCAGTGCTCGGGAATCATCTGCCCGGGCAGCAGGAAGATCTCGTGGCCCAGATACTTGCCTTCCTTGTCGTTGATCCAGAAGATGCCGCCCATGCCGGCGTCGGTGAACCGGCCGAGGCCGAAGTCGAGGACCCACATCTCGTCGCGGAGTTTCTGGTAGACGGGATAGTGGAGGCTCTCCATCATCTCGAAGTACGCCTTCTTGGCGGCATCCTGGTTGAACTTCCCGTCCGGGCCGTAGAACTCGGCATTCTTGTGCATCGTAATTCCCTTCCTGCACACCCGACACCCCGCGCCCAGCAGTGTGGCGCCGGCGGCCGCGCCGGTCGCCATGCCCGCCAGCCAACTGCGTCTCGTGATCTGTGCCATGTGTTGCGGCTCCTTTCCGGTTTCCTGATAGGCCGCGCCCCGGCGAGCGGGGGCGGCTAAATCGGCTTTGCCGCTTGGTTTGCCCCTCGCCGTTCATTACGCATTGCGCACTCCAAGCGCTCAACGTTTCTTCTTGCCCTTGGCCTCTCCCTTGAGGGTCTGGTACAGGTCAAAGGCCTTCTCGGGCTTCTCGTTCTCGTGGACGACGGCCCGGACGGCCTGGGCCATCGCCACGGGGTCCTCGGCACAGAAGATGTTGCGGCCCATGTCGACGCCGCAGGCCCCCTGGCCGACGGCCCGGCGGGCCATCTTGAGGGCCTCCAGTTCCGGTATCTTCTTGCCGCCGGCGATGACGATCGGCACCGGGCACCCGGCCACCACGTCCTCGAAGCCCGGCTCGCAGAAATAGGTCTTGATGAAGTGTGCGCCGAGTTCCGCCAGGACCCGGGTCGCCAGGCCCAGGTACCGTGCATCGCGGGCCATTTCCTTGCCGACGGCCGTCACGCCCATCGTCGGCATGCCGACGCGGTTGCCGGCGTCGACCGTCCGCACGAGGTTCGAGAGCGTCGCGTGTTCGCCCGGTTCGCCGACGTAGCACTGGACGGCCACGGCGGCGGCGTTCAGGCGAACGGCTTCGTCAATGTCGCCCACCATCTCCATGCTGAGTTCCCTGAGGATCGTCGCCCCGGCGCTCAGGCGCAGGCACACGGGCTTCGACGTGGTCGCCGGGATGCAACTGCGGAGGGCCCCGCGCGTGCACATCAGCACGTCGATGTGCGGTTCGAGCGGCAGGATGTCGAGGTCCATCCGCTCCAGGCCTGTCGTCGGCCCCATGATGTACCCATGGTCGAACGCAAGCATGACGGTCCGGCCCGACTTCGGGTTGAAAATGCGAGACAGGCGGTTCGACATCCCCCAGTCGAGCGACGCGGAGCCACGGAGGAAGAACCCTTCGGTCTTCATCGGGATCTGCGGCCTGAAGTCTTTCTTGTCCTTCTCAGCCTCGGGGCCCGGCATAGAGGAATCTCCTTTCGATTGCACTGTCGCGTCGCTGCCGCGCGCGGCAGGTCTCCTGCCCCGCCGCGCAGCAGCGCTGCCTCACTTCTTCGCCACGGCCTCGGCGAAGCCGCGGAAGATCAGGCCCACCGACGTCGCGCCCGGGTCCGGCGACCCGATGCTCCGGTCGCCGAGATTCCGCGCCCGGCCGAACTTCGCGCGGAAGTCCGTGGTCGCGGCGGCGCCCCGCTCGGCGGCGTCGGCTGCCTTCGCCAGCGCGCCGGCCACGCTCTGTCCGGCCTGGGCGGCGGCCCGCAGGGCCTCCACTGCCGGCACCAGGGCGTCGATCATCGTCTTATCGCCGACCTCGGCCTTGGTCTGCTTGCGGACGGCCGCCACGGCGCCTTCGAACGCCTCGGCCACGCCGGCGGCATCGAGCGCCTGCCGGCCGGCGGTCGCTTCGGCCATGCCGATGAAGAACGTTCCGAGGAGCGGCCCGGTGGCCCCGCCGTCGACGCCCAGGATCGCCCAGCCGACGTCGCTCAGGACCGCCATCAGGTCGTGGGCCCGGCAGCCGTCGACGCTCTTGACGGCCAGGTTCATCGCCCGGCGCATCGTGGTGCCGTGGTCGCCGTCGCCCACGACCGAGTCGAGCCGCGACAGTTCCTGGTGCCCGGCCGCCACCTTGGCGGCGGCAGCGCGGATCATGTTCCCGAAATCCTCGTAGCCGACGCTGTCAGCCATGTGCATCCTCGCACATCTGACCCCGTGTATCCACGGGGGGCCGGGTAAACCTCATCGCACCGTGAGGTACGGCGTGTCGCACGGGGCGTCCCACAACTTCAGGAGGTCCGCGTCGAGGCGGGCGATGCACATCTGGAACCCCGCCATCTCCTGGACCGTCAGGAACTCGGCGATGCGCGCCCGCGCAACCTTGATCTTGCGGGCCTGGCAGACCTGGTGCACGCGGCGGAAGATGATGAACAGTTCCATCAGGGTCGTGGCGCCCGCGCCGTTCAGGAGCACCAGGAGTTCCTCGCCCGCCTTGACCTGGAGGTCGGCCACCAGTTGACTCAGCATGGCCTCGGCCGTCTCGTCGGCCGACTTGATTTTCATGCGGCCGGTGCCCGCCTCGCCGTGCTGGCCCATGCCGATTTCCATCTCGTCGTCGGGGAGCGTGAAGATCGCCTGGCCGGTCGAGGGGTGCGTGGCGGACGTCATGGCGACGGCCAGCGTGGCCATGTTGCGTTCCATGCGCTCGGCCACGGCGACGCACTCGTCGAGCGAGCGGCCGGCCTCGGCGGCGGCCCCGGCGGCCTTGTACACCGGGATGCAGCCCACGAGGCCGCGGCGGTTCTCGGGCTGGCTCCGCGGCCCGCCCGCGATGTCTTCGTGCGTCAGGACCATCTTGACGTTCAGGCCCTGCTTCTTGGCCATCTCCATCGTCATGTTGGCGGCCATGACGTCGCCGGCGTGGTTGAGGACGATGAAGAGGACGCCCGCCCCGCGGTCGGCCATCTTGAGGGCCTGGAGGCACCGCGGCGGCCCGGGCGCGGCAAAGATCTCGCCGGCCACGCTGATGTCGAGCATTCCCTCGCCGACGAAGCCGCTCAGGGCCGGCTCGTGGCCGCTGCCGCCGAGCGTGACCACGCCCACCTTGCCTTTCGCCTTGGGCCTGGCCCGGACGACCAGGCGCTCGTTCTCCAGGCGGATCTTGTCGCCGCACGCCAGGGCATACCCCTCGAGCAGTTCGGCGACGAGGTTCTCGGGCTTATTGATGAATTTCTTCATTACCATGATTCGCCTCTTGTCGTGTGGAACGGGTCTCGGGGCCGCGCGGCGGCGCCGCCGGCTCACTTGGCCTGCATCACCTCCACCGCCACGGAGTCCTTGACGATGAACGCGCACCGAAGGCTGGGCGTGGCGTCGAACGGCGGAACGATCACCTTCTCGCCCTTGAGGGCCGCGTCGATATCGTCGACCATGTAGGCGATATGCGGGCCCTTCTGGATCGCCTCGGGCATGGGGCTGCCCGGCTCGAAGCGGAGGAACTCGAACCTGTAGGGGTGGGCGTCGGGACTGGTGATGTGGACCTTCGCCCCCTCGATGTACACCTCTTTCGGCTGCCGCGCACGCGTCGGCACGCCGACATGATGGAACTGAGCCACAGAGTCCTCCTTGCCCGGTCGGTGGGCGACCGGGCCGCCAAAGCACCCCTGCCCGCCCCGGCAGCCGACTGGCGAGGTCATAATCTGTCAGGCTGAGGGGGCGGCGTCAATAGTTATTTGGCGGGGAGGGAGGATTCGTGGCGAAAGGTCCTTGGGTGATTGCGGCAAGCCCCGGGGCGAGGCCACTTTGCCCCGGATGAAAGCACCCGGGGCGGCACTCGCGCCGGCTCAGCCCCCTGCCGCGCCGCCCCCGTGTGTTCAGGGGGCGCTGGACAGGCGCGCCTGGCGTGCGCGAATAAAGGCCGCTGTGCGTCAAGCGGCCTGGGTCTTCTTCTTCTGCCCTCGCATGAAGGCGTACCAGTAGGCCGAGCCGACGAAGATCGCCCCGCCCACAATGTTGCCGAGCGTCACGGGAACCAGGTTATTGACCAGGAACCTCGCCCACGTCAGCGATTCCAGGTTCAGGTCGGCGGCCGCAACGCCGGCGTTCTTCAGGAACAGGCCCATCGGGATGAAGTACATGTTGGCGACGCAGTGCTCGAACCCCAGGGCCACGAACGCCATGATCGGGAAGAAGATGGCCAGGACTTTGCCCGCCACATCCTTGGCCGCCAGGGCCATCCACACCGCGAGGCACACCAGCCAGTTGCAGCCGATGGCCCGGAAGAACGCTTCGCCGAACGCCAGGTTCACCTTGGCGAGGGCGATGGCCACTGCCTTCGCGCCGACCGCGCCGGCGGCCATCTTCCACAGGCCCGACTCGTACATGATGTACGCCAGCAAGACCGATCCGACGAAGTTGGCCACGAAGACCACCGTCCAGCGGCTGAGCATGCGGCCGACGCCGTACTCCCGCCCCAGGACGCTGGTAATCATCAGGTTGTTGCCGGTGAAGAGTTCGGCCCCGGCGATGACCACGAGCATCAGGCCGACAGAGAAGACCGCCCCCACGAGGACCTGGCCCAGCCCCACGCCCACGATCTTCGGGGCATCGTGCGCCACGAGCGTGGCCATGGCAGCCCCGAAGCCGATGTACGCCCCGGCCAGGATGCCCAGCACCGTGACGTTGAGGAGCGACACGGTGGCCTTCTTGACACCCACCGCCTTCGTGACCATCTCGGCCACGTGCTGCGGCGTCCGGTGCTCGAAGTGCTCGGGCCTGGGCGCCGTCTGCTTGATCTCGTGGGCGACGCGATCCAGGGCGTTGGCGGCGCCGGTCTCCGGCGCGCGCGCCAGGGCCTGCTGCACGGCCTGGACGATCTCGGCCGGCGTGAAAGGCTTGCGTACGTAGTCGCAGACGCCCAGCCGGACGGCCTCGGCCGCCGAGTCCACCGCGCCGTAGCCCGTGATGATGACGACGGCCAGTTGGCGGCGGTCCTGGCGGGCCTGGCGGACGATCTCCATGCCGTCGGCGTCGGGCATCTTCAGGTCCACGAGCGCACAATCGAAGTACCCGCATCGCGTGCGTTCAAGACCCTCCTTGCCGGTGGCGGCGGCCTCCACTTCAAAGCCCGCCTCTGACAACACACGCTGACAACTCTGCCGCACCGTCGCATCGTCATCAATGACCAGCACCCGCTTCTGAGCGACCATCAAGGACCTCCTTACCAGGTTTCGGCTTCGAGGCGGCTTTCGAGCCACACCCGCTCGTCGGCCGTCAGTTCTCCGCACTCCTTCTCAATCCACGCGATGTCGCCGGAAACGATGGCCGCCTTGGCCGCCGCCGTCAGGGCAAGGCCCGAGAGGACCCGGCTCCCGTCGGTCCGCAGCCGCTGGCTGAACGAGGGGTCCTTGGCCGCCAGCCCCAGGACCTCCTTGACAAGGTCGGCCTGAATCCTCGGCCGGCCCTCGCCGCGGGCGCCCGTAAGGGCGCGGGCGATGGCGTCGGTGATCTCCTGCGGCGTGAAGGGCTTCTCGATGAAGTCCGACACGCCCAGTTTGACGGCCTCGACCGCCGACGGCACGGTGCCGAAACCGGTGATGATGATGACCGCCACCTCCGGCCGCTGGGTCCGAAGGTCGCGGACCAACCTCATGCCGTCCAGGTCGGGGAGTTTCAGGTCCGTAACCACGAGGTCGAAATCGCCCGAGACGGCCCGGCGCAGGCCCTCCCGGCCGGTGGCGACCGTGTCGACCTCATAGCCCGCCTCCGACAGGGCTCGCCGGCAGCCGCGAGTCACCATCGGCTCATCATCAACCACCAGGATCTTCCGCGCGGCAACCATGGCAACCTCGCTTTCCTCGGATACAGGCCCGCGTCTCTGCGTGACCACTCAACCTACTTAGCAAGGGTCGTGCCACGATGGGGAAGGTGAAGGACTTTACTTTGCCGAATTGCCCTAAGTGCCTGCGTGACAAGATGCTACGAACGAGGGAATCTGACAGGGGTGATGGGCGATCACATCCGTGCAAGGCGAAACTGTATGCGCCGGACTTACTACTGTATGGCGGTAAGATACAAACGCCGGTGCAACTGGCCTTGGAACGCGCCGCCCAAACGCGATGGTGAACCAAGAGGCCCGGCGCTGTGGCTCAAAAGTTTTGCCGGTCTACGTCTGTCAGCGTATAATGGCCCGCCGGACCGGAGACCGCGGAATGTCGCTTCGAGCCCGCATCACCCTGAGCATGCTAACCATGGTGGCCATCTCCGGGGGCGTATCCGCCATCATCGGGGCCCAGTTGCTCTGGCGGAGCCTCAGCCAGGAAGCCGAGAACCGCGTCCAGCAGGACTTGAACGCCGCCGGCGAGTTCTACCAGCATCGCCTGGCCGCCATGGCCGCCATACTTCGCTACACTGCCCTCAGCGACCGTTTCATCCAGGCCGTGGACCAACGCGAAACGGCCTACGTGACCCAGCGGCTCGACGGAGTCCGAAGAAGCGGGGCGCTCGACGTGCTCGACGTGACCGACCCGCAGGGGACCGTCCTGTACCGTTCGCAGAACCCCGAGGGCTCCGGCGACAGCCTGGCCGACGACCCGCTGGTCGCGGCCGTCCTTAAGGGCGAAGACGTGACGAGCGGCACACTCCTGGTTCCGATAGCCGCGCTGGCCAAGGAGGACCCCCGCCTGGCCGAGCGAGCCGGCATCCACCTCCTGCCGACGCCGATGGCCGAGCCCACCGCCAGCGCCGAACTGGCCGACGGCATGATGCTGTGTGCGGCGGCGCCCCTGCGCGAGGCCGACGGTCGGCTGGTCGGCGTCATCAGGTCCGGCATACTCCTGAACCAGAACCACGACCTCGTGGACCAGGTCCAGAACACGGTCTTCCGGAACGAGCAGTACGGCGGGAAGCCCCTCGGCACCGCCACCATCTTCCAGCACGACGTGCGCATCTCGACGAACGTGCTCCAGGCCAGCGGCGCACGCGCCACCGGTACGCGCGCCAGCGCCGAGGTCAACAACCAGGTCCTCGGCCAGGGCCGCCCCTGGCTGGGCCGCGCTTGGGTCGTCAACGACTGGTACGTGGCGGCGTACGCGCCGATTCACGACGTGGCCCGCCGGCCCGTCGGCATGCTGTACGTCGGCGTCCAGCAGCAGAAGTTCGACGACGTGGCGCTCAGGACCCTGGTGACGTTTGTGGTCGTGACGGCGGTGGGCCTGGTGGCGGCAGGGCTGGTGGCGTGGAAATTGGGCGACAGCATCTCGCGGCCGGTCCGCGAGTTGGCCCGCGCCTCCGAGACGATCGCCCGCGGCGATTTCTCGGAGATCGTGCCCGTCAGGTCGTCCGACGAGATCAGCGCCCTGGCACACACGTTCAACGCCATGGCGGCGTCGCTCAGGGAGCGCGACGAACTCCTGAAGGAACGCACCCGCCAGCAACTGACCCGCTCGGAGCGCCTGGCCGCCGTCGGGCGCCTGGCGGCCGGCGTCGCCCACGAGATCAACAACCCACTGACCGGGGTCCTCACGTTCTCGCACATGCTCCTCAGGGACGCCACGGCCGGCTCACAGCAGCGCGAGGACGTCGAGGCCATCATCGAGGCCACGACCCGCTGCCGCGACATCATCCGGGGGCTCCTCAACTTCTCTCGCCAGAACGAGCCGCAGAAGCGCCTGTCGAACCTGAACGACGTGCTGCACGACGCGCTCGCCCTGACGCGCAACCAGGCCAGCCTGAACCGCGTATCCATCGTCGAAGAACTCGACGCCGCCCTGCCGCCGCTCATCGTCGACCCGTACCAGATCCAGGAGGTTGCGGTCAACGTCATCCTGAACGCGATCGACGCGATGCCCGACGGCGGCACGCTGACCGTCCGCAGCCGCAGCGTCAGCCGCTCCGACGGGCGGTGGATCGAATTCCAGATGGCCGACACCGGCCACGGCATCACGCCGGAGATCCTGGACCGCATCTTCGATCCGTTCTTCACGACCAAGCCCCCGGGCAAAGGCACGGGGCTGGGCCTGGCGATCAGTTACGGCATCGTGACCGAGCACGGCGGCGACATCAGCGTCTCGAGCGAGGCAGGCCACGGGGCCGCCCTGACGGTCCGCCTGCCCGCCGAGCCGCCTGCCGCAGGCCCTCCGGAGCAAACCGCCGCGAGCACCGCCGCCCGTAAGGAATAGCCTGATGACGACTCGGCCGCACATCCTTGTTGTGGACGACGACCCGATGGTCCGCCGCAGTTGCGAGCGGATTCTCGGCGAGCGATACGACCTGGCGCTGGCGCCGGACGGACGCGAGGGCCTGGCCGCCCTCGAGGCCGGCCCGTTCGACCTGGCGCTGGTCGACCTGAAACTGCCCGACATCAGCGGCCTGGACATCCTCAAGCGGGCGCCCGACGCCTTCCCCGGCGTGCCCATCATCATCATCACCGGCTACTCGACGATCAAGAGCGCCGTCGAAGCCATCAAGATGGGAGCATTCGATTACGTCGCCAAACCCTTCAGCCCCGACGAACTCGATGCCGCCGTCGAGAAAGCCCTCCGCGAGCGGCGGCTGCTGAAGGACTACCATTACCTGCGCGAGGCCCTCGCCGACCGGTACCGCGTCACGCGCCTCATCGCCGAGAGCCCCTCGATGAAGAGGGTCATGGCGCTCATCGAGCAGGTCGCCCCGACCGACTCGACGGTCCTCCTGACGGGCGAGAGCGGCACAGGCAAGGAACTGGCCGCCCGGGCCGTCCACTTCGCCGGCCCGCGGCGCGACGGCCGCTTCGTGGCCCTCGACTGCGGCGCCATCGCGCCGAACCTCATCGCCAGCGAACTCTTCGGCCACGTCCGCGGCGCGTTCACCGGCGCCGTGGCCGACCGCACCGGCCTGGTGCAGGCGGCCGACGGCGGAACGCTCCTGCTCGACGAGATCAGCAACCTGCCCCTCGACCTCCAGGCCAGCCTCCTCAGGGTCATCGAGACGCGCGAGGTCCGGGCCGTGGGCGCCTCGGAACCCGTCAAGGTCAACGTGCGGTACGTCGCGGCCACCAACCGGGACCTGCGGGTACTCGTGGCCGAAGGCAAGTTCCGCGAGGACCTCTACTACCGCTTCAACGTGTTCCCGATCCACATGCCGCCCCTGAGGGAGCGGCGCGAGGAGATCCCGATCCTCGCGCGGCACTTCCTGGCCCTGTACTCGGCCCGCATGCACAAGCGCATCGAGGACTTTACGGCCGAGGCGCTCGAGGCCCTCCAGCGGTACGACTGGCCGGGCAACGTGCGGGAGTTGTCGAACGTGGTCGAGCGGCTGGTCATCCTGGCCGGCGGCAGCCACATCGGCCATGCCCACCTCAAGGAGTCGATGGACGTGTCGACCTCGCTGCCCGAAATCCCTCACACCTTCGCCGAACTCTCGGAACTCAAGAAGAAACTGCGCGACCAGGCGGTGGTGGAGGTCGAGAAGGCGTTCCTCATGGACGCCCTCCGCCGCAGCGACTACAACGTGACCCGCGCCGCCCAGGAGACGGGCGTGCAGCGCACGAACTTCCAGGCCCTCCTGAAGAAGCACGGCCTGCGCCTGCGCGACCTCATGCCGCGTGAGGAGTAGTACTACAGCGCAACTTGACGCCGTGCGCGGTGGGTCTCCCGACCCGCCGCGCTATGTGGCGCTGTAGTGGTAGGCGCTGCGAACCAAGCCGCCCACGAGCATCGCCGCGAGGACCAACACCATCCGCATCCCTTTGCCGTGCATGGCCTGTCCTCCTCACACCGTCCGGTCTTGCCGCATTCGCGAATCTCCATGCCCCTTCAGATACCCTTTGCTGCGCGGCGTTTCAACCAAATCCGCGGGCGGCCTCCCGCCCCGGTTCGCGCGCACCATTGACAACGCATGCCGGGCGCCGTTACCGTCTCCCAGCGAGGCCGGCCAGTCTCGGTGGCAACACGCAGGCCGAGCAAGCGCGCGTTTAGAGGAAAGCCGAAGGCGGCCGCGCGGTGTTACAGAAAGTGTCGGGCGGCAATCCGGCCGGGGAACAGGGAGCGAGTCGAATGAGAAGGTCTTTCGCGCTAGCCGCGGCAAGCGTCCTTGTCGCATGGTGCGCCGCAGGCGGTGCGATCGCCGCCATGGCCGCCGAAGCATCGCCGTCGGACCAGGCGCCCATCCGCCTGACGAACTACGCCGACGGCGAGACCATCCGCTACCCTGTCGCAATCCTTCGCGGCACGCTGGCCGATGCCGGGCAGACTGCCATCACCGTCGTCAACACCTCGTCGGATCGCGACACCCGCGAGATGAAGGGCCTGGTGCACAAGGGCCGGTTCAAGGCCCTCACGGAACTCGTGCCGGGACCCAACAAACTCGTGTTGCGCTCGGGCAAGCAAGAGTTGCCCCTCACGATCGTCTACAAGCCCCAGACAAACCCGTACTTCGTCCGGTGCGTGTACCTGACCGACAGCACGGGTGAGACCGCCTACCAGACGCCCATCAAGGACGACGCCCAGGACTACGCCGGCAAACTCGACACCGCGATGAAACTCATGCAGACCTTCACCGCCGAGCGGAACCACGATCTCGGCTTCGGCCGCACCACGTTCAACCTCGAACTCGACGATAAGGGCAAGGCCAAGGTGCACGTCTTCAAGGGCTCGGAGCCGGCCTCGTTCTACTACGCGCTACCCGACCAGGCGTGGTGGGGCCGCATCGCCGGGGAACTCGCGAAGTCTCTTCCCGCCCGTCACTGTAAGACCGTGGCCATCGCGGCCTACACGCGATTCGACGCAGAGACCCGCAAGGTGCGCGGCCACACGGCCCTCGGCGGCGGCGACATGGGCCTCTTCGGCAGCGGCAACCTCTTCACGTGGCCCAGCCGCCTGGCCGACGTGCAGCCCGCCTTCATGAACCCGACGCGGATCGACCCCAAGGTCTCGTTCGACGATTCCGTCGGCCGGAGCACCTTCTGGGGCGCGGCCTCGACCACGATCGGGGCGACGCTCCACGAACTGGCCCACACGTTCGGCCTGCCGCACACCAACGACCCGGCCGACATCATGAACCGCGGCTTCGACTACTTCAACCGGGCGTTCACGTTCGTCGACCCGCCGAGCGGCCACAGCGCGGCGCCCGTCGAGTTCGCCGAGAAAGACATCGGCGCCTTTACGCCGGTCAGCGCGGCCGCGCTCGTCCCCTGCCGCTGGTTCGCCATGGATGAGAAGGTCTACGGCGACCGCGGCCAGGCCAAGGCCCGGCTCGACGAGCCGAGCGGCATGGTCATCGTGGAGTCGACGCGGCCCATCCGCTACGTCGGTTTCAGCCGCCGCGGCGACGCCATGTATCACATCGTGCCGCCGGAGGGCAGCCGCAAGGTCGAGATACCGCTCAAGGAGGCCGCGGCCCGCGTCAAGTCGAGCGGCTTCCGCCTGCGGATTATCGACGACTGCGGCGACATCACGCCGGCCAACATCGTGACGGGCGAGTTCGTAAAAACGTGGCAGTTTGCCGCGATCACGCAGCCCTGGACCGACAAGAAGGCGTTCGTGCCGGTGGACGATGCACGCCTCAAGGAAATCGAGTCGAGCGCCGCCGCAGCCAAGCCGGCGACGTCGGGCGAGGACTTCATCGATTTCACCCGCCAGATGCCGGCGGACAAGCAGACCGATGTCGCGGCCTATGTCTTCCGCACCGTCAAGTCGGGTCGGCCGCGCCGGGTGAAAGTCCTGACCGGCAGCGACGATGCCTTGCGAATATGGCTCAACGGCAAACTCATCAAGAAGGTCCTGGCCCTGCGCACCGCAGAGGCCGACTCGGATTCCTGCACCGCCGAACTCGAGGCGGGCGAGAACCGCCTCGTGGTCGAGGTCTCCCAGGCCGGCGGCGGATGGGGCCTGTACCTGCGGTTCGAGGACCCGGACGGCAATGCCCTGCGGCTCAACGACGATGGTGAACTCGTTGGCGTCGGCATCCGATGAGCGGCAAGGGCCTGCGGTTCCTGCTGGCCGCCGCGCACTACTCGCAAGCAGCCGTCACGGCTTCGACAGCACCACGCAGTCGAGACCGAAGTAGGCCTTCGTGCCCCGCGAGGCCGGGTTCGCGCCGACGACCTCGGCGCGAAGGACCATCTGGCCGTCCTTCGGCTCGAACACGCCCAACTCAATCGGCCCCGAGGCCCGGCTCTCTTTCGTGTAGGCGTCGAAGTCCTTCTCAACGCGCTTACCGTTGATGGAGAACCGCAGGATGCCGTAGTCCCAACTCGTGGTGCCGTAGAGCGTCACCTTCTTCGGCCCCGGCTCGGCCGCGGGAAACCGCAGTTCGATGAAATCGCCCTGCCCTTTGCCCCTGACAAAAAGTTGCTTGCCCTCGCTCCACGGACCGAACTGGAGGGCATTGACGTCCTGCGTCTCGACGGCAACGTTGGGCGACTTGGCGACGATCTCCATCTTCTCGCACTCGATCGCGCCGGCGATCTTTGCGCGGCGGGCGAGGCCGGGCGACTCGGGGATGGGGGCGGCAGCCTCCTCGGGGCTCGGCTTTACATTCGAGGTCGCGCCGGGCAAGGCGTACCAGTAGGCGGTCACGGCATAGTTCACCTTGCAGTCGGCCCAGTGCCAGATCTCGATGTCGGTCTGAAGGGATTTCGTGAACGGGATGGCGTCGAGGACCCGCGTGCGGGTGTTCGTGGTGTGGCCCTGGTTGCCGGGGCCATCGACGCGAACCTGGTTCGCGAAAGGGCCCTGGAAGGGCGTCGGGTTGCCCCACGCGTAGCCGTAATAGTCTTCGCTGCCGGTGCCGAAGTGCGACGGAAAGGATTCGCCGTCGACCCAGATCTTCTCGTCCCCCTCGCCCCACCAGGCATTGACCGGGTTGAAGAGGGCGAGAGTATCGCCCATGTACATGCCCTTGCCGGTGATGGTGATATAGTTCCAGTCCTTGTACGGCCGCGTGGGGATGCTACGCTCCTGCCGCCAGTTGGCATGGAAGTGCATCGAGCGTGAGTCCCACTTCCAGTCGCCGGTGATTGCCTTGAGGCGGGCGGCGACCTTCTGCCGGCCCACGTTCGCCAGCGTTACGCGGGCCGACTTCTCGTAGGGCATCACCCACCGGCTGGCCAGGAGGCCGTCCTTGGAAACCGTGCGGTACCAACTCGCCAGGGCGCTGAGACCGACGCCGCTGCCAAAGAAGTCGCCGGCGGGGCACCACACGGCCAACTCGCCGTCGAAAGCCATCCGCACGATGGTCGACCGCAGGACCATTTCGGGTGGTTCCGGCCCGCCTGCTGCCAGGCGGACCTCCAGCGAGGAGACGGTCGCGGGACCGGCGGGAAGATCGACCGAGGCCTCCTGGCCCCCTTCGAGCGCCTGGTCGATGAACGTCTCCTTGCAGCCGACAACGTCCGGCGGCTGCGACAGGACCTGCGCCACGCGCCCGACGGTCTCCTTGACGGACTCGAAATCGGCCATCGTGAACGTCTTCACCTTCGTCCCCGGCGGGTACGTGCGGTACTCGATGTTGAACCAGCGGCCCGGCGGCGGGGCGTTCGGTTTGCCCGGCTGGCCTTCGTCGTACGTGATCTTGCAGCGGCGGGCGTACGGCACCGGCAGGTAGAGGTTGATGGCGTCGCCGGCGTTGGTGATGGCCAGGGGCTTCGGCACGAACCCCGTGCCGCCGAGGAGTTCGTACATCGGGGCCTCGATGGCGGGCTGCTCGGCCCCGTCGAGGTAGAACCTTATCTTGCCTTTCGGCTTCTGGCCGCCCGACCAGAACCGCACGACCGCGCCGGGGCCGTCGACATCCATCATCACGGCCTCGCGCCGGCCCTGGCGCTCTTCCCACTTGAGGTCGGCCCCGAGGCCGTCCATGTTGTCGGTGTTGGCGAACCACCCGGCGGGGTCGCTCGGCGTCTTCGAGCGGCGGTCGTAACTCGACGCCTGCCGGCAGGTGTACGGCGGGTCGGGCCAGCGGGCCACCGACTCGTAGTCGACCATCTCCTTGAGGAGCGACTCAAGCGTGACCGCCGCGGCCTCGGCCGCAGCGGCCGGCCGTGCAATGCCGAGGGCTGCCACAACGATGCCGCTGCCGACGGCAAGTCTAAGGGCGTGTGAGAAACTCATCTGCCGACCTCCTTGCTGCGCCTACATATCACCTGGCGGCCTGGTTGCGCAGTAGCCCTTTGAGAGGCCGCCCTACGGCACGACCACGCTGATCTCGTCGAAGAACGCCTCTTCATTGAACACGCCTTTCGGGCCGCCGTACGAGACTTTTACGACTATGCCCACGGTCGTGCCCGCGAAGTCCTTGAGCGGATACTCGAGCGTCCGCCAGTTCTTGTCCGACGGCGGCGTCCCCGCATCAACCACCTCCTGCTTCAGCCAGCGAACCTCTCTGCCGTCGTAGACGCCCACGTCGAGAAGGAAGTCGCTCTTGCCCGGTCCCTCGTACGGGTCGCCGGAGACCACGAGCCGCAGCACGGCGGGCTTGTCGGCCGCCAGCGCGACCTTTCGCAGGATAAGGCATGGGCGGTCAACCTCCTCTGCGTGGACGGCCAGGATGCCCCGGCGGCCGGGGTTCGGGTTGCCGGGATGGCCGCCCTTGGCCTGGGGCTCGTCGATCCAGAACGGGTGCGTCTTCGGATACGCCTGGAGGATGCGCACGCGGTCCAGGTCCTTCGCGGTCGAGAACGCGTTGGCCGGGTCCGGGTCGACCGGCATCGCATCCAGGATGGCCTTGAGGTCCGGCAGTATCTCGGGCCGCGGCAGGATGTCGCGCATCCGCTCGGCCGCCGGCGGCAGCGGCGCGTGCCGGTAACCCGCGGGCGCGTCCTGGTACCAGTAGAACACCGTGGCGTAATCGACCCACCCGTTCTGCCGGCCGCACGTCTCGTCGCTCCAGTCGATCGACCAGGCGAGTTCCTTCTCGAAGCGTATCGGCATGTGGTCGTGGAACCGGTAGATCGACAGGCGCGAGCGGCTGCCCTGCATCTCCAGGTGAGTCATTCCCGCCCGCCGGCCGATGAACGGTTTCTGGAAACCCCAACTGAAGGTGAACGAGTCCTCGGACCCCAGGTAATCGAAGACCCGCTCGCGCCCGTCGATATCGACCACGTTGTTGCCTTCCATGACGAACCCGAAGCGGCTGAACGACGGGTCGTCGGTGGCGATGCTGAACTGGCGGCCCACCAAGTGGCCGCGGCCCGCCACGCGGAAGAACTCCTGGCGCGTCTTGTCGGTCAGCACGAAGCCGCGGCGCTGCCACGTTGCATGGAAATAGTTCAATTGTGGATCCCACGCGGGCAGCGCCTGCCACTCCACCACCGAGTAGGCCCCGTGGTCAGCCCCGGTCTCGTTCCTCAGGGCCACCTTGGCCGACGTCTTGAACGGCATCGGGAAGTAGCAGTTGTAGGCCGCGGGCACGACCTCGATGAACCGCGTCGAGAAGTCCATGCTCCTGGAGTTGCATCCGTCGCCGAAGAAGTCGGGCAGCGGGCACCGCACGGCGGGCTCGGCCTCGCCGTCGAAAGAGATTTCGAGAATGACGCCGCGCGAGGCCACCTTCGATATCCGCAGCATCGTGATGACGGCCGGCCCCTTGAGGTCGGCGATCGTGACGCTCGTGCGGCCTTTGAGTTCGGGCGTGCCCTTCCACCGCTTGTCGCACGGCCAGAGGGCCGAGACCGACCCCTGGGCCGCCGCCGGGCGGGACCGGGCGAGGTCGAACTGGCTCGCCGCCCCGGCCGCCGGGCCTGCCGCGTCAGGCGGCGCTGCGCCGCATCGGCCGGCCAAGATCGCGGCCACAACAAACGGCCCGATGAGCATCCCAAGGACGACTCCCTGTAGCCGCAGCGCAGTATCCCGACGCATGATGGGTCCCTCCGGGGCGGTCTGACCAACGCCGCGCCACACCTGGTGCGTCAGCCGGGAATGCTACCGCGGGCCGGCGCTCAAAGCCATTGAATCGCGGCGGGGGAAACGTTGGGGCGTGCCCGCGCTGATGGCCGACACGGCGTCAATCACCCGGGTCCTTGGCAGGCGGACTTGGCGGCTGAGGGGGTGCGGCGGGCTCGGCCTTGAGGCTCAGGCTGTCGGTCACCTCGAACTTGCCCTTCGCTTTGAGGCTGCGGTAGGTCTCGAACGTCAGGGCCTGGGCGTCGGCGGTAACCACGATGAAGGTGTCGTACTTCCAGTCCTTGCCGGCGCGCGCCATCGCCGAGTCAATCTGCCAGACCTTGCTCGCGGGCGGCTTATACCGGCTGTAACGGTGCGTGTGGGAGCAGACGTAGGCGGCCACCCCCTGCTCCTGGAGAATCGACCAGAAATCCTCGCACGCCATCTCGCTCAGGGCCTGGAGGGCGCCGACGACGTGGCGCGCCGATTCCCAGTCCTTGTCGGTCTGCGGGAAAATCGGTTCGTGGCCGACCACGAGTTTCCACGGCTTGCGGCTCCGCGCGAGGTCGGCCTTCAGCCACCTGCGCAAGGGCCGGACGAGGCCCGCCAGCGCCGCGGAGTCGCTGCCGGGCGTGCTCTCGCCATCCCAGTACTGGTTGATGACGGCGATGTGCACGTCGCCGGCGTCGAAGGAGTAGGTCGTCTCGCGCGTGCCGGCGGGCCCGGGGTTGACCTTGCCCTTGAGGTGCTTCTCGCAATAGTCTCGCAGATACGGCATGCCTTCGGGATTCTCCTTGCCGGCCTTCACAAGGATCTCATGGTTGCCCACGACGGGATACCAGGGGAACGATTCGCCGAAGGCCGTGTCGAGTTGCGTGCGCGTGACCGCCCCGGGCGAAAGGTCGCCGACCGAAATCATGAAAGCCCCCGGCCCGCCGGGGGCCTTGGCGATCTGCTCCAAGACCGTGGCAAACCCTGAATGGGCCCGGTTGTCGGCCGTGATCGTGAAACGCAGCGGCTCGGCGGCGGAGGCGGCCAGAACCAGGTGGAGAACCAGCAGACACGTTGCCAGACGAATGGTCATGCGACACACGGTGTTTCTCCTTTCCCCTGATCCTCTTCCGCGATGGCGCCTGAGAATACCCCCGGAACCTTAAGGCAACCTGAAATCGAGGCGGAAATCCGAAGGGGAATGCAGGGGCCGAACCGCCGCTCGCAGGCGCCGCGGCGACAAGGGAAGACCGCCACGCGGGACGTCAGGGCACGTAGTCAGCCCAACATCGCTACGTTGGCGGTGGCGTGGGGCGTACAGGGTCTGTTCGCCTTTATCCAGCCCCGGAAGGGGCGGAAGAACATCTCGTCGCGGGTTTCTTTCGCGCCTGCCGGAGCTGAGAGAGAAAAACAAAGACAGTTGCCTACCCACGGCTTACGCCGTGGGGTACCCAGTTCTGCCGCATCAGGGGCTGAAACAACGACGAAAGCCCGGCCCCCTCTGTCACAAGCCGCGAACTAGCGCTGTCGTATTGGCCGCAGCCGGTAGCGCGCGACAGAATTGACTTGCGGCAGGGATGCCTGTATAGTAAGTGGGCAATGGGGATGGAGTCCCCCACAAACGCCTTTGCTGGCTGATGACTCCTACCAGGGCAGCGCCGGTAGGAGTGTGGTGAGGCTGGAGCGAAACTCCTGCACGGCCTGGAGCCTGCGGGAGTTTCTTTATGGGCCACTCGCTAGACGGATTGTCCGGCCCCGGAGACGCGGTCTCCCCCGAAACCTGCCTTCGCCGTCTCGCCGGCATCTGCAAGACCTTTCAGATCGACTCCCTTTCCCCTCAAGTCGAAGGCTGCCGCGAGGCCCTCCAGAGCAGGGGTGTGGTGGACGTAGTGGTCCTGGGCCGATTCAAAGCGGGCAAGTCCTCTTTCCTGAACAGCCTCATGGGCAGGAGCATTCTGCCCGTGGCCGTGTTGCCGGTGACGGCCGTCGTCACCCGGCTGTGCGGCGGGCCGGAGGACTGCGCGGTCGTCCTTCACGGCGACGGCAGCCGCGAGGAGATTGCCCTGGAGCAGTTGCCGGAATTTGTCGCACAGCAGCGCAACCCCGACAACGTCAAGGAGGTGGCGACCGTTGACGTGCAGTTGGCCGATCTGGGGCCTTTCGGCAACATCCGGTTCGTCGATACGCCCGGCCTGGGAAGCGTCTACGCGCACAACACGAAGACGTCGGTGGAGTGGCTCCCCAAGGTCGGGGCGGCGCTGGTGGCCATCAGCGCGGAGAGCCCGCTTTCGGCCCAGGATCTTGAGTTGCTGCGGGATGCGATGCGATACAGCCCCGAAATGGCGATCCTCCTGACCAAGGCGGATCAGGTGTCGCCTCGCGAACTGGAGGATGTGATCGCCTTCCTGGCCCAGCAGACGGCCCTGCGCGTCGGCAAGAACCTGCCGATCCTGCCCTATTCCATTCTGCCCGGCCACGAGACGCACCGAGACCGGCTCAAGGCTTACCTGCTGGAGCGCCTTGCCGCGCGTCACGACGAAGCGGCGGGCGAAATCCTGCGGCACAAGATCGCGGCGCTGGTCTCCGGGTGCAGGGACTATCTGCGTGTAGCGGAACAGGCGGCCACGGCCGCCGAAGAGGCGCGGGCGCAGTTGGCCCGGTTGCTGGCCGAGGAGCGGCAGCGTCTCAGGTCGGTGCGGCACGAGATCTGGCTGCTGGCCGCCGACCTGAAATCGCGCCTCCGCGACACGGCGGCCAAGGAGTCTCAGACCTACCGCTCGGGATTGCTCGCGCGGCTCCTGGAAGACCTCGACGCTCAGCCTTCCCTGAGGAAAGGAACCCTGCGGCGGACGACGGCGGCCTGCGAGGCCTGGATGGAGGCGGCGCTACGGCGCGAACTGGAGAGCGTCTCGCGCGAGGAAGGCGCGCGGCTGCGGCAGTTCCTGACCGAGGCCGAATCAAGTCTCACGCGGGTCGTGCGGGCGTTCCAAGACCGCCTCTCGCAGCGTCTGGAGGAGGCGCTTCATACCTCCTTCTCGGGGGCTGCTTTTCACGCGGCGATCGCGCCGCCAAACCGGCCGGACGTTAGCGTGGGGCGCCTCTTCGACGTGCCGGTGGAGATGCTCGGGTTCCTCGTGCCGATGTGGCTTTTCCGCCCCCTTGTCATGCGCCATTTCCGCCGCGGACTGCCGTGGCAGGCGGAGAAAAACCTGTACCGGCTGGCCGCGCAGTGGGCCGACGCCTACGACCGCTCCATCGACGGCCTAGCGCGGCAGGCGCAGGAGTTCATCGAGAACGAGATGGCGACGGTCGAGCGGCTGGTCTCGGGCGCGGACAGCCAACTCTCGCCAGTCCGCCAAGCGATAGCGGAGTTGCAGGCCCTGGAAAGCGGGCAGGTTGCCGCAGGAGGAGCCAGGTGAGGCGCAAAGCAGAGGCCCGGCCCATCATCCTGGAGTTGCCCGGCAAGGCGCCCGTCACCTTGACCCACCTGGTGCTTGACTTCACCGGCGCCCTGTCGCTCGACGGCAGGATGCTGCCCGGTGTAGCACGGCGCCTGAAGAAACTCGCCAAGCGTGTGCGGATCACCGTCATGACCGCCGACACGTTCGGCACAGCGGGGGAAGCGCTTGAGTGGCTGCCGGTGATTGTCTGGGTCGTCGACGCCGGCGAGAAGAAGGCCACGTACGTGGCGAAGCTGGGCGCGGAGAACGTGGTCGCCGTCGGCAACGGACGCAACGACGTGGCCATGCTCACGGTGGCGGCATTGGGCATCGCTGTCATCGGACCGGAAGGCGCCGCCGGCGACCTCGTGCGAGTGGCCAAAGTGGTCGTTCGGGATATCAACGACGCCCTGGATCTGCTCCTTCATCCGCTCCGGCTGAAGGCCACGCTGCGCGACTGACCTGACCCGGAAGAGCCGCGAGACAAGCCCTGACGAGGACGAAGATGCCGCGCAAGAACGGCAAGGGGGACCGAAACGAACGCGTGGAGGACATCCTGCGTCCAGCCCCCTATCTCGGGTACGACCGCGACGCCCTGGGGCGGCACCTGATGGCATGCGGAGCGTTTCGCATCGCCGAGTCACAGTTCCGACGGTCGGTATGGCTGAACCCGTTCGAGCCGAAGTTCAAGCAGCACCTGGCCCTGTGTCTTTACGAGGAGAAGTTGTACGCCGAAGCCAGGCAATGGATCACCAAGGCCCTGGAACAGGAACCCGAGTGCGCCGAGAGTCGGCGCCTCTTGTGCCGCATTGAGCAGGCCATCGAGCAACGGCCATGAAACGAACGCCTGAAAAGCATCTCTTGTACTTCGCGGTCCTGGAGGCCTTCCAGAAGGCCAAGGGCTGCGCCTTGTGCGAACTGGAGGCGGAAGCGACGCGGCGCTACCTCGATTCGCTGTTATACGAGTCGGTGAACGACCCCGGCGTGCGCGAAAACCTGGTCCGCGCCAAGGGGTACTGCCTGCGCCACGCCCATCTTCTGCTCGGATTCGGCGACGGCCTCGGCACCGCCATCCTGTATCAGGACCAGGTGCGGCTCTTCCTCCGCTTCCTGAGCGACGTGAAAGGCACGAAGTCTAGACTCCTGAAGAAGCGTCCGGCCGAATGGCGGCGGCGCCAAGCGTGCCCGGCCTGCCGGCTCCAGGTCGAAGGCCGCGAGTACCACGTGGCCGTGCTGTTGGCGGGGCTGTCCCACGAGGAGATGCGGGCCGCCGTGGAGTCCAGCCCCGGCCTTTGCGTTCCGCACTTCCTGCTCACGATTGAGAGGGGCCGCGACGACGCGCCGCGCCGGTACTTGATAGAGACCCAAGAGAACCGGTTCAAGGAACTCCTGAACGACCTGGGGGAGTTTTGCCGCAAACACGATTACCGGTTCCGTGGGGAAGGCTTCGGCAGAGAGGGCGACTCCTGGATGAGGGCCGTCAAGATGATGGTCGGCTCCAGGGACGTGTTCTGAGCCGCGCGACCTACTTCGTCGTGCGGCGGCGGGGTGCGGTATGGAAAACACGTGGCTGATTTCGGCGTTGTGGCTGGGGCTGGCCCTGGGGGCGTCGCTCATCTCCATCCGGGTCGGCATCTCCGTCGCCCTGATCGAGATCGTGGTGGGCGCGCTGGCGGGGAACACCGTGGGCCTGGAGATCACCCCCTGGGCGAATTACCTGGCGGGCGCCGGGGCGCTGCTGCTGACGTTCCTGGCGGGCGCCGAGGTGGACCCGGTGGTCCTCCGCAAGCATTTCTGGCCGAGCATGACCACCGGCCTCATGGGGTTCGTTGCACCGTTCGCGGCCGTGGTGGCGTTCGCGCGGTTCGTCGGCGGATGGACCTGGCCGCAGGCCGAGATCGCCGGCCTCGCCCTCTCGACAACCTCCGTCGCCGTCGTCTATGCCGTGATGGTCGAGAACGGCTACAACCGGACGGAACTCGGCAAGATCATCCTGGCCGCCTGTTTCGTGAACGACCTCGCAACGGTCGCGGTCCTGGGCATCCTCTTCGCGAACTATAACCTCTGGCTGGCGGCGTTCGTGGCGGCCGTGGGGGCCGCGATGATCCTCCTGCCGAGGCTCACGCCCTGGTTCTTCCGCAAGGTCGGCAACCGCGTGAGCGAACCCGAGACGAAGTTCGTTCTGCTCGTCCTGTTCCTCCTGGGCGGCCTGGGCGGCATCGCCAAGGTGGAACCGGTGCTGGCGGCCTACCTGGTGGGAATGGTCCTGGCGCCGTACTTCCTGGCCGAGCGAGTCCTCGCGCAGCGGATGCGGGTCTTGGCCTTCAGCCTCCTGACGCCTTTCTATTTCCTGAAGGCCGGCTCGCTGGTAGAGTTTGAGACGGTGGCGATGCAGGCGGGGCTGATCGCCCTGCTTCTGGGCCTGAAGATGGCGGCCAAGTTCGCGGGCATCGGGCCCCTCGCGCGAACGTTCCGTTTCGGGAGGCGCGAGAGCCTGTACACGATACTCCTGATGTCCACGGGCCTCACATTCGGCACCATCGCGGCCCTGTTCGGCCTGACGAGCGGCCTCATCGACCAGAACCAGTACACCGTGCTCGTGACCGCGGTCATCGCGAGCGCCGTCGTGCCGACGCTGATCGCCGAGAAGTGGTTCCGGCCCGCCGCCGAACCGATCGAAGAGGAGGAGGAGAGCGGTGCCTGAAAAAATCCTGCACGGGCTCGACGGGTCGCCGGGGTCGCTGGCGGCGCTGGAGGAGGCGGTCCGCCTCGCTAAGGCCTTCGACGCGGAACTCCACACGATTTCGGTCGAGGAGGTCCCGCACTACGCCGGGGCCATCGGCGAGGTGGTCGAGGAGAAGGAACTGGCGAAGCACAAGTTCCATGAAGCCATCGCGCGGGCCCGCGACATGGCCCGGCGCGAGGGCGTGGCGATCCGCAGCCACGTCATCGTCGGGCACGAGGTCAAGACGATCGTCGAGTTCATCAGGGCCCACCGTTTCGACCTGCTGGTGGTCGGCTTCATGGGCCACTCGGCCATTTACGAGCGCGTCATGGGGAGCACATGCCAGAGCCTCGTGCGCCTCGCGCCGTGCTCGGTGCTGGTGGTCAAGACGTAGGCCGTCGCAAACGGACCGAGCGTGAAGAAGTTTCCGCTGTCGCGCGTGTGATGGAGCCCGACCTCCATCTTGGGGAACCGGGCAAGGATGGCGGCCCGGACGCGGACCGCCGCCATGCTCGGCGGCGTCAGGGCGCCTTCCACCGCTTCAGACGTCAGGGGCAAAGGACGATAGTGCTCGCAGCCGGCCATGGCCGCCACGGCCACCCCAAGGCAGGTCCAGAGCAAGGCGTTGTGTGGTGGCATGTTATGCCTCAAGGCCTCCAGGGGGCTGGCCGCTGCGGCACGCACCGCATAGACTCGCCGGCGCGCCGCCGCAGACAAGACATCCTCCATGCTACTCAGCCCACCTTAAGGGAACCTGAAGATGCGGCAGGAAAATGGAAATGCGTGCGCGAGAAGACAGACAAAGGACCTATGCCAACCGGGCCTCGTCTTCCACCACGACCACGCGCATGGTCTATCTCACCGCCTTCGGTGCGGGCCCGGCGCCGGCGTCCGACAAGCGGTGCCGGTCCTCGCCATCCGCCAACTCTTTCAGGACCTTCACGTACTGAGGATTGAGGTTGACTTCCGGCTTGAACCGATATCGCTTGGCTTCGGCCAGGGCATCCTGGAGGCCCCAGCCTTCCACGGCAATGCGGTAGGCAGCCACGGCAGCGCCCACGCGGGCGCTGCCGGCCTCGCAATGAACAAAAACCGGGTGGTTGGCCGGGTCGGACATCACCTCCAGCAGCGCCCCAAGATTACCGCGAACCTGGTCGGGATTGGCCATAGGGATACTGACCAGTTTCAGTCCGTAGGCACCGCAGAACCTCTCTTCCTCAACGTACCAGCCGGCCTTGTCGTCTCGGCCCCGGAGGTTGACGATGGTCCGGATGTGATAGCGAGCCCTCATCGTCCCCAGCGCGCTACTGTCGGGCTGACCGCCGCGGTAGAGAATCCCCCCCCGAACTACGGCAAAATGGTGGACAGGGTAGTCGTGCAGATACATGAGGAGGGCCACCCCGCCGGCGACCAACAACGCCAAGCCCGCGGCCACCAGGTACTTGGTGCGACAGCCGATCGTCATGATGGCTCCTATACGGATGGCCACGCGGCGCCCCTACTTGTCTCGTTGGACCTGGCGCACGAACTCGTGGAGGGTGCCCCCTCGCCCGTCGACGAAGCGGACCCTGGCCTGCTGGTTGTCGAACGCCAAGTGAGCGAACCCGAGGCTGGACCGCGAGAACGGCCCGTGGTCGCCGTTGCCGTCTGCCCGGAGCCGGCCGCCCCCGCCCCCGACGACAAGAAAGGAGGTCGGCCAGCCGTCGATCTCCAGGTGCTCCAGGACATGGTCGTGCCCGCACAGGTAGAAATCGACGCGATACTTCTTGAGGAGCGGTCCCCACTCGTTCTGCATGCGGCGGCTGTCGCCATGCGACCCGTTGGAGAACAGAGGATGGTGGGCCGCGCAGACCGTCAAGGGCGCGCGCGGCTTGGCGAGTTCCGCCTCCACCCACTGCTTCTCGGCCTGCCACTGCTTGGAGGACATGTCGGACTTGTTGGAGTCGAGCGCGAGGATCGTGACGAGCGGGATCCTGGCCGGCAGGTCCACGCGATACCAGCGGGCGGGCATCTTCCACCGCGAATCGGGGTGCTCCTTCGCGTAAGCCATCTCGATTCGCCGGTTGTCGGACTCGCCGTCGTGGTTCCCGAGAAGGGCGTAGAACGGGAAGTTGAGCCGCTTGGCGTCGTACGTCGCCTCGAAGATCGTCTCCAACTGCGGCTCCTTGCCCTCCCTGAGGTGGACGTGGAAGTTGTCGCCCAGCAGAAGCACCGCCTGAAACGGATGGTTCCGCGCGGCAGCGTAGTCGGCCATCGCGCGGGCCGTCGTCGGCTTGTTGCCGTCCCGGTACTCCCAGTCGCCGACCGCCAGCAGGTCGACCTGTGGCGATACCGCGTCCGTCGCGGCCGGCTGCGCTGCTGCGGCCCAGGGCGCCGCACTGGTGAGCAGGAGGCACACCAGCAAATGCAGACCCCGGCGGTGACACTTCATCGGACTCCTCCCTTCGCCACCATGTTATGGCGGGACTGTGACCCCGCGGGGAGCAGTAATGCACCACATTATGCCCTCCAGGGTACAGGCCGAACCTTAAGCCAACGTTAAAGGGTGGAGAAAAAAGCGGCAGGAGGGTACGGCTTGGGTAGCGAATCTCACCCCTTGGGGAGGGAAACCACGGCCCGCGTGCCGGTCGCGGGTGAGGAAGTGATCACGATGTCGCCGCCGTTGCGGCAGGCGATCTCGCGCGCAATGGCCAGGCCCAGGCCGGCGCCGCCCGTCGCCCGCGCGCGAGAGTCGTCCGCCCGGTAGAACCGGTCAAACAGCCGCGAGAGGATCTCGGGCGGAATGGCGCCCCCTTCGTCGTGCACCGAAACCGCGCAATC
>Ga0315286_10000762_pt1 | contig 27939 bp, 28 predicted proteins | sample YL17G10_0_MG_FD_205038 | JGI IMG/M metagenome (GOLD analysis project Ga0315286, IMG submission 205038) | Sediment microbial communities from Yellowstone Lake, YNP, Wyoming, USA - YL17G10_0 | ecosystem: Environmental > Aquatic > Freshwater > Lake > Sediment | place: USA: Wyoming | collected... | reverse complement strand
CGTTCCGGCGTGAAGAACGAGCGGATGATGCCGACGCCGAACACCACCAGCACCAGCAGCAGCAGCACCTTGGGGGCCTCGAAGACGAAGAACTCGATCGCCGACGCGAGGTGCGAACCGGGTGTGATGCCCGCGAGCGTGTAGGTGATCCACCGGGCGGCGCGCGCGAGATTGACATAGATCGCGATCCAGGCGGCCGCTGCAGCCAGCCCCCCAAGCGCGTACGCCCACCAGCGCGGAGTCCTCACAGCGGGAATGCTACTACATTTCGTTATTTATCGATATGACGTTACCATAGCGATTCGGGCGCCGCGTCGCGGAATGCTGACGCCGGCCTGAGAACGGGGTCCGCCGGCCTCGTCACGGCGCCGCCGGACGCAGTAGAATCCAGGGCGGTCCGCGATCGGACTCGCCCGCTGTCCCGGAGCATTATGGCCACGCGCAACCCGCACCTCCCGCTCCGGCGTCAGTTCGCCCGCCGCGTCCTCGGCCTGCTCGTCGGCCTGCCGCTGCTTGGCGGCGCGGCTTCCATGCTTCGTAGCGAGATCGATCGGGAGCAGCCGCAGGACGTCGCGATTCCCGCGGACGTGCCGGTCGGCCTTTCTATCATCGACTCCGTCGTGATCCATCGGGACGCCGCGGGCGGCCTCCAGGCGTTCTCCGGCCGCTGCACGCACCTGGGCTGTCGCATCGACCGCGTCATCGGCGACCAGGCCGTGTGTCCCTGCCACGGATCACGGTACAAGGCGGACGGCACGGTGGCGGCGGGCCCGGCCACGCGTCCACTCCGCCCCCTGCGCATCGAGCCGGACCCCAAGGCCGGCGGATGGACAGCCCGTGCCTCGTGAGTGCGCCGCCTCCGCCGACGTCGTCTCGACACCGGTCGGGACCTTCGGCGACCTGGCCACCGCCGCCTTCATCGTCGCGGCCGCCTCCGGGGTCGCCGTCGCCATTCCCTACCGGCCCGGCGACGCGTACGGCTCCATCGCGACGATGCTGCTGGTGAATCCCGCCGCGGCATTCTTCAGGAACCTGCACTACTGGAGCGGCCAGGTCTGCCTGCTGGCGACGCTGCTGCACGTCTGGGACCACCTGCGCGCCCGCACGGAAGGCCGCGTCCGGCCCGGCGTGTGGCTGCGGCTGACGCTGACCCTGCCGCTGGTCGCATTCCTGATGCTGTCCGGCTTCATGCTCCGCGGCGACGCCGAGGGACAGCAGGCGCTTCGCATCGTGGCAGAAGCCACGGGCCAGATCCCCCTGGCCGGCTCCTTGATCGCCGCGCTCCTGTTAGGGATCGGCGACCGCCTGGACGTGCTCTACATTCAGCACGCCGCCACGGCGACGATCATCGTCTGGCTGTTCATCATCGAGCACGCCCGCCGCGTGTGGTCGCGCGTGCCGGCGCTCATGGCGGTGCTCATCGCGACCGGCGCACTCTCCCTGCTGGTGTCGCCCGGCCTGCACAACGGATTCGATCCGATCGTCAAAGGCCCGTGGTACTTCCTCGGATTGCAGGAGATTCTCCATTGGACGCCGTGGCCGCTGGCCGTCGTCGGGGCGGGGACGGTCATCATCGCCGCCGTCTACGCCCTGCGCGTGATGGGTCCGTCGTTCGCGTCGATCACCAAGCGAACACTGCTGGTGGTGCTGGTCGCGTATCTCGGCCTGTGCGGCGTCGGAGCGCTGCTGCGCGGCGAAACCTGGGAGTTCACGCCTACGTCCCCGCTCGGGGCTGGCAACCTGCGGTTCGGGTTCGTCTTCGCGGCGACCATCGCCACGCCAGCCGTCTTGCCGCTGGTCGCCGGCCGGCCCGAAGGCTGCCTCGTCTGCCACAAGGAGACGACCGGCCTTGGGGCATCGCACCGTCCAGACGCGGTCGGTTGCGCGTCCTGCCACGGCGGCGATGCCTTCACGCTTGACAAGGCCCGGGCGCATGTGGCGATGGACCTCATCCCCGGGAATCTGCAGACGGCCCGTGCCAGATGCGGACAGTCGGCGTGTCACTCGACGATCATCCCGAGGATCGATCGCTCCGTCATGACCTCGATGAGCGGCGTCATCGCGGTGAACCGCGCGGTGTTCGGCGAATCCCCAAACGGACAGCCGACGACGATTCCGCATGTGCAGCGCCTCGGGCACTCCGCGGCTGACGCGCACGCGCGTCAGTTGTGCGCGTCATGCCATCTGAGCCTGGAGAAGGTGGCTCTTGGCCCGAACGGCGAAGACGCACGTGGCGGCGGCTGCAATGCGTGCCACCTGGTCTACAACCCCGCGGCTCTCGACGCGCTCACCGCATACGAGCGGCACAAGTCGCGGCCAGACGTCGAGGCGCCTCGCGTGCATCCCGCCATCTCGCTCGACATCGGCAACGGCCAGTGCTTCGGGTGCCACAGCCGGTCGGGCCGTATCTCGACCAGCTATGAGGGCTGGCACGAGGTGCACGAGCCGCCCGCCTCGGCATCCGATCCGGCCCGGCCCTCACCGTCGCGGTTCCGCACGCTCACCGACGAGCGCGTGTTCGAGCGCGTGCTGCCGGACATCCACCAGCAGCGCGGCCTCGACTGCATCGATTGTCACACGGCCAACGAAGTGATGGGCGACGGCACCGCGCACGCGAAGAAGCAGGACCAGCTGCGCGTGACGTGCGAGAACTGCCACGCGCGGCCTGGCGCGGCCCCGGAACCGGTGCCCGCCGCCGCGATTGATCCCGAATCGCGGAAGATCCTGACGGTGCGCCAGTGGCCGGGGCCGGTTCCCAGTCACTTCGTGCGCGCCGCTTCCGGCGAGCTGCTGGTCAATGTCATTGCCGACGCGTCGAGCGGCCTGGTGCTCGTGCGCAAGCGCACTGGCGAGCGCCGAACCGTGAGACCGGCGAAGGCGGTCTGTGTCGAGGGCCAGGGCCACGCGCGACTGTCGTGCGGCAGTTGCCACACGGCGTGGGCGCCTCGGTGCCCGACGTGCCATACCTCGTTCGACGCGCGGGCCGAGGCCTACGACTGGGTCGACGATGAGGACGTGCGCGGCGCGTGGAAGGAGAAGTCCGGTCCCTTCGCGGCAGAACCGCCGACGCTCGGTGTTCGGCGTCGAGCGGCGCGCGCCGGTCAGTTACCCGAGGTCATCGACACGTTCGTGCCCGGCATGGTCCTGACCATCGGGAAGCCGGCCGCCGGAGGTCAGGCGGCGTCCACCGTGTTCCGGCGGCTCTACGCGCGGATCGAGCCGCACACCACGCGCCTCGAGGCGCGGTCGTGCGTCTCATGCCACAACGACCCTGTCGCGATTGGCTACGGCCGTGGCGAACTGCGATTCGAGCGCCTGTCGGGTGATGGTCGCGGACGCTGGCGGTTTTCTGCGGCCTCCGCGGCCTTCCCGCAGGACGGCCTTCCGGCCGATGCGTGGATTCCGTTTCTCAGCACTCGCACGGGCATGGTGTCCACACGAGACGATGTCCGCCCGTTCTCGGTCGAGGAGCAGCGGCGCATCCTCACCGTTGGCGCCTGTCTGACGTGTCACGAGGACGACTCGCGCGTGATGCGGGAATCTGTGAAGAACTTTGAGATGCTGACGGCGCGCCGGCGGTCTGCCTGCCGGCTCCCAGTCTGGGAGTGACCTGAGGCTGGCCAGGGCGCGCCGGCCGCCGCCTCACCGCGACGACAGCCTCCGGGGCAGCAGAACGGCACGCAGCGCCGCTCGGTCGAAGGTGCCTCCCATCAGATACACGTAGGTCGTGACCCAGTTCGCCGCAATCGTCACCACGCCGAACAGGAAGAGCCCGACGCTCATCAGCGCCCACCCCGACAGGATGTTGCCGACGACGCATCCGGTGGCGAACGCCGCGCCGGCGCCAACCAGAATTCCTCCGAAGAAGGCGGTAACCGTTTCGATCGGATCCCGCGGCGCCAGTCGCGCCTGGCCGGAAAGCCGCGCCGCCAACCAGGCCCCGGGAACCATGGCGGCGACGACGCTGACAAGCCACCAGGTGATCGGACGCGGCGGAACCGACGGGGCCGGTTGCGGAACGGGCGGAGCAGATTGGGGTACGAGAGCGGCGGGCCTCGGCGTAGCCGCCGGCGACGAGGTAGGCCGCGGCTGCCACACGTGCACAAGGTGCGTGTCGGTCAGCAGTTCGTAGGCCTGCAGCACGCCGTGCGTCACGCCAAGCGGGTAGTTCCGACCGCTCGCCGCCGACGAGAGGTACGCCGGCACCGCCAGCAAGCCAATCGCCAGGCCGGCCTGCCAGGGTTTCCACGGGCTCGTGAGGACCCGGCGCATGACGGGCGCCTGCGTCGCAGGGCTGGCTTTGGTCCGCTTCGCGCGCCTGGCGAGCACCCACGCAAGCGTCGCCGCGGCGCACGTGATCGCCAGCGCCCAGTACGGAAGCCCGGTCACCGAACTGAGCGTCACGGGACCGCCGCCTGTGGCCTTAACCACGTGCGTCAGCATCCACGCGGAAGTTGATCGAAGCGGGCCGTACTCCACGAGGCCGATGCCGAGCGGCATCCCGGCCAATGCTGCCATGGAGTTGAGATTGCCGGCGCCAGCTTTGAACAGGCATCCGCTGACGCACCCCCCCGCCAGCACCGTCCCGACGCCGAAGATGACGCCACCCACGATGTAGTTCATCCAGAGCATCGGCTTCGGCGCAAGCTGCACCCATCCCAACCCCTCGATGACGGCGAACCCCACCATGGACACGACAATCGCCACCCACACGCCGAACACCTTGCCGGCGTCGTGCGCCAGCACGACCTCGCTGAACGCGGAGGCGCCGCACAAATCGCCCTTCTGCAGCAGAAAACCAAAGAGGAACCCGACGGGCAGGGCCGTCAGCACCCAGAGGCGGGTCGCTATGGCGCAGACGACGATGGTGGCGAGGCCCAGGAGGCTCAGCAAGACGTCGCGGCGCCAATGCAGGGATTCACTCATGTTGCCCGTCCTTTGATGCTCACCGAGGCGCGCAGCCGGCTCAGCCCGGCGCCCGTCAGTCCGGAATCCCGGGCTCGGGGGCCGGCAAGGCCTCCTCGTCGTGGCGGCGCTCCCACGCGAGCTCCCTGGCCTTCATGGAGGTCCACCACTTGAAGTGGTGATTGTAGGCGTAGAGCTCGTTGACCGTGCCGGTGATCATCGAGAAGAACGCCGGCTTCTCTTCCGGGAACACCGCCCCCATGTAGACGTGGATCAGGAGGCCGGAGACGACCGCCCCGACGGCGCAGAAGTGCAGCACGACCGCCCATCCGATCACGGCCGGCCCCATCAGCCGGAACGTCATGATAATGCCCGTGATCATGATCAGGGGCACCATGGCATACACCATCAGCGCGAAGAGCTTCTGCCCGGCGTTGTAGACGCCCTGAGACGGGAGCGCTTCCCGCGTAAAGCCCAGGATACGTTTCGTGCGGATGACGAGCCACCGCCAGTCGTCGTCGTCGAGCGCGATTTCGTTCTGGAGCACTTCGCGCGACAGATACGTGCGGAAGCCGAACACCCCGTACACGAGGTAGACCGCGATCCACGTCAGTCCGAGTGCGAGATGGAACTGCAGCAGGTGCCCGCGCGTCCCGAAGGCGCTCTCGACCATCGAGAGGTACCACCCCGGCGCGAACCGGAAGATCGGCGACGCAATCAGCGCCACCCCGGTCACCAGTTCGAGGCCCCAGACGATGGCGTTGAACCAGTGCAGCAGGATGATGGCGATGTGGTGCTTCTTGAGATGCCGCTGGAGCATCACGTCGGCCTGATCGGCCGTCAGCGGCGTCGGGTGCGCGGGAACGGTGCTAGTCTTCAAAGTCCTGCTCCCCGGTTCGCAGCTGATTGAAGAAGGCCACCGCCTGGCCGGCGAACGTCGCCCCGACCACCGTCAGCATCAGCGGCATCAGGAGGCGGCCCCATACCGTCCCGGCCATGGGCATCCGGGACGCCCGAGGCTGGAAGGTCGCGTGCACCAGTTCCAGTTGCGACGGTTTCCCTGCGTAATAGACGTTCGGGCCGACGGCGGCCGCAGTGCTCTCGATGCGCCCGGCGCCCTGTTCGTACACCATCCTGGCCACCGCACCCTGCGAATCCTCGAGGTCCCCGAAGTGCTTCGCGTGCGCGGTGCACGTGGCGACGCACGCCGGCTCCTGGCCCCGTTCGAGCCGCGCGGCGCAGAAGTCGCACTTGTCGACCTTCCGGTCTTTGGGATTGAGATACCGGGCGTCGTATGGACAGGCGTCCACACAGAAGCCGCAGCCGATGCACACGGCCCGGTCGATGCGCACGATGCCGTCCGCCCCCTGGCTGGTCGCACCGGACGGGCACGCGGACACGCACGGGGGACGATCGCAGTGGTTGCACTGCGCCACGAACACACTGGATTGCAGGGCCGGAAAGGTGCCGACCACCGGCGTCGCATGCACGTGCGTCCGCGCCTGCCCGGCCGGCACGTCCCACTCAGTCGCGCAGGCGACGGTGCAGGCGTGGCATCCCACGCATGACCTGAGATCGATCACCATGCCCCAACGAGCCACGCGTCCTCCTGCCCCTACACGCCGCCAGCGACCGGGCGCACGAACGTGACGCGCATCCCCGTGCCGCCCATCAACGGGTCCACCTTGACGCGCGTCATCAGCGCGGTGTCCGACGCCCCACGTCCGGACGCCAGGCGCATCCATCGCCCGCCCTGGCCGAACCCGTGAACCAGATACGCGCAGTCGCGCCGGATGCCCTCGGTGACCCGGACGAGCACCGGGAGGCTGCGCACGCCATCTTCGTTCTCGAGTACGGCCCGTTCGCCGGCGCGCAGGCCATGCTCGGCAGCCACCGAGGTGTGCAGCCACACTTCGTTCTCGCTCATCAGCGCATGCAGCCGCTCGTTGTTCTGGGTGCGCGCGAAGGAGTGCATGGGCGCGCGGCCGTAGATGAGGCGAAGGAACCCCGCCGGCGGCTGGTCGACCGGCGTGTAGCGCGGCAGCGGGTCAGCTCCCAGGTCCTTCAAATCGTTCGAGTAGAGTTCGATCTTCCCGCTCGACGTCTGGATCACGCCGTCGTCGGCCGTGCGGTCCTCGATGTACGGCCGGCCGGGGAACGGCACCGCGCCTCGCGTGTGCAACTCGCGCAGGTTGATGGCCATCGGCTCGACGATCGTGGCGAGGTGCTCGGCCGGAGTCTTCCAGGGAAACCACGCCTCGAGTCCGAGGCGCGCGGCCATCTGCCTGGCGATCCACCAGCCGGGCTTCGATTCGTGAAGCGGTTCGATGACGGGCTGGCGAAGGGCCACGAACGGCTGCTTCGCGGTGGTCACGACCGTCGGCGGGTCGTAGCGCTCGAGGTAGGTCGCCTCGGGGAGCACGAGGTCGGCGTAGTTGATCTGCTCGACCGGCATCACGTCGACCACCGCGACGAAATCGAGCCCCTCGATCGCCTTCCGCGTCAACTGCGGCCGCGGGATGCTCTCGAGGACGTTCTGGCCGTAGATGATCCACGCCTTGATCGGATACGGATCCCCCGAGAGCGTGGCATCCACGAGGCCGTTGGTGACGCCCATTTCCTCCGAAGCCAGCGGGTAGCGCGACCCCGCGCCGTCCGCCCGTCCCTTCGGGGAGTCCGGGAACGCCGGCAGGTCGAACGTGCCCTTCGGCACGGGTGTGGACAGCAGGATGCCGCCCGCCCGCCCCCAGCTTCCGATCAGCGCCGTCAGGATCGCCATGGCCCGGGCTCGCTGCGTGTCGTCGCCATACCAGGTCACGTGCCGGCCGGGATGGATCAGCACGGCCGGCTTCGCCGCCCCCATCGCGCGCGCCGTCTCCCGGATCTTTGCCGCCGGCAGGTCCGTGATCGCCGACGCCCACTCTGGCGTGAACGCCAGGACGTGTTCGGCAAGCTGGTCGAATCCGTTGGCCCACTTGGTGATGTAGTCCCGATCGTAGAGGCCCTCGCCGATGAGGACGTGCATCCACGCCAGCAGCAGGGCGATGTCCGTGCCCGGCCGGATCGGGAGCCACCAGTCGGCCTTCGCCGCCGCCGTCGAGAACCGGGGATCGACGGCGATGAGCTTCGCGCCGTTCGCCATCGCGGTTCCGAACGCGGTGATCTGCGACGTGAACACGTTCTCGCCGAGATGGCTGCCGATGAGGACGATGAGCTTCGACGATTCGAGGTCGAGCGGCTCCGGCGATCCCAGGGCCTGGCCGAATGTGAGGCCATAGCCGACTTCCCGCGGGCCGCGGCACTGCGCAAACGACGGCTCGACGCTGTTCGGGGTGCCGAACGCGCTCATCAGGGTGCCGAAGAACCTCGCACTGAGCCCGTGGGGGAAGAACGCCACGCTCTCCGCGCCGTGCGCCGCCTTGATCGCCTTCAGCTTCGTGGCGAACAGGTCGAGCGCCTCGTCCCAGCCGATACGCTTGAAGCGCCCCTCGCCGCGGGCGCCGACGCGCAGCATGGGGTACTTGAGCCGGTCAGGGTCGTACAGGAGATCGACGCCGGCATTGCCCCTGGCGCACAGCCTGCCGCGCGTCAGCGGGTGGTTCGGATTGCCTTCGAGTTTGACGACCGCGCCGTCTTTCACGCTCGCGAGGACGCCGCACCGCCAGAAGCACATCTCGCAGATGGTGGGGATCTTCTCGACGCGATCCGTCCCGCTCCAACCGGTCCGGCGAGGATCGCCCTCGGCCGCCTCCACGGCAGTAGCCGCCCCTGCGGCTGTCAGGGTGCCAAGGAATTGCCGGCGCGTGAGGTTGACCGTCTTCATGTGACCGTGTCCGAGGAAAGCGGGCGGCGCCGGAAGGCGCCGCCCGATGGCACTAGCAGCCTGCGACCGACAGGCCCTTCTCGAAGGCGACGGCGTCACCGACCTTCATCTGCGAGGCTTTCTTGTAGGTCAGCACCATGGTGGCGGGCTTGGTCTCGGGTGCCGACACCTCGACGACCTTGCCCGTGCCTGCGCCGACGAACTTCACGAAGGCGTTCTTTTTGACCCAGTCGGGCTTGTCGCCGTCGATGGCAATGGTGACCTTCGTCCCTTCAATGGCCGTGACCTTGCCGGGAGTGGTCTTGGCGGGGGCGGCGGTGAAGACCGGCGCGGCGATCGCCGCGATGAGCGCGAGTGTGAGAATGAACCGTTTCATGGTGATCTGACTCCTGTTGTCGTGGATGCCGAATTTAGGGCCTGTTAGCGAACAGAGCATGCAGCAGTTTTTCGCTTACAGGCCCTTATGGCGGGCCCATACGCTCGAGATGCTGACTTTGTTCATTTACAGCGCCCTAGAACACGCCGACCTGCAGCATGAGCCTGAACGACTTGTAGCTCGAGAGCTTGTCGATCGGCGCGAACGTGACGGGGTCGACGCGGCCGCCGACGAAGCCCGTCGGGGTGCCGAACTTGGTGTCCAGGTACTCGCCGGTGAGCCGCACGTTCTGGCGATGGATGTAGTAGTTGATGCCGACGCCTGACTGCTTGATGGTCTGCTCGTTGATCCCGAGCAGGTGCGCGAATTTCCAGTCTTCGTAGAGGAAGTACGGCTGCAGCATGCCGTCCTTGCCAAGCTTGCCGGGCAGCAGATAGGCGCCCTTGAAGTAATAGCCGTTCTTCTGCCCGTTGAGTCCCGTAATGTTGACCAGACGGTCGCCCGCGTTGAAGTTCGTCAGGTACGCGTCGTCGAAGTCCGTCTTGAGGTACTGTGCCGTCGCGGTCACCGTCCCGGCCTTGGTCGGGTACTCGAACATGAAGTCGGCCGCGACCGCGTCGTAGTTCACGGTGTCCTCGTTGACCAGGGCGCCCGTCGACAAGACGTTCTTGTAGACGGCGTTGCTCTCGTGGGCGAACCCGACGCCGACGGTGAGGACCTTCAGGTCGCCGAGGTAGCTGCCTGAGTAGCCCGCGCCCGGCTCGGCGTCGAGCAACGCGTAGTGCACGCGCCCGACGTATTCGAGGCTGCTGGACGGCTCGATCGACGAAGTCACGGTGGCGCCTGAGAACGGATGAGTGGTCTTCGTCAGGCCTTCACGACCCTGGAACGCGCCGATGTAGTAGCGGAGCTTGTCGTCATTGAACCCGCCCCAGGCGACGGCGCCGAAGTCCCGGCTGAACTTCGCCGGTGACGTGCCGTAGGCGCTGTAGACGAAGAACGACCGGTCCTGGGAGAGGGGTGCGAAGCAGTCGTCCAGGTTCGCCCGCGTGAGCGGGAGCTTGGTCAGCCCGATCTTCAAGCGGAACTTCTCGTTGAAGTCGGCGGTCGCGTACCCATCGATGATGCGGATGTCCCGGTCGTTCCAGTCGGTGTCCTGCGCCGTCACCGCGTAGCCCAGCGCGCCGTTCTTTGACGTCCCGCAATTGCCGCAGGTTTGGAACTTGAAGCCCCACACGTCGTTGACCTGACCGCTCGCCACCAGACGGAGGCGCTGGAAGTGGATGTCGGTGCGGCTGCCCTGCCGATCCTGGCCGGTGCCGAAGTCCGTGTTCTCCACGAAGATCTGTCCCTTGATCTCGAAGTTGATCGTGGATGTCTGTGCCCAGGCCGGTGCCGCGCAGAGCAGCACCAGGATGGCGAGCGCCACGCCGGACACCAGGCGCGGTCGGGTTCGTACCGTAATCATGAAGCCTCCTGAAAAATGACGTCCGTATGACTCGGATGGCGATCTGCCATTGGGGGGCTGGACCGACAAGCGGCGGCGCGCGCGAGGGTGATGGGGCGGGCAATCCGTCCGAGCCGGAACCGGCGCTCGGCTGTGCGTCGTCAGCCGACCACCGGTCCGGCGGTACCCCGGCACGCCTGTCGCGGTACCGCCTGTATCGTCGGTGGTCTGTCCGCTGGAGTAAACTGAGACTGTTTCATACCGCTCATGACTCGTGGTTATGCCCCCCGCGAAAGGCTAAGTCCTTGGAATCCATCTACTTGAAGACGCTGGTCGAGGTCGTCAGGACCGGCAGCCTGTCCAGGGCGGCGGAATCGCTCCACGTCACGCAGCCTGCGGTGTCGAAGCGAATCAAGTTCATGGAGGAGCAATACGGCTGTCCGCTCCTGGACTATTCGGGGAACCGGATGCGGCCGACTCGCGCGGGCGAGCTCGTCTACGAGAAGGCGCGGGCGCTGCTCGACATCGAGTCCGATCTGGTCGCCAGCCTGCATCTGCTGAGCGGAAAGGCGCGGATCACGTTCGGCTGCACGCCGGCGTTCGGCATCGCGCACCTGCCCGCCATTCTCAGGGACTTCATGCTGACGTGCGCGGACATGGCCGAACTGCGGTTCATCTCCAGCACGCCTTCGCAGATGCAGCAGGCGCTGGCCGAAGGGTTGTTTGACGCGGCGGTGATGGAGAGTTGCGAGCAGTTCGACCTGTCGGCGTTCGTGGTGCAGCCGTTGCCGGATGCTGAGGTGCTGTTTGTGGCGGCGGATGCGGTTCAGATTCCCGTACCCCTCACGTCAATCGACGTGCTCTTCGACACGCCGCTCTTCACCCGCCGGGAGGGATGCTGTTCCAGAACACTGTTGGAGAACGGCCTTCGGGGCCTGGGGCACAGCCTAAAGGACTTTCGGCGCGTCATCGTGCTCGACGACCTGCCGGTCCTCATCCAGGCCGTCATTGCGGGAGAGGGCGTGTCCTTCCTGCCGGTTGACCTGCTCGTCGATCAGATCAATGCAGGCCGGATCCGGACGCATCGAGTCGCCGGCTTCCAGCACGGCAGGAAGCGGGCGCTCGTGCTCAGTCAGCCGTCCAGGGACGGCGATCCCGTTGCGCACCTGGCGAGTGTGGTGATGCGGCACTTCGCATCGGCCACCAGCGTGCCCGCGCTGGTTGCATCGGACACGTGCCTCGTCTGCGACACTGGGGGGACCGCCGTCGCCGCAACGCCATCCAAGAAGGCAAACCGGCAAGGGACACGCCGCCGCTCAGCAGTTTCGTGAGCTTGGCTGCGAACGCGGACGAGTAGGAGATCGCGGTGTGTACCCGCGAGACTGGGCGTCATGCTGCGGCTCGGAGACGCCTCATCCCTGCAGTCGTGGCGCTTGCCATCGGAGCGGCGCTGGGGGTGCTTGGCCTCGTGACGTGACCGGCGGTTTGCGCCCCGCCGCCAGCTCATTTCCCGCCCACTGCGGCCGGCGTGAAGATGAGGAAGTACTGGTACGGCAGGATGGTGTGTTCTTTGGCCAGCCGGAAGCCGTAATGTTCGAACTCTCCCAGGACGTCTTCCCGGGCGACTCTCATCTCGGCAGGCGGGCCGACCGGCGTAGGTGTCTTCTGAAAGTCGATGATGATCACCTGGCCGCCAGGCTTCAGAGTCTTCTTCAGCAGGGCGAGGTACTGAGGATGGTTCTCGATGTGGTGCCAGGTTTCGCAGATAAAGACCCGATCGACCGAAGCGTCGGCGAGCAACGGATCGTCGGGCAGGGCCAGAATCGTCCGGGTGTTCTCAATGTGAGCATCCCGAATGCGCTGGTTCAAGTGGATGATCATGTCCGGGTTGATGTCGACAGCCAAGACCTGCCCTCCGGCGCCGACGTGATTGGCAAACCGCAGCGAGAAATACCCGCTGCCCGCACCAATGTCTGCGACCCGTTCGCCGTCCTTCAGCCCGATCGCCATCACGACTTCGTGCGGCTTCTGGTACGCATCACGCGCAGGGTCGTCGAGTAGCGCGATGTATGCCTTCGAGTCCTGATGCAATTTGTGCATCTCCTCCATCGTCATCGGCTTCGACTGACCGGCCAAGTCGAACGGGAAGGCCCCAAGCGCGCAAAGGCAGGCTACGACGAACAGGGCGTGTCTCATTGTTTTCCCTTCATGGATGACGACGAGTCTCATCGAGGCGTCGTACACGAACTCCATAGTAGCCGCTAGGGCCCATGCCATTCGGAAACTCCATGACGGCGCATCAACAGGGCGCTGCTGTTCGCGGGCGTGGGCGCTCTCGACTTCGTCTTCCGGAAGACGTTCCTGGCCAACACTTTACCGCCCTACGTGACGCCGTCAGCCAAGCGAAGCGCCACACTACGCCAGCAAGCCTCGCAGTAGCGCCAGAGACTCCGCGCCGTCCTTCTGTAGGTCCGACGTACGCGCTTCGAGGCTGACCCGGTGGTTGTAGTGGATCTGTTTGAGGTTGCTGAAGAAGAGCTTATAGCCGTCAGGATCGGACCGTCTTGGAAACGCCCTCCCCTCGCCCCGGGCGACGTGGATATGCTGTATGTAGTCGGCACCGGCGAGAATCACGTCAGGGCTTTCCTTCTCCAGGGCCAGGTGGTAGTAGTCCACCACGACCTTGACGTTCGGCCGGTCGACCTGCTTCGCGAGCCTGAGGCTATCCGCGGCCAGGTTCAGGAAGTTGCACTCGCCCCGGTTGATCGCTTCGACGGCGATGATGATTCCATCGGCTCCGGCGAGCCTGTCAACGGACTGCAGGAAGCCGACCATCTGCTCCCATGCCTTCTCCACGGGAAAACCTGGAGGGAGGTTCCGCGATCCTGGACTGCCGCACACGACGACTTTCGCGCCCAGCCGCGCCGCTCGTTTCAGCGCCGGCTCGACGTAATCGGCAATCCGCTGCGGTTCGACGCCCGGCCCGGCCATCCTCACGCTGGAAGGCAGGAAGTTTCCGCAGGCGTCGCAAGGAATGCCCGCCGCCTTGATCCGACTCTCGAACGATTCGAAACCTGAGGCAGCGAGACTCATCAGCGGGGCGAGCGGGAGTTCGATGTAGTCAAAGCCCACCCGCTTCAGGGTTTGAATACTCTCAACGCCCGTGAGATCGGCCTGGGTCGCGAATTGATTGGTACAGCACCCAACCCGGACGCGTGCGGACGGAGGCGTCCCGGGAGCCGCGCCCAACGCCCGGCGGCCGCGCAGCTCCGCCGGGAGAACTGCCGCCATGCCGGCCAGGCCGGTCAGGAACTGCCTGCGATCCATTGGCCCTCCAGTTTTCACCGTCGGCTGCTGGTTCACTCCATTGCCGCGTTCACGCGTATCCTACACGCCGCACCCTCCGACGATCTTCTTGGCCTTTGGAGGCGCGGCCTTGGCCGACCACTCGCCTTGATCAGCGCGGCCAGTTTGGGCGCAGCGTCGAGCCGGAACGCCCAGGCATCACGGTCGGGCCCGGTCAGCGCGTCCGGTGGCGGCATGGCTTCCAGAATCGTGGCCCGCAAGCCGCGAAGCCCGTCCTTGAGCGCCGCCACGGCGCCGTCCGCCTCGTCATCGGCGAAGAATACCGCCACCCGGTCGCTGCGATCCAGCATCTTCAACGACGCCTGCGTTTGCAGCTCTGCGCGCTGGATGTTGAGGGCGCCGGGCAGGCTGGATTTTGTGAACGCCGCCAGATCGCGCGCGTCGATGACCTGCAGCGCGGGGTCATGATCCAGGATGCGGAACACGAGCTCGTCGGCGGACATCATCTCCACGGGATGCGCGATGCGATACGCCGGGTCCTCGGCCTTCGCCTGCATCCGATCCCGTGATGTCGGCAACAGAGCAACGGCCAGCCCGAAGGTCAGCAGACCCGCAGCCGCGAGGCGGTGCCATCGAAGAGCCCCGTCAGCTTGCGCGACGACGAGAACCAGGCCTGTTCGAGGACGTAGCCGAAGCCCACCCCGATGATCAGCGCGACCACGAGGTTCAGTTCATTCGAAATGATGTCAGGAACGAGCGGTCCCATCGGACGCCTCCGAGCCGGATGACCGGAGCCTGCGGACGAAGTACGCCACGGCGTATGCCGATCCGAAAACGGCAACCATGGTAAGCATGCCGCCGAACGACATGACGGCCATGCCGCTCGGCGCGGCACCGCCCGTGCAGCCTCGCGCGAACTGGGCGCCGATCCCGAACAGCCCGCCCCCGATCACCGCGGCGACGAGGCGCCGCCGGGCGGTCACGTGGGGCGGGCGTTCAGTGAAGACGCTCAGCCGGTCCGACACCACGCCCGACAGGAAAGCCCCCAACAGGACCGCGATCACCATCAGCTCGACCCGGCCGTGCTGCCAGGCGGAGATGAGTCCGCCACCCTTGACGTGCTCGGAATAGAACCGGCGGAGCACCTCGGAGCGATAGGTCGGGCGGTAGATGTCGGCCCCGCCGCTGGCCTCGAAGATGTGGCAAGCGTCCGCGCAGGTCTGGCAGTGCGCGCAGTGCTCCATGCTCAGCACGAGCGGCTGCAGGAAGGTCCAGTTGTTCTCGCGGCTGAACAGTTTCTTGAGACCTGACAGAAACGACTCGACCAGCGCACGCTCCTGGTCGGGCGTTTGTGGAGACGGCAACTGCAGGGTGCAGGGTGCGCGTGCCGTCGAGGTCGAACTCCGGCTGGTCGCTCGGCCTGCGTGAAGGCCGGGGCCGGACGGATGGCGGCATGTGCGGCCCAAGCGGCGCCAGCGCGGCCGGATCGATCTGCAGCAGCGCCGCGTTCCAGGTGAGCAGGCCCGCGACGACGTCCAACAGATCGGACGCTCCGGCAGGTCTGCGCCACACGCTCACCAGCCGTGTTCGACCGCCTGGGAAGCGTCCACCTCTGCCGTCTCGACGTACGAGCCCCCGTACCTCGCCCGTTCCGCCGCCTCGTGCGGCACGGGGTACCGTTCCCAGCGCAGGTGCAGGGGGTGGCGCGCGTACCACCGGGCCCGCGCGACCGACACCGCGCATGCCGTGATGAGGAAGACAGCGATCGTGGCGTAGACGGCAGTCGTCACCGGAGCCCCCATCACTCCAGGAACGATCGCGCGAAGTCGACAAACGCGCTTACGTCGGCGAACGTGGACGCCAGGCCAAGCGAGATCCTGACGGCACCAGTGCTCTTGCCGTCGATGCACCGCCGGAACTCGTCGTAGGTCAGCCGGTCCGAGAGCTGCGTGAAGCACGCGCGCATCTCGTCGGCCGAGATGCCCATGGCCAGCTCACCCGCGCCCGGGTTGCAGAAGCAACCCGCCCGGATCGATATGCCGCGCTGGCCAGCGCGTGCTTCGATCACGCTCTGATCGATGAAGCCACCACGGCCGTCGCGGAGGTTGATGGTGACGGTGCCGCCGCGCGACTCGGTGGAGGCGGGTCCGTACATCGTCACGAGCGGACGACCGGACGCGTGGCGAAGATCGAGCAGCCGCTCGATCAGCCAGCCGGTCAGGGCGTGCACGCGCGCGTGGATGTGAGCGAGGTTGGCTTCCTCGAGGAACTCGAGGCCGATGTCGATCGCGGGCAGGTTCGTGAAGTTGACGGTGCCGTCCTCGAACCCGGCCGCCCCGTCGGCGGGGTGATACTGATCCGCGCCGACCGAGGCGATGGTAATCGTCCCGCCGGCGAACCACGGCCGGTGGAGCTTTGAGAGCGCCGGCCAACGGGCCAGCAGCGCGCCGATCCCGGTCGGGTAGCCGAACAGCTTGTAGAACGACATCACCACGAAGTCCGGGTGCCATCGGCCGAGATCGAGGCGGTTGGTCGGCACGAAGGCGGCCGCGTCGAGCAGCACGTCCCACCCGAGGGACTGGGCGGTCGCAATCCACCCGAGGTCGTGTTGCACGCCGGAGAAGTTCGACTGCGCCGGATACGCGAACAGCCGGGGGCCGCCGCCACCCGGCCGGGCGAGTTCATGGGCGACCGCCGAGGCGTCGACCCGCAATTCCGGCGGGAGCACCGGAACGTACGTGGTTTCCGCACCTCGGGAACGCGCGAACTCGCGAATCCCGTTGACGGAATTGTGGTTGTCAAAGGTCAGGAGGAACCGGCCGTCCGGCCCGAACGGATAGGACTCGCCCACCAGCTTGAGCGCCTGACTGGCGTTGCCCGTGAAGATGACGCAGTACTCCTCGGGTGACGCGTTGAAGAAGGTGAGCACGTGCCGGCGCGCGCGCGCGGACAGCTCGGTGGCTAGGCGCGAGGTGGGACTCTCCGAGTGGGGGTTGCCGAGCACCTCTCGCTCAAGGAGCGCCAGATGACGCCGGACCTGTGAGGCGCCGTACAGGCCGGCGCCCGTGTAGTCCAGGTACACCTGGCCTGTGTCGTCAAGCCGGCTGAATTCACGAGCGCGCAACGCCGCCACGTCCCCTGAGGCCAGGTACGCCGGGTACGTTTCGGCGAAGGCGTCAAATTCAATCGTGGACATACAGCCTTCATCCTCAGGCGCAGGCCACCCGTGCGCGGGCCTCCGCGACCTCGCGGACGGCGCCGATGGCGACCGTGACGTGTTCGTCGGTGTTGAACGGGCCGATCCCGAACCGCACGGCGCCGTGGATCTTGTCGAGGCCCAGTTGCTCGTGCACCCGCGGCGCGCAGTGCAGACCCGTGCGGCACGCGATGTCGTGGTCGACATCCAGCATCGTTCCGGTGTCGCCGGCGTCGAAACCGTCGACGTTGAACGCCATCACCGCGATGTGGTCGTCGAGCCGCTCCTGGCAGTACAGGCTCACGCCGGGGATCTCGCGCAGCCCGTCGACCAGCCGCGCCATCAGGCGCATCTCGTGCTCGTGAATCTCGGCAAGGCCGCGTGTCCGGATCCACCCCACACCCGCGTGCAACCCGGCAATCCCATGGATGTTCGGCGTGCCGTACTCGAGCCGCCAGGGGTACTCGTCCAGATGGAGCCGGTGGGCAGACCGCACGCCTGTTCCTCCGGCCCGCGTGTGGCGAATACTGACGTGCTCCTGGATACACAGCCCGCCGATGCCGGTTGGCCCCATCAGCGACTTGTGCCCGGTGAACGCCAGCACGTCAATGTTCATGGCCTGGACGTCGATGGGGATCTTCCCCGCCGTCTGCGAAGCGTCGACGACAAGATGGATGCCGCGCTTTCGGCATCGGCGCCCGATCTCGCCGACCGGCTGGATCGTCCCGATGACGTTCGACGCGTGGTTGATGGCCACCACTCGGGTATTGGGCTTGAAGAGCCGTGCGATGTCATCTGGATCCACGAAGCCACGGTCGTCGAACGGTACGTGATCAACCCATACGCCGCCGGACTGGGCCAGATGCTCGAGCGGCCGGAGCACGGCGTTGTGCTCGACCGTTGTCGTAATCGCGTGGTCGCCGCGCTGCAGAAGCCCGAACAGGGCCAGATTCAGCGCGTCTGTCGAGTTGTAGGCGAAAATCAGGCGGTCAGGGTTCGTGCCGTTGAAGAAGGCCGTCAGTTCCTTGCGCGTGTCGTCCACCAGCTGGCCGGTCTCCATGCACAGGTCGTAGCCGGAACGCCCCGGGTTGACGCCATGCGTCCTGAAGAACTGATCCATGAAGACGTAGGTCTCTTCCGGCTTGGGAAACGACGTGGCGGCGTTGTCGAGGTAGATCAAGCTCATGTGGGTACCAACTGGTGGGGCTGATCCGAGATTCGCCCGGGCTATGGGCGGGGTCGCGCATCAGGCTGGCGTCTGCTCCGCTGCACCTGCCGGGCTCTGCCTCCGGCGCATTCCTTTAGACGTTGGCGCCGCAGCACGCGCCCGGGATCCGGTTCATGCCGGGTCGGCTCGTGAGTGCACCACGCGAGAGCCGGCTGACAGCGTCGACCACGTCGCCGTGGACGCCCAGCACGACGTCGATCCCGCGTCCGCGCAGGACGGCTTCAGCCGTGGTGCCCATGGATCCGGCGATGACGTGGCTCACGCGGTTCCGGAAGAACAGGTCCGCCCAGAACTCGTGGTTGCAGCCAGGGTTGGGAATGATGAACGTGTCGAGGATGTGGCCGTCCACCACCTCGGCGATGGTGCACATCGGGCAGCAGCCGAATTGTGCGGCGACCACGTCCTGGTCGGTAGCGATAGCAACTCTCACGTGAGCCTCTCTTCCTGCGGATCCGTGTCGGCGTCAGGCGTCCGGCCCGGCGTCCGGCTCGTCCTGGGTGATTACCGAGCGTCTTCCGCCCGGACGGCACTCGGGGCACAGCCCGATGAACTCGATGTTGTGATCCCTGATGAGGAAACCGTGCTTGCGCGCCAGCAGTTCTTCGGTGCGCCGGACCAGTTCGAGCTCTTCCTGCTCGAAGTCCCGGTAGTTGAGAATCTGGCCGCACCCTGAGCAGATCAGATGGTGGTGATGGTCGGCGTGGGCGCTCCGGCGGTACTCGAAGCGCACGTGACCGTCCCCGCTGTGGACCTTGCGAACCAGGTCGGACTTGTCGAGCAGGTCCAGCGTCCGGTAGATCGTTGTCAGTCCGATGTCCGATGCCGAGTCCCGACAGAGGCGGTGGATGTCCTGGGCACTCAGGTGCTGCTCGGTTTTCACCAGGAGATCGAACACTTCCTGCCGCGCGCCGGTCCAGCGGGCGCAGTGGTCCTTCAGCGCCTCTTGGTGCAGCTGCGGGCGGGGACGTTTTGCGGCCATTGTGAATATGCTCTATTGAGAATGACAATCATTATCGATAAAAATAATATGTGTTAAAGCACTATCTGTCAATTGTCTGCGGCATATTACTGGGTTTCTAGAATTTGACAATTATGGTCATATGTTCATAATTAGTGTCGAGGTCAGGCATGCCGCGTCCCTGCTGTAACCGTCGAGTCTCCGGCCAGCCCGCTGTGATCGTCTTCAAGCCGGTAGGAGTGCCCATGACCGCGCTTGACGAGGTCATCCTGACGCTCGATGAGTTCGAGGCGGTCAGGCTCGCCGATCTCGGGAGGCTCTACCAGGAACAGGCGGCCGATCAGATGAACGTGTCCAGGCCGACGTTTTCCCGAATTCTCGAAACGGCACACCGAAAGGTGGCCGATGCCCTCGTACACGGGAAGGCCCTGCGCATCCAGGGCGGCCCCGTCCTGCCTCCTCACGGCCCTCGCCGCTGTTGCCAATTGCACGACCAGATCGGAGCGGTCCCGGACGACGTGTCCGGCGATCGGTCACCGATCACACCCAGGGAGCGTGTCACATGAACATCTGCATTCCCGTCAACGCGGACGAGGGGCTCGCCAGCCCCGTCTGCGCCCACTTCGGATCGGCGCCGTTCTTCATGATTGTCGACACCGGAAGCGGCGTGTGTCGCGCGCTTCCAAATCGCAACCAGCATCACGCGCACGGCATGTGCCAACCCCTGGCAGCGATCGCCGGCGAAAATCTCGACGCCATCGTCGTCGGTGGCATCGGCATGGGTGCCTTGAGCAAGCTGCTGGCGGCCGGGCTCGAGGTCTACCAGGCGCAGCACCCGACGGTCGAGCTGACACTGGCCGCGCTCGAGGCCGGTCAACTTCGGGGCATGAGCCCGGCCGCCGCATGCGGCGGCCATCACGGTCAGAGCAACGGACAGGGGCAGGGGCACGGCCATGGGCAGGGTCATGGCCACGCACCCGGCCAATGAGCGAGGGATGGGAGGTCGTCATGAGCCCGTGTCATGGCGCCTCCGCGTCCAGTCAGTCTGTGCTCGACGCCACGCGTCAAGACGCCCATTCACACTGTCTGCTGTGTGGCGACGACAACGTGCAGGGCCTGGGCCTCAGCTTCCGGGTTCTGCCGGATGGTAGCGTGCGGGCGACATTTGCCGGGAGCGCGCAACACGAGAGCTATCCGGACACGCTGCACGGTGGTCTGATCGCGGCCTTGCTCGACTCGGCCATGACCAACTGCCTCTTTGCGCGCGGGATTGTCGCCGTGACCGCCCGGCTCAGCGTGCGCTATCTCCAGCCGGGCCGACTGGGGACACCGCTGGAGGTCGTCGCGACGCTCGTTCGTTCGAGCCGCAGCCTCCACTATCTCTGTGGTGACGTGCAGCAGAGCGGCGGCGTCGTGGCCACTGCCACGGCGACGTTCAAGGACCGAACGCGTGGGCCTTCGTTGGCCGCCGGCGTCGTGGCGACAGAATGGGCGTCGGAGTCCCGCGGACCGGCAAGGGCTCACTAGGGCATCGCTGGTCATGACGCAGGCTCGATGGTTGGAGGAGGAGTCGTGTCGAATCCGGTTCGCGTTGGAATCATCATCTGCGACAGGTACCGAAGCTGCGCCGGCGGGAAGTGCTTTCGTGCTTTGAAGGAACGGGCAGGCGCCTTCGCGGCCTACAAGGACCAGGATGTCGAACTGGTGGGATTCACGAGTTGCGGCGGATGCCCGGGCGGGAACATCGAGTACGCGCCGGAAGAGATGAAGAAGAACGGCGCCACCGTGGTCCACCTGGCGACGGGCCTGCTGGTCGGCTATCCGCCGTGCCCCTATCTCGAGTACTTCACCAAGTTCATCCCTGAGAAGTACGGCATGTCCGTGGTGGTCGGCACGCACCCGATTCCGGAGAAGTACCTGACGACGCACGTCGCTTGCCGAACCTGGGAAGAGCCGCGCTGGAAGGATCTTCTGGCGCCCACGATGGCGGACCCCGCGACGCGACTGGACTACAACTGACCGCCCTGCCGACAGCACAGAGGATCCACGATGAAAGCCACACTCACCGGGTTCGACACCAAGCTCGTGCATGGCGGTCACCACGCCGACGCGACCGGAACCGTCAACGTCCCCATCTACCAGACATCCACGTTCGCCTTCCGCGACGCGGCGCATGGCGCCGCCCTGTTTGCCGGCAAGGAGCAGGGGTACATCTACACCCGGATCGGCAACCCGACGATCGCCGCGCTGGAAGAGAACGTCGCGGCCCTCGAGAACGGCGTCGGCGCCGTCGCGACCAGCTCCGGCATGGGCGCGGTGAACACGGTCTACATGGCCTTGCTCGGACACGGCGCGCACATGGTGAGCACGGCCTCGGTCTACGGGCCCAGCCGCGGGCTTGTCGAGAAGCACTATCAACGGTTCGGCGTCGAAGCCGATTTCGTGGATACTTCCGATCTCGACAACCTGCGCCGGGCGATGCGACCCACGACGAAGCTGGTGTACGTGGAGTCGCCGTCGAACCCCGCCATGCAGGTCACCGACATTGCCGGCGCCGCCGCGATCGCCCACGAGCACGGCAGCCTGCTCGCGGTCGACAACACCTTCGCCAGCCCGTACCTGCAACGGCCGCTCGATCTGGGAGCGGACATCGCGCTCCACTCGATCACCAAGTTCATCAACGGCCACGCCGACGTGGTCGGGGGCGTTCTCATCGCACGAGAGGAGCGCCTGTTCGCCCGTCTGCGGGATGTGATGGTGCAGACCGGCTGCAACATGGACCCGCACCAGGCGTTCCTGGTGCTGCGCGGGTTGAAGACACTCGGGATCCGCGTGGAGCGCGCCCAGACCAACGCCATGACCATTGCGCGCTGGCTCGACGCGCATCCGATGGTCACGGGTGTGCGGTACATCGGCCTGCCCTCCCATCCGCAGCACGAGCTGGCGGCCCGTCAGATGAGCGGCTTCGGATCGATGATCAGCTTTGAGCTGAAGGGCGGGCTCGACGCCGGCCGGCGGCTCATGGACCACGTGAGGCTCGCCACGCTGGCGGTCTCGCTGGGCGGCGTGGAGACCCTCATCGAGCACCCGGCCTCCATGACGCACGCCTCGATGTCGCGCGAGGCCAGAGAAGCCGCCGGGTTCACCGACGGCCTGGTGCGCTACTCGGTCGGCATCGAGAATGTCGAGGACCTGATCGCCGACCTGGAGCAGGCGCTGGCGTTCTGCGGGTAGCGGCCGGCGGCGGCTCGTCCAGCCGCAGCATTCGGTGCCGCCCGCTTGCGTGAGCATATCGACCGATCACGGAGCATGAGCATGCCGCTGTCCCACGATGCGCTTCGCGAGCAGCGTGATCACTTCCACCGCCGCACCGCCCAGTTCGCCGAGGTCGGCTTCGATCGGCTTGGCGCGCCGCAGTTCATCATCGATCAGGCCAGCGGCCTCGGCGGCCCCGTGCTCGACGTCGGCACGGGCACGGGCATCACGGCACGGGCGGTGGCCGGTCGCGGATACGACGTCGTCACCGTCGACTCCAGCGCCGAGGATCAGGAGGTGGCGGCGTTCCTGACGGAGGATCCGGCACTGGCCCGGCGCATCACGTACCACGTCGGCGATGCGGCGCGGCTCCCCTTCGCGGACGGGCAGTTCGGATGCGCGATCGCGATCGACGTGCTCCACCACCTCGAGGACGGCGCCGCAGTCCTTTGCGAGGTCATGCGCGTGGTGCGGCCGGGCGGCGTGGTGGTGCTCGCGGACTTCTCATCGGAGGGATTCGCGATGGTCGCGCGCATCCACGCCGCTGAGGGGAACGTCCATCCAGAGGGCCCCGTCACGATGGACTGGTCGCGCGGATTCCTCTCGGCAGCGGGCGCCACGGAGGGCCCCTCAGCCAATGGTCACTCTCACCGCGTGAGTGTGTTCCGCACGCCAGCGTCGCCGGCCGCCCCTCGCGCATTCGCCGCCATGAGCCGCGCGCAACTGCTGACGGCGCTCGATGTCTTCGCCAAGAACTGGCTGGCGCACGACGGGTGCTGGTTCCTCGCGGCGGAGGAACGGTACGGCCAGGAGGTCGCGATCGAGCTCGATACGACGGCGTGGCGGAGGTTCGCGGCGGCCGAAGCCCGGCGGATCATGGAGGCGTTCGGCATCGCGCCGCACGGCGGGATCGACGCGCTGGCGCGCGCCCTCACCTACCGGATGTACAGCTTCATCAACCCGTTCAGGATCGAGCGCTCACCGGATGGCAGGGCGCTGCGGTTCTTCATGGAGTCGTGCCGCGTGCAGGAGACACGCCGGCGGAAAGGTCTGCCCGACTTCCCGTGCCGGCCGGTCGGCCAGGTGGAGTTCGAGACCTTCGCCCGCACCGTGGATTCGCGCATCGTCACGTCGTGCCTGGCCTGCCCGCCTGACCCCGAAGCGGACGGCCACTGCGGGTGGGAGTTTACGACCGCCCGTGAGGACTGAGGCCCCGCCGGACGTCCGCATTGACAGGGCGGGCGTCAGGCCTATGTTGAAGCACACCACGCCCCCAACCGTGGACCCGTCCCCCCAGCGACCAGGAGGTTACATGGCCGATCCGCCAGCCGGGTGCGCACGCACGACCGGTGCCGTCGTGGGCGATCACGCCCCGACCGCGCCTGCAATCGATTCCCCAGTCACCCAGAAGGAGGCCGCGCGCATGACCGCACGTGTCGGACAGAAAGCCCCGGATTTCCAGGCTCCGGCGTACTACAAAGGCGCCTTCACGAACGTCAAGCTCTCGGACTACCTCGGCAAGTGGGTGCTGCTCTGCTTCTACCCGGGTGATTTCACCTTCGTTTGAGCGACGGAAGTGTCGGCGGTCGCCGACAAGTACGCCGCTCTTCAGGAGTTGGGTGTCGAGGTCCTGTCCGTGAGCGTGGACAGCCACTTCGTCCACAAGATGTGGAACGACTACGAACTGGTCAAGATGGTTGACGGCGGGGTGCCGTTTCACATGGTGGCCGACCAGGCCGGCAACGTCGGACGCGCCTTCGGCGTGTGGGACGAGAACCAGGGCATCGAGCTGCGCGGCCGGTTCATCATCGACCCGGACGGCGTGATTCAGGCGATGGAGGTCATGACACCGCCCGTGGGGCGCAAGCTCGCCGAGACCTTCCGCCAGATCAAGGCGTTCCAGCTGGTTCGCGCCAGCAAGGGTACAGAGGCCACTCCAGCGGGTTGGGAACCGGGCGAGCCCACGCTCAAGCCGGGCCCGGCGCTTGTGGGGAACGTCTGGAAGGTCTGGCAGCCGAAGATGGAGAAATAGGCGCGCTGACCTACTTCTTTACCGGCGTTCTTCCATCGAGTCGTTTCAGATCGGCTTCGGCCGCCCGGTATCCCCAGGCCTGCGAGTACTTCGTCGCGATCGCGCGGTTGAAGTACTCGCGGGCCCGATCGGTCCGTCCGTTCAGCAAGTGCCAGACGCCGATGCTGTAGCCGACGGATGCCTCGGACAGCGCGCCTTCTGCGGCCATGGTGGCCGCGATCTCGGCTTCGGTGCGCGTCCCCTTGAACAGCAGCAGGCGGTCCAGGTAGTTGCCGGGATGTCCACCCATCGGAGCAACTGGCACGGCCGCCAGGAGCTTTTTCGCATCGTCCTTGCGTCCGGCGCGCATCAGGCTCGGCAGTAGCCATGCCTGGCACTCGATTCTGAGCGCGTCGTCCGACGAGGTCGCGACGCAGCCCTCGTAGGCCTTCGCGGCGTTGGCGAAGTCACCGAGCAAATAGTGCGCGAGGCCGAGGTGGTAGTAGACGCCCCGGTCTCTCGGCGCGAGGGTTGCCGCCCGCTGCAGATCGGCCAGGGCCGGCTCTGCCTTCCCCGCATTCAGGTAGTAGTGGCCTCGATCCCGCAGCACCTCTGTCTGGTCCGGCTTCAGGCGCAGAGACTCGCTGCACGCGCCAATGGCCTCGTCGTACTTCCGCACGCCCGCAAGCGATCGGCACTTCAGCAACTGCGTGCCGGCATCGCCCGGGTCGATGGCGTCGGCCTTCGCGAACGCCGCAAGGGCCTCGTCGTGTTTGCGCTGCTGCTGCGCGACGATGCCCGCCGCGATCGCGGGCGCCGGCAGCGACGCAGGCACGGGCATGCCGGCGGTCACGGGACGAGCCTGAGGCTGGATCTTCTTGAGCGTTGCCAGGGCCCGCCCTGCCATGGCTTTCTGGTGAGCGGCGAGCACGGCGGGCGTCGGGTCCTTGGCGAGCAGCGCCTCGGTCTCGTCGATGATGCCCTTCTCGATGTCCAGGAGACCCGGGAGCCATCCCGTGCCGGCGGCATTGTCGAGCCGGGTCAGATCCATGTACTCCCCACGCTCTTTCGACTTCAGCGGCCGGAGGATGTCCTTCAGGCGGAACGCCTCCGCGGTGATCGGCGCCTCCTTGCCCTGCCACAGCTCATCAGGGGGCACGCCGGCGGCCGCCCAGAGCGGCACCGCGATCGTGGTCACCGGCTCGCCGAGCGCCACCCACATCGTGGACCGCGACGGATCCTGGCCGGGCCGCACGCCCTGGATGAGGACCGACCCGGCCGTGCTGGGCCGATCGATCGTGTAGTTCGAATGAATCCAGTACGGCGTGTCCGCCGGCAGCTTCTTCCACTCGTCCCGTGACGGATGCCGCAGCAGTGAGTGACCGAGGTCGCGCGCAAGCACCCTGAAGATCGTGCCCGCCTCGAGCCGGCCGTCCGGGATGGTCCGGAGAAGTTCGTTCTCCCGGTCGAATCTGAGGTACCCCGACCCCTCGTTCTCTCCTCCGCTGCGGGAGAAATTGGTGTTGGGCAGGCGCTGTCCCGGGAACGACGCCGCGTCGTAGCGGGTGTAGCCGTGGTTGTGGGTCTCGATGATCACCGCGCCGCCGTCGGCGTCGATCGCGAAGAAGTTCGACCGCACGCCGAGACGCTTCCCCTGGCGCCGGATGACGAGCTTTTCGAGATCGCCGACCGTGCGGCAGGTGCGGAGCGCTTCGGCCATCACGACGCCTTCCTGCTCCTGGAGTTCACCGGTCGGCGCCGGCAGGTTGTACGACGCCGAGTTGGCGATGGCGAACCCGGCAGTGTTGATGCCGGCCCACGCCATCCGGCCGGCGCTGTCATCGCCATCGACCAGCGCGATGAAGCTGTAGGGATGCTCAATGACCTGGATCACCTTGTTCGACAGGGTGCCCGTGTCGCGGTTCTTCCAGATCAACGGACCGCCGCTCGTGGTGGCGGCGCCGCCCGCGACAAGGGTGGTGCACTCCTCTGAGCCCGACCCGGCGGAGCCGGGCAGCACGGCGCACACGGCGAGCCACGCACTGACCACGATGCGGACGATGGATTGACCGCGCACACGACCTCCTAGAACGTATAAACGACTCCCAGCTTCGCGACGAATGGAGGCACGATGCTCGTGATCTTGTTGAAGTTGACGCCGGACCGCGCAGTCACGCCCAGTTCGACGTTGGTGTTGGTCACGTTAAAGAGGTCCAGCTGGAAGGCTGCCGTGCCAGGACCGATCTTCTGCTTCTTCTCGATCCTGAGGTTGAGGATGTTCTGCGTCGGCAGCCGGTTCGCCGCCGCATCCTCCATCAACAGGATGACTTCAGAGAGCCGAACGAGTCCGGTGGTGAACCGCGCATCACGGGCCCACACCGCGCCGCTCTGGCTGGTGAACATGGCGGCGGCCTGAATCTTCCACGGCAGCTCGTAGCTGCCAGAGAGCTTGAAACCCCATTCCCAGTAGTTCGACTTCGGAGAGAAGCCGGCGGCGTTCGGGTCCTGAGGGATCCCGTTGCGCCACATGTCCGTGTGCGTCGCCAGGAACGACGTGACGAGCTGCCACTTGTTCGCCAGCCGTTTCTGGGCCGCCACTTCGAAGTTGTGGTAGCTGTTGTCGTAGCCGTCCGTGTTCAGGTCCTTGTTCTGGACGAATGCCGATCCGGCGTAGGCGGCGGTGTAGTCGTAGTAGGTCAGCGCTTTGCCGTCATCGCTGGTGCCGAGGACGCCGTCAGGGCCAGGGTCGGTGTTCGCTATCGGAATCGAGTAGGCCGAGGATGGTCGCAGCACGTTGACGTTCTGGTAGCGGTCGACTTCCTTCCGGTAGATGTAGCTGGCCCGGGCCGAGATGCTGGCGGCCATCTGCCGTTCGATCGACGTGGTGATCTCGTGCGTCTTCGGTTGTTGTAGGTCGGGGTTTGCGATGGAAGACGACGCCCCGGTCGAGCTGACGAACGTGCCGAACTCGCCGTCGTCGTAGTCCTTGTTGCCGTTGAGATCATTCCACCGGTAGGTCGTCGTGTTGGCGGAGTTGCGGTTATAGGTGTCCCCGTAGGTGGCCTGCTGGGCGAAGTTGAACCACCCGTAGGTCGCCTTCAGCACCGTCCGGTTGTTCTTGTCGAGCGGCCAGGACAACCCCACGCGCGGCGCCCAGTTGTTCCACGTGAGGACCTCCTGGGCCGCGAAGTCGCCGCCGGGATAGAAACGCCCGGTCGGTTTGGACTGCGGCGGCAGGAACAGGTGATACCGCTCCCAGCGCACGCCTAGGTTGAGCGTCGCCCGGTCGCCGAAGCGCCACGCGTCACGCAGGAACGCCGACTGCGTCGTCATCTTGTCCAGCGTGTAGTACGGGTAGTTGGAGACGACGACCTGGTACGGCACACCGCTCTGGAACCGGATCTGGTAGTCGCGTCCATTCGACCGTGCATCCG
>Ga0315286_10000761_pt1 | contig 27973 bp, 30 predicted proteins | sample YL17G10_0_MG_FD_205038 | JGI IMG/M metagenome (GOLD analysis project Ga0315286, IMG submission 205038) | Sediment microbial communities from Yellowstone Lake, YNP, Wyoming, USA - YL17G10_0 | ecosystem: Environmental > Aquatic > Freshwater > Lake > Sediment | place: USA: Wyoming | collected... | reverse complement strand
CCCTAAATTTTCTTCAATCAATGTTTTATATTTCTCAAAATATTTTCTTTTTGGATCTAAATTAAAAAGCCGGTGCTTCAAATCGTCTTTTAAGATTTCTAATCCGCCAGCTGGCGGATTCGCAGTAATATTCTCCAAAGGCAAAGGATAACCGGTAAAAAAGATATTTTCATCTTTTACTCCATAAAGTTTCAACCTTTCCGCTACTCGTTCGGTCGGGGCGAAATATTTAATTCTGCTTTCTTTTGGGTTAAATGGCGCCCATACTCGGGACATATCGGTATCACAAACCATGCAAAAAATCTCACCCGGGTAATCAAAAAACTCAGCCATAAATGCAGGGGGGAAAAAAGTAGAGATTATCGGTAAACTATTTTTTAGTTTTTCATGGTCGAAGAGAAGTTTGTTCTCTTCTTCCCCCTCGCTTCCGTAATCAAAGAAGATTCCTTCTTTTCCACCTTCGGTAATGGAAGCTCGGTTTTTAATCTTTAGTTTTTCAATAAGATCTTTACCCCACCCGCCTCTTATTAAAGAAAAAATTTGTTTTAATTGAATATTTGGTTTTGATAAATCTCTTTTAGGATAAAAAGTAAAAATTTTTTGAGATTGATCATAAATTGAAAAGATGGTTCTGCCAATCAGGGGAATTCTTGAAAAACGGGAGATAAATTCATAAAACTTTCTCGTTCCCTCCCAGATTGTTTTATCTCTCCCCGGAATCCCTTCATAATCGTTGGCATTAATGACTTTGCCGTCAACAGCCAAAAACTTCAGAGGAAAAGCCGTCCTTTGATGCCCATAACCCATATTGACCGATATTATCCAAGCCTTTTGCTCCATATTTTTATTCTACCACTAATAGTCCAAAAATTTTAATTTCTGGTTTTCCTGTATTCGCCAAACTAAAAAGCCTAAGGGAGCATAAGAAATTAGTAACCAAGCCCAATGAACATTGTTTAAATTTAAAGAGGCAAAAGGGATTTTTGAAAACCAATTAATTATGTTCACAAGATAACTTAAAGCGAGCCAGGTAGGCCAGGATAAAATCCACCCAAAACCAGAGAAAATCATTCCCGATATAGCAAAAATAAAAATTAAAATGGTAATTGGGGCTAAAAATGGAACAATCAAAATATTGGTGATTGGCGATACTAACGGGATATAGCCGAAATTATAAACTAAAATCGGCAGAGTGAAAATTTGGGCGGATATGGTGGCCGAAAGAGTGGTTTTTATCGGAAAAAATTTGGGATTGGGAATTTTTTTAAAAATATCAGAAAAAAATGGCTGGAGATAAATCATTCCCAAAATCGCCAAAAAAGAAAGTTGAAAACCAACATCTAATCTTAAAAGTAAAGGGTTCAAAAACAACATAAAAGCAGCAGCAAATAAAACTGCGCGATGAGCTTTGGACATCCTGCCCAGATGTTGAGCCAAGAGTAAAAGACCGGCCATCACGCCGGCCCGGACAGCCGAAGCCGGAGCGCCAATCATTAAAATATAAAGCGTCAGTAAAATAATCGTAAAATAAAAAGCCTGATTTCTCCAAAAACCAAGAAGTAAGAGGAAATTTAAAATTAAAAAAGATATGATTGTAATGTTCATCCCGGAAACGGCAGCAATGTGTCTGGTGCCGGTGAAATTTAATTTTTCCTTCCATCCCTGAGAAATATTTTCCTCATCGCCGAAAATTAAGGCTTCCAAAATTCCTTCCTCAGGCGGTGAGATAAATTGCTTGGCCGTTTCCTTAAATTTGTTTTTGAAAGAAAAAAGGGCTTTCATCGCTGGGTTTCCAAAGTTTTGTCCCAATATTTTTATTTCGGAAAAACTCATCACCGAATAAATCCCGTCTTTTTTAAGATAATCCTTATAGTTGAAACTTTCAAAAACCGGTGGCGCTTCCAGTAGCCCTGTAATTTTTAATTTATCTCCGTACTTGTATTCTGGATACCTGGCCGTAGTTACCAAAACCCTTGCCCCGCAGGAAACCGAAGGTTTTCCTTCGGGGTTTCCGTCAATATCTTCAATTTTAATTGTTAATTTTTGACTTTTCTCTCTCAAATCCGGCTCAGATGAAACTATTCCCACTAAAGTAATTTTTTCTTCTAAATCGTTAAGTTTTCGCAATTCGGAATTCAGAATTCGTAATTCTACTGCCATGTTTCGCCAAATTCCCAGCACTAAAAATAAAATACAAAAACCAACAACCGTGAAATTCCTGTATGTCCAAAAAACCGAAATTAAAATTATTCCTAAAATTAAAACTGCCAGTAAAACTGGCAGAGAAAAATTAAAGAACGAGCTCGAAAATATCCCAAAAACAAAAGAAAGGCAAAGATACAGAAAAATTTTAGACGCAGTCATTATCCTATTTTACCTTATCTGGCAAACTTCAAAAAAGGGAGAAATGGCTTTTTGAATTTCTAATAAAAATTCCTGGGGATAGGGTTTTATTTTTTCAAATTTTGGGTCAATGGTTTTTTCGGGTCTAAAGTTTTGTAAATAATATTTTTTGGCGCCTGAAATCCACTTTGCCATCTCCAGAATATCTTCTTTGTTGTGGACCGAAGGAACAACAGTGCTGCGAAACTCATAATCAACATTTCCTTGCTTCAAAATATCAATGCTTTTTTGAATTTTTTCAATATCAACTTTTGCTCCCGTAGCTTCATTGTATTTTTCTTTGGGAGCTTTAATGTCCATCGCCACATAATCAATTAATTTTTTATCGATCAAATCCTTTAGCATTTTAGGATTTGAGCCATTAGTGTCTAATTTAATTCCGTATCCTAATTTTTTAATTTTTTTACAAAATTGAGGCAGATTTTTATTAAGACAGGGTTCTCCGCCGCAAATCGTCACCTTTTCTAATAATCCTTTTCTCTCTTTTAAAAATTTGAGAAATTCTTTTTCTGAAATCTTGGGCTGTTTTTTTATTTTTTCCGGCAAAACAAGTTCTGAAGAATAACACCAAGGACATCTAAAATTACAATCGCAGAGAAAAACAGTGGCCGCAATGCGGCCAGGGTAATCAATAAGGGTAAATTTTTGGAGCCCGCCGATTTTTATCATCTTGCTGATTCAACCTTGGGAAGTTTAAATTCCTTTCTGTCTTTGAACTCCTGTTTTTTGCCAAAATTCCACTGCTGAACCGGCCTTAAATAACCAACCACCCTTGAATAAACTTCGCAGGGTTGTTTTATGATGCATTTGGGACAGAAAAAATGTTCTCCTCCCAGATAACCATGGCTGGGGCAAATTGAAAAAGTGGGAGTTATGGTAACGTACGGCAATTTGAAATTCTCAAAAACTTTTCTGACCAAGTTTTTAGCCATCTGGGCGTCGGAAACTCTCTCTCCCAAAAAAAGATGGATGACGGTTCCGCCCGTATACAACCTTTGTAAATCGTCTTGGAGTTTCAGGGCTTCAAAGATATCGTCGGTATAATTCACCGGAAGCTGTGTGGAATTAGTGTAATAAGGCACGGTCTTTGTCCCGGCGGTTTTAATGTCCGGATATTTCTCTTTGTCGGTTCTTGCCTGACGGAAGGATGTCCCTTCGCCCGGAGTTGCTTCAAGGTTGTACAAATTACCGGTTTCTTCTTGGTATTTTATCAATCTTTCTCTCATAAATTCTAAAACTTCTACGGCAAACCTTCTGCCTCTTTTTGAGCCAATATTCTCTCCAAGGAAATTCAAAATAGCTTCATTCATTCCCATGAGCCCGATAGTTGAAAAGTGATTACCAAAATAGGCATTTCTTAATTGTTTTACCGAGGCTAAATAATACTTTGAATACGGATAAAGGCCTTTTTCCATAAAATCTTCCAAGGCCTTCCTCTTTATTTCCAAACTTTCCTTTGCCAAATCCATTAAATGACTCAATCTGTCAAAAAACTCTTTTTTGGTTTTGGAGAGATAGCCGATTCTCGGCATATTGATGGTTACCACCCCAACACTCCCGGTGGAAGGATTGCTTCCAAACAATCCGCCCCCTCTTTTGTAAAGTTCTCTGTTGTCTAAGCGCAATCTGCAACACATTGACCTCGCATCGTCAGGAGACATGTCGGAATGAATAAAGTTTGAAAAGTAATTCACTCCGTATTTTGCCGTCGCCTCCCACAAAGGATTTAAATTTGGGTCATCCCAGTCAAAATCTTTACCAATGGAAACCGTCGGAATGGGAAAAGTAAACGGCCGGTTTTTGGCATCACCTTCCATCATGCATTCATAAAAAGCACGGTTGAAAACATTCATCTCTTCTTGAAATTCGCCGTAGATTTCTTTTTGAGGTTTCCCGCCGATAATCACCGGCTGTTTTTTGTAAAATTCAGGAACCTTAATGTCCAGAGAAACATTTAAAAATGGAGTCTGGAAGCCGACCCGAGTCGGGACCATGCAATTGTAAAGAAACTCCTGCATCGCTTGTTTAACCTGAGAATAATTAAGATTGTCGTATTTAATAAAAGGAGCAAGCAAAGTGTCAAAATTGGAAACAGCATTAGCTCCTGCTGACTCTCCCTGCAACGTGAAAAGGAAATTAACCAACTGACCCATCGCTGTTCTAAAATGTTTGGCCGGCCGAGACTCTATCTTGGAAGCAACGCCGCCGAATCCCCGCAACAACAAATCATAAAGGTCCCACCCCATGCAGTAAGGAGCGAGGGTCTCCAAATTATGAATATGAAAATCTTCGTTGGCCGCCGCTTCTCTGATTTCTTTCGGATAGATTCTATTCAGCCAATATTTTTTGGTAATGGCAGAAATTGTATATTGGTTAAGCCCCTGCAAAGAATAAGCCATATTTGCATTTTCATGGACTTGCCAATCTAACTCCTGGAGATATTTATCAACTCCCTCGGTTGATTCGTCAACCATCGCTACCGCTTCTCTGATTCTTCTTCTTTGCTCTCTATACAAAATATAAGCCTTGGCGGTATCAACCAAACCTTCTAAAATTAAAACTTCCTCAACTATGTCTTGAATTTGCTCTACCTGAGGAATTTCATCTTTTTTAAACCGGCGATTTAATATCTCAACGACTTTTTCAGAAACTCTTTTGGATTTTTTGCCGTCACCCTGGTCAGTGGCGGTAATCGCCTTAAAAATTGCATCGGTAATTCTTGATTGTTCAAAGTCAACAATCTGTCCGTCTCTTTTTTTGACTTTTATGATTTTGTTTTGAGCCATACCAACAAAAAATTTCCTTTTAGGAAATATGAAAAGATTATTTCATTTTAACTCAATAAAAAACAGGGTCAAATCTTGTCAAACCCTGTTAAAATTGCGAGTTATCCACACCCTTAAATCCCTTTAGAAGCCTGTGGCAATTAGCGTTACCTTTATTTCGCCTTTTTTTAATTTCTCATCTTGCACGGCGCCAAAAATAACTTTAGCCTCGGGATTAATTTCTTGAGTGATTATATTAGCCGCCTCATCAATTTCTGAAAGCGCAATATCTTTATTGCCGGAAATATTAAACAAAACTCCTTTGGCTCCGCGGCAAGACACTTCAAGCAAAGGCGAATTTAAAGCTTGTCTTGCTGCTTCTTCAGCTCTCTTTTCACCTTTGGCACGGCCTACACCAAAGAGAGCTGTCCCCGAATCTTTCATAATCGCTTTGACATCAGCAAAATCAATATTAATTATGCCGGGGAGTAAAATTAAATCAGAGATTCCCTGAACCGCCTGACGCAAAATATCGTCACAGGCCCAAAAAGCATTCAAGACGGTTGTTTTGGAATCTAAAACTTCTAACAGTTTATCATTTTGAATACTGACCAAGGTGTCAACTTTTTCTTTAAGTTTTCTCAAGCCCTGTTCGGCAATTTTTTTTCTAAATTGGCCTTCAAAAGAAAAAGGTCTGGTAATAATTGCCACAGTTAGAATGCCAAGATTTTTTGAAATCTCAGCTACTATCGGAGAACCACCCGTGCCGGTACCTCCGCCAAAACCTCCGGTAATAAAAACCATATCAGCGCCTTTTAAAATTTCAGAAATTTCTTCTTTGCTTTCCAAAGCCGCTCTTTTTCCAATTTCCGGATTCATCCCTGTGCCTAAACCCTGCGTTATTTTTTTTCCAATGCGTAATTTAAAATGGGCTCTGATTTTTTTAAGGTCCTGGTCATCGGTGTTCAAAGCAATTAATTCCACTCCTTTTATCTTGCATTTCATCATTCTAGAAATTGCGTTGCAACCCGAACCGCCTACGCCCACTACCTTGATTTTAGTTACATTTTTCATTTTTTTGATATTTCTCCTTCTAAGTTTTTAATGGTTTGTCTAAGTTCTTTCATTTGCGATTTCAACTCCACCATCCTCACCTCCCTGCCAACTGTTATCTTATAGAACTTCTCTAATTCATCAATCTTTTTCTTCAATTCCAAATTGGCTTTTTCCATTTCATCTCTGGCTTGAGTAGCGGCTCTTCTGGCTACATCTGATGTTACCAAAGCTCCTTGAATCTGGTCTTTGGATTGGGTAAGTTCTTGGGTTTGGGTGGTGAGAAGCTGGGTCTGGCCGGATAATTGGTCGCGCTGTTGGCGAAGTTTCTTTTCGCGATTACGAATTAAGTTGGACAGAAACGCAGCAACAAATGTCGTAATGCCGATATAGCATAGAAAACTGAAGATTTTTGCCTTCAAAATATAAAGATCGCCAAAAAAAGTCACGCTCTGAAATGTGGGCAAATGAGGAATTAATCCTTTATATTCAATGATACAAATAAAGGTATAAAAAAATCCAGCCAATACCCCAGTCAACACAATACCTCTGGTCTTGTAAAGACTGCCAGCAAAAAAAAGGGAAAGAAAATAAAACATAAATGCCATCGTGTCCACTGTCCCGGTAAAATAAAAAGTTACGGCAAATAAAAGCTGGTCCGGGACTATCTGAAGGACTGACATAACACCCAAAGCCTTGTGGCTAATCTTTTCTAATGGTCGGCGGCCGACCAAACGCATAAAAAGCCAGAAGATAAAATTATAACCAAAGACTACCGCCCCCAAAATGCCTATCTTTAAATACGCAGATAAAATATTAGCCCCAAAACCAATTCCCCAGCCAACACCAAAATATTTTGCCTTTAAGGCAAGACCCATGCCAACTATAATACTCGCAATAAACCAACGGACTTTTATAATTCCGTTAATAGATTCTATTCTTTGTTGTTTTTCAAAAAGGTCCATATCTTTAAAAAGTTAGGGGATGAAAATCCTGAATATTTTTTTGAGTTTGGATCCAATCCCTTTGCCACGAATGGAAAAGTTGCCGCCAAAACCTAATTTTTCTGATTCTAAATCAAGTCCTCTCGACACCAGCCCGCAAACAGTGGCCAGCTTAGGATCTTCTTGATTTGAAGAAAATCCTTGAGGCCGGCCCAATCTGCAAGGCAATCGGAACTCTCTTTTCGCAAACTCTTTAATTTTCGGCAATTTTGCGCCGCCGCCGGTCAAAACTACTCCGGCTGGCAACAACTGCTGATGTGAAATTTTTTTTAATTCTTTATTTACCTCTTTAAAAATTTCTGAAACTCTGGCTTCAATAATTTTAGATAATTGTTTTCGGGAAAAAACCAAGGTTTCTCCTTCTGACAATTTAATTTTTTCTTTCTTATCGCTCCCCTGAAAAGATGAAGTGCCGAATTCCAGCTTTATTCTTTCTGCAATATCAATATCAGTTTTCAAACCAATGGCGATATCGTTGGTAATGTGACCGGAACCGATGGGTAAAATAGCTAAATGAATTAAATCTCTTTCCTCAAATACCGCTAATCCCGTCGTCCCCGCTCCAATATCTAAAAGCGCCACTCCCAATTCCTTTTCTCTTAGAGTAAGCACGGCTCTTGAGCTGGGTATGGGAGAAATAACCAGGTCATTAATTTGCAAACCGGAATTTAAAACTGCTTCGGTTAAATTTTTTAAATAAGGAGCAAAGCCGCCGAGAACTAAAACCTCAGCCTCCAATCTCACGCCTTTCATTCCTAAGACTTCCTTAATTCCTTTTTCTCCGTCTATAATGAATTCCTTGGGTAAAACTTCCAAAACTTCTCTATTGGAAGGGAGAGGAAATGTCCGGGCAGCCTGCAATACTCTTTCTACATCTTCCGGTGAAATTTTTTGGTCAGCCCGAGAAACAGAAACCAATCCTCTGGAACCGGTACAAAAAATGTGGCTTCCCCCGGCATTAACATAAACTGAGTTAATTTCTCGAAGAACATTCGTTTTTCTCCACCCTTTACTGCCGCTCGGGTTTTGATTAATTTTTTCACTAAGTTTCTTAAAAACTGAACGGATTATAACCGACACTTCATCAGGATTTATCACTACTCCCTTTCTGACTCCGGAAGAAATTTCCTCTTCAAATCCTAAAACTTCCAATCTTTCTTTTTTCTTCGGTTTATAAACTGCCAAAGCTTTTATTGTTCCTGAGCCGATATCTAAACCAATAATAACATTACCTTTAGCCATTATTTTAAAAACAGATTAGTCGATGAACTTCGTTCATCTTTACTCTTCGCTAACGCTCGAGTAAGATAATATTCTTGTTTTTGCTCCATTTTTTTTGCTTTTTTCTTAGAGATTTCATGGTTCTCGCCCAAAAGATGTAAAATACCGTGGATTAAGACCCGGGTTAGCTCGTATTTGAAGGTTGAGTTATATTTTGCGGCGTTTTTTTTAACCTGCTGAGGGCAAATCACTATTTCTCCGGCGTCATTGTAGTCGAAGAACATTCGTTCGTCGAGCCGAAGGCGAGACGGGAGAAGAAACTTGTTTCTTCGAGCTTCTCCACTCTTCGCTTCGCTCGAGTATAGAAATGAAAGAACGTCTGTAATTTTGTTCTTTTTTCTATATTCTTTATTTAGCTTTTTTATTTTAGCCGGCCCGACTAAAGCTATCGATAATTCTAATAGCTTTTTTTCTTTTTTTATAATTTTTCCAGCAACTTTTTTTAAAAAATTTTTGTCAACAGGAGCCGGAGTTAAATTGTTAATTTCAATCATCGAAATATGGTGATGAGAACGAAGTTCTCATCTTCACCTTCGTTTCCATAAATGGAAACTTGGTAATTGAAAATTTATTGAGTCAGTAGCTCTCTTATGATTTTTGAAACTAAACTGCCGTCAGCCCTGCCTTTTAATTTCGGCATCAGTTCTGCCATTATCTTTCCCATCTCTTTTATTTCGGTAGCCCCTGTTTTTTCAATAGCCTCTTTTGCCAGTTTTTTAATCGCCTCCTCTGAAAGTTGTTCCGGTAAATATTTCTCTAAAATCTTAGCTTCCGCTCTTTCTTTTTCAAACAGGTCCATTCTTTTACCCTTTTCAAACAATAAAGCCGCTTCCTTTCTTTTTTTAATTTCCGAAGAGATTATTTCCAATACTTCATCTTCTGAAAGCGCGCTTTCTTTTTCTAATTCTTCTTCGCCTAATTCTGTCTTGATTTTACCCGTTTTATATCTTTTTTCCTTTTCTTTATTTATTATGGCCGCATTTAACATTCTTAAAACCGAAAGTTCCAGCTCTTTTTTTTCTTTTAGAGCCGCGGTTAAATCCTGTTGGATTTTTTGTTTTAGCGCTGCCATTCGGTGATTTTGCCTAATTTTTTAAGTTTTTCGTATTCTTTTTTCAGTTCTTCTCTTCTGAGAGCCGCTCTTTTTTTCATTTGTTCTGATTTTCTTCTCTGTCTAAACCTAATTTTTCTGGCTCGCAATAAAAGCCCGCTTTGCTGAATTCTTTTTTGAAAACGGCGCACCAAACTTTGGCTGCTTTCTCTTTCTTGTTTTAAAATTTCTAAAGCCATATTTATTTACCTAATAAATGTAAGTGGAGATGGTCAACCATCTGACCAGCCGGACGACCGACATTAATTTGCAGTTTATAACTGTTTAAATTTCTTTCTCTGGCAATTTTTTGGGCAGCCAAAATTAATTCTCCCATCAACATTTTATCTTCGGTCTCAACGTGATCAACCGAAGGGATGTGTTTTTTGGGAATAATTAAGAGATGAGTGGGAGCTTGCGGTTTAATATCTTTGAAAGCTAAAATTTTTTCGTCTTCATAAACGATTTCAGCCTGATTTAATTTATTTGCAATTTTACAAAAAATACAATCCATAGGTATTTCGCTTTTTACTTTTTAATTCTCTTCTCTACCTCTCTTACCAGATTATCTAATTTCATGGTTTCTTGTTTTCCAGTCGCCATATCTCTGATTAAGATCTGATTTTCCAAAGCCTCTCTTTGACCTAAAATTAAGGCATATTTTACTCCAATTTTATTAGCTCTCGCCAACTGGGCCTTTAAAGAATCGCGGCCAAAAGATTCAGAAACTTGAATTTTTTGTTTTCTGAAATCTTCCAGAAGTTTCAGGCTTTTTCGCTTGGCCAGATTTCCCAGTTGAGCTAAAAATAATTTTGGAGAAGAGGGTTCTGGAAATTTTACATTGTTTTCTTTCATCACGGCAACAATTCTTTCTATCCCAGCGGCCCCGCCGCAGGCTGGAGTTGGTTTGCCTCCCAAAAGCTTAGTTAAAACATCATATCTTCCGCCTCCCACCAACGACCCTTGGCTTTTTCCTTCCTGAGACTGCTGGGAAATTTCAAAAACAGTTTTAGTATAATAATCAAGCCCCCGAACCAAATGAGGATTCAAACTGTAAGACAATTCAATTTCGTCTAAAAATTCCAGAACTTCTTTGAAATGATCGTGGCACTCCTCACAAAGATGATCAATCATTTGAGGAGCTTGTGAGATAACCGGATGACATTTTTCTTCTTTACAGTCTAAAATTCTCAAAGGATTTTCCCTTAATCTTCTCTTGCAATCAGAACATAAATTCGTCTCTCGGGATCGCAAATAACTTACCAAAAGTTTTTTGTAATAGGGCCGGCACTGGTTGTCTCCAATGTTGTTTATCTCAATGAATAAATTTTTTAAACGGAGTTCTTTTAAAATATTATAAAAAATCTGGATACTTTGAACATCAATCACAGCTCCCGTCTCGCCAAATACTTCAAAACCGAATTGCCAAAATTGACGAAATCTGCCTGCTTGCGGATGTTCGTAACGAAAAAATGGACCCCAATACCACAGCTTTACCGGCTGAGGCAAATTAAACATCCCTTTCTGGATATAGGCTCTTGCTATTGAAGGAGTTCCTTCCGGTCTCAAAGTTAAATGGTCGCCGCCCTTTGTCCTAAAACTGTACATTTGTTTTTGAACAATGTCAGTAGATAAACCTGTCCCCTTCTCAAAAAGTTGTGTTTCCTCTAAAATCGGAGTGTCGATTTTTTTAAAGCCGTAGAAATTTACTATATTTTCAACAACATCATAAATTCTCTGAAAATATTTCTGTTCTTCCGGCAAAATATCGTGCATTCCTGTTGGCGATTGAAATTTTGGTTTCTTCATAGTGGTATTATATAGCGAGGTCGCGGCACGCGCGTTCTTTGAAATTGCCTTACGACAATCGCGCTATCACCGCTCCTTAACAACCGAATCGCAGTGAGGTGAAAAAGAGATTTATCTCTTTGGCCACCCTCTGTTTTTAATCTTTTCCTAAACGGGAGAACCGGAGGGTTCTCCCGACCCCTCTCCGATATAACAAACTAAAATTAATACTCAATACGCAGGGGTTTCAATTTTTGCTATGGTAGCCGCTGGCCAAGCCCGGATCAACACTCTGCCAATAATGTCTTCTTTGGGTAAAGGACCCCAAATTCTTGAATCAGACGAGGACGACCTATTGTCGCCCAAAACAAGGTATTCATTTTCATTTAAATTAATCCGAAGATTTCCTGACGTTTGGAAATAAGCAGGGAGATAGTTTAATTCGTCTAATACCTTAATTTCTGAATTTTTTTGATAAACCTTCACTTTGCCATCTTTAATTTCTACTGTTTCACCCGGCAGGCCAATAATCCTTTTAATATAACGTTGAGATATGTTTCTCGGGTATTTAAAAACTATTACCTCTCCTCTTTCAGGTTCTCTTAATCTGTAGGATAGTTCATCAACGATCAGATAATCGCCGTTTTGAAAGTTTGGCTCCATTGATTCGCCTTTAACAAAAAACGGCTGAAACAAAAAATAGCGAATAGGCACAACTATCGCTAAAGCAATAATCACTATTTTGACGATTTCCCAGATAAAAGATAATAATTTTTTCATGTTCGCTAACATTATAGCAACAATTTCTAAATTTAGCAATAGGTGATAAAATGGATAATATGATATTAATTATCGGTTTGGGCAATCCCGGCAAAAAATTTGAAAGAACGCGGCACAGCATGGGATTTACAGTAGTGGACGAATTTTCAAGGAAAAATAATTTTCCTGAATTTAAATTGACTAAAAAATTTCTGGCCGAGATTTCAGAAGGACAAATTGCCGGTGAAAAAGTCATCCTCGCCAAACCCCAAACCTTTATGAATGAATCCGGCAAAGCAGTTAAAAAATTAGTTTCAAGCTTTAAACTTCATGCTTCAAGTTTATTTGTCATTCATGATGACATTGATCTCCCTCTGGGAAAGATAAGAATTTCAAAGGGCCGCTCCTCTGCGGGCCACAAAGGCGTAGAATCAATAATTAAAGAATTATGTACAAAAGATTTCGTCAGATTTCGTATTGGAATTAAGAATCAAAAATTAGGAGTTAATAATGCTGAAAAATTCGTTTTGGAAAAATTTTCAAAAACCGAAGGAAAAATTTTAAAGGAGGTAATTCAAAAAACAGTTGAAGCAATCGAAATGGCGATAAATGAAGATGTGGAAAAGGCAATGAACGAATATAATAAATAAAAAAGCCGAGGTGAAGAACTTCTCGCCCCGGCCATGACTTCAAAATGCAAAGAATAGTTGTCCATCCTGCCGGCTTATTGTGAGCAGTTTTCCACTCTCGTCCTTAATAGTTAATTCACTGCTGTCAGTAGTGTCAGCAAACATTTTAAAAAGATGAACAACAGATTCTTTGCCTGTAGCCATTAATTTCTCTGTCTTAGAAGAATTCACTAAAATAGCTGATGTCGCTGCCATTGCCATCTCAACCACCTCCTTTTGTTTCAATTTTCCATTTTAAATTTTTAAATTTCTTTTGCCCTCCGGTCTGTCTGCAAGCCCTCAGAATTCTTTACGAAAACGTAAAAGACTCTAAGATTTTTAGCTACAATAGGTTTTAAGAAGGGATACCTATGTTTTCACTGGTTTAGAAAGAAAATCTGTCCAAACCAGCGGTAGCTCCCTCGCAGGCAGGCCGGAAGGTAAAATTTGAAATTGACTAAATGCTCTAAATAAGATATTATAACAAAGTAGATGGATTTGTCAAGGATAAACGCAATTGAAAAGGCTTTAATAGTTTCTATCACCCCCTACTTTTTGGAAAAGGGGAACTTTTGGTTTCAAGAAAATTTGAATAAAATTTTACAAGCCCGCAAAACCCAGTCGTTTTTCCAAGACAATACAATATATATAGGAAGAAACCAAAAATATAACCTGTCTGAATTTTTGAGAAAACTGGATGAAATTGGCTATGAAAAGGTTTTATCAATTTCAGAACCCGGCGAATTTTCCGCCAGAGGCGGCATAGTTGACGTTTTCCCGGTCAACTTAAATTACGCCATACGCTTTGAGTTTTTGGGAAATAAAATTGAGGAAATTTCGGCGCTGTCGATAAAAATCGAAGATGAAAAATCAGTCAAAGAAATTTTAAAAAAGAGGTTAAAATCACAGAAATTATTTTCCGATTTGAAAGGTTTGAAATCAGGCGATTATCTGGTTCATTTAGACCACGGCATTGGAATTTACAATCAGCAATTGGCAATCGGCAATCAGCAATACTACCAGCTTGAATATGCCTCGAGCGATAAACTCTACATCCCTGTGGGATTGGAAAGGAAATTAAGCCGCTATCTCGGTTTTGTCGAGCCTAAGATTTCAAGATTAGGCAGTCAGCTTTGGCAAAGAACCAAGAGAAAAATAAAAGAAGATGCAGAGAAATTTGCCAAAGAACTTTTGGGAATTTACGCCCAAAGGGAAATCGCGACACGGCCGCGATATCTTGCAGATTCCGAAATAGATAAACAATTGGAGGCTGATTTTGTTTTTGAAGAAACACCAGACCAAATCCAAGCTATTGAAGATATTAAAAATGACCTGGAAAAAGAATTGCCGATGGACAGAATTGTTTGCGGCGACGTCGGTTTTGGAAAAACAGAAATTGCTTTAAGAGTAATGATTAAAGCCGTAAATTCCGGTTATCAGACAGTTATGATTTGTCCAACCACAATTTTGGCAAATCAGCATTATCAAAATTTTAAAGAAAGGCTTAAAAAACTGCCTGTAAAAATTTCCTTACTCTCGCGACTGCAGGCTAAAAAGGAGCAAAAAGAAATAACTGAAAAATTGAAAAATGGAAAAACTGATATTGTAATTGGCACTCACCGGCTTTTGTCAAAAGATATTGAATTTAAAAATTTGGGACTATTGGTGATTGATGACGAGCAAAGATTTGGTGTTCGCCAAAAAGAAAAATTTAAAAAAATAAGAGCTTCTTTGGATGTTTTATCATTATCTGCCACTCCAATTCCTCGTACGCTTTATCTGTCTTTATCTTCTTTGAAAAATATCAGTTTAATTCAAACTCCGCCTGTTGGCAGGTTGCCAATCAAAACTTTTATTTCTCCTTTCAAAGAAGAAACGATTAAAGAAGCAATTGAAAATGAAATTAAAAAAGGTGGCCAAGTGTATTATTTACATAATCGGGTAGAAACAATTGAAACAGCTAAAAAATTTCTGGAAAATTTAGTTCCCAAAGCCAAATTCGGCATAGCTCACGGCCGGCTGAAAGAAAAAGAATTGATAAAAGTAATGGACGAATTCCAAAGCAAAAAAATAGATGTATTAGTGGCAACTACTATTATTGAAAATGGATTAGATTTACCCAATGTTAATACTTTAATCGTGGCTGACGCCACTCATTTGGGCCTGAGCCAGGCTTATCAAATCAGAGGCAGAATCGGTCGTTCATATAATCAAGCTTTCGCTTATTTCCTCTACAGTAAAAAGCTGGGCGAGAAGGCGGATATTAGGCTAAAAGCCTTAAAAGAAGCTGAAGAATTGGGCTCGGGGTATAAAATCGCCCTGAAAGATTTGGAAATCCGGGGCGCCGGCAACATCTTGGGCAAAGAGCAATCAGGAAATATAAACTCTGTCGGCCTTAATCTTTATTGTCAAATTTTATCTGAAGCCATTGAAAAAATGAAAAGGGACGTGACATAAATGTGCACGTCCCTAATTTCTACTTGCAAAATACTTTTTGCCTCTTAAAATAGCTCCTTTAGTTCGTTCGCCGGTATCTCCTTTCTTCCCTTGAATAAACGTTTAATTTCTAAGAAAAGAAAGGTTCCCCAAGACAAGCCAACTATAACTAAAGGAAATATAACATACCAGATAAACTCTCCTGTCTTTGACGAAAGGTTAGTAAAATAATCTACTAACAACAACGCAAGAAGTAACACGGCAACTATCACCACTGTAAGAAAATACCTTCTATTCCTGACACGCGACATAACTACCACCTCCTTTTCGGTTTTTCGGATACAGGCTATAGAGAATCTCTCTCTATGTCATTTATTATTCTCTGCAAACTTTTTCTCGATTTCCTCGGCTGACGGACCAATAAAAATAACTGTCTTGCAATCTACGCAATAAGCAAGAGGTTGTTCGGTTTTTGTAACCCATTGCTGTAGATTCATAGGACCGGTTGGAGCATGCGCCGGAATGGATTCTGTTGTAATGTGCGCCTCAATCACGTGAATAAATCTTTTCGCCACTCGACAATTTGGACAATATCTCTTTATTAATTCCAACATCATTCTCGCCTCCTTTCTTCAGTTTTTTCATTATTTCGCTCTAGATTTTAGCCTCAATGACGATCAGAGTATAATGACAACAAATTTCACAGAACACCAGCAGACGACTACCGGTAAAAAGAAGCACTCTCCGACCTCCTATGAGATACCTGTGCCAGTCTTTATACACACCATCTTTTTCTACTCCCACAGCCTCTGCAACAACAGACGAACATCCGCTGCATCTGATATATTCAAACATATAATCCACCCCCCTCCCTTCCTTGTTAAGTTGCTAGACATAGATTATGATAAATTAAAAATATGTCAAATGAAATTCAGCAAGTTACAATTGATGATGAAAACTATCCGAAGCCTTTGCAAGAAATAAAAGACGCGCCCAAGATTCTTTATTATATAGGAAGCTTGCCCAAACCTGATGAAAAGAATTTTGCCGTGGTTGGGACGAGAAGATTTTCTCCCTATGGAAAACAGGTGGCTTTGGAAATTGCCGGAGACTTGGCAGAAGCCGGATTAACCATTGTTTCAGGATTGGCGCCGGGCATTGATACTTTCGCCCACCAGGCAACTTTGGAAAGAAAAGGAAGAACAATTGCGGTTTTAGGAACCGGTCTTGACGAAAAAAGCATTTACCCAAAAGAAAACATTAAATTGGCAAAAAAAATTATTGAAACAGGCGGCTGTTTAATTTCGGAATATCCGGCCGGAACCGGTGGCACGCACTTTACATTTCCGCAAAGAAATCGGATTGTTTCCGGCTTATCTTTGGGCGTATTGGTGGTGGAAGCGAAGACCCCTTTACCAAATTTTGGTGTAGGGGCAAATAAAAAATCCGGTTCGGGAGCTGTTATAACAGCCCTTCACGCTTTTAAACAAAAACGGAAAGTTTTCGCTGTCCCCGGACCAATTCATTCTTCAAACTCAAAAGGCTGTCATTATTTAATCAAAAAGGGGGCAAAATTAGCAGAATCAGCCAGCGATATTTTAAAAGAACTAAATCTCAATCTATTGATTTACGAAATCAATAGGATTGCAGGAGGCGAAAATGAACAGGAAAATTTAATTTTAGATACCTTGAAAGAAGAAGCGTTATACATTGATAAAATTATTGAAAGAACAAAACTTTCAGCCGCCAATGTGGCCGGCGCTCTTGCAATTTTGGAAATAAAAGGTAAAGTAAGAAATTTGGGAGGAAACATTTATGCAATTAATTATCGTTGAAAGTCCAACTAAATCAAAGACTATTAGCAAATTTTTAAGCCCGCAATACCGGGTCCTTTCTTCCTATGGCCATATTAGAGATTTGCCGAAAAGCGAACTTGGGGTGGATACTGAAAATGATTTCAAGCCAAAATATATTGTCCCGATAAAATCAAGAAAAATTATTAAATTATTAAAAGAGGAGGTCAAAAAATCCGAAACGATAATTCTCGCCACCGATTCAGATAGAGAAGGAGAAGCGATTGCCTGGCACCTATCTCAGACTTTAAATCTTAATGGCGGAATACCGTATAAGAGAATCGTCTTTCACGAAATTACCAAATCAGCCATTAAAGAAGCGTTAAAAAATTCAAGAAAGATTAATATTAATTTAGTTAATGCCCAGCAAGCAAGAAGAATTTTAGACAGAATTGTCGGCTACAAACTTTCTCCTTTTTTATGGAAGAAAGTAGCGCGCAGATTATCGGCCGGCCGGGTTCAGTCTGTGGCTGTCAGATTAGTGGCCGAAAGAGAAAGAGAAATTCAAAATTTCGTGCCCCAAGAATACTGGGCTATCGTCGCTCATCTAAAAAAGCTCACAGAGACCCGCTCTCTGTTATCTGAATTTGAGGCTTTATTGGTTAAAAAGGATGGAGAAGTTATTCCAAAATTAGGGATTAAAACAAAAGAGGAAACGGAAAAAATTGTCAAAGATTTAGAAAACGCAGAAGTCGATGAAGCTAACGCTTCATCTTCACGCTGCGCTCGGCTTCGCCGAGCTTGTGTATACAAAATAATCAATGTTGATAAAAAAGAAACTAAGAGAAATCCCCTGCCTCCTTTTACCACTTCTACCTTGCAACAAGAATCATGGCAGAGATTTCACTTTCCGGCAAGATTTACAATGCAAATTGCCCAACAGCTTTATGAAACAGGTTTAATCACCTATCATCGCACCGACTCTTTAAATTTATCAGATTTATCCTTATTTGCTGCCAAAAAATTTATTACTAAAAACTATGAAAAAAAATACTGGGCAGGATTTTTAAGAAGATATAAAACTAAAACTAAAGGGGCTCAGGAAGCCCATGAAGCGATCAGGCCAGCTTATCCTGATAAAACTCCTGAATCATTAAAGCTTCAAGGTAATCAATTTAAACTTTATGATTTAATCTGGCGGAGATTTATCGCTTGCCAAATGAGCCAGGCCATCTTTGATGCCACCGTGATTGATATTCAAGCCGGGAAATATACTTTTCGGTCAACGGGTCAGATTTTAAAATTTGACGGATTTTTGAAAATTTACCCGATAAAATACGAAGAAACTGAACTACCGGAGTTAGAAATTAATGAAATTATAGAGCTCCTGAAATTAACTCATTCCCAGCACTTTACCCAGCCGCCGCCAAGATATTCTGAAGCTACCCTGATTAAGACTTTGGAACAAGACGGCATTGGCCGTCCTTCTACCTACGCTCCTATTTTATCTACCATTCAGGACAGAAATTATATTGAAAAAGACGAAAATAAAAAATTCCGTCCAACCGAGATTGGCACCGTTGTTAATGACCTCCTGGTAGCTCATTTTCCGAAAATTGTAGATATAAAATTTACCGCCGGAATAGAAGAAGATTTAGATAAAGTTGCCCTGGGTCAAAAAAAATGGGTTCCGCTTCTCAAAGAATTTTACGCGCCATTTGAAGAAAACCTTAAAAAGAAATACCTGGAAGTTTCAAAAAAAGACATTACCGAAAAGCCAACTGAAAAAATTTGCCCAAAATGCAAAGCTCCCCTTTTGATCAGATTAGGCAAATACGGCAGATTCTATGCCTGTTCAAAATTTCCCAAATGTAAATATACTGAATCTTTAGAGAAAAACACTTTAGGAATAAAATGCCCTAAATGTCAAAAGGAAGAAGAAGATAAATCTTCTTCTTCCCCCTTCACTGGTACTCGGGAAGGAAAGATTGTTGAGAAACGAACTAAAAAGAGGAAAATTTTTTACGGTTGCAATCAGTGGCCTAAATGCGACTTTGCTTTATGGGATAAGCCCACCGGTGAAAAATGCCCAAAGTGCAAATCTCTTTTGATAGAAACAAAACGCAAACAAATAAAGTGTTCAAATAAAGACTGCGATTTTAAAGTTGAAAAATAAGCATAAATTTGATAAAATCGAAATGTGCCACAACTTTAGAATCGTAGGGGCGAGTGGCGGAATGGCAGACGCACAGGTTTCAAAAACCTGCGAGAGCAATCTCATGAGAGTTCGACTCTCTCCTCGCCCACATAAAAAAACGCCCCGAGTGGGGCGTTTTTTTATGCATGACTACTTCTGAAATTTTTTAGCAATTTTTATTATTAGCCAGCCGGAAAAAATTCCCACCAAAGCTCCAGCTAAAATGTCTGACGGCCAGTGAATTCCTGAAAAGACGCGAGAAATTGAAATTAAGAAACTGGCAATAAAAAACAGAACGCCGGCCCCCCACCAAAATTTTGGTCGGGGGTAAACTTTTTTTAGATAGAGAAAAACAACGGTTGCTATCGCGAAGTAGAAGGCGGCGTGGCCCGAAGGAAAAGAGGGTTCTGCCGAATTGTAATTAAAAAGCAAATTTATATGATTTTGAACGAATGGGCGGGGACGGAACCAAATCCAGCGAATAATATTGGTTATAATAAATCTAGAGAGAATGGCTGCCGCAAAACTTTGAGCAACCATTGGCCAATACTTTTTAAGATTTTTGACCAAGAATAAAAGTAAAAAGAGGATCAAGAAATACTCAAAACATCTGGCAAAAAAAATGGCTGTGCTGTCTAAACAAACAGATTTTCCGGCAAACTGATTAATTTTTTGAAAAATATAGAAATCAAAGTTCATTGACGTCTATTAAGAATAACTAAATTTTTCAGTAAACAAGCGACTGTCAGCGGTCCTACGCCGCCGGGAACAGGGGTAATATAACTTGCTTTTTTTGAAACCGATGTAAAGTCAACATCGCCCATTAGTTTTCCATTTTTCATAACGGTGCCGGCATCAACGACCACCGCTCCTTTTTTGATCATATTTTCCTTAATGAGATTCGGCTTGCCCACCCCGGAAATTAAAATATCGGCCTTTTTTGTAAAGAAAGGACTATCTTTTGTGAATTCATTTAAAGCAGAAACGGTCGCTTTCTCTTTCAAAAGTTGAATAGCCAAAGGAAGACCGACTAACCTCCCCGCTCCCAAAATCGTAACGTCTTTTCCCGATATTTTTATTTTGTAATTTTTCAAAAGCTCTAAAATTCCCTCAACAGCCGGCGGCAAGATTTTAAGAGTTCCCTGATAAAATTTTCCTAAACTTTTTTCAGACAAAACATTAATGTCTTTTTCTCCTGTAATTAAATTGAAAAGTTTCTCGGGTGAAAACTTTTTAGGTAAAGGCAGTTGAATAACTACCCCGTGATTTTGCGGATTTTTGACGATTTTCTCAACTTCTTTTTTTAGTTTTTGAGGGCTGATTCCCGCCGGAAATTTATATAGTTTGAAACCAACGCCAACTTTTTCTGAATCTTTTTCAATTCCGTGGATAAAAATTCTAGAAATCTCGCCATTGCCTACCAGAATTACCGCCAATCTCAATTTTAAATGGCGGTTTTTAACTTCTTTTTTTATTTTTTCTAAAATCCCTTCTGCTGATTTTCTACCATCTAAAATTTTAGCCATACGCTATTTTTTATTTTACCTCTTAAATTCCGGTAAATCAAAGGAGAAAGTTCTTCCTTTTTAAAAACTACTTGGAAAAAATAATCTATCCGCGAAAAAAATATTCTCTCAAAATAATAGACTTTAGTTTTTGGGCGTTCCCGTGCGACAAAAGACCAAGATAAGAATTGAGAGTTTCTTCGGCAGGATTTGTTCTTATTCGCTTCAACATTCTTCTTTTTGTCGCGGTTCTTAAAATGAGATGGTCGGGAAAATGGACCCAGCCGAGAAAATCAATACCGGAAGCAAGAGTTTTTATAAAAATTTTTTGCGGGTGCAGTTCAAGTTTTAAATTCTTGAATAAAAAATCTCTTATCAACGGAATCTGACGTTCCAAACAATTTCTATTCTCCGAAAATATCGTAAAATCATCTGCATATCTGATATAATATTTCACTTTCAGTTTGTGTTTCACAAATCGGTCAAATTCATTCATATAGATATTCACGAAGAGTTGCGAAGTTAAATTGCCGAGAGGCAAACCGATTCCCTGTTCAACTGAATAGAAACTTCCTATTACTTTTTGAAGAAGCCAGATAATGTTGTTATCTGGAATATATTCTTTCAAAATAGCGACCAAAATTTTATGGTTAATGTTGGCGAAGAATTTTTTGATATCGCATTTTAATATCCAGCAAGTTTTAGTGTTATTTTGACTAACTTTATAAAAGAGTCCTCTAAATCTGTTTATCGCTTTGTGCGTTCCTTTACCTATTTGACAGGAATAGGAGTCCGCAATAAATGTTCTGCTGAAAAAAGGATATAGTGTTCGGTAAATGGCGTGGTGAAGTAATCGGTCGCGGACATTGGCTTTATGGATATTTCTTGGTTTCGGGTCGCATATATTAAACGCTTTGTAGCCACTGTGTTCGTAAGTTTTGTCCAAAAGCTTTTTATGGAGTAAAATAATATTATCCATAAGCCGCAAAGAAAATTCCTGAACATCGTATTTGGACTTTTTCCCTTTTACAAATTCTTTCCAAGCTTCCAATAAATTTTCCAAGCCAATAATATTTTCAAATGTATGAGTAAATTTGATTTTCATGATAAAAATTTTCAACCTTTAATACCCCCCCCCCGACGGGTCGGCTTTCGGTTATCCAGAAATTGGTTAATGTCTACAAACTCTGGCATCAGTTTTTGCCTCATTTCCCCAAAACTTCCCGCTATACTCTGGGAAGCAAAATTGACTTTTTATTTGTAGAAATTGTGGAGCTTTCAGTTACAGCCAGCTATCTTAATAGAAACCGGAAATTTCCTTACGTTCAAAAAGCAGTTTTGAAACTGGATCTCTTAAAATTCTTTTTGCAGGTAAGTTGGGAAATAAAGGCGTTAGATAACAAAAAATTCATTGTTTTGTCGGAAAAATTGGACGAAATCGGAAAAATGCTGGGCGGCTGGTTAAAACAATTAATGAGAGAAAACCCCGCCACAGGCGGGGAAAAATGAAAAGAATTTCGCAGGCGGAGCAAACGATCATTGGAGTTCCAGTCGTTCTCAAGCCAATTGAAGTTCAGGATCCACCGATCGTCATTCCAGTTAAGATAGGGCACGTTCAGGTTGCCGTTAGCATCACGCCAGATTTGTGCAAAATATCGTCTATACCACTGCCCGTTGAACCCCATTAGAAATTAAAAAATTGTAACGGGGCAAATACTCTCTGGGCTGTATCTGATTTGGAATCTCAAAATTCCCTAATATTTCACACCAAGTATTCTCATTTTTTAGGAGATTTAACGATGACGCCAAAAGAAGCCGTAACCGCTTTTGTTCCGCACACGCTAATCTCGGAATTCAATGGGTTGAAGCCGTAACCGCAACCATATTCATCTACTATCCATTTTCAGGATAACATTTTTTGGCAAAAGAAAAACCCCGAATTTCATCTTACTGAAAAACGGGGGTTTGGGTCAAAGAGGCAAAGGGTCAAAAGGTTTTAAAATTCCAAGCGCCAAAGTGCCAAATTTACTTGCGCAGGCGGAGCAAACGATCACCGGAGTCCCAGACGAACTCAAGCCAAGAGAAGCCCAGGACCCACCGAACGCCAAGCCAGTGAAGATAGGGCACGCCCAGGCCGCCGCTAGCATCACGCCAGAGAGTACCCGAAAACACTAAATAAAATTTCCGGAACTCCTTTGGAATTTCTTCCTGATGCTCAAGAAGAAACTCCGCGTGACGCTGGCCGAGATTCGCTCCCATCTCAACAGCCCGCTTGCGCATCACCTCTCCAGAAACGGATTCTTCGCCTTCGCGCAAGAACGAAACGATTTCCAGATTCGCAATAACGATTCCTGCAGGTGAACTCACGTCCTCAACTAACTCCCATCCTTCTTTCCGCATGTCGCGGGAGAAAACTGGAGAACCCAGCAGTCGCGTTACGAAATCATTATCGTTCTTGATTATCTGAAGCACAGCGGAAACATCCCCAATATTACGTTTGCCGTCCCGCACCAGCTCCAGCACCCCTGTCGTTAAATCCAACAGCCTTGCTTTTTGATCGGTTATCGCGGTCATATCTTCTTCTCCTTTCTTGTCTGGTTCTCGCAGACGAAACATTTGTTTGTTTTGCCCCTTGCCCTTTTTAACTTCTCAATGTACTACCTAAATTATACCATACTTACTCTAATTTTGTCAAGAGCAGGGGATATTCATGGTAAGGGAAATTTTTGGCAGAATTTTTTGATTTCTCTTTTAACTTTTGGGGCGGATTTCGGATTAGAAATCACTTCGTTTATCCAAAAAGCGATTTTTTGCATTTCTTTTTCTTTCATTCCCCGCGTGGTTAAGGCCGGCGTGCCCAATCTCATGCCCGAAGGGTTAAAGGGCGGCCGAGTGTCAAACGGAATTGTATTTTTATTAAGCACGATACCTGCCTTTTCCAATAAAATTTGCGCGTCTTTGCCGCCGATATTTTTATTGGTCAAATCAATTAATAACAGATGGTTGTCGGTTCCGCCGGAAATCAGTTTAAAATCGTCTTTTTCCAATGCCTCTGCCAGAGTTTTAGAGTTTTTGACAATTTGGCTGGCATATTTTCTAAATTCAGGATTCATTGTTTCTTTCAGGGCCACGCCAATTGCCGCAATAGTATGGCCGTGAGGACCGCCTTGGAGACCGGGAAAGACTTTGGGAAAAATTTTTTCTCTTAATTTTTCCCGACAAATAATCACAGCTCCCCTTGGCCCTCTTAAAGTTTTATGGGTAGTGGTGGTTACGACATCTGCCCAAGGGAAAGGGCTGGGATGAACTTTTCCGACAATTAAACCCGCTATATGGGAAATGTCAGCCATCAAATAAGCTTTGTTAGATTTGGCAATCTCTCCAAATTTTTTAAAATCAATTTTTCTCGGATAGGCGGTAAAACCGCAGATAATTAATTTGGGCTTTTCTTTTTTTGCCAATTTTTCAATTTCTTTGTAATCCAAGAGTCCATCTTTATTTAAAAAATAATTGACCACTTTAAAATCCTGGCCGGAAAGAGAAACCTTAGCTCCATGAGTCAAATGCCCTCCGTGAGAAAGAGACAAAGATAAAATTTTATCATTAGTATTTAAAAGCCCGCGTAATACCGCGTAATTTGCCGGACTGCCGGAATAAGGCTGGACATTAACTGCCCAATTTTTAGCAGACAGTCTAAAAACTTTTCTGACTCTTTCTTCCACCAAAGTTTCTAATTCATCAATAAACTCCTGACCGGCATAATATCTCTTATAAGGTCTTCCTTCAGCATATTTAGCGACAAAAAGCGAACTCAGCGCTTCTCGGACGACCATTGACGGATAATTCTCAGAAGCGATTAAATCAAGGGTTTCTTTTTGCCGTCTTTCTTCTTTTCCAATAAGTTTGGCAATTTGAGAATCTTGTTTTTTGATGATTTTAATTTGCATAAATTTTATTGCAATTATTTTCTTAAAATTTTTTGTTTTTTACCGATCAAATCAATTATAACAGAAGGTCTGCTTGGTTTTAAATTTCCACTATTCAAGATTAAATCTGGTTTCATTTTTTTATTTTTAAATTGCTCTATCACTTTTTCTATTTTAGTTGAAGCAGGATAGCCCGAAATATTGGCCGAGGTGCCGGTTAAAGGACGATTTATCTTCTCAAGCAAAGTATTTATGAGTTTATATTTTGGAATTCTCAATCCAATGGTTTTTTCATCAACTCCATAAATTTTCCCTTGTCCGCCGAAGCCGCGGCGAAGGCGGGACCTTTTTAAAACTACGGTTATTTTTCCCGGCCAGGCTTTCGCAAGGAAATTTTCCTGTTCTTTATTAATCAGAGCCAGTCTTTTTACCTTCTTTATATCTTTAACAAAAATTGGTATCGGTTTTTTAAATGTTCTTTTTTTAATTTTAAATAACTTTTCCACCGCTTTTTTATTCGTCGCGTCAGCTATCAACCCATAAACCGTATCAGTCGGTAGAACTATAACTTCACCCTGTTTGATAGATTTGATTACTTTTTTGACTATTTCAGTGAAATTTTTCTGGTCTAATTTCAAAATCTCCATTTCTCAATTATATCTAATCCTGTTAAATATATCAAAAAAAAGAAAAAACCCCGAATTTCATTTTATTGAAAATGGGGTTTTAGGGACAAAGGGCAAAAGGTTAAAAATTTCAAGAGCCAAAGCGCCAAATTTACTTGCGCGGGCGCAGCAACCGGCCATTGGAGCTCCAGTCGTCCCCGAGCCAATGGAAGCCCAAGACCCACCGCCTGCCGAGCCAGCGAAGGAAAGGCATGAAGAAGCCGCCGCCAGAATCGCGCCAGACAGTGCCGGGGGAAACCAGGTAATAGTCTCGCCAATTTCTTGGAATTTCCCCCTGATGTTCCAACAGGAATTCCGCATGGCGTTGTCCGAAATTGACTCCCAGCTCCACCGCCCGTTTACGCATTACGTCTCCAGAAACACTTCCTTCGCCTTCGCGAAGAAAGGAAATAACTTCCAAGTCGGCGATGACGATCGTTGCCGGCTCGCTCACGTCCTCAACCAACTCCCAACCTTCTTTTCGCATATCGCGGGAGAAAGCGGAAGACGTCATGAGAGCGTCAAAATCCTTGCGCAATAACCGGCTCACTTCCTCTCCTCGGTTTTGGAGAGACTTGACGACCTGTTTTGAGTCAAGTCCATCGAGAGCTTTGGGGAGTGACCGCTCCAATACCACCAACACCTCATTGTACTGTCCTAAAGTAAAGGCTGTTCCATTTTCCATGGCTGTTCCTCCTTTCATTGATTTTTTTATTTACCCTTTGCCCTTTTTGCCCTCTTTCAATGTACTGCCTGTATTATATTCATACATATAATAAGATTTGTCAATGACACGGGGTATTTTTCTGAAACTTGGCGTAAAAAACTTTATTATCTTTTATATTTTCCCTGACCAAAGAATGAGGGCCGATAATGGAATTTTCGCCAATCAAAACACCGGGCATTATTGATGTATTAATTCCTACTTTAACGCCCTTGCCTAAAACCGCGCCGAATTTTTTTCTTTGAGTATCAACCAGTTCTCCTTTTACCGTTGACCGAATATTTTTTTCGTCAAATCTTAAATTAGCTAAAACCGTCCCAGCGCTCAAATTGCAGTTTTCGCCAATAATGGAATCGGCTACATAATTTAAATGACTGATATGAGAGCCTTGGCTAACGATTGAATTTTTAACTTCAACTGCCTGCCCAATCACGCAATTGTCTCCAATGGAAGTATATGGCCTGATATAACAATTAGGTCCCATTTTACAATTTTTTCCGATATAAACCGGACCCTCAATATAAACGCCGCTTTTAATAATTGTTCCTTGCTCAATGATTACAGACCCTTTAATGTGGCAATTTTTTTCAACTTTTCCCCTGATTTTCGTTTTAATATTTTTCAGTAAATATTCGTTGATATCAAACAAATCCCAAGGATAAGATAAAGGAAACCAATGCTTGGCTTTTAAAAAATACACTTTTGTTTTCTCGTTTAAATTTCTGATATAGTCAATTATTTCATACTCTCCCCTGTGAGACTTTTTGATTTTCTCTTCAAAAATAGTTTTGGAAATAAAATAACAGCCGATATTAACAAGATTTGCCGGCGGTTTTTCTGATTTTTCCACAATTTCTTTAACATAATTTTTTGCCGGCACAATTACCCCAAAATTCTTAGGATTAGCCATCTCTTTTACTAAAATAGCGGGGAATTTTGATAAACATTTTTTAATGTCTTCTGCCTCGTAAAAATCATCACCGTTTAAAACTAAAAATCTCTCTTTCAAATACTTCTCCGCTGCCTTCAAAGCGTCCCCTGTTCCTAAAGGTTTTTCTTGTAAAACATATTTTATTTTTAAATTCTTGGGCAATTGATAGCATTTTAATTCATTTTCTATATCCTTTTTAGATTTTTGGACAATAATTATTTCTCTAATACCTGCCTTTTCAAGATTTTCTATTTTATAACACATCAAAGGCTTCCCCATTATTTTAAAAAGAGATTTGTGTTTTTGGTTTAGGGGCCAAAAACGAGAAGATTCTCCAGCGGCCAAAATTACGGCCTGCCCTGTTAGAAATTTCTGAGCCATGATTCTTTTATAATGCCCCGCTATTTAAAATTTCTAACGGGGACTTATGCATTGGCCAAATTAAAGGCTTTGAGGTTCAGTTCCAAAAATTTTTCCGGAATTGTTGATTTGATGGCTTTTTGGATTGATTCAGGTTTCAAGGGAATTAAATTTTTGAAAGCGGCGAAACTTATCAGATAAATTCCTGAAACAACGCTGTTTTGCAGCTTTTCCTGGCAAATTTTATCCGCCGGGATAATGGTAATATTATTACTAATTTTTTTCAGCTGATTTAAAATTTCATTTTCAGATAAAGGTTTTTTTAGAGAGATAGGGATAATAAATTGGTTTATTAAAAATTTTGTTTTAGGATTGGCAAAATATATGCCATTTAAAATTTCCTGCATTTCCAATCCCAAAACCAAATCGGCTTCTCCCCTCATTACCAAGGGTGAATAGATTTTTTTGCCAAACCTGATATGAACCTCAATAGAACCGCCTCTCTGGCTTAGACCGTGAAGCTCGGAAGTCCCGATGTCGTAGCCTTCAGCTAAGGCGGCTTCAGAAATTATTTTCAAAAGCGTAATCAGGCCCTGGCCGCCGGTGCCGACTATTACCATATTAA